>Ga0118677_10004275_pt1 | contig 16484 bp, 18 predicted proteins | sample AliMusrvi5mmetaG_FD_86154 | JGI IMG/M metagenome (GOLD analysis project Ga0118677, IMG submission 86154) | reverse complement strand
GAGCCGCCCCGCTGGGCAGCCAGGCCAGGATTGCCACTGGGTTCGGGTTGCCACTGCCGGGGGTGACCGTATTGACGTCCACTCGGAATTCCAACGTCTGGTTGGCGGCGTTGGCGAAGCTCTGCGAAGTCTTGGTGCCGTAAGTCAGAGCACTGGCGCTTGCCGCGGTTGTCACCTGCAACTGGCCCGCAGACTGCGTAAGATGGCCGCCGTTAGGCGTGTCCGTCCAGCCAGTCCGGGTGGCGGAGTTGAAATCGTCAAGCATCGTGGCTTGAAGGCCAAGTACGGAAGCCAGGCCGAAAAGGGCAGCAAGCCACCGCGTCTTGCGGGCCAGGCCAATAACGGAGCATGTAACGGGAACGAGCGATTCACCGGATGGGTTTCTCATATCAACAACCTTTCCTTGTCGGAAGTTCAAGGCAGACCAACTGCGCCTACGCCATGTTTCAACATGACAGTTAATCATGACAGGGGAGCTTTCTAATCTGCCCGTGACGCTCAGTCAACAACAATTCTCACATTTTACCTTCCTCGCCACGGCGAATGATAAAGTCCTCGTAAGTCGTTGTAGGAGACGACGTAAGGAGTCTCTGATCTCCTGGCCTGCTATCCAAACCTGGGCTTGTTCGGAACGCGCTGATTAGAGACTCCTTACGTCGTCTCCTACAGCTTGAGATTGGAGTCCTTATCCCCGACTTTGTCACTGGCAGTGCCTTCCTCGCAGGGCAAATTCGCGGCCGCCGCTAATCCCCATTGGGATTCCACGTTTTAGCATCGACAGTGCCGTTGGAGGCCACGCCTCAGCCCCTCCCAGCTAAAGCTCGAACCCCGAACCACTTCGCTCAGGGGCGCTGCCGCACCGGCCCGCTGCCGGCCTAGCTGAGGCCCGGTCCAAGCCTGGGCCTGGCCAACCGGTAGGCAACCACTAGGCAACCACTCCGATGTGGATCCCGATCCACATCGGAGTGGTTGCCTAGTGGTTGCCTACCGGTTGGCTAGTAATACGCCTGGAGGGGGCCTGCGGGCGGCCTGGAGGTAGTTGAGAGCGAGTTTGGCTCAGGGTCGGGAATCGGGGCGTAGCGGCTCAGTGGCTGGGAAGCTAAGAGGGCGCCCTCGCCCCAGTCCTCAGCGACCATTGAAAAGCCCGTGCTCTTGCTGAACCTTAAGTAAGCGCCATGCCCCCTTCGGAGTGGTAGGCCAGCTTGCCAAACAGCCGCGCTAATCTGAGCGCGCCTGACTTGTCGCCCGAGACTCGCCGGAGAGGCTCCCGACCTGTCCATGACGGTGGGCGGAGCTGGACGCAGCCGCAGAACCCAATTTCGGCTGGTCACGCGGATACTGAATGAGGATGGTGAGAGTGGCTTTTCCCAGAGGAAGAAGGTACAGGTGTGGGCATTAAGGCCATGAACTCACGCTTCGGTTTGAAGGAAAAGACCGTCCTGGTAACGGCAGGGGGTCGCGGCATCATCTGCCCTTTATGAATCATTCCGCAGATCCACGAGAAGATCCTCCTGCCGCAGTTGCGCCCCGGCGACCCATCCGCTGGTGGCCGGTTGCGATCATCCTGCTGTTGGCGGTCGGCACGGTTGTCTGGGTGTGGTTCTCTTATGGCCGGCAACGCCAGGACCGAAATATCGCGACGGCCATCATTGGGATTATCACTTTGCTGCTGCTGCTGCTTTGGTGTCTCTTCCTTTCGAGGCTGCGATGGCAGATCCGGCTTGGGGTGTTTGGCGGGGTGCTGGGGATGATCTTGCTAGTCATGGCCCTATTCCGTTTCCACGGGGTGACGGGTGATCTGGTCCCCGTCTTCCAATGGCGGTGGGAACGCCCGTCCTGGACTTCACTCGCGGAGCAACCCAAACCCGCATCGAGCACCGCCCCGGCGCAACTGGACCAGTTCACCAACGACTGGCCTCAATTCATGGGGCCAAATCGAAACAGCAAGGTCGAGCAGTTTCGGTTGGCGCGGGACTGGAAAGCGCAGCCACCGCAGCGGCTCTGGTTGCATTCGGTTGGTCCCGGATGGTCCGGTTTCTCGGTTGTGGGCCGCCGAGCCATCACACAGGAACAACGCGGAGAAGACGAGACAGTGGTTTGTTACGACGTGCTCTCCGGCGCACCGCTCTGGTCGCATGCCGATCCCGCACATTTCCAATCCCCGCTCGGCGGCGAAGGTCCGCGCGCTACTCCCACCGTCGCCGGTCAGCGCGTCTATACGCTGGGTTCAAGTGGCATCCTGAATTGCCTGGACCTGGAAACCGGAAGGTCACTCTGGTCGAAGGACATCCTGCGGGATAACGAAGCTCAAGTTAACGAATGGGGCATGAGCAGCTCGCCGCTGGTTGTGGATGATCTCGTGGTGGTGACCGCCGGCGGCAGAGACAATCGGTCTTTGGTCGCTTACCGCGCGGCTACGGGCGACTTTGCCTGGGGTGCCGGTACCGACGGGGCTGGCTACAGCTCGCCCTGCCTCGTGACTCTAGCTGGCGCCGCCCAGATCTTAATCTTCAATACGGGTGGGGTCTCCGCACACGACCCTGTAACCGGGACCAACCTCTGGAAATACCACTGGCCCGGTGGACATCCCCATGTTTCGACGCCGGTCGCCATTCCAGACGACCGCCTGTTGGTATCCAGCGGCTATGGCATAGGCAGTGAGCTGCTACAGATTCGAAAGGACTCCACTGGCGTATTGAGCGCCAGCCGGACTTGGAAATCGACACGGCTGAAAGCCAAGTTCACTAACCTCATTTGTCGGGACGGCTATATTTATGGCCTGGACGACGGGATCATGGTCTGCCTGGACGCCTCCAGCGGCGTGCAGAAATGGAAGGAAGGCCGCTACGGTCACGGACAGGAAATCCTGGTGGGCGAGGTGCTGCTCGTGACCGCTGAGTCGGGCGAAGTTATTCTGTTGGACCCCAACCCGCAGGAATTCAGGGAATTAACGCGCTTTTCCGCCCTGAAGGGCAAGATGTGGAACCCGCCTGCCCTCGCCGGCCAGTATTTGCTGGTGCGAAACGATAAGGAGGCCGCCTGCTATCGCCTTCCCTTGGCGCAGCGTTAGTTACTGCGCAGCATGAAACTGCTTCAGCAAAGCCAGTGCTTCGCGGTGAATAGTGGGCGCGACATCCGGTCCGGGAGAGTTCTCTTCGCCATACTGGGGCGCCTTGGTGCGGCCATAGGCGTAGGGCGGTTTCTTGTCCCACTGGCTCTTGGGAATGATGTAGCCCAATTCGTCATTGGCCAACCCCACGATCATGTTCAGCTTGCCCTTCATTTGCGAACGCAATGGCGGCACTTCGATCGGCTGGCTGGGGTAGTCAGCTCCCTCGGGGGATTCGATGCCGCCTTCCGCGATCTCCGGGTAGAGCTCGCCGGGGACGGTGAGAATCTCCAGGTCGCCTATCTGGATTGCGTCCAGCTCGGTCTTACCCTTGCCCCAATACCAGCCTGGGTGCACTAAACCCAGGAAGATGCCGCAGTTGAAGAGGCCGGACATCGGCACGAAAATGGTCTTCGCGGCCACAGCCACCCGGGTGTCAGCCGGGCGCCACGCCTTTTCCCCACGCAGCGCGTTAACCGTCAAAATGGCAAGGTTCTCGCCCAATGCCTGGGCCTTCTCGAAGCTGGCATCCTTGAATTTGTCCACGCCGTTGCGGTGAGGAACCGTGGTGTGGAGTTGGGTCATCAGGCCACCCACCAAACCCTGGAAATAAAGGCACATCCCCCCCAGCCCTTTCGCGCCATTGGGCTCGGGCACACCGTTCTCGACCCCGTCACGCCAATAACCGCTGAAGTCAGAAGTCAGGAGGGAATTAGCGCCGCCCAGGGTTTCAGGATGGCAGCCCCATTCCACCACCGTGGCGATGGTGTCGTCGGTCCCCTTCTTCACAAAGCGGGCGCACCGGATCACGTTGTCATAAATGATTGGCTTGCGGCTGTCGTCCACGTAACCCTCGGGTCCCGCAGTCGCCTGCGCCAGGATCGTGTCCGCGGGCTGTAGTTTCTTTGCCGCCTCTTCCACGGCCTCCTTGCAGGCCTTCTGCACCTGCTCCATGTACTTGCGGTCGAAGCGCGGGCGGATAACCGAATAACTCCAGATCCCCATGGTGTCTGGCGCCTCGTGGTCGTGCAAAGAAGAGAACATCACGTGATCAATACCCAGCGCCGGGTCGATCATCTTCCTCACCTCGATGAACTTCTCGTGGAAGATGCCGATGCTGTCCAGGGTCACCATGACGAGCGTGACTCCGTTATTGCGGAAGGCAATGGCGCGCGCCCAGAGCCGGTCATGTACACCCTTGGCGGGCCGGTTGTTGCCGAATCCCGCTATCCAAACAAAATCAAACGTCCCATTACCATTCTTATCGGTGTATGTGTCGCCCTTCGCGGGCTCGAACTTGCTGTTGTTGTCGGCATCCACCCACGTGTCGTAAGCATCCATCAAGGGCGTAATGTCGCGCTTGGCCACACCAACTTCCAGCGTACCTGGCTGCCCACCCTGCCGTGGCGCGGGCTTCATCATGTCCGCCCGATAAGAACGGTAGGGCCCGATCGAGCGGTAGCCCAGCCACAACGCCAGCAATAGAGCCAGTGCCAGCATGGCCCGCAGCAAGAAGGCAATTCTCTTATGGCGTTCGAGGAAGGCAGGCATCGCTATGATAGGACGTCGCGGGATAAGTCTTCGGCCGCTGAAGCCCGCCACATCCGGCTCGGCTGATGAGGCGGGGCCATGGCGGTCAGCTCAGCTTCTGCTTGGCTTCCGCGGGCACTTCTAGCTTGGTGGAGCCGGCGTCCTTTATCTCGACCGTTGTCGTCCGATTAACATCGGACTCTCGGTCGCCCGCGGTGATCTTTCCCTGGATCTTGATTTCGTATTTGGTGAGCGCCCCGTTCTGAATCCAGAACTTCACAGCCCCTTTCGGGTTCTCGATCTTCGGCGGGGCCTGTCCTTCCCGGCGGCGTACGCCATGTTCCAAGAGCTCTTTAGCGGCCTCTTCCTTGAGGTCACCGGAGAAGATGCCTTCCGCCTCTTTGACATCCCTCACTTTCCCGCTGAGCGCTGCTGATTCCGTTCCGGGCGCCCTATAGAGGCGCAGATAGCGGACGACGGCGTCGGCAGTGCCGCTGGTCTGCGCGATCTCGTCAAACGTCTGCCATCCTTCCAGCGCCTTGGCTGCCCCCTTTTGCCCATTCATGTAAACCTCCACGGGAATACCCCCTATCTCAAAGCTAAGGTAGGTAAGGCCGCCCTTTTCGGCTTTGCCCGCGATTGGCCCGACCCGCCCTGGGCTGCCATCGCCTTCCTTCGTGGTGGTGGTCCAACTGTAGTTGGGTTTTCCCCCCATTTGCTTTGTGGCGTCGATGATCTTGTCCTGGGGACTGGAGTCCGTTGCGGCTAGCGTGCGGGCCAGCAGACCCAGTAATCCGATGATGAGGGCTTGTTTCATGTGTTGGTTATCCTATGCGTTCGCAGGGTATTCTTGCGGGCATTTCAAGTGAATCGAACGGCCTGCGGTTCCAGACGATGACACAAAGTGCTGATGCGCAGAATCTGGTCCGTCGTGGCCTGCATGTAAAGGAACAACCGACCGCGACTCTGGCCGTTAAGAGCCGAACCTCTGGCCCCCGCTTGCTCCAAACCTGTGCCAGACCGTCCTGCGCGCCAAAGCCCGGAGGAAGATTGGCCAGTCTCTTTCCGTCGTTCTTAGGGCTCCGCGTTGACTTTCACCCCCCCCCCGGCACCCCACATGGAAGACACGGAAGCTGCCCGAAACGCCTTCGGTCTCCATTGCCTTTCGGCGTTTAGTCCCCCCGGCACTCCGGCCTCTAAACCCGTTGGCAGGCCGGCATGCCAGGGCCATGCAGGTCACGACCGCTGGATTGGGCCATCTTGGCCCTAGCCCGCGGCGAGCCTGCTTCCGGGTGAATCTACACAACCGGCTGCCGTTTGGCCAGTTCGGACTTAGGTCGGGAGTTGGCCTGTTTTGGGGGTTTCCGGGTCGCGACCTCATACGAGGTAGCAGAGGGATTTTTCGGAGCACACCATCCTGCCAGCGGTCATGGTTTCCTTGGCGCAACGAGCGTCAATCTTATACGCGACAATGCGGTCCTCGTCTTCGTCGATCTTGGACAGGAGCCGAAGCCAGAACTCGGTGAACTCGGCTTCGTCGAGGCGGCATTCGAAGACGCTGTATTGCACGCGGACGCCGAAGTCTTCGCAAACCCGGGCGACGCGGGCGAGGCGTTTCTGGTCGGAGATGTCGTAGGCGACGAGCGTTAGCATTTCTTTCTCTCCGGGCGGGCTTTTCTCATACGGCATAAGCGGGAAAGCCTCATACCACCAGCCTCCATTGGCAAGTGGGGAGTGCGGAGTGGGGAATTCATCCGTAGCGGCCATCTATTGACTCTTTGCGCGCGTTCGCGCTGCGCCGAAAAGCGGCAGGGGACAGCCGCACTCCAAGACGCTCGCGCGTTTTTCGGAACGATGCTTCCTCCGCAAGGTCTTGGAGTGCGGCTGTCCTCTGCCGCTTTCAAATCGATTATCAGTGCAGGAATTCACTATTTCGCGAGGCGGTGTTGAGAGAACCAAAGGTGGTGGCAATTCCGCAATCAGTTCATGAGAAAGGGTAGGAACTTGGCGGCGTCTTCCAGGGCGGCCTTGTACATGACGGCCTGGTGCTCCAATTGCTGACGCAAGGTGGTCCGGTGGCCGGCCGCCTCCGAGAGGAACTGACGTTCCATCCGGCGCTCGTACTGCAGGAAGAATTTCTTGCGCCCTTCCTCGTTGAGATAGGTCCCACCGTTCCGGGGCTCGAAATGGCCCGCGTTAAGGATTTGGTGGCTGAAGAGGTCCAGGGCCAGGGCTTCGACGAGGACGGGCCGGAAGGGTTCGAGGAGGTCCAGGGCGAGGGACCACCGGCCATCCTCGGTCGAGTGCAGCAAGCCGAGGGCGGGGTCGAGGCCGTGGGCGTGAAGGAAGGCGACGGCTTCGGAATAAAGAAGAGTGGCGCCAAAGGAAATGCAGGCGTTGACGGCGTTGAGGGGCGGGCGGGTGGAGCGACGCTCGAAGGGGAAGTCCTCGGGGAGAAAGGCGGCCCACGTCTGGAAATAGCGGGCGGTGGAGGCGCCTTCGTAGCCGCGCAATTCGTCCAGGGATTGGCTGCGGCTGATGGGGGAGAAGAGGGCGTCGAGCCAATCAAGTGCGGATTGACTGGTGGGTTTAGGATTCTGGTGGTCGGCGGCGGGGACGCCGCCGGAACCGGCAGGCGGGGACGCCTGCCCCACGTCGGAATGGGAGGCGATGAGGCGCTGGAGGACACGGCGCTGGTTGTAGAGCTTGGCAGTGACGATGCGGCCGGCCATCTGGAGGCCGAACTGGTAATCCAGTGTGCGCTGGTATTGGCGGAGCCGGGCCAGGCCGTGGTCGTTCTGGGCGGGAAGAAAGCCGCCCAGGAACTGGCCACTGCAGCCGAGGATGCTCACGGGGATACTGGCCCGCAGCAGGGCCGCCAGAGCTTGGGAGGTGATCTGGACTGACTCGGCGATGATGAGGCGGTCGAGGTCGCGGATGGGGATTTCGCGGAGGACCTCGTCGCGCTGGGTGGCCTCGTTGCGGCCAAAGACTTCGAGGCGCTCGCTCTTGAGGCTGATGCGGCAACCGTGTTGGTTAATGGCGGCGGTGGGCAAGGTTAGTTGAGGGTCGAGGGTTGAAGGTCGAGGGTCGAGGGGAAGCACATAGCTCAGTTCATCTCCAGACGTTGGTTGCCGGGCAGGCGGCCGGAGTCGTTGGACATGGGGGAATCCGCAACGGTCTGGGGTTTCGGGTTCATCGCTTCATTCATCTCCCGCCAAGATAGAGCAGGAGTGGCGTCAGCGGGCGCGGGCGGACGTCCGGGGACGTGCGCCATGCCGCGGCCATGTGGGGCAGGTCTCCGACCTGCCGGTTGGCGGAGTCTCCCGACTCCGCACGGGACCGGAGGTCCCGCCGACCGGCAGACCCGGCGGTCTGCCCCACGTCTCAGCGCAGGGTGATGGCGGTCGGGGCGAGGTCGAGGGTGAAGCGCCCCTTTTCCGGCAGGAGGGGAATGAGGGCCGCCGCATCCGGGCCGGCCTGGCGCAGCTTGGTTTTGAGTTCGTCCAGCACCTTGCGGAGACGCTGGCTATCGAAATCCTGTGGCAGACGCGCCTCGTCCCGCCAATCGTTGCCGTCCTCGGCCACGCAGGCGGCTTTGACTTTGGCCGCGAACGCTCTCAAGGGCTCGATGGCGCCGTCGTATTTCTCAGGAGCAGGCCGGGCGAGCTTGGCATTCTGCGCCAGAAAGAGCAGGAGCAGGCACTGGAGGGGGGAGAGTTTTACTGGCAGGTCGTTGACGGCGATGACGCGGCGGGACCAGGTGAGCTTGAGCCGTACGTTGCGGCGAGCGATCTCTTCGACCTTCCCGCGGCAGCGCCGCACCAGCTCCACGAACGAGCAGGGTTTGCGAACCAGGTCCCGCTCGAAGAGATTGCGCAGCGGCACGAACGGGAGGTCGGCCAGCTCAATCTTCGCCTCGGCCGCGCTGACGGCTCGGCCATCCGTAGCGACAAGCTGCTGCTGCGGCTGCTCCGGGAAGTAAAAGCGCGGTTTGAGGCGGGGATCATCAAACGGGTCGTTGACGAGGACATGGGTGAGGCGGTCGGTCTCCCGCCCGAGCAGTGAAATGCAGGCGTAAAGCAGCGCACCCATCGTCTTGCGGCCGCCGGCGATGGATAGCACCAGGCGGGTATCGGGCGTTTCCGACCAGCGCCGGAGTTCGGCGAGGATAAAATTGGCGGTGGCGGCGTTTTCCTCCGGCGTGCGCAGGTCCTCGAGCCAATCGCTCGTGCCGGTCCTGGGATTAGGCGCCTCGATGAGCCGCGCCGCATCGAAGTTCAGCCGTGGGTCCTGTTCAGCGGCCTTGCCCAGAATCGTCCGACGGAGTTCCTGCCAAACGGTGCGCGCGTCGGGCTGGGAAGGGAGCAGTAATTCGCGCTCGATGGCCTGGCGTCCGCTGATGGTGGTGATAACGACGACCCGGTCGGGGATTACCGGTTCCTTCTCCTGCGCCAAGGCCCAGACGGTCTCGGTCAGGATGGCCGGGGACATGCCGGTGACGGCGAGGAGGATGGTTGAGGGCTGATGGTTGAGAGTTGAGGGTTTGGCAGAAGTCTTCCTCATGGCGTGCCTCTAGGATAGGGAGCGAGGGCGGCGCGCTGTGCTCCAGCAAGCCAAAGCCGCGGGCAGATGATCCTTAAGAAGGTTGCGCAAGCGGTCGCAGACAGCGTGCACTTGGGCTGCCTCGACCGGCTCTTGCCCGTGCCCGTACATGCTCTCGTTTCGGCGCTGCAGGCCATATTGCAGATTCTGGTCAGCGAAGTAACTGGCGGCCATGGGATCGTCGCACGCATCCAAAACATCCCAGGCTTTCTGCGCGGTCAGCAGAATTACGCCACTCCGTGCCCCCCAGCGCTGGAGGTCTCCGGCCAGCCGACAACCGGCCGGGAGAATGTTCAGGACGCTCTCAAGCCGGTAGGGCGGACGAATCGAATGCGCCTCAGCCAGGCGGACCTTGGCTGCTTGTTCGGCCCCACGATAGTAGCGGGCGAGGGCTTCCTCGCAGTCGCCCCAGCGCAGGAGTTCATCCGCCCCGGCCAAAAGGTCCCCGAGCAGCGGCGCGCTGAAGGGGTCGGCTTGAGCCAGGGCACCCAGGTGCGTCCGCAGGGGCTCTGAAAACTTCGCTGCATGGCTGGCAGCTTTGGGGTAGTTCATCCGCTGCCATTCATGAAGGCAAAGGGCCGTCTCGCGGCAGCGCATGGCTTCGGGCTGGGCATACCCTTTGAGCAGCCGGGCGGCGGCATAGAAAGCGCCGTGGTGGAAGAGTTCGGAGGCAGTGCGAAGGTCGCGCTGGAACAAGAAGCCACGCAAGTCGAAGGACTGGACGACCTCGGTGCCGGTCTTGACCACGCCATCCACGCGCTCGCCGCTGGTAAAGTCAATCTGGTCCACCTCTTCGTCGAGGGCGGCCAGCGTGGCCCCGGCGCTCATTTGCTTGGTGCCGCTGGTGGGATTGACGATGAGGCGCTCACCGGGCTTGAGTTGCTGGCGCGCCTCCGCAATCACTTCGCGCAGCACGGCGCGGCACTGGTGAATGTCGTCCGGGTCAGCGATGGTGCGATAGGGCTCGTCGGTGGACCAGGGCCGGAATGCGCCGGGGTGTTCGTGTTCGACCGATTCGCGAATGAGGTCGGCCACGGGCCGCGACCTCTCGGACGCGCTGGGCACGAGCCAGAAGAGCCGCGGCGCGCAGAGGTCAACCGTGCGGGCCAGCCCAGACGCCACGTCGGAGTACCTTCCCGCCGTGCTCGTGCCGGTGCCGACGGTGAGGATGAGGAGGGAGGGCATGGTCAGGGTTGTGAGCCGCGTGTGCTCACTGGGATGCCTTCAGCGGGTTCCAGACGCGGCTGAAGCCGAACCCGGCAAAGTCCTTTTCGTTGGTTGTCGCCAACTCGTGGACGCCGTGATGGCGCAGCGTCAAGGCAAGCCGGGCGTCAATGATGCGGCGGAAGGCGAAGTCCCTGGACGAGGCGAGCCTCCAGACCTGGTCCATGACCGGGGCGGACTCGACCAAATGCCAGTTCGCGTTCCGGCGAAAACTCTGGCACCGCTCCGCTGCCTCGGCACCGCTTAACGGCTGGGGAAAGATCGCCGCATTGCGCAGCTTAAGATACAGCTCGACCAGCATCAATTCGCACACGACCACGTCACTTCGCGGGCCCAGGGATTCGAGGAACTGGCGCGCCGCCCCGTGCTGCGGCATGGCCGAATTGGCCGCGTAAACCGCCAGGTTGGTGTCGAAGGAAATCATAGGGCGCCAGCCTCACTGGTGACAAGCTGCCGTCCATTCATCCTCCGGCAGGAGAGGACGTCCCAGATGGGCCGGAGGAGGCAGGCGCCATTTGTTCCCGGGCTTGCGCCCCGGGGGATTGGTCTGGGTCATATACTCCAGCCCGCGCCGCACGATTTCGGCAAAGGACCACTCCTTGCGGGCGGCGACTTCTTTGGCCCGCTGGAACAACTCATCGGGAATCTGCACTTGGGTCTTAGTCATGATGGCAATTTACCATGATGGTGATTTGAGGGCAATCCGGGCCGGGCGTGCCCGCCGTGCCGGTGCCGTCAGTGAGGATGAGCAGGAAGGGCATGGGGGATTGTGGATTTACGATTTACGATGCGTTGAGAGGATGGGAAGACGGCCAGATAAGGATCGGCCGGCGTCTTGGGTTTAGGCTTCTTGGTTTTCGAGGGCATTGGGGAGCGGCAGGTCAATAGCGGCGGGGTCTCGGCTCCGGTGCGGGCGCCGGGCCTGAAAAATCGTAATGCGCCAGCAGCGGGGTATTTCGGCGGGATTCGGTTCCAAGCACCCGGCGTGCAGGCGGCTCAAAGGCCAGCCAGGTGAACCTATCCTTGCCGACCCAAATCGGGCGGAAATGAACGGCGCTTGCCTGGCGTGGTTCGCTACTGCCGAGAGCAGAGGGCCGCTCCGCCTTGTGCTCCTTACGCAGCCTGCAACGCAGCCAAGAAGCCCAATCCCTCAGCGCACTGGAGTAGTCACTGAAGTCGCTCGGATTGGTGCGCCTCCTGATGGTGAACGATTTCGTCTCCAAGGTGGAAATCACCTTAAGCCAGTCCGTGGCCTCGTCACAGCGGAACGCGCCAAGGCCGCGCGTCGCCCGCAAGCCGAGTGTGCCAAGGGTCAGGAATGCGGAAAGCGCCTCATCGAAAGCGGGCTTGAGATTCGGTAATTCTCGCAGCCAAGTGACATGAATCTTGAATGTGGTGCCAAAAGGCAAAGCCCCGAGTGGCTGCCATCTCGGACCCTTTGCGCCTTTTTCCTTGGTTCCCGAAACAGAGGCATAGTGCCACACATAACTTTGGGGATCATTCGGTGAGAAGCTTGGGAGTGATCGCTGGGTCGTGGGTCTTACATCCGACACGGCGAACCGAACGCTGCTTCCTGCGCCAGATTCACCTGCCGCAGAGCCGAAGATCAAAGCCTCATCCTTCGCACTGCCGCCGAGGGAACGAAACCACCACCTGACCTGCCCTCGGATAGAGGGGGGGCGGATTTCCGCGACCGCCTGGTTGGCTCCGGCACAGAAGCAGGGCGTGATTAGTTCAAGGTGAAAAATCTCCGTCTTCATGGCATCTTCCCTTCCTTTCCGGGGAACAACTGTTTGCTGATCTGTCGAATGGTCTGCTCGGTTTGGGCATATTTGCCCCCCTTCTTCCGGGCTTTGGCCTTGAGGTCGTCCCAAAAGGGCCGGCGACTGCTCAGCACACCCGGCTCAAGGCGCAAAGCCCGTACGATGGCTTTCTGCTCCTCGGCAGGTCTCCTCGTGTAGTTGTCTAACGCACTGCGAAACTGGTCATCCGTGAGCTGGGTGAGCTTGAAATCTTCTTGCTGTTCCGGGGTGAGGTTCGCCATTGCAGCTTTGATCGTCTCGCGGCGTTCCTGAGCTTTCTTCTCCACCAGCTTAAGCCTCGTCTCTTCCTCGCGGTCGCGCTGCTCCTTAAGCCGGCGATCTTGCGCCGCCTTCAATGCGCCCCTCACCGACGACTGCAAGTCCTCACTCACATCAAACCAACCGTAGCCGGCGGCGGTCTTGGCGCCAAGGCCAAAGGTAGTGAGGCTGGTGGCCAGCCAAGTGCGGGCGCCGCCAAGTCGGTTGGGCGGGCAGTCGCGCAAGGGCAGTAGAGCGAACGTGAAGATATGGCCGGCAGCGACGGCGGGGAAGACTACTGGAACCGGTGCTTCCGTATCCGTGGCCACCTCCATTTTTCCTCCGTAATAGTCACCATGGTGGCAGGTGACAACATCGAGTTCGAGTTTGCCCAGTTCCGGTTCGGGCAGCGGCAGATTTTGGGCCCCGACCTTGATGGGGTAGGCAGGCAAAAAGCTGACGCTGCCAGCGAAGGAGCCGAAGTCTCTGGCGGCCGTCGGTTCCGCACCAAGTAGGAGCTGCCCGGCTTGATGAAAAATCACTGGCCAGCGGTGCTCTCCCACCGCGAAGACCAAGTCAGATTTGAGCCGCCCCTCTTTGGTTCGTTTGCCGGCGTCCCAATCTGCTTCGCCCCACCCAAAAACGAGAGCGATCTCGGCCAGCATGTCGGCAGGCGTGGAGAAAGGCCTGCACGCGGGAGTGCAGAGGTTGTCCTCCCCAGAGGGTTTAGCGTCCGTGTCCATCCTTTCATGGAGCGCGGCAAGGGCGAGCCGTCGGGCACAGCCTTTGACGGCGCTGCCGGGAATATAGGGCAGGCCAAAGCGGTCGAGACACAAGCCGGCGTTCTCCATCACGCCGCCGGCCATGTTGACCATGAGGCGGGATTGGAGCTGGGCGTAAAGAGGTGGAACTTCGGAAGATTCTGGCAGCCAAGTTCTGTTACTTTGAATGCAGGGGTTCCTGCTAATCAGCTTGTTGAACCAGTCACGACGAGGTGTGGATGTGGAGTCATCCTTGGCCTCAGGTCCTGCAAATCGGTCCATGAAAAGTGACCGGCTGTCGCATTTCTCAGCGTCCAGACCGAGAGCGGCACGGGTGTCGGCGGGCATCAAGGCGGACATGGGTCAGTTCTCTCCTGCGTTTTTGTCCTTCTTGGCGAACCTGCGGAGGTAACCAATAAATGACAGGGCTTCGGTGGTGGTGCGCTGCAGATGATGAGAATCCCGTGCTGCCAATTCTTTAGCGAATGCCTCAAGTTCGGTGTTTTTGGAATCAATCAGCCCCTGTCCGGCAAGATGTTTGGCTGTCGCGATCAATGCACGGGCCATGTGCGAGCGGTTTTCTCCGCTGCTTTCAGAATGGCAGAAGGCAATGGTTGCGAGCAGGCCGTTGCCAAGAATCATGGCGGGCAGTTTGTTGACGGCTGACTTGTCCAGCGTCTTGGCGGGTTCCAAGGCTGCCGCCGCGCGAATTTGTTCAAGGTTTTGCATGGCAGCATCCTTTAGCTGAGTTTAACGGTGCAATAACCGAGGCCGGTGGAGGCATCGCCGCCGAATTGAAAGACCTTGCCCGCGAGCTTGGTCGAGAACTCCGTCGCGGCATCGCCGGACGACTTGCCTTTGAACTTCTCGCCACGCCCAGGGAAAAAGTGAATGACTGAGTAAAACAGCGTCTCGCTGGGGACGTTCTCCTGGTTGAAGAGCGCGCCGCCCTCGGCGGTGCCGGTTTCGTCGCTGATGCGAACGTGCTGGGCCACTTCGCAGGCGTTCTGGGCGAAGAAGCTCATCATGCCGTTGCTGAGAACCACAAGGCGCGAGGTGATCTCTTGCCACACGGCATCAGTATCAGATGGCAGCAGCGTGGCCATGTGTTCGCCGAGTTTGCTCAGGCCAATCCACGAGACGATGCTGAACGTGTACTCTTCCAGCACCACCTTGTCGGACAACGCAAGTTTGGAGGCGTTCCCGGCGTCGAAGATGGCCTTTTCATCCACCGGTTCGGGTAGCTGGTCGAGGAGGGCTGATGGGATGACGCCATCCCTCACCGCGCGCTGAAGCATCAGCGGACAAGTGATCCAGGCGAAGCTGCCCTTGGCGGAGCGGATGGGGAAAGCAAGCAGCCGGGCCTCGGAGAATTGCAGGGCGCCGGCGGCGGCGTGCTTGTCGCTGTCCGAACCAAAGAGCCAGGCTGCATCGCTGGCCGTGCCGTCCTTTTTGACCCGCACCTTCTTGGTCTCGTCCTTGTCGTGCTCGTCCAGCAATCCGTCGTTCCACGCGTCGGCGAAAGTGCCCTTCAACGAACTGGCAGGAATGATGGGGAAAGCCGTGTGGCGTTCGCGCTGGATGGGCTGGTCAATGGCGCCGACGCTCGCGCCAGCCCCCACATGGAGCGGGGTGCGGGTGAACAGATAGAGGAGTTTAGTTTGCATAGTTTATTTCAGTTGCTCGGTTCTGGTCTGGGTTTTGGTTAGCACGGTCATAGTCTCAGGTTGCACTAAGAGTTGAACAGGGTGGTGATGGCGGACGTCCGGAGACGTCTCGCCGCCGCGAGGGAGCTGGGCGCCCGGACGCTCTACAGCGAGGACTTGTCGCACGGCCAGGAATGCGACGGGGTGAAGGTAGTCAACCCGTTTCGTGGCTTGGATTAAGGAGCACGCGTTCACGGAGTGGTGCTCTCGAAGAACGTCCACGTGCCGCAGACCCCCAGGCCGAAGCCTTTTTCGCCGAGCAGCGTGCTGCGGCGGTTCTTGATGGTGGTGGGGTCCGATTCGCTGCCGTGCCAGTTCAGGGCCGCGGCGAGGTTCTCCGCGTCCTGTCGGGCTGTAGCCTCAAAGTAGTAAACCGCTCCGGCAGGCACGGCCAGATGGGTGCTCTGCGCGCCGCCTGGCTCGCCGGCAGCTTCGTCAGGCAAGGCCCAGCCCGTGACGACGAGCGGCTTGGGGACGATCGCGGCGACAAGCTTGGCGGAGATGTTGGCTTGTTGACGGACGCGTTCACGCCAGGCACTACGACTGTCCTGCTCATGGCGCGCAGTGTCTCCGGCCTTGAGCAGAACTTCACCGGTCTGCGGGTGAATCCAGTTCGGCAGCCAGCCGCCGGGGTGGGCGTTGAGGTTGCGTGTGCCGTCGGCCTCGATGGCGGGCCAGACCGCGGGGCTGAGGAGAATCCACTTCACCAGAAACCGGCCGTCCTTTTCGTGGAAGCCGTCTGCTTTGCCGTGCGGCAGTGGAAGCGCTATGTCTGCCACTCGCGCAGAGCAGATTCGCTGCTGACCGCCGACGATGATTTGGTGCTGGCCGCCATTCAGCAGGGCTTTGATGAGGTCTTTTCCGTGCTGCGGGTGGTTGAATTCCCTGTCCTCGGCAACGGCGCAAACGCCGAGCTGCCAGGCTTCGCGAAGGCGGAGATAATGGGCTGAGTAGATCTTGCCCGCCGCCTCGCCCTGGCCCGCAGTACCGCTGACGGGGTCAATCGCGATGCCGATGCTGTGTTCGGTGTCGGCGAAGTCGTTATCGTTCAGGGAGTCTTCATCTTCCAACGCCGGGTCGGCGCCATCGAGATAGCGCTCGTAGGCCGCTTTCGCAAGCCATGTCCTGGCCCCGGATTCCTTAGCTGGCGGCAGGCGGTTGGCAACAGCGTATTCAAGCGGATCGGGCAGGCTGGACAGGACGGAGTCAAAGGCATCGGTGGGGAGGAGTGCCGGTTGAAGCGTGGCGTTCTGAAGGTCCTGTGGGCGTGGGAAGAACCACGTGTATTGTGGGTTAGGTCTCCGACCTGACGGTTCGGGCCTTCTCCGAAGGCCCGCTGGTGGAGCCACGGAGTCGGAGACTCCGGGAACCGGCAGACCGGAGGTCTGCCCCTGGAGTTTGGACATTCTGAGCGGGTCTCGTTCGGCAGCAGGGCTTTGTTTTGTTTGATTTGCTCAGGCGGCGGCAGCCCCGACCATGGTTCGATACG
>Ga0118677_10008456_pt1 | contig 16485 bp, 19 predicted proteins | sample AliMusrvi5mmetaG_FD_86154 | JGI IMG/M metagenome (GOLD analysis project Ga0118677, IMG submission 86154) | reverse complement strand
AGTGGCTGCCGGGAAAAAAGGAACGCCTCGCCGCCGATCCCTACTCCGCAAAGGCACTCATCTCCCTCCGCTTATGATCCCAAAACAAAAAGCCCTGATCAACGGTAGCAAGTGTTTGTTCAATCCACCAAATCCCGCCGACACGGCAAAACCTACGTCACCTATCTGGTTCGCGAGTCCTTCCGCACTCCCGACGGGCCGCGATCCCGCACTGTTTGCAACATCTCCAAGCTCCCTGCCGACGTGCGTAAACTCGTCGCCGAGCCCCTCTCCGGTCGCACCTTCGTCGAGGCCGAAGCCATCGAACTCGAACACGCCTTGGATTGCGGCGGTCTGGCCGTTCTCGTGGAGGCGTGGCGCACGATGGGATGCGCTGCGCCTGCAGATTGAGGACATCGAAAAGAAAAGCCAAGGGCAGTCGCTTGCGGGCATTGCTGAAGGAGGTCGTCGCGGTGGAGAGGAGTTTTTTTGAAAGCTCCGGGCGCAGGGCATCGGCCCCGCCGTTGTGGGCATCGCAGAGGACGTTGTCCAGGGAATGATCGGGTTGGAGGCGTTGAAAAATGAAATACCAGAGGGTGACGCCGGGGCAGAAGAGCCGCTTGTAGAAGCGCTTGCCCGCAAGGCAGGGCAAGTCGAAAAGCTCGGCGAAAGGGAGGAGTTGGAGGTAAACGCGAAGCAGTTCGCGCGGGCAGCGGGCGGGAGCTTGGAGGCTTGGGAGACCTGCGTTTTTTTGAAGAGAAAGAGCTTGCATGTATGTATATAATACAGAATACATACATCGATGAAACAAAAAAAACGCCTCCCGCCAGGTTCCGCTGCCTTTTTAAAAAAGGTGACTTCCCTCTGGCCTGCCCTGAAAGGCTCGCTCGCACTGGTTCATAAGCCCTGCATCCGCCCGGGTTGCGCGCTCTGTGCCAGCGGGCAAAAACATCCCGCGCACATGCTTTCCTACACGCTCCAGGGCCGGCGCAGATGCCTGTATGTTCCCGTGGATCTGGTTCCCTTGATCCGGAAATCTCTGGAGAACGGACGCAAAATCGAAAGCCTCCTCTGCCAGAGCGGACCGGCTTTGGTCTCTGAATACAGAAAGGCCCGCGACATCAAACCCCCTGCTAAACGGGCTGCGCTCGCTTCAAAGACAGCAAAAAAGAAGAAATGCTAGTGGCATTGGGCGGGACGCCCGTTCCCCCTGTTTTTCGCTGGGAGCATATCGTCTGTTTATTTCCAAGAGAAGGTATTACTCCCCTCCCCGCCTTCTCATGAACCACGAAATCGCAATGCAGATCTCGTAGAGGGCATACATCGGGCCCCCCATGAGAATGAGGGTCACCACATCCGGGGTAGGAGCGATGATCGCCGCGATCACAAAAATAATCACCAGGGCGTAGGCCCGGGTCCGCTTGAGCAGCGCGTAGTCCACGATGCCGAGCTTCACGAGAACGAGAATCACCAGCGGAAGTTCGAAGGCCAGGCCGAAGCCGATGACGAGCTGGGTGGCAAAGGAATAGTATTCGCGCACGGTCCAGGTCGGCTGCCAGTGCATCCCCTTCGCATCCCTGAAAAAAAATTCCAGGGCCTGCGGCAAAATCACGAAATAGCTGAAGACCACGCCGGTGAGGAACAGGGCGAACCCCACGATCGCGACGGGATAAAGCAACCGCTTTTCCACGGGCGTCAGCGCCGGCAGGACGAACTCGGCGAGAAAGAGCAGAACAAATGGAAAAGCCAGCACGATCCCGCCATAGAGCGAGAGTTCCATGGAAATCGTGAACGAATCCGCGACGCCCAGCGACTGGAGGTTGGCCGCCCGGGTGGGATCCATGGCGATCAGCGGACGCTGGATGATCCCCGCCAACTGGCTCCGAAACGCAAAGCAGAGCGTCATCGTGACGCCGAGGACGACAGCGATCTTGATGATCGTCATCCGGAGGTCTTCCAGATGGTCCAGGAACGGCTTGGCCTCGTCGCGCGATTCGCGGAAATTGAAAAACCGTTTCAGGCTCATCCGAGTTGGGCGGACCAGCGGGCCAGTTCCCTCGCGACATTTTCCGGGGAGGGAGCGCCGGTTGCCCGCCGGGCTTTCAACGCCGACTCCAGATCAAATGTCCCTGCCACCACTTCGGGTGTGAGCACTGCGGAGGCGGCGAGGAATTCCGCGGGATCGAGTTTGTCGAGAGGGACCCCGGATTCCTGCGCCCGGGCAACGAGCTTGCCCACGATTTCGTGGGCCTGCCGGAAAGGAACCCCTCCTTCGACGAGGCGGTCTGCAAGGTCGGTGGCGAGGAGCAGCGGGTCCGAGGCTGCGGAGCGCGCCCGGTCCTCGCGCAGCGAAGCCGCGGCGATCATTTCCGAAAAGATTGCCAGCGTGGCCAGGACGGTATCCAACGAGTCGAAGACCCCTTCCTTGTCCTCCTGCATGTCGCGGTTGTAGGTGAGCGGCAGGCCCTTCATCGTCGTGAGCAGGGCAATGAGGTTGCCGTAAAGGCGACCGGTTTTTCCCCGCGCAAGCTCCGCGATGTCGGGGTTCTTTTTTTGCGGCATCAGGCTCGATCCGGTCGTGTGCCTGTCGCTCAATTCCACGAACCCGAACTCCGCCGACGCCCAAAGAATGATGTCCTCGCTCAGCCGCGAGATGTGCATGCCCAGAATCGCGATCGCCGAAAGAAGCTCGCAAGCGAAATCCCTGTCCGCCACCGCGTCCATGCTGTTGGCCGTGACCCGCGAAAACCCGAGTTCCTCCGCCACCGCCTCGCGGTCGAGAACCAGGGTCGAGCCGGCGATCGCCCCGGAGCCGAGCGGCATCGCGTCCATGCGTTTGGCGCAATCCGAGACCCGCCCGGAATCCCGTTCGAGCATTTCGACGTAGGCGAGAAGGTGGTGCGCGAAGAGCACCGGCTGGGCCCGCTGGAGGTGCGTGTAGCCGGGGATCACGGCGCCCGCATGTCGCGCGCCGAGTCCGACAAGCGCGCTCTGAAGCCCGCGGACCCCCGCGCCGATCTCCGCGCACGCCTCGATCAGGTAGAGCCGGAAATCCAGCGCAACCTGGTCGTTCCGGCTGCGGGCGGTGTGGAGTTTCGCTCCCGCCGCGCCGATCCGCCGCGTCAGTTCGGCCTCGATGTTCATGTGAACGTCCTCCAGTCCCTCGCTGAACGGGAATGTCCCGGCCGCGATCTCGGCCTCGATCGTTTTCAGCCCGGACTCGATCCGGCCGAATTCCTCGTCCGTGAGGATGCCGGCCTTCGCGAGTGCCCGCGCATGGGCGACGCTTCCCCGGATATCCTGGCGGTAAAGCCTCCAGTCGGTCGTCACCGATTGCGTGTAGGATTTCAGAAGCTCCGAGGCCTCCTGCTTGAATCGTCCTTTCCACATGGCCGTGTCAGGATTCGGCTCCCGCCGCACGTTTGGTGCAGGTGCCGCGCTGTTTCAACTCGTCGCAATGCGCCTCGATTTTCACCATTTTGTTGGCCGGCGAAAACCCGAGCCGGCGGGTGATGCAATTTTCCAGCAGTTCCATGTTGATGTCTTCAAATTCGATGATCTTTTTGCAATCCACACAAACCAGGTGGTTGTGCGTCGGGTGTTCGAGGAAATTCGGGTCGTAAATTTTCGTCTCGCCGCCGAGGTCGAGCTCGCGCAGCAGCCCGCTCTCGACCAGCAGCGGCAGCGTCCGGTAAACCGTCGCGCGGGAGACCGAGGAGTCGATCTTCTTCGCCATCGCCAGCAGATCCTCGGCATTGAAGTGGTCCTTCGTGCTGAACGCGGCCTCGATGATCGCGTCCCGTTGCGTGGTTTTGCGCAGCCCTTTGCCCGCAAGGTAGCCATACAAAACTTCCCGCACGCTCTCTCTGGAGGATGTTTCCATCTGCGCGCCAGAGTAATGCGGACACGCCGTGAGTCAAGGAGGGGAAAAAGGCCAGAGAGCTACGGCAAAAGGGAGCGGAGTGCCGTTGCTGCATTCCTGCCCTGGCGGGGTTCGTCCGTCCCAAGTCCATAGTCCCTGGCGACGCCAACATAGAGCGCGAATTTCCGTTGGCAATCGGAATTCCAGAGATTTTGTTGCATTTGCGCTTGCAACGGCTTCGCGCATCACTTATTCACATTTTTGCTTCTTAACCAACTCAATCACCAGTCATGGGTAAAGTTCTCCTCTACGCTTCCATTGCCGTCACGCTCGCAACTGCGGCTCTCGGATTTATTAACAAAGGCAAATTGACCTCCACGAAGGAGAAACTCGTGGCCACTGAAGACACGGTCACAAAGAAAACCGCCGCGATCGATCAGGCCCAAAAAGACATCAAGGCCGGCAAGGACAAACTGGAGACGGTCACCGCGGAAAAAGATCAGGTCACCGCCCAGGCGGAAACGCTTAAAACCGACCTCGATAAGAACAAAACCCAGGTCGCCGACCTGACGACCCAGATCGCGGCGAAGACCGCCTCGGTCACAGAGCTGGAAGCCAAAGTCAAAGAAGCAGAAACAAAACTCGCAGCAGCAACCACCCCCGGCGGTGTGGCCGCCCCGGCAGGACCGAGCCCGGAGCAACAAGCGGCACTTCAGGAAAAAGAAGCTGTCATCACCAAACTCCAGGCTGACCTCGAAGCCTCGCGCACCCAACTCGAAGGGCTCCGCAAAAAAGACGCCGACAGGACGGCCCTCAAGATGCGCAACGGGCTGGAAGGCCGGATCTTGGCCGTGAACCAAGCATGGAATTTCGTGGTCCTCAATCTGGGCGACAAGAATGGCGTGGTCGGCAATGCCGAAATGCTCATCAAGCGCGGATCCCAGTTCGTCGGCAAAGTCCGCATCACATCGGTCGAACCCTCGACCTCGATCGCCGACATTGTGGCAAACAGCGTTCCCCGTGGAGTCAGCATCCAGCCCGGCGACAATGTCATTTATCAAGCGACCGCTGAGTAGCCTCCTGCTGGTGGCATGCCTTTTCCTCATCGGAGGGTGCGCGGCCGACGACAAGCCGGAATCCCAGCAGGCGGGTGCCAACCTGCCTTGGAACCGTCCCGAAAAATGGGAGGGCCCGGGAGTGATGGGCTCGATGATGCAGGGCGGCCACTAGCAAAGCTCAATCCACCTCGCCGTCGGGAAGGCCTTCCGGGAATGGTGAGGGGCGGGTCATCGAGCTGGCCAGCTCGACATGCTGCCCGGTTTCCGACGAATCCAGAATCGAATGCATGATGTCCAAGACATGGTAAGCGGTGTGGGCGTTCGCGCGGTGTTCCCGCTTGTTCTCGTGGGCGGAAATCATGTCGGCGACGCCCAGGCCGCGGCTGTTCTCGGAATACCCGAAGCTCAGAGGAATCTCGGTCCAACTCTCCTCGCCCTGCCGCCGGATGCGGACCGGTCCGCCAAACGTATTCGGGTCCGGGACTGAGAGCGTCGCTTCCGATCCGTAGATTTCGATGTTCGGCATCGAGTGGGCCTTGACGTCAAAACTTGTCGCCAGCGTAACGACCGGGCCGGATTCAAAATCCAGAACAGCGGCAATGTGGGTCGGGGTCTCGACGTCGATCGTCGTGCCGGCCAGCGGCTGGCTGGTGATCGTCCGTTTGGCAAAGCTGATCCGCGCCGAGCCGGTCACACGGTGCACCGGGCCGAGAAGCGTCGTGAAAGCCGTGAGGTAGTAGGGGCCCATGTCGAAGAGCGGACCGCCTCCTTTTTGATAAAAAAACCCGGGGTTGGGATGCCAGCTCTCCACGCCGGGACCGAGCATGAAGCCCGCCCCTCCGATCGGCTCCCCGATCGCGCCTTCGTCGATCAGCTTGCGGCAGGTTTGCAGGCCGGCCCCGAGAAAAGTGTCCGGCGCGCATCCGACCAGCAGGCCGCTTTCGCGGGCGAGCCCGATCATCTCCCGGGCCGCGCGGCGCTTCTGCGCGATCGGCTTCTCGTTGTAGAGATGCTTCCCGTTTTTGAGAGCCTCCAGACCGATTTCTGCATGGGCCGCCGGGATCGTCAGGTTGATCACCAGCTCGATGTCCCGGTCCGCCAGCAGTTGCTCGACCCGCAGCGGGCGGGGAATCCCGTGTTTCTCCGCCAGCGCATGGGCGCGCGCAAAATCCAGATCCGCGCAGGCCAGGATCTCGATGTTCCGGAACTTTTTCCCCGCCTCGGCGTAGATCTCGCTGATGTTCCCGCATCCGACAATTCCCGCCTTTATTTTTTTCATGGCCCACATAAATGGCCGGGTCTCCCGCCAAACAGCAAGCCGGAATCTCGCTTTTGTGCGAAAATTCGGACGCCCGAAATAGATTCCCGCGAAAAGATCGAAGCGGGCCTTGACAGCCCTGCCATTAGTTGAACTAATACGCGCTTTCACGAACATGATTTCGGCAACATCCACGAAGCGCTCGGGCCCGCATCCCATCCTCCTCTGGCTCCTCTCATCCATCGGCAAGAAAACCGTCGTCGCCCTCACGGGCATCTGCCTGGTTTTGTTTGTCACTGGGCACCTGCTCGGAAACTTCACGATCTACCTTGGCCCGGGCTGGCTCAACGCCTACGCGGAGCACCTCCAGAGCCTCGGCCCGATTCTCTGGGTCATCCGGATCGGACTGCTCGGCGTCGTCGGCGCCCACATTCTTTTCACGATGCTCCTCTGGCATGAAAACATGGCGGCCCGCCCGAAAAAATACATCGCCTCTGACCCGATCCAGACGACCGTCTTCGCCCGCACAATGCGCCTGAGCGGGCTTTGCGTGCTGGCGTTCATCGTCTTCCACCTCGCGCATTTCACCCTGTGCCTCGTGAACCCGTCGTTCAAGGACCTGCACACTACGCTCGACGGGCACCAGGTGCATGACGTGTTTGCAATGGTGGTGGCGGGGTTCAGCAATATCCCCGTGAGCCTCATCTACATCGGCGGTCTTTTCCTGCTGACGCTGCACCTCAGCCACGGCATCGGCAGCCTGTTCCAGACGCTCGGCATCACGAACCGCGCGACGCGGCCGCTGATCGAAACCGTCACCCGGGCCTACGCCTGGCTCCTCTTCCTCGGCTACATCTCCATCCCCGTTTCTGTCCTTACCGGAATTGTCAAATGACACTCGACGCAAAAATACCCGCTGGTCCGCTTGACAAAAAGTGGACGTCCTTCAAAAACACCGCCAAGCTGGTCAACCCGGCCAACAAGCGGAAATTCGACATCATCATCGTCGGCTCCGGCCTGGCGGGCGCGGCATCGGCCGCCACGCTTGCCGAGCAGGGCTACAAGGTGAAGTGCTTCTGCTACCAAGACAGCCCGCGCCGCGCCCACTCGATCGCCGCCCAGGGCGGGATCAATGCCGCGAAAAACTACCAGAACGACGGCGACAGCGTTTACCGGCTCTTCTACGACACGATTAAAGGCGGCGACTTCCGCGCCCGCGAGGCCAACGTCCACCGGCTGGCCGAGGTCAGCAACCAGATCATCGACCAGTGCGTCGCCCAAGGGGTCCCGTTCGCCCGCGAATACGGTGGCCTGCTCGACAACCGCTCGTTCGGCGGGGCGCAGGTCTCGCGCACGTTCTACGCCCGCGGCCAGACCGGCCAGCAGCTCCTTCTCGGAGCCTACTCGGCATTGAGCCACCAGATCGCCCTCGGAAACGTCGAAATGTTTTCCAAAACCGAGATGATGGACCTCGTGGTCGTGGATGGCCACGCCAAGGGCATCGTTGTCCGCGACATGACCACCGGCGAGATCACCTCGCACGCCGGCGACGCCGTCCTGCTCTGCACGGGCGGATACGGAAATGTCTTTTATCTCTCGACGAACGCCCGCGGGTGCAACGTCACCGCGACCTACCGCGCCTACAAGCGCGGCGCGCTTTTCGCCAACCCGTGCTACACGCAGATCCACCCGACCTGCATCCCGGTGAGCGGCGATTACCAGTCGAAGCTCACGCTCATGAGCGAATCGCTCCGCAACGACGGTCGCGTCTGGGTCCCGAAACGGAAAGAAGATTGCGCCAAAGTGCCGAAGGATATTCCTGAGGACGCCCGCGATTATTATCTTGAGCGCAAATACCCGAGCTACGGCAACCTTGCCCCCCGCGACATTTCGTCGCGCTCGGCGAAGGAAGTCTGTGACGACGGACGCGGCGTCGGCCCCGGCGGGCTCGGCGTCTATCTCGATTTCGCTGACGCGATCAAACGCCTCGGAAAACACGTCATCGAAGAACGCTACGGCAACCTCTTCGAGATGTATCACAACATCACCGGCGAGGACGCCTACGAGCGCCCGATGCGGATCTATCCCGCCGTCCACTACACGATGGGCGGGCTCTGGGTGGACTACAACCTCATGAGCAACATCCCCGGACTCCATGTCCTGGGCGAAGCGAATTTCTCCGACCATGGCGCAAACCGCCTCGGGGCCAGCGCGCTCATGCAAGGGCTCGCCGACGGATACTTCGTCATCCCGAATACGCTCGGCACCTACATGGCCTCGCAGTTTGGAAAAAAAGTCGATGCAAACGCCCCCGCGTTCAAGGAAGCCGTGGACTCGGTCAAAGCCCGCGTCCAAAAGCTCATCAGCATCAAGGGAACCCGCAGCGTGGACAGCTTCCACCGCGAACTCGGCAAGCTCCTCTGGGACAAATGCGGGATGGCCCGCGACAAGAAGGGGCTCGAAGAGGCGCTCCGGAAAATCCCGAAGCTCCGCGAGGAATTCTGGAGCAACCTCAAAATTCTCGGCACGGCCGACGGCATCAACATGGAACTCGAACGCGCCGGACGCGTCGCCGATTTCCTCGAGTTCGGCGAACTGCTGTGCCTCGACGCCCTCAACCGCAACGAGTCCTGCGGCGGCCACTTCCGCACCGAGTATCAGACGCCGGAAGGCGAAGCTCTCCGCGACGACGAGAACTACGACTACGTGGCCGCATGGAAATACGAAGGCGACGGAACACCTCCCACACTCGTCAAGGAACCGCTCGTCTACGAAGAAGTGAAGCTGGCGACAAGAAGCTACAAGTAACCGCAACGATCAACTCTCAACGATCAACCCATATGAAATTCTATCTGGAAGTCTGGCGTCAGAAGAGCCCGAATGGCTCGGGCAAGCTCGAACACTACGAGGCAAATGACATCCCCGCCGAGGCCTCGTTCCTCGAGATGCTCGACATCGTCAACGAGGACCTGACCAAAAAAGGCATCGAGCCGATCCAGTTCGACTCCGACTGCCGCGAAGGCATCTGCGGCAACTGCTCGCTCACGATCAACGGCGTCCCCCACGGCCCCGGCCGCGGCACGACCTGCCAGCTCTACATGCGGAAATTCCGCGACGGCCAGATCATCACGATCGAACCGTTCCGCGCGGATTCCTTCCCGGTCGAGCGCGACCTCGTCGTCAACCGCGAAGCCTACGACCGGATCATGCAGGCCGGAGGGTTCATCAGCGAACGCGCGGGCTCCGCGCCGGACGCCAATTCTGTCCCGATCCCGAAGGTCGTCGCCGACGTGTCCATGGACGCTGCCGCCTGCATCGGCTGCGGCGCCTGCGCCGCAGCCTGCCCGAACGGCTCCGCCATGCTCTTCGTCAGCGCCAAGATCACCCACCTCGGTCTCCTGCCCCAGGGAAAGCCCGAGAACGACCGACGCGTTTTGAAAATGGTCCGCCAGATGGACAAGGAAGGATTCGGGAACTGCTCGAACTACTATGCGTGCGAAGCCGTCTGCCCGGCCAGCATCCCCGCCTCGTTCATCGCCCGCATGAACCGCGAGTATTCCTTCGCCTCGATCAAAGAATCCGTCGGCATCGCGCTCTGACCGTGGAGCGCACACGCGCGCGCCGAACTCCAGTCCGCCCGCCGCGCACTCGGCTGAAAGGGATCCCCCTCGCCTGCATGTAGAAAAGCTTCTGGCCCCGTCAACTCGACTGATGTTCCTTTTCGGTCACCGGCACATCGGGACGAAGGAACCGATGATGTTTGTCTGCCCGACTTGGTTTGGGCGGTAGACGCCACCATCACCGCCTTTTCTGAGAACCAAGAAGCCCTTGTCGCCAAAAGGCTTTGCGGACGGGCGCAATGGTTCTCCGCCGGTCGGGGTGTTGGTGAAATTCGCCGACGTGAGCAAAACGGCGTTGGTCGGGGAATTATCGGTGACCGCATAGACGCGCACGGCTGTTTCGTTCATTCGTGGGATCTTGCCCGGAGGGACAATGACTCCTTGGGCAGAGAGGATTTTACAGAAGTCATTTGTGGAAAGGTAGCCTGGCACGACATTCGTAGCCCATGCTCCCCAAGTGGCGTAGGTGCCTGGCCAGCCAAGAGTCTTATCTCCCGTCGTGACGCCATCCAAAGCCATCTGCTGGCAAGTCAGGTGGAGCTGCCTCATGGTGTTCAAGGACTGGGTCAGCGGGGATTTGGGGTATCCAGGTCCCACTGACGGAATAGCTAGAGAGCACAAGACCCCAACCACCACCACGCAGACAATGACTTCGACCAAAGTGATGCCAGCCTGATTCCGGGGATTCATGCTGGCTGGATCGTCTGCTTCCGGGATGAGCGGGTCAACCGGAAAGCGGGGCATCAACATCCATTTATGTTGAGAGCAATACCCCCTGTGCACGAGGCTCTTTTTGCTGAGGAGCGCTCAGGAAGCCGCCAGGCGTTTGGCGAGGAGGCCCATGAGGTATTCGCGGAGTTCCGTGTCAGGGAGTTTTTCTAGGAGCGAATTAAAGAATCCGTTGACGATGAGCCGGCTGGCGTCTTCGCGGCGGATCCCCCGCGCCTGCATGTAGAATAGCTCTTCCTCGCTCACCGGGCCATTGGTGGCGCCGTGGGTGCAGCGAACGTCGTCGTTGAGGATTTCCAACCCCGGCATCGAGTTCGGGTCCGCCCCGTCGCTGAGGATAAGGTTGCGGACTTTCTGGTAGGCATCTGTCCCGTGCGCGCCCGGCTGCACTTTGATGAGGCCGGCGAAGATCGTGCGGGATTTACCGTCGAGGGCGTTGAGGTAGAGGAGATCGCTTGTGGCGTTCGGCGCCACGTGGTCCTGTAGCGTCCGCTGATCAATCTCGCGATCGCCTTCGACCGGATTGATCGAATACATCTCGCTGCGTGCGCCCTCGCCGACCAGCCGGCTGAGGCTCTCGCCGCGGACGATGCCGGCCCCGAAATTCGCAGTCAATGAGGTGCAGCGCGCGTCGCCGTCCACGACGGTGGAGTTCAGGTGAAACGCGAGCGAGTCCCTTGACCAGTCCTGCACGGCGACATAGGTTAATTTGGCCCCGCGCGCGAGGTGCAGGTCATTGACCCCGCAGGCGAAGGCCCGCAGGCCGTCGGCGCTTTGGAAGCGGTCCACGACGGTCACTTGGCTGTTCTCGCCGCAGACGATCAGCGTGTGCGGAAAAACCGACGCCCCCGCGCCCTCAACCCAGTGGAAGATCTCGACGGGAAGCGAAACTTCCGTGGAGGGCGGCACATACAGGAACGCCCCGCTCGAGACCCGGCCCTTGTGCAGGGCCGCGTATTTGTGGGACCCCAGCTCGACCGGCTGGGCCATGAAATATTTTTTGAAGAGATCCGTATGCTCGCGGGCCGCCACATCGAGCGGGGAGAAGATCACGCCCCCGGGAAGCCGCAAGGCGTCCACATGCACGGGAGCGTTGTTGGCGAAGACCATCTTCGCGGCGGATTTGTCCAGACCACGCGAGACCGCGATGAGACGGCCCGCATTGGCTGCCGCCGGGGCCGGCACAAACCCCGAAAGATCCAAAGCCGAAATATTCGCAAACCTCCAGGCCTCGTCCTTGCGCGTCGGCGGCGGGGCTGATTCGTATTCCTGGAGGGCGGCCGCCCAGTCGAACCATTCCGGCCAGGCCGGGGCCTCCAATTCATTTTCCATAAGTGTCATGTTTGCAGGTTTTCCGTGCCGGGGTCAACCGACCGAGCCTTCCATTTCCATGTCGATCAGGCGCTTCAGCTCGACCGAGTATTCGAGCGGGAACTGCTGCACGAGGTCGTTGACGAACCCGTTGACCGCGAGGCTCATCGCGGCGGCCTTCGGAATCCCGCGCTGCTGCATGTAGAAAATCTGCTCGGCGTTGATCTTGCTGACCGACGCCTCGTGCTGGCTGGCGTTCTCTTTGCCGCGGACCGTGATCGCCGGGTAGGTGTCCGTGCGGCTATCCGTGTTGATGAGCAGGGCGTCGCACTCGGTGTTGTTCCTGCAGCCCTTGAGGTGCCGGCCGATCTGCACGAGACCGCGGTAGGTGGAGCGGCCTTTTCCCAGGCTGATGCTCTTCGAGACGATGTTGCTCGTGGTGTCGGCGGCGGCGTGGACCATCTTTGCGCCGGTATCCTGGTGCTGCCCGTCGCCCGCCAGCGCGATTGAGACGACCTCGCCGCGCGCCCTGCGGCCTTTCATGATCACGCCCGGATATTTCATCGTGAGGCGCGAGCCGATGTTGCAGTCAATCCACTTGATCTCCGCATCCTCATGGGCGAGCCCGCGCTTGGTGACGAGGTTGAAGACGTTCGCCGACCAGTTCTGGACGGTGATATACTGGATCTTGGCACCTTTGAGCGCGACGAGCTCGACGACCGCGCTGTGCAGGGTCGAGGTCTCGAATTTCGGCGCGGTGCAGCCTTCCATATACATGACCTCGCTGCCTTCGTCCGCGATGATCAGCGTGCGCTCGAACTGCCCGAAGTTCTCCGCGTTGATCCGGAAGTAGGCCTGGAGCGGGTGCTTCACCTTCACACCCGGCGGGATGTAAATGAACGAGCCGCCGGAAAAAACCGCGCTGTTCAGCGCGCTGAATTTGTTGTCCCCGGTCGGGATCACCTTGCCGAACCACTTGCGGAAAATCTCCGGGTGCTTCTGGAGGCCGTCGGTCGATCCGACAAAAATCACCCCCTGCGCACCGACCGCCGCCTTGATGTTCGAATACGCGGCCTCGCTGTCGAACTGGGCCTCGACGCCGGCGAGGAATTTCCTCTCCTGCTCGGGGATCCCGAGACGCTCGAACGTGCGTTTGACGTTCTCCGGCACATCGTCCCACGAACGCTTCGGCGCGGTCCCCTGGGACAGGTAGTAGCGGATGTTTTCGAAGACGATGTTGTCGAGGTCGTGGCTCGCCCAGTGGGTCGGCATCGGCATGCCCTGGAACTTGCGCAGCGCGTCCTTGCGGAATTCGCGGATCCAATCCGGGTCCTTTTTCACGTCGCTGATGAAATCGATCGTCCGCTCGGTCAGCCCGAGCCCGGCGTCGAACTCGTAGTTGACGTCGTAGCTGAAGTCGCCGACCGACCGGTCGATGTTCACGTCGGGCTTGGGTTCGGTGTTCATGGCAATTTCAGGCGTTGGCGAGAACCTCTTTTTCGACCCAGTCGTAGCCCTCGGCCTCGAGCTTCAGGGCCAGATCCTTGTCGCCGCTGAGAACGATCCGGCCATCGACCATCACGTGGACGACATCCGGCACGATGTAATCCAGGAGCCGCTGGTAGTGGGTGATCACCAGAAACCCCCGGTCGGGCGAACGCAGCGCGTTCACGCCGTCGGAGACAACTTTCAGCGCGTCGATGTCGAGCCCGCTGTCGGTCTCGTCGAGGACCGCGTATTTCGGGGCCAGCATCGCGAGCTGCAAAATCTCGCAGCGCTTTTTTTCTCCGCCCGAAAACCCGTCGTTGACCGCGCGCGAAGTGAACGTCCTCGGGATTTTCAGCGAATCCATTTTCGCGTAGAGCTCCTCGTAGTATTCGAGCGCATCCAGATCCTCGTCCCCAGAAAGCCGGGCCTGGCGGGCGGCCCGGATGAAGTTGGCGATCGTCACGCCCGGCACCTCCATCGGGTATTGGAAGGCCACGAAGAGCCCGGCGCGCGCCCGCTCGTCCGGCTCCTCCATCTCGAACAGGGGCGCGCCGTCGAGAGTCACCGACCCTGCGGTCACTTCGTAATCCGGGTGCCCCGCCATGACCTTGGCGAGCGTGCTCTTGCCCGATCCGTTTTTGCCCATGATGGCGTGGACTTCCCCTTTCGGGACTTCGAGGTCGAGGCCGCGCAGAATTTCGCGGTCCCCGATATTGGCGTGCAGGTTTTGTATGTGGAGTGACATGGAAATCAGGTGTTGCAGCCGGGGCAGAGGCCGCGGACGGTGACCTCGGTCTGGGTCACCGTAAAATTCCTCGGGAGCCGCCAGGGATGGCCTGCCCGCAGGCCCTTCGAGACGGGAACGTCATGAACAATCCCGCAGCGCTCGCAGACGAAGTGCCCGTGTTCCTTGAGGTTCGGGCAATACCGGGTGGCGTCGCGGTCCACGTTGACCTGCTTCGCGAGCCCGCAGTCCACCAGCGTCTCTAGGCAGTTGTAAACCGTGGCCAGCGAAATCCCCGGAATCCGCCTTTTCGCGCGCAAAAAAACCTCGGTCGCCGTCGGGTGATCCCGCTCCGCCAGCAGCACGTCATAGACCTCGCGCCGCTGCGGGGTAAGCCGGTGCCCACTATGGCTGATCAGCTCCTCATACCCGGGAATCGCCGGCGCTTGCTTCGTCATCATGCCCCAACTTACCGCGCAAACTCTCTTGATCAAGAATTATTCCAAATAAAGATGCGGGCATGTTCCCCGAAAGGAAGCCCAACAGATCGCCGCCATCGAAATCGCGCGGCGTGTGGCTGCCCTGCGAAAAAAGGCGGGCTGGACCACGTCATCGTCGCCGATGACTCGGTTTTCAGTTTTTCTGACTCTGGGCTGCTGGATGAACTGGCCATCGAAGCGGGAGTTGTGTTAGCTCCCCTTTGCCATGCAATACACGAACTCACAGGAACTCGCCCGCAAGTTCAACGAGGATGAAGCCGTGTGGCGGGCATTTGACCGCCGCCGCTCGCTCCGCTCCCTGCTGGGTTCCGTGCTGTCCGTTCCAGATGAAGACCTCGCCGACTGGCTCGCCGCCGAACGCGAGGCCCGCCCGGTGCGCGCCGTCGGAATCCTTGTTCCATGAAAACAGATCTTCCCCTCGAATCCCTGATCCTGACTGCCCGAGGCCAAAAGGTTCTCTTGGATTCCGACCTCGCCGCGATTTACGGCGTTCCGACCAAGGCGCTCAACCAAGCTGTCAAACGCAACTCGGAGCGGTTTCCGGAGGATTTTCTTTTCCAACTTTCCAGCAAGGAGGCGAGAGACGTTGTGCTTTCAAGGTCACAAACTGTGACCTTGAAAAGGGGCCAAAACATCAAATACCTCCCTTACGCCTTCACCGAGCACGGTGCGCTCATGGCCGCGAATGTCCTCAACAGCCCGGAGGCCGTGAAGATGAGTGTGCATGTCGTCCGGGCATTCATCAAGCAACGCGAACTTCTGGCCGGACAGGCGGAGATCCTGAAAAAACTCGCCCTGATGGACGCCAAGCTCCTCAAGCACGACGACGCCCTGCGCGTGATCTGGCGGGAACTCCAGCCCCTGCTGGCACCGCCTCCCGCCCCGCAGCGCGAGGAGATCGGGTTCCATGTCCGCGATGACGCCCCGGCCTTCGGCACGAAATCCAAGAAGCGGGCGGCGAAACGATGACATCTCGAGGCATGGGCATCCTGCCCATGTCTGAAACTTTCTCAGGAAGCCAGCCCGATCCCGGGCATTGCCGCAACATGAAAACCCGCGTCTGGAATAAGAAGAGGAGATGAGCGGCCAAAATGAATTGCGATTTTGAACTCGAATTCCCGGCGATTCCAGCAAGGATGTCGTGATGTTCTCGCCCGTTCACCATGATCTGGAAGGCTTGGCTGCCGAGCGTTTCCGTTCTCTGGCCGGACAGCTTCGCCGGCTGCAACAGCAGCACGCGGTCGCAGAACGGTTGGATGCCATGTGCCGGGATGAACTGGCGTGGATCGAGTCGGCGAGCGGGCTCAACGGTTGCCGCGAAAAATATGAGGCGTGCATCCGCCTCCTCACCGATTTGGCCAAGCTCCGCTGGCGGATCGTGCAGGATGGGTTCGGGATCGAGCTGGCAACTCCCTCGACCCGCCGGGTCGAGGCTTCCGAGGTCATGCTTTACAAAGACTCCGTGCGGCGGGAGTTGGAGTCCCAACTCCGCGTCCAATTCAACGCGAAATCGGTCCGGGATTTTATCCGCCGGATGGAATCCCCCGCGGGGTCCAGCAAAAAGCGTCCGGTCACCGATTTGATCGCCGATGGGCGGGAGTTGCGGAGCCGTCTGCTTGCGGCGAGCGAGGCAAGCGGTCCGGACCGGGTGCGGCTTTGCGGGGAGGCCATCCAACCGTATCTCCAGTTGGTCGAACCGGGAGCGACTGATGAATTCACCGGGCAGCCTCTTTCGGATATCTGGCGTTACTTTCGCTACACATGGGCGATCCCTGCAACGAATGTCCCGGGTCGCAATCTGTTTTATCTCATCCGCGACGCCGCGCATCCAAGCCATGCGGTGATGGGAATCACCGCGCTCGAGATTGGTTCATTCTAGATCGGTGATCTAGTTTTCTTGTTTTTTCGCTTGTAATCCCGCGCTTAATGATCTAGTATATACGCTAGATCATACCT
>Ga0118677_10004316_pt2 | contig 16486 bp, 13 predicted proteins | sample AliMusrvi5mmetaG_FD_86154 | JGI IMG/M metagenome (GOLD analysis project Ga0118677, IMG submission 86154) | reverse complement strand
CCTTCGGGTCGAACCCAACGCCATTGTCGCGCACGAAGAAGATGACTCGTCCGTCTTCCGTGCCCGCGGTACCCATCTCGACTTGCGCCGGATCGCGCGGGCGGGTGAACTTCACCGCGTTGCCCAGCAGGTTGGCCAAGGCGAGTTTGAGCATCGCGGGATCGGCCTGCACCGCAGGCAGGGGCGGGATCTTCCAGACGATGTTCCGCTCGCGCATGGACGGCTCCAAAATACGCAGAGCGTCCTGAACCATTGTGTCCAGATTCACCCTCGTCTCGATCATATCCGCCCGGCCCATGCGCGAGAATGCCAGCAGGTCGTCGATCAGTACGCCCATCTCGCGGCTGGCGTCCGCAATCGTCTTCATATAATGCCGGCCTTGCGCCGACAACCGGCCCTCGGCCTCGCGCCCGAGCATGTCCACGTAGCCCTGCACGTGCCGCAACGGCGCGCGGAGATCATGGGAGACGGAATAGCTGAACGCTTCCAGTTCCTTGTTGGCCGCCTCCAGTTGCACGGTGCGGTCATGTATGCGTTGTTCCAGCTTGGCGTTGAGGGAGTTGATTTCCGCCACCGCCTTCACACGTTCGGTGATGTCGCGGGCCACTTTCGAGAAGCCAATGATTTTGCCGGCGGCATTCCTGATGGGCGAAGCCGTGATCGAGACATCCAGCCGCCGGCCAGCCTTGGTCAGCCGCACAGTTTCAAAGTGAGCGATCGTCTCGCCCCGCCGGATGGTTTCCATAATGTGATCTTCTTCCGCCTGCCGATCCGCCGGAATCAACCGCCGGATGGAAGTCCCCTCCATCTCGGCGGCGGTCCAGCCGAAAATCTTTTCCGCCCCTTGGTTCCACGTGATGATGTCGCCGTCCAAATCCTTGCCGATGATGGCGTCCTCCGAACATTCGACAATCGCCGCCATCCGGTTTTTGACCTCCTCAGCTTGCTTGCGCTCGGAGATGTCGCGTATGTTGCACTGGATCACTTTGTGGTGGTCCACCAGATAGACATTGCTGATGAACTCCACCTCGTGGCGCTTGCCGTCACGACCTTCCAGCGCCAGGTTTTCGTAGCGAATGTATTCCTTGTCCCGCAACTCCGCAAATTTGTCTTCATTGGCAACAACGTCCTTGAGGAAACCCAGTTCCCAGACTTTCTCGTTGAGAAAGGTTTCGCGCGAGTATCCGAGCAGGTCGATCAGGAACGGATTGACGTCCACGATCATCCCGGTCTCGGCGTCGAGAATCAGGATGCCGTCCTGGGCTGATTCGAAGAGCCGTCGATAGCGGAGTTCCGAGGTCGTCAAAACTTCCGACGCATGCTTGCGTTCGATGATCTCACGCTGCAAGTTCCGGTTGACGTCCTCGATTTTCTTTCTCGTACGGCGCAATGTCTCGCAGACGATGGATATCGCGAGGCAACTGGCGACAAAGATCAGGAAGCCCAGCCATTCGGGAGGAGACAGCTTCCCCTGTTGAACCCAGAAGAAAACCAAGAGGGACGAAAGCGCGGTGGCCAGAAAGCCGGTGGCCAGACCTCCATACAAGGCAGCCAGCATTGTGGCCGGATAGTACAGCAAGTAGGGAATGCCCCGGCCCAACCCGCTAAAGAACAGCATCCGGAAGGCGCTGGCGGCAGAAATAATCAGCAGGCCTGCGAGCAGGCGTTGCGCGAGCGAAGGGGTTTTCCAATTCCACGTCATGACCACCCTCCAGTCGGTTACAGGTTATGGTATGGGCCGGAACACGGCGATGGGGTGTAACCCTACCGTACGGGTGTGACGCATTCATGGCATCGTCCGTGGAACTGTCGTTCGGTCGGTGCGCCCTGTTGGGCCTGCTTGTCCAGCAAGGCCAGTCATTTTTGTAATCTAAGCATGTTTGTTCTCCTCCCCTTTCTTTTCCAGCACCGCCTCCAACGCGCTCAACCGGCGACACCGTGAACCGCAACCCTGAAACAGCGATTCAACTTTTCGCCAAAAGTGTGCCAACGTGCGACACGCGGACAGGGCACAATAAAAGAGGCCGGAATCCGTTTTGTATTGTGTTTGCGGGGTAAGTAAACCCGTGATAGAGTGTTTATATGGTTGGTCGAATGGTACAAGGAAAGAGCGCGGTTGCTTCGATCCGCAAGGGACGACGCAATCGCCGGGGACAGGCGATGATCGAATACATCGTGGTGTTCATTGCTCTTTTTGCGACCATTGTGTCGTTGGCGGTCTTTTTGTACGCCCTGCGGCAGCAGTCCAACCGTACGCTCGATCTGGTCGCATCCGACTACCCCTAGTCGGCGGCGAACTTGGAAGTAGAAGTACCTGAAAGGAGCCTGATATGCGCACACGCTTCGGCAACCGCCGCGGACAAACGATGGTCGAGTACATCATCATCGTCGTACTGATCGCCATCACGCTGATCGTCCTCTTCAGCCACCTGAGCAAGGCGGTCGGCACGAAAGTCGCCGGTGCAACCGCATCGCTCGACTCCAACGCGGGCGCCACGGACGCCGCGACCGTCAACGGCATCGACGAGAACTCGCTAAAGAATCTGCCGGCCACCGGCGTTCAGTAACCGCAGTCGCCAACCACAGCGAAGCGCCGCGCGCGGCGCGCGTTGGGGGTGTATGTATGAGACCCGGGCACCACAACGTGGCGCGGGGTTTTGGTTTTCGTCGCGGACAGGCGATGATCGAATCCTGCATTGTCATTGTTTTTCTGTGCCTGCTTTTCCTCGGCTTGTTCCAGCTGATTCATGCCTATGTGGCGCGCGATGTCCTATACCACGCCGCCGCACGCGCGGCACGCGCCAAGACAGTCGGCTTCAACCGGTGGATGGTCGAAAAAACCATGCGCGTGGCTGCCATCCCCAACGCCGGCAGCCTGACCCAGCCCGCGCTCTCCACCACCGATCAGGCCCTGGCAAATGCCCTCGCCACCAGGAAGAAGCCGGGCGCGCTTTGGGATTTTGCCCTGCGGTCCACACCGCAATCCCCCACCATTGGCGTCGAGTTGGCGCGCATCCCCGATTACCTGGCCAGCGGGGATGCTGGAAGTGCAGACGCGATTCTCGACTACAAAGACTGGGGCACGCTTTCCTACACCATTGCCAGCAGCTCGGGCATCGCGATCGATCCCGCCAGCGCAGGAACCATCACCGCGCAGGTGCAACAGCCGTACGACTGGTTGATTGCATGGGACGCGTTGCAGGCGGGCAGTCTTGGCTCTCCATCGCAAGATCCCGGAAAGATCACCCTCGGTGCAAGCTACACGATCGAGGCGAATTACCCGCTCTATCTGGATGACAACGGCTGGTGAAGCAACCTCTATGAACCGCAGAATCAGGAAGGAAGACTGTAGGCTGTAGGGGTTAAGGCTGAAGGCTGATACGTGGAAGGCAAAAGTACTTCATGATTCGAAGTTCCTGGTTCTATATTCTCCTGTTCTGAAACTGTCCTATGATATCCCCTCTCCAGAACGTGTTTCATCGTACCCGCCGCCGCGGCCAGGTGGCGGTTTTCCTGCTGATGCTCCTGACGGTGCTGGCGTTCGTGCTCCTGTGGGACGTCGATATCCACCACATCATCACCACCAAAACCCGCAGCCAGAACGCGGGTGACGCCGCCGCGCTGGCGGGCGCGCGCTGGCAGGGGATCGGACTCAACCTTGTCGGCGAACTGAACCTACTGCATGCGCTGGCCCTCTCCGCCCACGACGCCGCGGCCGTGGAAGCCATCACCAATATGCAGGCGCGCGTGCTGTTCACCGCCCCGTTGATGGGGTTCGCGGCCGCGCAGGTTGCCGCCAAGAACAACGGCATGTACGCGGAGGACGAGTTCACCCAGCTTGTGTGGCAGCACGCCCAGGATGTTTTGAGTTATGGCGATGAGGTCGGCGGCGTGTCGATCTTCGCTCCGCCCTATGATCACGCCTGGGAAGAATACTCCGCCATGCTCAAGGCCATCGCCGATGACGGCATCGCCGCCGGCCCCGACAATACCTATTTTTACAATGACAGCATCGGAGGGAACATTCTTCTGGACCGGGCTTTCTATAATGCCGTGGCAGGCCAGATCTGGTGCTGGTTCTATCTCAACTACCCCAACCTGCTTTCGGACTACACCGGTTACACCTGGTGGCCGCCGCTGCCTCCACCGTCCCCGCAGGTGGTCTACAACTCCGAGTTCCTGCCGCTCTGGCTGATGCCGCTCACCATACCCCTCGACCAGATCATCTCCACCAACAATCTGCTGGATGAAGCTGCGCGCGATGGCGTGGACATGACCGGTTTCATCGCCACCAATGTGATGCAGAAAACCGAAACATGGTATGTATACGAAGGTTCCCACTGGGGGGCATGGTCTCTGATGGCCACCAATGGCCCCAATCCCTTCCCGCTCACCGGCACGGTGAAGCCTGAATACGACTATGCCGGCGCTGACGTCATGTTCCGCGTCCAGGCATCCGTAACCCGCCTGACCCCCGGGCTGGACAACAGCGCCAGCAGCAACAGCATTCTCTGGACGGCGGCGGCCAAACCTTTCGGCGCGGTTGGGCCGGACACCGCCACCCGTCTTGTGCCGTCCAGCTATGGCCTTGTGCTGCCGTGTTTCGCCGCTGTGCGCCTGATCCCCATCGACGCCTGTTCCGGTTCCGGCAACGGCACCTTCGACGTTGCCTGGCGGCACCACGTGGACGTGGATTTGCCGCTCTACCTGTCCACCGGAGCCATCAACAGCGGCTGCTGGTACTGCCGGCAACTCGCCGTCTGGGATGGCCCGACCTTTCGGCAAACGGGAATCGACTGGCTCTCCACAAACAGTTATCGCTGCGTCCAATCGTCAGGCGGCGGTGGCGGCGGCGGTGGAACCGGCGGCGGCACAAGCCACGGGCATTGAGCAAATCGTGAAACGATCCTTTCACAAAAGCGCCGATCAATTGCGGGAGCGCCACCCCACTGTGGGAGCGCCACCCCGTGGCGCGATTTTTCACAGTTTTGCTGAGCAGGTAAACAGGTAGCGTTCCATGCACAAGCGCAATCCAAACCACCAATCCCGCGCCGGTCAGGCCATGATCGAGCTGATGCTCGGCATGATCCTGATCCTGATTCTGTTGGCGGGCACCGTGCAGTTCCTGAACGTCGCCAATGCGCATACCGGCATGGACGCCACGATTCGTGGACAGGCCGGGTACCTTGCCATGTCCCCAGGCCCAGCCGAGAACACACCGAAATACATACAGACCTGGCTGCCGGGCCCGGACGGCCAGCCATTTACCGCCGACGACGTGGCGCAGTTGAAATCACCCAACACGCCCAATGCGATCGCTGTGATCGCCAACGAAAGCGTCGTAGCCCCGGCCGACTGGACGGTACTCGACACGCTCTCGAACACCCCGTCCCTGGAGGTTCTCTCGCAAGAAGCCGGTTTTTTGACAGCCCTGGGGTTTGTCGACGTCTCCGAGGCTGCAACCGTGCCGGTTTCCGATCTTGCCCAATCGCTTTTCTACAGCAGCCAGTCTGTCACCGTGAAGGAAGACGTCTGGATGCCAATCATGAGCGGATTGTACTGATGTCGGGAGCACAAACTGGAGGGGCGCCGGCCTCGGCGCCCGCTTGGAACGCAACCGACTAGCGAGTGGACGCGGCGGTCGAGGCCGACCGCCCTCCAAAGATGCATTAGACAGGGGCCTGAAATCTCTGACACCTGAACCGCAACGATGAATCACCGCCTCTTACTTGCACTCTGCGCGCTTCTCGCCTGCGCCTGGCCGGCGGCGGACGCGCACGCCGCCGTCTTCATGCGCCTCGGCCGCGGCGCGCAGGCACTGGAACAGCTCGGCGGCACACTGCTGCAAAACGCGGACGTGCGCATCAATGGCCAGCCGGGAAAACTCGCGGTTTACGGGTTCGACGTGGCCCCCGCATCCCTGGCGCCCGATCTGCGCAAGGCCGTGCCGCTGCCGGAATTGGGAACCTCCGGCGCCTCCCTGGCCACGCATGTCGCAAACGGCCAGGCCACCACTCTCCTGCTGTTGCCCGGCGCAGGGCCGCACAGCAGCGTCGCCATCCTGATCGAGCAATCGGCCGATGCGTACCGCAAGACACGGGAGGCGCCCGCCGCATGGCCGGGCGGCCTCGCCTATCCGGGAGCCTCGCCGTTTTTTTCCGCCGAAAACGAACAGACCCACACCACGCTGGCCGTGGCCACCACGGCCGACACCCCCGGCGCGGCGGCCGACCGGATGGACACCGTGCTCACCGGCAGCGGATGGTCGCGCGTGCCGCCGCAAACGGCCACGCCCGGTTTGACCCTCTACAGCCACGGCAACCGGATCTGCGCGTTCAGCGCCTCAGCCGCTGCAGATGACCCCGGTGGTAAGACCCGGATTACAGTGTTGCAGCGGCTTGGCGTCACGCCGTAGAATGCGTGTGGTTCAACATGGAGTGTGGAACATCTATGAAACAGCGCGTCATTTTGATCGCTTCCGTCGTCATTGGTTTGATGGCCGCGGTGCTGACCGGCCAGTATTTGAGCGCCAAGGACCGTGACTATAAGGAAAAGGAGCGGCAACTCATCCGGAACAACCGGAAGATCCCGGTCATCGCCGCCCAGCGCAACCTGCCGATCGGCACGGTGCTGACGCGTGACGATCTGGGCGTGATGGACGTCATCGAAAACGCCGTGCGCGGCCATGTGGTCGAGGAAAAAGACTTTTCCATGCTGCTCAACCACCGCCTGCAACGCTCGCTGGAGAGTAAAGCCCCCATCTACTGGTCCGACATCGAGGGCGGCGATCCGTTCAGCCGCGGCCTGGCCGGCGACATCAAGAGCCATCAGCGCGCGATTTCGATCAGCGTCGGCGGCGCGGCGGCAGTCAGCGGCATGGTCAAGCCCAACGATCATGTGGACGTGCTGGGCACATTCACCTTCCCCTCGTCCACCAAACCCGGCGAGATGGAGATGGTGACGCTGACCATTCTGCAGGATGTGCTCATCCTCGCCACCGGCCACGACACCGCCAAGAGCCAGCTCGGCGCGGGCGACCGCGCCACGGGGTACAACACCGTCACGGTCGAAGTCACGCCGCGCGAAGCCGAAATGCTCGTGTTCGCGGAACAGGCCCGCGGCCGTTTGGTCCTGACGCTGCGCAACCCGGCAGACATTGAGTACGAAAAGGACCTGCCCCGCGTCGATTTCAGCAAGATTCAGGAAGAGATCACCACGTTGAACGGCTACCGGCAGCAGAAACTGCTGGGCAAGCCGCTGCGTTGAGGCTGGTAGTCAGAATTCAGGAGCCAGAAGTCAGAATCAAATCCCAGGACGTTCTCAAGCGGCAAAAGGCCTTTTTTCGTGGCTCCATGCTGAATTCTGAATCCTGAATCCTGAATTTAAGGATACACACCTTGTTTCACCTCGAAATCCAGACGCCCGGCCAGCCCGCCAGCCGTTTCGAGCTTCCCCCCGGAAGCTACACGATCGGACGCGGCGACGCCTGCAAAATCCGCCTCCGCCACCCGGAGATCAGCGAACGTCACGCGCTGCTGGCAGTACGCCACGATGGCGTCTGGATCGAAGACCTGAACGCCAGCAACGGCACATTCCTGGACGATCAACGCATTGAGGGACGTCAACCCATGCGCCCCGGCCAGCGCTTGCGCCTCGGGCCCTATCTGCTGCAACTGCTGGACGTGTCGCCTGCCCCGCTTGAACCCGCGCCCGCCGCGCCGGCGGCCGAACCACCAAAACCGCCGGACAACCACGGCAAACCCGAAACCGGCAAACAACCCCCGCCCGCCGCCACCGGCCAGACTTCTTTCGCCGGAACCGGCCGTCTCGGTTCCTTGCCGCCGCCGCCACGCGACCCGCAACTGGCGATCCGGCGCGAGATCAAGAACCAGATCCACCGCGAGGTCGTCCAACGGCTCGACATCAAGCGCATGACGGCGGCGCGCGTGGATGCCGAGGAACTCCAGAACCGGGCGCGCGAAACCATCCACCTCGTCATCGAGGAGGTGCGCCAGCGCCAGCGCCTGCCGCCGGGCATCGATCCCGCGCGCCTCGCGGAGGAAATCTGCAACGAGGCCCTGCGCCTCGGCCCGATCGAGGAATTCCTGGCGGATGAAGGCGTCACCGAGGTCATGGTGAACGGCCCGCACCAGATTTTCGTCGAACGCCATGGCCGCCTGGAACTGACCGGCCAGGATTTCATGGACGAAAGCTCGGTGCAGGCGATCATCGAACGCATCGTCGCGCCGATCGGCCGGCGCATCGACGAAAGCCAGCCGTACGTGGATGCGCGCCTTCCCGACGGTTCGCGCGTCAACGCCATCATTCCGCCGCTCTCGCTCTCCGGTCCCTGCATCACCATCCGCAAGTTCTCCAAGCGCGCGTTTACCGACGCGGACTTCATCCGCTTCGGCACGTGGACCGAAGACATCACCAAATTTCTGCACATCTGCGTGCTCATGCGCAAGAACATCATCGTGTCCGGCGGCACCGGTTCCGGCAAGACCTCGCTGCTGAACGTCCTGAGCAGTTACCTGCCACACCAGGAGCGCATTCTGACCATCGAGGATGCGGCCGAATTGCGCCTCAACCAACCCCACGTCATCCGGCTCGAGGCCCGGCCGCCCAATATCGAGGGACGCGGCGCCATCACCATCCGCGACCTCGTGCGCAACGCGCTGCGCATGCGCCCGGACCGCATCATCGTGGGCGAATGCCGCGGCGGCGAAGCGCTCGACATGCTGCAAGCCATGAACACCGGCCACGACGGTTCGCTCACCACGGTGCATGCCAACTCGCCGCGCGACGTCATTTCGCGCCTCGAGACCATGGTGCTGATGTCCGGCATAGAGCTCCCCTCGCGCGCCATCCGCGAACAGATCGCCTCGGCCCTGGACCTGATCGTGCACGAATCGCGCCTGAGCGACGGCAGCCGCAAGGTGACCGCCATCTCGGAAATCGTCGGCATCGAGGGCACACAGCTGGTCATGCAGGATATTTTCGAATTCCACCAGACCAGTCTCGGCGAAGGCGGCAAGGTGCTGGGGCATTTCCGGGCCACCGGCGCCGTGCCCACCTTCCTCGAGGATCTCAAGGCCCGCGGCCTGGAACTCGATCCGACCATCTTCCAACCCGACCGCGAGCGCACGGCCACAGGGGAGCGCAAATGAGCGCAACGGAAGGAACCAAACTCGGCGCCATCGCCCTCACCGGCCTGAGCCTGGCCGGGCTCGCGTTTGTCTTTCTGCGCGCGTTCACCACCGGCACGCAGGCCTATGCCGACCAGCACTCGCAAAAGACCTCCCGGCAATTCGAGGATCTTTTCCTCTTTATCCCGCCGCAGCGCATCGCCGAAATTGGCTGGGCCTCCGCTGCCACGGTTTTTCTGTTGATCGCGGGGCTGTTCTTCAATCTCGACAACCCGGCCTCCACCGCCGCCGGTCTCGTGCTCGGCGCCGTCTTCGGCGTCGGCGCATTCGTGCTCCCCTCCCGTGTGCTGGTTTTCCTCCGGGAACGGCGGCGCTTGCGCTTCAATCTGCAACTCGTGGATGCCCTCACCCACATGAGCAACGCGCTTAAGGCCGGCTTCAGCATCAACCAGGCCTTCGAGACTATCGTGGAAAACGGCGAAAACCCGATTGCCCAGGAGTTCAGCCTTTTCCTGCAGCAGATCCGCGTGGGCGTAAGCTTCAACGAGGCGCTCGCCAACATGGACCAGCGCGTGAACAGTGACGACCTGACGCTCGTCTGCACCTCCATCGATATCGCCCGCCGCACCGGCGGCAACCTCACCGAAATCTTCGATAAGATCAGCATCACCATCCGGGAACGCATGCGCATCGAAAGCCGCGTGCGGACGCTCACGGCGCAAGGACGGCTACAGGGCCTCATCGTCGGCGGCATGCCGGTCATCCTCGGCGTCGTCCTGACCATTATCCGCCCGTCCATGATGATGCCGTTCCTGTCCTCCTTCACCGGCATGATCGCCATCTTTGTCGTGCTGATCCTGCTCACCCTCGGCGGATTGACCATCCGCAAGATCATCCGGATCGACGTATGACCATCTTCGCCATACTCAGTGTCGTGTGCTGGGGCCTCGCCATCGGCGGCCTGACGTGGTACTGCCTGCAGGCTGCGCGGGAGATCACCTACGTCACGCTGGCCGACGGACGCCGCCAGGAACGCACCATTCCGTTCCTGCTGCGGCTGCTGCTGCCGCTGACGCCCAATCTCTTTCCGTTCGTCATGCGTCCCGCGTTCGGCCGCGCGCGGGAACTGGCGAACCGCCGCCTGGTGGCGGCCGGATTCGACGGCCTGCTCGACGGACGCGAATTTCTGGCGCTCAAATTCCTGGTGCCGATCATCCTGGGCACCTTCTGGTTCGCCCTCCTGCGTGGCGCGGCCCACCTGCTGCCGTCCATCGAGGAAAACCTCCTCGCCTTGACGTTTCTGGGCGTTTTCACCCTGTACATGTACCCCGTTTTCTGGCTGAAGCAAACGCTGTCCGCGCGCCATCGCTCCATCCAGCGCGCGCTGCCGTTCGTGCTGGACCTGCTGACGCTCTCGGTCGAGGCCGGCATGGACTTCATGAGCGCGCTCCAGCGCAACTGCGAAAGCCGGAAGCTGGACGCGCTCAACGAGGAACTGATCCGCATGATCCGCGAGATCCAACTCGGCACACCGCGCCGCGTCGCGCTGGGCAACATGTCCAAACGCGTTGACCTGTCCGACCTGCGCTCCGTGACCTACTCGCTCATCCAGGCCGACGAACTCGGCGTCAGCATCGGCGCGATCCTCCGCATCCAGGCCGACCAGATGCGCCAGCGCCGGTTCGACCGCGCCGAACGCTTGGCCAACGAAGCGCCGGTGAAGCTGCTGTTCCCGCTCATGCTCTTCATCTTCCCCTGCGTCTTCATCATCCTGCTCGGCCCCATCCTGCAGCAGTCCGTCGGTAAGTTGTTCTGATTTCTGACCGCTGGCCATTGACAATCCGGCTGATGATGGGCTACAGTTCAGCACTTCCTTGCGGAGAAAGGTCTTCCGATCCCCGCAACGAAATCTCATCTACCGTTCCGGCGTAGCGCAGTGGTAGCGCAGGTGGCTGTTAACCACTTGGTCGCAGGTTCGAATCCTGCCGCCGGAGCCATTCGCTCGACAACTCGAACTTGCGTTCGGGTTCTTTTTTTGCCCCGCCCCCAACGCCACCTGCCACGCAAACCCCAATGTTTATCAGGTTTTCGGGTACTTCTTCCACTGCCGACGCACCCCGCCGCCCCCCCGAAAAGCCTCAAGTTCGAACTGTCGCAGGCGTGGCTGACCTCGACCATTCCGCATTCGAACTTGGCTCCACTGCCCGTTTTTCCACTGCCGAGCAGTGGAAAAGAGGGGTCGGAATCGGCGGAGTTCGGGCTGTACGGGCGAGAAATCGGGAAAGCGTGGGTTTTGCTCACGGGGAGGCGGGTGGCGACGGGTTTCAGCCCTTGGGCGACCGACTACATCGCATCAAGGGTCTCGAAAAAGCCGCCATACAGACCAATCAGGCACGGGGCGAAGCCCTTGGCAAACTGCAATAGCCCGAAGGTCTTCGATTTCTCGTCATATCCCACGCCGTATGCCCCAGATTCGTCACACGGTTGGCCTCACCGATCCTCGGCATCCGTCTGATGCTTGGCCTGTGCCCTGCTGGCGGAACAGTCGCCCTGTTTGCCGTCCACGGGTGCTGGTTTGCCTCGGGATGGCCAGCGGATGCCGTCAAAGTTGGCGTCGTAGGTTTTCCGATCCTGCGTTCGGTCTTTGCTGCCCTTGCCCTGTGGAACACGGTTTGCCATCGGATCTCACCCCCTGCTCCGAACTTTCGGCAAGATGCGGCTGACACAGATTACGGCCGCCGACATCCACGAGTATGTGGCCTGCCGCAAGACCAAGGACAAACTGCAGAACCGAAGCATCAATTTGGAACTGACGCTGCTGCGAAGCCTGTTCCGCCACGCCATCGAATGCGGGTTCGCCGCCGAAAACCCAGCGACGGCCGTGAAGAACCTGAAAGAGCAGACCGAGGAAAAGTGGTGCCCCAGCGTGGACGAGTTTCTCCGCTTCGTCGAAGAGGCCAAGAAGACGGGTTCCGCCATCGTGCTGGTGCCGTGGCTCTGGTTTCGGGCGTACACGGGCACACGCCCCAAGGAAAGCGTTTTTGTCGAATGGAAGGATGTGGACTTCGAGACGGGCCTCATCAACATCCGCCGAAAGTCTGGGAATCAGTTGAAGAACAACGCCTCCGTCCGCTACATCGGGATACATCCCGAACTGAAGCCGATCCTGCTGGAATGGAAGACCAAGTGGGACGAGGTGTTCGCCAAGCGGCACGAGCGGCATCCAGATGAACCTCGCAGGCCGCACGACTGGGTGTTCTTCAATCCTCACAACCAGGTAGAGCGGGCGACGAGTTTCACGAAGTGCTTCTACCAGGCGAGAGAAGCGGCGGGGTTGCCGAAGATGACTTCGCACACCACACGGCACTACTTCATCACGCAGGCCATGATGAGCAAGGATGTCAAAGAATACGCCATCGCCAAGTTTGTCGGACATAGCGGGACGAAGATGATCGAGCGGGTCTACGGGCATGTCCGCTCCGAATTCCTCCAAGAGCAGATGGGCATGGTCAGGATCGTCGGCAAGAATGGGGACGGCGTGGCAGAGGCACAGCCTCAATCCCCTGCCCCAGCGGAAAAAGCCCTGCCCGTCACGGCTGCCTCGGACAAGTGACGCTTGCCAGTCGGGTTCCATCGGCCAGCCAAGATATTTTGGCAGCCCAAAACATTCAGCCTCGGCACCTCTGACAAGTCCGCAGGGGCAATATTGAAACCGCCTTTAATTTTGTCCTGCCTGCCGCAATGATGGCAATCGTGCCATCTTTTTCTGACGGCGGCGGCACTTGTGTCTGTCGCAGGATGGCGTATAATGTAACCGTTCGATGGGGTCGTCCTTGGCAGTAGGTCTCTTTATGAACTGGCTCTCACGACAGGCATTGCTCTGGGCATCCGTGGCGGTGCTGGCTTTGCCTGCTGCCGTTCAAGCGCAAAAATTCACCTATACGACCAACAGCGACAACACGATTACCATCACGGGCTACACGGGCACCGGCGGCGTAGTGAACATTCCAAGCACGATCGACGGCAAATCCGTTGTAACCATCGGGGAGATTGCCTTCGCTCACCAACGAAAACTGACAGGTGTCACGATCCCGAGTAGCGTCACAAGCATCGAATACTATGCGTTTGATAGTTGCTACAATCTGAACACTGTTTCGCTTCCAATCGACGGCCTCCAAAACATCGAGGACTATGCGTTCTCTGCGTGCCTGAGTTTAGCCAATATTGCCATTCCCTACAGCGTCACCAACATCGGATCCTCGGCGTTCAGCACTTGCGCCAATTTAAGCATGATAACCGTAAATGAGAGCAACGCTGTCTATAGCAGCACAAATGGAGTTTTGTTCGATAAATACCAAACAACGGTCGTCCAATATCCCGGTGGCAAAGCAGGAAGCACTTATACGATTCCCAACAGTGTCACCACAATCGGGGATGAGTCATTTGCCGACTGTCACAATCTGAACACCATGATTATTCCCGACAGCGTGACAAACATTGAACACTATGCCTTTGGCGGTTGCTATAACCTGACAAATATCACAATTGGCAGCGGAGTGACATGCATCGGGGAAACTGCGTTTTATCAATGCACTGGTCTCACTAGCCTGTCGATCCCCAACAGCGTGACCAACATAGGAGGCTGGGCATTCTGCAATTCTTGGAATTTGACCCTCATGACGATAGGCAACGGCGTCACCCATATTGGGGAAAGTGCATTTCAGGAGTGCGAAAGTCTGACGGCGATCTATTTCAGAGGCAACGCACCTATTTTTGATGAGCCTATCTTCTACGACTGCTATCCGATCATCTACTACTTGCCTGGAACCACGAACTGGAGCACGACATTCAGTGGCCGCCCGACCGTCCTCTGGAACCCGCAGGTGAAAAAAGACGGCAACTTCGGGGTTCGGACGAACTGCTTCGGCTTCACCTTCACCAACGCTGGAAGTCCGACCGTCGTGGTCGAAGCATGTACTAACCTGACCAATGCTATCTGGGTTCCCATGTCCGCCAACACGCTCACGGGCGGCTCGTCCTATTTCGGCGATTCCTGCTGGACGAACTACCCCGCACGCTTTTACCGCTTCACGATGCCGTGATCCGTCCGCCGAGTTCCCGCCCCACCCCGCCTGCGAACCTCATGGGCAATGCCGTCGAAGGCTCTCCAACGACATGCGGATTGTCGCAAAGTGTTTCGCCCGTCACGCCAGAGTGTTCTTCGGCTGGAACTTCTGGGAGCCACCGAAAAAGCCACCGAGCACTTTTTCGGGGTCTTTCAGCGGGGTCGAAAGGCAGTCATAACTTGTTGACTGCGAATTGGATATAAATGGTGGCAAGGGTGGGAATCGAACCCACGACACGCGGATTTTCAGTCCGCTGCTCTACCAACTGAGCTACCTCGCCATAGCGCGGGCCGACCTGGATGCGGCGCAAAAGAGGAGACAGGATATACCGCGCACTACGGGAAAATCAATCTCGAATTCGAACCAGGCGTAGACGCGGAGCAGGCAGCGGGACACGAAGGGCGCGTGGGGGACCGGGAAGCACACGCAGGCGATTTCTGCGCGCCGGGCGCGCAACACCACCCCTTCGTGCTCTTCCCCAAAGTCTTCCGGTTCTTCGTGTCTGCAGGCCGGTCAGGCGCAGGGGCGGCGGTTGAGTTTCTGAACAGATTCCGGTAGGGTGGTTGCGGAATTGCGAAGCCCCGAAACATGCTGCCGTACGCCATACGACGCCTCCTGGAGATGATCCCCACCACGCTGGGGATCCTGCTGCTGACGTTCCTCCTCTTCCATGTGGTGGGCGGGTCGCCCGCGCAGGCGATCAAGGGGAAGAACGCCAGCGCAGAGTCGCTGGCCGCGTTCGACGCCCGGTATGGCTACGACAAGCCGCTTTTCTGCGGCAACTGGGTGCAGATCAGAGCGCGGGAAGATCGACGACTGGGCAACGATCTCGCGCAGAGTCGCGGAGGCACGGAGAAGTGCGGAATGCGGAATGCGGAATGCGGGGTTAAGATTCCGTTGGCGTATGCACTGCCGACGGGGACTTATCGCCTGTCATTGGACAGCCTCCCCGCTGGCGACAACCCTTCCGCCACAGTCGTTCTCCAGTCTATCGATGGCGGCGAGGCCGTCACCAATGCGATTGCTGGCGTGCGGCAGGCCGGGGTGTGGCAGGTGTCGTTTGCCGTGCCGGCGGAGCAGCGGGCTGTGGTGTTGGCCGTGACCAATGCGGCGCCGGGCGCGGAGATGCGGTTGCGGAAGCGCACGGCGCACTTCTTCGACTCGCAACTCTTCCATTTTCTGGCCGGTTTGGCACGCGGCGACTTGGGCGAGTCGGCGGAATACGGCACGAGCGTGGGGAGTGTGTTGCGGCGTGGCGTGGGGCCGTCGCTGGCGATCACCATGCCGATCCTGATCGGCGGAACCGTGCTGGCCGTGATGCTGGGGCTTTTCTGCGCCATGTGGCGCGACAGCGGCGCGGACCGTGCGATTCTGCTGGTTTCGACGCTGCTGATGAGCGTCAACTATGTCGTCTGGGTCCTGGCCGGGCAGTACATTCTGGCGTACCGGCTGCGGCTCTTTCCGATCTGGGGGTTCGAGAACTGGACCTACATTCTGCTGCCGGTGCTGATCGGCGTGCTGGGCGGACTGGGGCGCGACATCCGCTTCTACCGCGCCGTGATCCTGGACGAGATCTACCGGCCGTATGTCCGCACCGCCTGGGCCAAGGGGCTGACCGGCGCGCAGGTGATGACACGCCATGTGCTGCGCAACTGCCTGATCCCGATCGTGACGTACATCAGCCTTTCGATTCCGTTTCTGTACACCGGCAGCCTGCTGCTCGAGAGCTTCTACGGCATCCCGGGGCTGGGGTGCGTGAGCCTCAATGCCCTGCACTCGTCCGACATGGCCGTGGTGCGCGCCGTGGTGATCGTGGGTGCGCTGCTCTATCAGGCCGTGAACCTCGTGACCGACCTTTGCTATGCGTGGCTCGACCCCCGCGTGCGGCTGGGATAGCGGCAGGCGTAGTTTCGGCGCGGCAAGGCGGTCGTCTACGGGAGGCTGACGCGCGTGCGGCGCGCATTTCGTGGGGAAAGCCGGCTGCTGATCCCGGCCCATCCGCGGCGTTACGCCGGGCGGTCGAGATGCTTATCTGCGCCCGCCCGGCAAGCCTTGCGGCTGGGCCAGACTGAGCAGCCGGTCTCCCCATCCCCGTGGATACGCGAGGCGGCGAAATGCGCACCGCGGGTGCCCTTTCTGCGCTGGGATAGGACATGGTGTTGCGGAGTGCAGATTCGCGCCTTTCGCGTGTTTTGCGGGTCTCTCCTCGCC
>Ga0118677_10008454_pt1 | contig 16487 bp, 8 predicted proteins | sample AliMusrvi5mmetaG_FD_86154 | JGI IMG/M metagenome (GOLD analysis project Ga0118677, IMG submission 86154) | reverse complement strand
GGCTCATGCAGGAGGAATTGCGCGACCTTGTTCAAGACGAGTCTCCGCTTCTGGTGCTGAACTGCCAGACCAACAGCAACAACCACGGGTTCAACATCATCTCGCGGCAGTACCAAAGGTCGGATTCCTTCTCGCTCGACGAACAGGAGATGCTGCTATCCTGCGCCCGCCGCCCCATTGAATACATGCGGGAACTGGACGAACTCAGGAAAAGTTTCTCGGCAAAGTATGCGTGGCTTACCCGTGGCGCGGTGGAGACCATCGGGCTTCACGACGGGGAAAAGCCGAGCCTTTGTCTGCCCCTGGAAACCACGGTGGTAAACTATCGAGGGCGGCCGATCACCGTGCCAACGAAAGAGGAAATCCTGCGCATCAAGAGCGCGCTGATCCTGAAACGCAATGCAACGCGCGATTATCTGGACTTTGCGGCATTGGCTGATCAGCTTGGGGACGAGAAGACGGTCAAGGCGTTGCGCGATCTTGATCGGTTGTACCCCCAAGCCAACGACGAATCGGCGTTGCAGCAGTTGCAGATTCAACTGGCCAATCCTCTCCCCTACGATTTGGAGGAAACGCGGTTGAGCGAATACAAGAACCTCGCCCCCAAGTGGCAGGATTGGAAGGCAGTCAAACACGCGTGTCACCACTGGGCTATAACTGTCTTCGACCGCGTCGCCGAACTGGAGAAGAAGGGCGGTCATCCAGGCCAGCACGGGCCGGGTTAGCCTGGGAATCCCATCGTTTGCGAAGCCCAAGACCAATTTAGGCGCAGTGGCACCGCCCTCCCCAATTCGCCAGAAGGGCTCGGGCAACGCATGGATACGCAGCTTGAGATCCAGCGGCTCGATGGTCAGGTGCATTCTTGTCCTGGCGTATTGCTTGGTGTCATGCGCCCGGCACGCTGCGGGGCAAGAAGCCGCTGCACAGCCGCGTGAGGTCGCTGACGAAGTCGTAAGAGTCGCCATCTACAAGGATGACATACCCGCGTGCGGTGCGGCCGCATCACCCGATTACCTGGCTCGATTGCTAACGGCTCCGGGATTTAGCACGGCCTTTCTGAATAGCGAGCAACTGGCCGATGCCCGGTCGCTCAGCCGCGGACAGTTCGATGTCCTGGTATTGCCTTACGGTGCCAGCTTCCCCGTAAGGGCGGCTGACAGCTTCCGCAAGTTCCTGCGTGAAGGCGGGAAGTTCTTCTCAACGGGCGGCTATGCCTTCGACAACCTGCTCGAACGCACTGCCAAGGGATGGCAACCGCCCGCCCCGCCGCCGCTGCCGGAGAGCGAACACGTCGCCTGGCACTGCGAACTCCCCGCAGCACAGTTGCGGGGCAAAGGACGGCTGACCTTCTCGGGCTTCCTGAAAGCGGCGGATGTCGCCGGTCCTGGCATGGCCTACTTCGCGATGTACCAATTCGCCGCCGATGGCTCGATCGTGCAATGGATTGACTTCGCGAAGGTCACGGGCACACGCGACTGGGAGAAGTTCAGCCACCAATTCGACATCAGCCCAAACACGGCGCGGGTGGACTTCCATGCCGGGCTATACCGGTGCAGCGGCTCCGCGTGGTTCGATGATGCCCAACTTGCCGACCAGGAGGGCAGACCGATCCTGGCGGACGGGTTCGAGGAGGAGTTCAACCCAGACGCCAGGGGGACGAATCACTGGTGGCGCTCGGATGCCCGCTTCTGCGTGGTGCAGAGCGAGACCCGCCATTCGGGCCAGCGCGCTTTGCAGGCCAGGCTCAATTTCCGCCTGCCATTGACTGAGCGGCTGAACACACGCCACGGCCAGCCGGCTGACGGCCTGGAGGTGGCTTCAACACAGCTTGGTGTCTTCGACGCCGATTATCTGCTGCAACGGGTTGCTTCGGCGCACGCCGCACCTCACCAGGGGGTGATTCAAAGGAGCCTTGCTATCAAGAACGGACCGCTCGAAGGTTGGGCAGCGGCGGGTGTCACCGGCTACGATACCGCGCGCTGGATTCCCCTGATGAATGCCCACGACCGCTATGGCCGGCTGCGCGGTGCGGTGTGTGCGATGCTGCGTCATTCCGTCGGCACGTATGCGGGATCAAGCTGGGCTTTCTTCGGTGTCACCAACCGGAACCTGTTCGCCGAGTCAGAGCCGGGCATGGGCGGGGCTTTTGTGGACATCATGCGCTCGTTGGGCAAGGACACTTACCTGACTTCGCTGGTGAGCGATCTCGGCTGTTACCGGCAGGGCGAGAGCGTCAAGTTGCTTGCGGACGTGTTCAACGGGGGAAGGCGAAATCGCAATGTGCGGCTCACGGTGAGCATCTGCGAGGGCGAACCCACGCGACTGGATGCGGAACCCACTGGAAAGCCATGCGCCGAGCTGACTGCTTCGGTAGTGGTTTCCGCCGGCAAGGCGCAGCCGGTCACACTGGAGTGGAAGCCCGGCACGTTCCGCGCAGATTTCTACTACTTGGTTGGGCATTTGTGGGAGGGCGAACAGGAGATTGACCGCTTTGAGAGCGCTTTCCTGGTCCGGAACGAGAAGGCAATGGCCAAAGGCCCCGCGCTGAACTTCCGCGACAACTACCTGCGGCTCGGCGCACGGCCAATGTTCCTGTTCGGCACGGATGATTGGAGCTACACCTTTTCGACGCGGCGCGAGACGCCGCTGCAATGGCTGCGCGACATGCGGGCGCGGCGCGATCTGGGCGTGCAGATCTATGAGAACCTCCAGTTCGGCATCCCCGCACCGGCAACACGCGAGGAGCTGCTGCGCAAGGTGGATGGCATTGTCCAGCTCGCGCAGGAATACCAGCAGGTGTATTTCGCCGGCTTGCTTGTCGGCGCCAATGTGGCCGCCAGCGACATCGACCTGGCGCAGCACACTGCCTGGTGCCGCGACTTTGCCCAACGCTATGCGCATGTGCCAGGGCTGATCTACTACCTGAACGGCGACCTGCGCTGCGAACTCAGCGCTGCCGTCACCCCGCAACTTAACCAGTTCCTCCAGCAGCGTTATGGCAGCGACGAGCGCCTGCGGGTGGCCTGGGGCGACAGGGCACCTGCCCAGCCGCTTGGACGCATCCCCGCCGAGGATTTCAACGACGCGGGGCGCTCATGGGATGACACGCAGGTCAGCGACCTGAACCGCTTTCGTGCGACGCTCATCCGCTGCTGGAGCGGGGCCTTGATTCGCGGCATCCGGGAATACGACGCCAAGCATCCCACTTCCTCGGAGTTCTACCAACTGCCCCACCAGGGCGTGGACATCCCCGCGGGCATGGACGGCCTGGACTTGTGCAACTTCGGCTACTTCGACAAGCCCGGCGCAGACCTCGCCCGCTTCCCGGCGATCTGCAAATACAATGACCAGCGCGCCCGCGGCAAGTCGGTCGGCCCCGGCGAGTATGGCGTGAAGACGCATCCTGCGTGGGGCGATGGCCAGGATGACGGCTATCACACCTCGCGCACCCCCGAGCAGGCTGCCTCGCTTTTCCTCGGCATTGCCCACTACTCCCTCGGACTGGGCGCCTCCCGCATCCATAACTGGTGCTGGAAGGACAGCGCGCATCGCGTCTTCCCCTGGGGCATGGTCTATCCGTGCGACGAAGTGCCCAAGGACATTGCCTATGTGCATCGCAACCAGAGCCTGCTTTTCCGGCACTTCGCGCCGATCTATCGAGAGCCAAACGCCTATGTGCTGACTGCCGACAACCATCGCATGAGCGGCGGCAAGTGGCAGGTGATCGAGGGGCTACTGAAAAGCGTGGACATCGCACTCGCCACACACGTTGACAACCTCGGCACGCTGAATGAGGACGGACTTGCCATCCCGCCGTCGGCCAAAGCCATCTTCTATCCGCTGCCCTTCTGCCCGACGGATGAGACTTTCAGCAAAGTCCGCGACTGGGTTCGCCAGGGCGGGGTGCTCTATTTGTCCGGCGACATCTCCTACGACGAGTTTCATCGGCGCACTCGCACACAGCGGCTTGAGGAGCTTTGCGGCGTCCGATTCCTCGCGGAGAACTACCCCAACATCAGCGTGAGTGCCACCAACTCCGCCGACCAGCCCTGCATCAAAGTGGAACTTGCCGTCCCGGCCGCAGGCACGCCCGACGCCGCCAGAGTGCTCCGCCGGACCGGGGATGGTTCGCCATTGCTGATCGAGAACCGCCTTGGCCGAGGCACGGTCATGTTCAGCACTGACCCGATCGAGCTTCACAGTATTCCGGCGCGTCGAGAAGGCGATCTGACACTCTACCGGAGCGTCTTGGCGAAGGCGGGCGTTCGCCCTATCGCCATCCAGCCCGACGATCCTCTGGTTCACGCCTTCCGAGTGCCAATGCAGGACGGCGGGCAGGTTTATGTCTTGTTTAACACGGACGACAGTCAGCCGGCCAAAACAGTTACTCTCACTGATTGCCGGCCACCCATCACCTTGTCTGTGGCATCCAAACGCCCGGGGTTGGTCTGGTTTGATGGCCGCGGCGCACTGCGCGCAGTGGAGACCCAGGGCGGTTGCAGCCTCGGCGACAGGACGGTTCTCCAGGACGAAACCGGCGGGATGGTCCTGTCGCTCGACCAGCAGGATCTTCGCCGCTCACGCGCGGTGCTCCTGATGCCACTGCGCCCGGGGTCCATTCGCCTCTCGACCGACCGCGAGTGGCACAAGGCCACCGTAGTGACAGGTGATATCCACGAAGGCAAGTGGCGCAGTTGTGAAACCGCACCGGCAGTAAAGACCGAAGCCGGCTTAGTGGTCAACGTCAGCCCGGACCAGGCTCTCAGCCTGCTGCTCGTCACGGAATCCGGCGGTGCCAGGAAATGGTGCAAGGCCATTGAGCGTGCGATGAACGACCCAGCCTCGTTGCCATGAAACGCCGGACTGCGAGTCGCCCCCCGGCGTCTTCGCCACTAAGTCCCCGGCATGTGGCGGGGTTAGGCAACAATTGTGGCGCGGTTGTGTCCTGCAATGCCCCCAATTGAGACACTGGCTTGGCCGAGCACCTTAAACGGCCTCTACCGCCTCCTCAAGGCACCCTTTCTGCTGTGAAAGCGGCGTGTACCTGGACTACTATGGTCTGACCGAGCCGCCGTTTGATATTACGCCAAACCCGCGGTTTCTCTTCTACAGCGGCAAGCACCGGGAAGCGTTCAACCATCTGCTTTACGGGATCCGCGAGCGCAAGGGCTTTGTCCAGATGACAGGCGAGGTCGGCGCGGGCAAGACGACCCTTTGCCGGGCGATGCTCGAGCAACTCGATGGGCACTATTCCACCGCCCTGATTCTCAACCCGATATTGAGCGCCGGGGAGTTGGTAAAGGCGATTGCGTTGGAGTTCGGCCTGCAGGTTCAAGGCTTGGATCGGCTCGATACCATCGGGGTCATTAACCAGTTCCTGCTCCAGCAGGTTGAGCACGGGAAGGAATCGGTGCTCATTATTGATGAAGCGCAGGATCTGACAGATGAGTTGCTGGAACAGGTGCGGCTGCTCTCGAACCTGGAGACGGACAATCGCAAGCTCTTGCAGATCATCCTGTTCGGCCAACCGGAACTGCGCGAGCGGCTCAACCATCACCGCCTCCGCCAACTGCGGCAACGCATCACCGTCCGGTATCATCTGTCACCGCTCAACCGCTATGAGGTCGCTCGGTATGTGCAGCACCGGCTCCATGTCTCCGGCGGGAACGGCACGCCCTACTTCACGCGCCTGGCCCTGTGGCGAGTTCATCGCTATAGCAAAGGTATTCCGCGGCTGGTGAATGCGGTTTGCGATAAGGCCCTGCTGGCGGGGTTCGTTCAGCAACAGGATAGAATTGGCTTCCGGATGGTCGGCCAGGCCGTCCGCGAACTGGAAGGGGATATCAACGCATGAGCTTGGTCACTGATGCTTTGAGGCGCGCCAAAGAGGCCCAGCAGCAAGCTGCCCCTCCGCCTCCGTCCCAAATGCAATTCCGGCCCGTCGAACCCGGGCAGCATAGTCAGAATGGACCAAGCCTGATCGTGCCGATCACCTTGACCGTCCTCGCGCTACTCGCGCTCGTTCTCCCCTGGCAGTGGGCCAAGGGGAACAGGATGACCGAGCCGCGGGAGGCAAGGGCGGTTACGCGGACGGCTCTACAGACAGCGGTCATACCGCAACTGGTTACACCTATAGCAGCCGCAATCACACCGGCACCGGTAAGCGAACCAGGCCCGCCTCCGCCAACAGAGGCTCACCCCACTCCGGCCACCGGCATCGTGGACACTCTGGCGGCGATTGACCCAGCCACATCAGCGAGCCCGGCGGTTGCCAAAGCGCCGGAGAACGAAGCAACCAACTCAGTGGCGATTGCTCCCGCACCACCGCCCAAGGCGGCACCGCTTAGATTGCAGGCCATCGTCTTTAACCCCAAGCGGCCCTCGGCCCTGATCAGCGGTAAGACGTTGTTTATCGGCGACCGGCTGGGCGATGCGCACGTTGTCGCTATTGACCGGGAGAGCGCTACGCTCGTCGGCGGCGGCAGGACGAACATCCTCAGTCTGCCAGATTAGGCTAGCGCGGCGTGGTCGTGTACAGCAGATAGATCGCGCCGGAAACTGCGCCCGAAGCAAGGAGGGTGCCCAGCGCGCAGAAGAATATCACCCGCATCTTCTGCCGTCGTATCTGCTGCAACTCATTCCGCGAAAGAGGTCTCCGATACCCTGCCATGTGATTAATATGCCACACGGCTTTGAAGACAAAAGCTGAAAAGCTGAAATGTTGAAACGCTGAAATCCACCCCTTGCTCCTCGTCCCTCCCCCTTTCAGCCTTTCAGCTTTTTCTTATTACAGTCACTTTTGGCTTGGCGCGGGTGGCGATTACAGAAATGATGGGCCGCCAGTGAACTTCCTGCGCCGCAAATTCGAAGGCTCGCCCGACTACGCGCGAGTCGCACCCTTCGTCATTTTCGTCGTGCTCACCACCCTCCAAGGGCAACTGGGCGAAGATTCACGCTATTGGCTCTACTTGCTCAAGACGCTGGTGGGCGCCTGGCTGATCTGGGAGATGCGGCCTTTCGTGGAGGAGATGCGCTGGAAGGTTAGTTGGGAGGCGCTAGTGGTAGGCGGTGGCATCTTCGGCATCTGGGTTGGTCTGGATGGGCTCTATCCCAGGCTGAGCGAAGCGGATGCGGTTTGGAATCCCGGCAAGCGGTTCGGCGAAGGTTCCACCCTGGCGTGGTTGTTCGTGGTGGTGCGCATTGCGGGATCAACCGTCGTGGTGCCGCCGCTGGAGGAGGTCTTTTACCGTTCCTTCCTCTACCGGATGTTTGTGAAGACTGATTTCCGGGCGATGCCGCTCGGCCAATTCCACTGGCTGTCGTTTGTGGTTACCTCGGCGATCTTCGGGCTCATGCACCCGGACCGGTGGCTGGCGGGCATTTTGTGCGGACTGGCGTATCAGTGGCTGGTGATCCGCAAGAACCGGCTCGGGGACGCAATGACCGCCCACGCGCTCACCAATTTCCTGCTCGGGCTCTGGGTGGTTTGGAAGGGCGCTTGGAGCTTTTGGTAGCAGGCTGAAGGCAGAAGGCTAAAGGCTGAAAGCCGACTTTAGCTTTTGGCCTTTAGCCTTTAGTCTTCACTTGACCATGCTGCCGTGCCTGATCTTCGAAGATGAGCATCTGCTGGTGGTGAACAAACCCGCCGGCCTGAACACCCATGCGCCGAGCCCGCACGCGGGTGAAGGTCTCTACGACTGGCTGCGGCACCGAGCGGCCCGGTGGGCACGGCTGGCCATCATTCACCGGCTCGACAAGGAGACTTCGGGCGTCATGGTCTTCGCGAAAACCCCGCTGGCCAATCGCTCGCTGACCGCGCAATTCACCGCCCACAGCATTCACAAGCAGTATCTCTTGCTGACGGACAGGCCGGTCGGCCAAGGCGAGCTTACCGTCAAGAGCGCGCTGGTTCGGGCGGGGGAACGGTACGTGAGCCGGCCCGTCCATCAGGGCGCGAAGACGGCGGAAACGCGGTTCAGGGAATGCAGAATGCAGAATGCAGAATGCAGAAGTTCCGGTGGCTACAAGATGGTTGAAGCCGAGCCGCTCACGGGGCGCACGCACCAAATCCGGATCCATGCGGCCGATAAGGGCTTTCCGGTCCTCGGCGATACGCTCTACGGCGGCACGCCGGCACCGCGCGTCTATCTGCACGCGGTGAAGTTAACGCTGCAACATCCCGCATCCGGTGAAGAACTTAGGTTTCAGGCGCCAACCGGACCAGACTGGCCAAACACTCCAGCGTCCAGTCCAGCAGGAGCTTTGGAGGACCGCTACCGCGAGGTGGGTCTCCTGCCCTTCCTGGCGCTCCGTGAAGCGCTGATCGAACCGGAATTGACCAATGCCTGTCGGCTCATCCACGGCGCGAGCGATGGCTGGCCCGGCTGGTATGTGGAGCGCCTGGGAGAGTTTCTCTTGTCGCAGAGCGCGCAGGGGCTAAGCCAGGAACAGCGCGAGGAACTTGGGCGGCTACTGAAGGTTTCTTCCGCCCGCGGGGCCTACCACAAGGTGTTGACGCGCCTGGTGCGCCGCACTGCCCAGGCCGAGGCCTCACCACAATGGGTGCTAGGCGACACGGCAACGGAGCGGTTCACGGTCCGCGAGAACGGGTTGCAGTTTGAGCTTAGCTTCCGGGAGGGCTACTCGGTCGGCCTGTTCCTCGACCAGCGCGACAACCGCCGGCGGCTGCTCACACAGCATGTTGCCGCGGATTTCCCCCTGCTCCCTGCGGCATCCGGGAATGAGCCTTGGGAGATGCTCAACACCTTCGCATATACCTGCGGCTTTTCGGTGTGCGCGGCGAAAGCAGGGGCACGCACCACCAGCCTCGATCTTTCCAAGCGATGGCTCGACTGGGGCAGGCGCAACTTCCAGCTCAACCAGGTTGATCCCACGGGGCACGACTTCCTTTACGGGGAGGCCTTCGATTGGCTGCGCCGGCTGGTGAGGAAGCAGCGGCTCTTTGATGTAATCGTGCTCGACCCGCCGACGTTCTCGCAGTCGAAGGAATCGGGAGTGTTCCGGGCGGAGAAAGATTACGGCCGGCTGGTGACCGCGGCATTGCCACTGCTCAAGAGCGGCGGCGTGCTGTTCGCTTCTACCAACGCCGCAGATTGGCCGCCCGAGAAGTTCCTGACCGACGTGGACGCGGCCATCCACAAGGCAAAACGGACGGTCCTCCAGCGCCACTATGTCCCGCAGCCGCCGGACTTCCCGATCTCCCGAGCCGAGCCGGCCTATCTGAAGACCGTCTGGCTACGAATCGAGTAAGGAGGCCCTCGCCTTCGGTTCACGGCCCCTGCTTGCGCTCGAACGACCGGGTGATCAGGCTTCCCTGCGGCGCCGGGCGAGAGCGCCGTGCTAGCAGGAAGGCGAAGCCAACCGCAACGACAGCCAGGAGGACCGAGGCTATCCAGAGGTTCCTGGTGCGCCTGAGCGATTCGCCCGGAGCAGCCGTGGCACTTTGCGCGGACGGCGCGGGACGGGACGCCAGCGGAGGTGTGAGGGACGAGGAGTTGGAGGTCGTCGCTTGGCCCGCAGCAACACTTGGGGTGACGGCAGTTAGCGCCCCAGGAATTGTGGCCGGAGCAGGCGCAGCCCCGGTCTTTACCTCGGGAGCGGGAGACGGCGGTGTCGGCTCGACTCTTGCGACTTCGATCCGCGGGACGGCTGGCTCGGGCCGTTTCGCCTGGGCGGGCTCTTTAGCGACGGTCGCAGCAACCACCGGGGGCAGCGGTTCTGTCTTGGCAAGTGCAGGCTCCGGCTTTGGCGTGGGAGCGAGCGGAGGAGGAACCAGCTCGGGTTTCACGGGCGCGGGTTCAATGACTTTTGCCTCAGGCGCCTTCACCGTTTCCGTCTTGGGCTCGCCGACCGGTTTGGGCTCTGGCACTGGTTTGGACATCGGTTCCGCCGCAGGCTTCGCAGGCACAACCGGTGCCGGTTCGACTCTTGCGACTTCGGCCGGTGGCGCCGCTTTCTCGGGTCGATTCACTACTGCAGGCTCGTTAGTGACGGTCCCTGCAACCACGGGGGGTGGCGGTTCAGCCTTGGCGGCCGCCTGCTCAGGCTTTGGTATCGGCGCCGGTTCCGGTTTGGGCTTCTTCCCGGAAACAATGAGCGGCGGCACCGTTTTGGGCGGAGCATTTTGAAGCGCTTCGCTGGGCTTACCGTGCGGCGCTTCCACGCTCTTGCTCTCCTCGATCAAACGCGGCATTTGCAGCGGCCATGGCGGCGTGTTGACGATATAATCGACGACTTGACCGTGCCTGGCGCGCAAGACGGTAACGAAAGGCATTCGCGCCTTCTGCTGTTGGTCGCGAAACTGCAGGTAAGCCGCGTTGATCCGATCGTCGAAGGGCGTGCCGCGGATCTTAACGTCACCGCTGGAGATGAGAATCACGATGATGGCTTCGGAGGCTTCGATGATACGACTCAACGCCGGGGCCACTTCGTCGAAGTTGGCCCGCTGCCCATACTTCTGCCCTTTCAGGAAGGTGATCGTGCGCTGGGTGATGTCCTTCTGCGCGGATGCCGACCACGTCTGCAGCGGGAAAATGCCCGCAGACAAGCCCCGATTGAAGGTCCAGACCCCGAGCGTCCCGCCATCCCGGAACTGGCCGTTGAGGCCCGATCCCAGCAAGTCCCCTACGCTGCCGAGCACTGCGTCCGCCCGGCGTTGCATGGACTTGGATGTCTCCACGACCAGCAGGTAGCGATCGGGCGCATGAGCCGCCTTCGAGGCATTGGTTTGCGCCCGCAGCGGGCATTGGGTTACCCCACCGAGCACAAGCAGTCCGGCGAGCAGCCGTTGCGCGCACACCAAACCGGCGCTGCCCCATCGTCTGGAGCTTCGCGATCTGCTGGCATTCTCGTATCGGTTTCTCAATCAGTATCTCTGTCCGGGCTGGCTACTTCCGCCGCCGGAAGCTGTGCCGCTCTCGCCGGTTGTGATGTTTAATATCATCTTCCAGGTCCGCCAAGGCATTTTGAACCATCTGGATGAAGTTCCAGCAACTGGCCGTGCTGCCGCCCAGGCTAATGACCGTGTCGCGCTCAGCATGGTCGTCCGTGACCGCCAGAACTTCGCCGTAAGGGCCGAAACGGTACGCCGCGCGCTCGATCATCTGGTCGGCGGTCTGGCCCTGGCGTGAGTACAGGACCTCGACTGCCGACGAATCTACAGCAGTTACCTTGCCGCCCGGGGGCCTGGAACCGTCGAAAAAGACGGTAATTGGCGTGCCGGCGGCATCCTGGTAGAGGGTGAGCCTGCGGATAAGCTCATCGCGCGCGGCCGCGGAATGGCGCGCCCGGCCCGGGGCAAGCCCTGGCCAGTTATGCAGCAAGCTGTAGCCATCGACCAGGATTCGCACCAGAGCCATGAGTCATCATAACGGCGCGGCCCCGGGTTGGTAAACGGAAAACGACCTTGGGGGCTGCCAGCGAGCAGAGGTTCAGCCGAGCCGGTAAACACGCGTTCCACCGCGTCCGCCTTATCCCATTTCAGCTTTTCCCCTGTCGTCCGTGGTCCACCCCCCAGCAGTTCTCATTTTGGCTGGTCTGGGAGGTTCGGTGTCCACCCTTTAGGGTGTTCCAGGCCGCGTATGATCATCCGCCATCCGTCCCATTTGTCCCATTCGTCCCATAGTGAGAATTGCTGAATACGCGCTGGACACGGAGGCGAAACAGCATGACGCTGGCATTATCGTGCAATGTTTGTTTCCATCCGCGGAGTCAGCGATCCCCCGCCGGGCGAGCGGCGCCGCTACCAGGGCACTGCTGCTCGTCCTGCTCGCGCTGGCACTTCTGCCGACCGTCTTCTCCGCGGCGCAGGCGGCGGAAGCGTCCCCGTTGCCGCCCTCAGCCGGGCTGGTTGAATCGGCTGGCAAAGGGGTTGCCTCATCAATCGTGTCATTGGATGGCCAATGGCTGCTCGCAACCGATCCGCAGAACGCCGGCAAGCGCGAGCGATGGTGGGAGCAGCCTGTCCCGGCAGCCAAATCAACCCTGGTGCCCTGGATCATCCAGGATGCTTTTCCCGGCTACCACGGCCTGGCGTGGTATTGGCGTGATTTTGTGGCCCCGCCCAATCCACATCCACAGGGCCGGTTCCTCTTGCGATTCTGGGGTGTGGACTTCGCCGCGGAGGTCTGGCTCAACGGCGTGCCGGTGGGACAACACGAAAACGGTGAAACCCCGTTTATCCTCGACGTGACGGCCACGCTCAAGATGGGGGCGACCAATCATTTGGCGGTCCGCGTTCTGAACCCCACGCACCAACCGATCGATGGCATCGTCCTGAACCAGACGCCCCACCAGGCCAGGTGCCTGCCCTATACCGCCGGCGGAGCCTACAACTGCGGCGGCATCACCGGCTCGGTCGAGTTGCTGCTCGCGCCCGCCCTGCGCGTCGAAGACCTCTACGCTGCGCCCGACCCGAAGACCGGCCTGATCCGCCTCGAAGCGAACGTGCGCAACACCTCGCCCGACACGGCGCGCGCCCGGATCGAGTTTTCCGTCGCGCCGGCCGCTGGCGGTGAAACCCTGGGGGTGATTGTCCTGGAGCGGGCGTTCGCGCCGGGCGACTCGCTCATTCAGAGTGAATTGAAGCTCCCGTCACCGCACCTGTGGGACATCAACGATCCCTTCCTCTACCGGGTCACGGCTCGCGTGGACCCGGGAGCAGCCGGCTCGGCGGATGAACGCTCGGTGCGCTGCGGGTTCCGCGATTTCCGATTCGAGAACGGCTGCTTCCGGCTCAATGGCCGCCGCATCTTTTTGCGCTCCTCACATACCTGCAACCATTTTCCGATCGGCCAGCGGCTGCCGCACGACCCCGATTTGGCGCGGCGGGATTTGCTCGACGTGAAGGTGATGGGTTTCAACGCCATCCGCTTCATTTGGGGCGGAGCGGAGCGCTACCAACTCGATCTGTGCGACGAGCTCGGGTTGCTGGTCTATGAAGAATCGTTCGCCTCCAGCGGGATGGATGAATCGCCCAAAATGGTTGAACGCTTCGATCAGGCGGTAGGTGATTTGATCCGGCGCGACCGCAATCATCCCAGCATCGTCATTTGGGGACTGCTCAACGAAGCGGCCAACAACGCCGCCTTCCATCACGCTACCCACATGCTGCCGCTAGTGCGCGCGCTCGACAATTCCCGCCTGGTCTTCCTGAACGCCGGCCGCTACGACGGCCTGACGGCGGGTGGCAGCGGCCCATTCTCCAAGGTCAACCTCTGGCACGGTCCCAACGGAAACGAACCCTGGGTCGTGTTTAACCCGCAGGCCGAGCCCATCCAAACACCCTTCGGCTTTGCCTGGCCAGCGCTCCGGATGTGTTTGCATCCTGGCGCAAGTGGTGAATTCAGTGTCGTGCGCTGGACGGCCCCGGAGTTCGGCTCCTGCACGGTGAAGGCAACGTTTACCGGTATGTCCACGACGCCCGCGACCACGGACGTGCATGTGCTTCATCAGGGCAGGTCGCTTTTCGACGGTTGGCTGAATCTCAAGGGGCTTCCCAACACGGCGACGTTTTCCCAGCGCCTCTCGGTGAACAAAGGCGAGCGGATTGATTTTGCCGTCGGTTTCGGCAACGAGAGTTATGGGAGCGATTCGACCGGTTTGGAAGCCACCATCCAATGGGAGTCCGGCGCCACTGGCGACGCGGCCAAGGACTTTTCCAAATCCAGGAATCCGAACGGCCCCTGGAGCTACGGCTTCTTCAAGCCCGGCCCGGCCCCGGATGCCGCCACGTTCACGGCTTACACCGAGCACGGCGAGGATAGCCTCTTCGGCAGCATTTCGAACCCCGGCTCCCCCGGCTGGCAGGACCTGCTCACGGACATGCACAATTATCCGCGCGTGCCGCACACGGGCAGGATCATTCACGACCTGCGCACGGTGAGCAGTCCTACCCCGATCTTCCTCTCCGAATACGGGATTGGCAGCGCCGTGGACCTGTGGCGGGTCACGCGCCAGTTCGAGCGCTTAGACAAAGCCGAAACGGAAGAAGCCCGCTTCTATCGCGACAAGCTCGATCGCTACCTGGCGGATTGGCAGCGCTGGAAACTGGACCAGTTGTATGCGCGCCCGGAGGATTTCTTTGCCGAGAGCCTGCGCAAAATGGCGGGGCAACGGACGCTCGGCTTGAACGCGATTCGCTCGAACCCGCACGTCATCGGCTACAGTCTCACCGGCATGAACGACCACGTCAGTTGCGGTGAAGGGCTGACGACCACCTTCCGCGAACTCAAACCCGGTACGGTGGATGCCCTGTTCGAAGGCTTTGCCCCATTGCGCTGGTGCTTGTTTGCCGAACCGGTCAACGTCTATCGGGGAGCGAAGGTTCGCTTTGAAGCGGTCCTGGCGAATGAAGATGCGCTTCCACCGGGAGAGTATCCGGCGCTCTTGCAGGTCGTCGGGCCCGACAATCTTCGCGTCTTCGAGCGCAAAGTCACGGTTCGGATCCCGGCTCACACCGACGGAGCTGAACCGCCACTGGCGTTGCCGATCTTCACCGAGGAATTGCCCGTGGATGGGCCGGCCGGGAAATACCGCCTCCTGGCCACCCTGGAACGCGGCGGCGCGCCGACCGGGGGTGAAACTGAGTTTTACGTTGATGACCCGGGACGAATGCCGCCCGTCGAAACCGAAGTGGTGCTTTGGGGCGAAGACCCGCTCGTGTCGGCATGGCTGGCCGAGCATCAGATCAAGACGCGACCCTTCGCGGCGGGCGAACTCAAAGCGCGCGAGGTAATCCTGGCCGGCTCGCAAGCGCCCACGAATGCCGCTCCCGCGTTCATCTCTCTCGCGCAGCACATCGCCCAGGGTTCGACTGCCATTTTTCTGGCCCCCGAAGTGTTCAAACGAGGCGACAACAATGTGGGTTGGCTGCCGCTGGCCAAAAAGGGTTCCCTGGCTAAAATCCACGGCTGGCTCTATTTGAAGGATGAATGGGCGAAACGGCATCCGATGTTCGATGGCCTGCCTGCGGGTGGATTAATGGATTACACCTTCTACCGCGAAATCATTCCCGATGCCGTTTGGATGAATCAGGACCCGCCAATCGAAGCGGTGGCCGGAGCCATCAAAGCATCCCAGGATTATTCCTCCGGGTTAATGCTCTCGGTTTATCCCTTGGGCTCGGGCCGGTTTGTTTTGAACACGCTGTTGATTCGCGAGAATCTCGGTCGGCACCCAGCCGCGGAGCGTCTGCTGCGGAATCTGCTCCGATCGGCCCGAAGTGACGTGCAGCAACCGGTCGCGGACCTCCCCGCCGATTTCGAGGCGCAGCTTCGGGCGATTGGCTACAAAGACCTATGATTGTTCAGTTCGGTTTCTGCTGCGACTCGACGATGATGCCGCGCGGCGCGTCTATTTGAGAGGAGATCGTGCCGTCCGGCTGGCGCTCGTGCCGGACGTGGATGGGACCGAGCGGCGTCGGATACTTGCCTTCCGCCCATTTGAGGTTCCCGAGTTGCGGCGCAACGCTGACGCGTTTGCAGCCGGGCTCCAGCGGTTTCACGCCGAGCACCACCTGGCTCAACCACGCCGTCGGCCCGCTGGCCCAGCCGTGACACAAGCTGTGCCTGAATCCCACGTAACAATAAGCGCCATAGTCGCCGTGAATGTCCTTCTTGCCGGATGGAACCAGTTCGTCGATGCGCCCGGCATTGTTCGTCCATTGGAGGTTGAAATCCTCCCAGAACGTCGTCGCGCCGAAGTCCAGCATCGCGCCCCAGTAAGTGCGGATGAAATCGAGCGCCGTGTCGGTATCGCCCGATTTAGCGAGCGCCTGTAACACGTAGAAACCGTAAAACGTGGAGATGCCCTTCGGCCCGCCGACCTTGAGCACGGTGTCCGCAGTGTTCTTCGCGTCCGTCATGCCTGCCAGCGACAACAGGGCTGCTCCGGACTTGGATTTGTTGGGGTCGGGCACCACCTTACGGCCGCGCGCGGCGGTTTCGCTGCAAAGCCTTGCCGTCTCCGCGTCCTCCAGTGCGGTCATGAGACGCGACCCGCTCTCGAGAGTCATCACGAGTAACGCCTGCAACCCGGCGGTGACTCCTTGCTGGTTGGGCGAACTGGGCCAATCCAGAAAGCGCGTGCCGTCGATACGTTCCCGGCCGTCGGGCCCAACGAGATTCGCCAGGCGCTTGAGCAGAGCGGTGAGATACGGTTTTTGCGCGCCGAGATATTCCCGGTTGCCGTAATGCAACCACCACTCTTCCTGGATCAGCACCCACCACATTGAGTAACTGGAGATGCCGTTCATCCACTCGGTTACCGGGGTGACCTCGCGCGTGAGGTCGAGCGAGCGTGGCACCACGTCATTAAACCCAAACACGGCGTTGATGGTGCTCACTTCCGGGTGCATGTCGCCGATCCACACGAGCCGGTCGCGCTTAATGCCATCCCACAGGTATTCCTGCATGTTCAGGTGGACGGTGTAGGCGCCGACCGCCCAGCTGCGGTTGAGCCGCTCATCA
>Ga0118677_10008453_pt1 | contig 16487 bp, 13 predicted proteins | sample AliMusrvi5mmetaG_FD_86154 | JGI IMG/M metagenome (GOLD analysis project Ga0118677, IMG submission 86154) | reverse complement strand
TCAACACCCAGCTGGTCAGCCAGATCTCCGGCAACGTGGATTGGAACCAAGTTGTCACGTTCATTGGCACGTCCAACCAGGTGACGCTCAAGTGGGTGTACACGAAGAACACGTCCGCCGTGTCCGGCAGCGATGCCGGCTGGGTGGATCAGGTGACCTGGATGCCGTGTCCCTATGCGGAGCACGCGCCGCAGATGTTCTATCAGGATCCGAGCGGCCTGTTGGCGAGTTGGGTGCTCGACAGCACCGGCGGCTTCCGGTTCGCGCGCGTCCTCGCCAACACCGGCGGCTGGGCGCTGAAGGCCGCGGGCGACATCGACGGCGACGGCGTCAGCGATCTGCTCTTCCAGGACGGATCAGGCAATACCGGCGGCTGGTTCATGAACCCCGACGGCTCAGTCCGCGACGCCCGGTTCTGGTTCAACATCGGTCCGTGGGAGATCAAAGCCTGCGGCGACTACGAAGGCACGGGTCACGGCCAGTTGTTCTTCCAGACCGCCGCCGGCGATGTGGCCTTCTGGCGGCTCGATACCAACGGCGTCTATCAATCGTCCGTGCCCATGGGCAAAATGGTTGGCTGGAAACTGCGGGGCATTGGCGATTTGGATGGCGACCACAAGGCCGAGCTGTTCTGGCAGAACGCCGCCGGCCAGGTGGCGATCTGGTATCACAATCCCGATGGCAGCATCCGCGGCACGTCACCGTTCAACACCAGCGTCTGGGTTTTGTGCGGCGTGACAGACATTGACGGCGACGGCGTCAGCGACCTGCTCTGGCAGACCCCTGGCGGCGACACGGGCGGCTGGTTTATGAACAGCAACAGCACCCAGCGCACGGCCAACTTCTGGTGGAACACCGGTGCCTGGAGGCTCAAGGCCGCCGGGAAGTAAGGTGCTCGCTCCTGTCCTTTTTCCGGCAGCCTCACGGCGTACGCTGGCTACGATATGCCCTTTGGCCTGCTTGCTGGGGTGCGGAAGTTTGGGCCGGGCATTGCGTCTCGGCGTCTGGCGCCAAGGCGCGTGGTGAACGCTTGATCGTCCCGCCTTCCCGATTTGTTTGCGTCACACGGCAACACACGAATTGTTCACCACACCGGCGGCTGTCGTCGGCGTGGTGAGCTCTGGCTGTGGGGACTTTTCAAGTGGCCGCGACACGGGCTACCCACCATGCGAACCGGGCAGAACCTGCGGGGCAACCGGGCGGATGCCTGCAGCCCGCTTATTTCGCCGCCAAGGCTTTTTCGATGGCGGCGGCGACGTCCTTGTGCTCCGGCTCGGTACGGCTGCCAAAGCGGGCCACGATCCGGCCATCGCGGCCGATCAGAAACTTGTTGAAGTTCCAGGTGATCTTGCCGCTGAAATCCGGGTCGGTCTTTTTGTCGGTCAGATATTTGTAGAGCGGGTGCATGTCCCGTCCGGCGACGGCGATCTTTTCGAACATCGGGAAGGTGACGTGATATTTCGCCGAACAAAACTGCGCGATCTCCGCGTTGGTGCCCGGCTCCTGGCCCAGGAAATCGTTGGCGGGGAAGCCCAGCACCACCAGGCCGCGATCTTTGTAGGTGTCGTAGAGCTTCTGCAGGCCGGCATACTGGCCGGTGAAGCCGCACCGGCTGGCCACGTTCACGATCAACAGGACCTGGCCTTGGTAGGCGGCGAGCTTGGTCGCGGTCCCGTCAATGCGCTGCACGGCGAAGTCATAGATGCTGTTCATTTTGTTGGTCTCCGCCTGCTGGGCTGACGCCACGCCGGCCAGCAGCACGCCGAGCGCGCCCGCCGCCAGCCACGTGTTCCGTATTGTGTGCATATTGATATTCCTCACCTTTCCTGTCCATCCGTCAGTGCCCTGTTCCACTCTGCGGCCCTGGCCGCAGGGTTTCATTGCGCTATACGTACCTCATGAACGCATGCCCGGCAACACTGGCAGCGCTGGAAGTGCGCAGGTCCGTCCCCATAGGACTTCACCCTATGGCAAATTCAGGCCCCTGTCCGATTCACTTCCATGTCCTCTGGCGCTAATCTAGCGAAGTTTCAAATAGGGGTGGCTATGCTTTTCGTGACTCTAAGCGCGACAACGCATGAATGTTCCGGCCCAAAGGCTGGATGAGTGAGGAAACGCTAACAAAACAAGGAGAGCGAAAGTGACCATGAGCAAACGAAGCAAAGTCAATCAATGGTATGGATGGGTGCCCGATCGTCCGGATCAGCGCGACAAGCTGTATTCCGCCATCGCGAAGCCGCCGAAGACGCTCCCGAAAGCGGTGGATCTGCGCCCCGGTTGTTCGGCCGTCGAGGACCAGGGCCAGCTCGGCAGTTGCACCGCCAATGCGCTGGTTGGCAATCTCGAGTTTCTCGAGAAGAAGGAGGGCTGTCCGGTCGCCGACTTGAGCCGGCTGTTCATTTATTACAACGAGCGCGCGATGGAGGGGACGATCAATGAAGACTCGGGCGCCATGATCCGCGACGGCGTCAAATCGCTAGTCAACCTGGGTGTCTGCACCGAGAAGATCTGGCCTTACAACATCGGCAAGTTCACCGCGAAGCCCACGGCGGCGTGCTTCAAGGAAGCGCTCAACCATCAGGTGCTTTCCTATCATCGCATCCTGACGCTGCAGGAAATGAAACAATGCCTGGCCGAGGGGTATCCGTTCGTCTTCGGCTTCTCGGTCTATGAAAGCTTCGAGTCACCCGCCGTGGCGAAGACCGGCAAGCTCGACCTGCCCAAGCCCAAGGAAAAACAGCTCGGCGGTCACGCGATCATGGCGGCCGGCTATGACGATACCACGAAGCGCTTCCTCATCCGCAACTCGTGGGGTGCCGACTGGGGCCTGCAAGGCTACTTCACCATGCCCTACGACTACGCCGCGAACAACAACCTCGCGGATGACTTCTGGACCCTGCGGACACTGGAAGTCTGAGGTCGTACCTGACGCGTCCCGCGGGCGGACGCACAGAGGATCCATGAACCATGAAAACGCGAACGCCAGTCGAACTGCAGCAGCCGATCACGCCGGTCCCGGCACCGGCGCACGGGGCGCCGGCGGACTGTCATTTCGCGTTGGGGCAGGGACCGGACCGGGCCGGATCAGACCCCGGCCGGTCCGGCGCCGACGGACCGGTGCCGATGCAGTCTGTGGCACACCCCCGATTCGCGGAGATCGTCATGCCGTTTGTCGGGGCCGAGCTCGGAGGCTGGGAATGAACGACCAGCGGTCAGAGGGCGGAGGTCAGTGATCAACGGGCGGGATCGGACTGCACCTCGAGGAACTCGCCTTGCACGGCTTCGCACCCGGCGACCGGCCGCGCCTTGACGCGGCAGTCGAGCAGGAACTGGCTCCTACTGCGGGTTCCACCGGCAGGCCCCCTTGCCGGCGCTGGCCCGTGCCGCCTTGGCGCGGAGTTCAACCATCTGCTGCGGCGTGATGCTGGTGCTGCAGCATGGACCGCGCGCCGTGATGAGCTGCGCCTTTGCCTGTAGATATTCGTTTTGATGCGTGGTCCGCCCCGGAAACCGCTTGCACTCTTCGTCGCGCGTCCCGAGAATGGCCATGTGCAACCACAAGCTCATGGAACAGCCCTGTGGCCTCGTCCTGCCTCGTCGGTGGCGTTCCGGCCCTGGTGTGCTGTCCCGCCCGTGCTCGCCCTGCTGGCGGCATCCTTGGCTGCTGCCGAGCCAACTCCGCCACGACCGGTCATGGGCGACTTCATGGGCGTCTGTGGCCACACCGTGCAGTTCAAGCCGGAGCTTTACCAGCAGGTCTGCCGGCTGGTGCGCGACTACCATCCGGTGGACTGGGACCTGGGCAAGGACAGCGACTTCGTCCCGGTCTTCCCGTTCGCCCGGAACAAAGTGAGCTGGGAACAGGTCTACGGCGCCTGGCGCAAACAGGGCTTCGACATCGAAGCGAGCCTGATGTTCGAGAGCCTCAAGCAAGCCCAGTGGAAGGACGTGCCGCGCGACGCCTACGCCTACGGTTGCGCGTTTGCCCGGTACTGCGGCCCCTCTGGTCACAAGCTGGTGGACGCCGTGGAGATCGGCAACGAGCCGGGCAAGTGGGACGACGCAGCCTATCGCGCGATGTTCGAGAACATGGCCAGGGGTTTGCGCGCCGGCGATCCCAAGCTGCGCATCGCGACCTGTGCGGCCAATGCGGGCAAGAGCGACAACTACAGCAAGGCGCTGTCCTGCGTGCAGGGACTGGAGCCGCTCTACGATATCCTCACGGTGCACAGCTACGCCATGCTGGCGAATTGGCCGACGTGGCGGCGTGGCTGTCCGGAGGATTCCAAGCTCCTCGATTACCTGACCCGCGTTCAGGCGGTCATCGACTGGCGGAACGCCCACGCACCCAAGAAGGAAATCTGGCTCACCGAGTTCGGCTACGACGCCACCACCAAGCCGTCGCCCAAGACCGGCGACTTCAAGGCCTGGCAGGGCGTGACCGATACCCAGCAGGCGCAGTGGCTGGTGCGCTCGTTCCTGGTGTTCTCGGCGATGGCAGTCGACCGCGCCTACGTCTATTTCTTCAACGACCGCGACGAGTCGCAGTTGCACGGCGCCTCCGGGCTGACACGCAACTTCCAGCCCAAGCCCTCCTTCCATGCCGTCGCCCACCTCTATCGCAGCTTGGGCGCGTATCGGTTTGCCCGCGTCGTGGCGCGGCAGCCTGACGACCGCTACGTCTTCGAGTACCAGCACGGCACGGAGGCCCGGCAGCGCGTCTGGGTGGTCTGGTCGCCCACCGCCACCAACCGGGAGACGCGCAGCACCCTTCGCGATCTGCCCGGCCGGTTGGTCAAGGCGGAACGGATGCCCCTGGTCGCCGGCGCCAGCCCGGCGGCCGCGGACGTCGTGGCCCAAGGTCCTGCGCTGACGTTGACCGTGAACGAGTCGCCGCTCTATCTCTGGCTACAGCTGCCTTGAAGCGGTTGCGCCGGATGAAAACAGACCTGCGCCGAAGAATCGCCGAAGAATCGCTTGACTCTCAGCCCCGAGTATTGAAAATGCGCGCGTGATGTTTCACGGCCATTGTGTGGCGGTAGAACGGCGCGTCTCCTGTGTGCGCGCTGAAACAATTTTCCATCCATTTTCCGCAGCATGTTGACTGACACCCCAAACAGGAGCCGAACGCCGATGAACCTACGCCTTGCCTTCGCCTGCACCCTCGTCACCGCCGCAGCCGCCCTCGCGGTTGAGTTGCCCGCGATTCCGACACAATCCATCGCGGTGAAAAAGGCGCTGTTGTTCTCCGACGACTTCGAAGGCGCGCAGCCGGCCGCGGTCTGGCATAAAGTCGTCCCGACGTTCGTCGTCGAACAAGGCGCGCTGAAGGGCACACAGACGCGCGACAAGGACGTGATCGCCCCCAACGGCCTGTCGACCAACAAGGCCCACGCCGCCGTGCACGGCCTGCAAATCCCCACGAAGGACAGCGTCGTCGAGGTGCGGATCCGCTTCGCCGGGGCCACGATGATCGACGTCGAATACGACGATCGCGCCTACACCAACTCCCACTACGGCCACCTCTGCCGCGCGCAGGTACGCCTCAACGGCGTCTCCATCATTGACGAGCGCGACGGCGGCATGAGCAACGCCATCCGCGACCTGCGCAACGATCCGACGAAGAAGGCCGAGGTTGCCAAGCTGCTCGCCGGCCGCAGCGTCACGTATCCCGCCAAACTGGAAGCGGGCAAGTGGTACACCCTGGTCGTCGAGACCGTCGGCGATCAGATGCGCGTCACGCTCGACGGCAAGCCCGCCGCCTGGCTCAAATCTTCCGGCATCGCGCACACCACGAAATCCAAGATCGAACTCGGCGTCGCCGGCAAGGACGGCTGGTTCGACGACATCAAAGTCTGGAACGCCGCGGCCGTCACGCCATAATTACGCCTGAAATAACGCCAGGCAAAGGTGAAGTAATGTCCATCGGTGATCGCTGGATCAAATTTGCAGCAACTAAAGTCAAAGCAGCGGCGGTGAAGTCCGCCAGAAAGAGAATATGAAGAATGCAGAAGGACTGCCGCCCCGGGGTGAATGGCGTCCGTTTCGTCTCGGGCGGCCCAAGAACGGCTACATCATCGTGAACTTGCAGGACGGCACGCGCTGGCAGCGGCCCATGACCCCGGCAGAAATCGCGGCCCGCGGGGCAGCGGCCAAGCCGATCGTTGCCAAGGCGCCCCCGGCCGACGCCGTGCGATTGACGGTGCCGCGCATGGCCGATGGCCTGCGCACCCACATGCAGCACCGCGAAGGCTTTGACTCTGTGATGGCGGCGGCGATCCTCTCGGAGAAGGCGCTCTCGAACCTCATCCTCTGGCTCAAAGACTGGCAGGAGAAGGCGGCGCAACGGGCCATTGATGTCAAAAAAGCTGCTGTCGCTGATGCTCAAGCAGCAGCACGGAAAGCAGAGCAGGAACTGCGGGATCTTCTCAGCGCGACCGGCAAGAAGTAGCCATTGTGTGACTCGCTGGTGGCCCGCGGATGGGTGTCCGGCAGCTGCTTGCCGTGCCACCCATTGTCTCCCCGCCGACGTGCTGTTAAGATTCGCGCATGCGGGTCATCGATTACACACGAAGCGAGTTCCTGTTCCCTTGGCGGCTGCGGAAGCAGGCCGAATTGCACCGCTTCATCCTCGCCATCCCGTATGCGCTGTATCGCGGCGTGATCCCCTCGCTCTCCGTCCTCAACGAGGTCCTGCGCGCCGGCAAAGCCGGAGGCGGCATGGGCACAGGGCTTTACTGGCAGCCGTTCGAGATCTCGGCCGAGGAATACCGCGCTATCATCGCAGCGTGGAAAGCCATGAATCCACAGCAGTCGCTCTACCCGCGGGGAGCCTCGGAGTTCATCGAGGACCCTGACATCCTCGCGATCGAGACCCATCAGGAGTATCTGTTCCGCAGTCGGGGAAAGTATCCGAGAAATAGGCCCCCAGCTTATGCTGCCAAGCGTCCCTTGGGAAACAGCCTGCTCGGTCTGATGTGTTCGACGGGCATACTGATGCTCCTCTCGGCGCTGCCCGTGGGCATCGTTCTGACGCTCTTGACCCACTATTGCGCTCACGAGGGCCGTGTTGAGGCGGTGCTTGTCGGGGGCCTTATGGCAGCGGCCACGACGGTCATCGGTGGCGCGCTCCTCGGCCTCGGCATGTTCATCACCAGGCGTCGCTGGCGGACTCGCGGTTCGGTGTAGTCGCCCATACTTCTGGGATTGAAGGTCCTTGACCACCATCAGAACGGCTGCGCCGCGCCCTGTGTTCCAGCCGTTGCTGCCGCCGGTGTAGTGCGCAGCCGGCGGGTCCACTCTGCGCCTAACCACAGGAGTCCTTAATGAAAGACATCATGCTGCGGTTGCGGATCTCGGGCTGGTTCTCCGGCCTAACCTTTTTCGAACCGATCATCCTGCCGCTCGGCGGCTATCTGTCGGGCAATGCCGTCGCCGCCATGATCTGCCTCGGTGTGGGGGTGGTGTGGGGCTTTGCCGCATAAGTGTTCTTTGTCCTGGCAGATCGGGGTTGACGACCTAGAACTCCCGTCGCGGCCGGGGGGGCACCGAGTCCAACGTTACGGCGCAGGTTCGCAAGCTTGCGAGCTTAACCTGCCGCCAGTGGTTCGATGCCTTTTCCTCAATGCATACCGTCCTTTAATGCAAAGAAGTACCCGGCCCACCCGATGGCGTAGATCGGAAGTGCTGCAACGTCCATACAGACGGCGACGGGAACGAGGACCACGCGAAGTGGACATATCGCGGTGACATCTCAGCTTTCAATATTTGCCTTTCCGTTTCGGATCGGCCCACCCTCCTAATTATTGAATGTTGAGATGTCACCCCGTTAGGCACCGTACTGAAGTGATCCAACAAGATCATCAAACTGCCATGCTACCCGACAGAAGTCAGCGAATGATCCTCGCACTGCACATTCGAACCGGAATTGACTGTCTCCTTCGCTCCGATGTGTGGGCAATTGGATCACGTATAGTCGGTACCATGCGCCACCTCGATAGGACGTAAATGCTCCGTGGCTGAGTCCTGAGTTGAACACGAGGTGGGTTCCGATGCATTCTCCACGATTAGGCCGGGGCGCAAACCAAGTCCGCGCATTCTCGCGCAACATCTCGAACATAGCGCGCTCATCATCGCCATAGAGAGGCCTGCAGTATGTGACCCCGAAACCCGAAATGCGTACCTCCGACGTAATGCCGTCCTCCGTTCGCACTAAAGCAGGCAGTGTCACAATTCCCCTTCTGGATCGTGTACGTCCATTAATGCTCCACCCACCAGTGTTCACTTCATACGGCACCCCCTGCAGGAATCCTCGCAGAGGAGTGCAAATCATCTCGCCGGCATCCACGGCATCATTGTTGAAGTCCTCCGGACGCAGCAGGCGGTTCTCGTAGCCGATCAGGCGGTAGCTCGCGACCTGCGCGGGGTTGAACTCCACCTGGACCTTCACGTCCTTCGCGATCGTCACGAGCGTGCCGTTCACCTGCTCGACGAGCAGCTTCTCGGCCTCGCGGCGCGTGTCGATGTAGCCGTAGTTGCCATTTCCCTTGTCCGCGAGCTGCTCCAGTGTCGCGTCCTTGTAGTTGCCCATGCCGAAGCCCAGGGCCGTCAGGAACACCCCGGACTTCGCCTTCTCCTCGATCAGCCGCGTCAGCCCGCCCTCGCTGGTCACGCCGACGTTGAAGTCGCCGTCGGTGCAGAGGATCACGCGGTTCACGCCGCCAGCGACGAAGTTGGCCTTCGCGATGTCGTAGGCGAGCTGGATGCCCATCGCGCCGTTGGTCGTCCCGCCGGGCGTCAGCGCATCCAGCGCCGCCACGATCTCCGCGCTCTTCGCCACCGGCGTGGAGGGCAGCGCGAGGCCGGACTCGCCGGCGTAGACGACGATCGCCACGCGGTCATCGGGACGCAGCCGGCCCACCAGCAGGCGCAGCGCCTCCTTGACCAGCGGGAGCTTGTTGGGCTCGTCCATCGAGCCGGAGACATCGATCAGGAACACGAGGTTCGCCGCCGGACGCGACCCGGTCGAAACCTCGCGGCCCTTCAGCCCGATGCGCACCAGGCGGTGCGTCGGCGCCCAGGGCGCGTCCGCCACCTCGAGCGACGCGGCAAAGGGCACGGCGCCCGCCGGCGGCGCATAGCGGTACGGGAAATTGTTCACCAGCTCCTCGACGCGCACCGCGTCCTCCGGCGGACGCTGGCCGTTGCGCAGGAAGCGGCGCACGTTGGCGTAGCCCGCCGTGTCCACGTCCACCGCGAAGGTCGACTGCGGCGTCCCGGCCGCGCTGACAAAGTCGTTGTCGCGCCGGTAGGCATAGGCCTCCGTGTTCATCGCGGGTGGATTGGCCGGGGCCGCGGCGACTTTCATTTCCACACCGCCGGTGATGACCGCACCCTGCAGCGTGTCGTCCTTGCCGGCATTGGCGGCGACGCCGAAGCGCGAAAGCTTCATGGCCCCAATGTCCCTGGGCCCACCGCCGTAGGCGGCCGTCGGGGCATTGGCGGCATACGTCATCGGAGCCAGCTCGGCCCGCGGCGCGGTCGCCTTGGTTGTTGCGGAGCTACCCAATGCCGATCCCGGGCCGGACGGCACAAACGCCTCGATCCTGGCCTGCCGCTCCTGCATCACCTGCTGGCGCGCGGTCTCCGCCTGGGCCAGCAGTCCAGCATACGCCCCGGCGTCAGCCACCGGCACGGGCATCGCGGAGGGCATCGGCTTGGGCTCGGGCACCGGCGGCAGCGCGACGGGCGCGCGTGCGGTCGCCGGGGCCTGGAGATCCGCGATCGACACCGCCATTTTCACGCTCTTGGCCGTGGCGTCCTTCGCCTGCGCGACCTCGTTGACCGACTTCGGTCCCGGCTGCCCGGCCGGGGGACGCAGTGCGAGCAGGACGGCAAATCCCGCCGCGGCCAGGCCGCCGACGAGATAGTAGAGCTGCGGGAAGCGGATGACCTTGGCCAGCGGGCCGCCGTCGAGCTTGGCCGGATCGTGGCCGGCGATGATGGCGGCGTGGGACAGCTCGGACGCCTCCGTCACCATGGGTTCCGTGGCCAGGGCCGACTCCAGCTGCGCGACGGTCGCGCGGATCTCGTCCACGGCGGCCTGCAGCGCGGGGTCGTCCCGCAGTGCCGCCTCCATCGCGGCGCGCTCGTCGCCCTCCAGTTCGCCCAGGGCGTAGGCGGTCAGTCTCGGGTCATCGGGTGTGATCTTGGAAATGCTCATCTGGGTGCCTCTGGGTTAGGGCCGCTCGGCGGCGAATTCGCGGCGCAGACGCGTGACCGCGGTGTGGATCAGGAAGCCGACATTGGTCACCGACAACGAGGTGATCCCGGCAATTTCCTTGTAGCTGAAGCCATTCTGGAATTTCAGGCGCACGACCTCCTGCTGGTTCGGCGGAAGCCGGTCGATCAGCTTCAGCACCGAGGCGTGCGTCTCCGCCGCCTCGAGCGTCCGGCCCGGCCGCGTGTCCGCCGCCGGCGCCCGCTCCAGCTCGCCTTCCGCAAAGCGTCTCATGCGCTGCTCCTTCCGCAGGATGTCCAGCGCGCCGTTCCGGCAGACCGTGAACAGCCATTCCACCATGTGGTCGTCCACCGCGCCGCGGGGCTGGGCCAGGAGCTTGACGAAGGCGTCCTGCACGACGTCGCGGGCGCGGTCGGCATCGCCCAGCAGCCGGGCGGCATAGCGGGTGAGCGGCGCGCGCTGCTCCGCAAAGATACGTTCGAGTAATCCCGTGGTTTCATGCGTCTGTTCCCGAGGTGTCGGGGGTTCGTTGGACATGAGGTTCAGGGGGTAAGACGGAGCCGCCGGAGATTTCTTAGGAATATTTCTCCATCAATCCCCGCGCTCAACGCTTAACCCTGTGGGACACGGGAAATCAGGGGCGGACACCCTGCCCGCGGAACCGCCCAGGACCCGATCCGGGAGGTAACCACGAAACATCCGAAATACACGAAATGGGAGCGGAGGATGCTGCGGATCGGACCGGATGCAGTGGACAGACCTGCAGACCCGAGGCCGCCACCTCCGCTCCCATTTCGTGTATTTCGTATGTTTCGTGGTTACCTCTGATCGGATCTCTTCGCGTGCCTCGCGCTCTTCGCGGTGAAATCGCCGCCACTTCCCGCTTGCCTGCCGAGTCGCCGGGCCTTTTTCTCCGCGCGAACCCCCGCACTGCATGATGACCCGAGCCGACTACCTCCCGATGATTGTCGCCGCGTCCGCGGGCTTCCCGGCCATCTAGGCCGGTTTCCAGCCCGCCGCACCGAGCGGGCCCCGGAAACCCTCCGCGTTTCCCCACCCGCTCCCTCCGAGCGGGTTTTTTATTTTCCCACCCACCTTTCCTTTCGGCTTTTCACCCCTCCCTTTCCGGACTGCCCAATGTTCACCCAGCTCCAAGCCATCTGGACGCTCATGCGCGGCTACCGCCTGCGCTACGGCCTTGCGCTGGCCTGCCTGGTCGGCGCGACCGCCCTGAACTACGGCGTGCCGCTCATCGGCAGCGTCGCCATCGACTACGCCGTCGCCAGCAAGCCCCTCGGTCCCGACACCCCCGCCCTCGTCCGCCATCTGCTCGCCCTGCTCGGCGGCGCCGGCCAGCTGCGCGCCCACCTCTGGCTCGCCCCGCTCGCCATGGTCCTGCTCAGCGCGGCCAGCGGCATCTTCAGCTACCTCAAGGGCTGGCAGGCCTCGCTGGCCAGCGACGGCATCGCGCGCCGGCTGAAGGACGAGCTCTACGACCATCTCAACCACCTGCCCGCCCGCCACCATGACCGCGCCGACACGGGCGACCTCGTCCAGCGCTGCACCAGCGACGTCGAGACCGCCCGCCAGTTCCTCGCCACGCAGGTCATGGAGATCGGCAACGCCCTCATCCTCGGCGCCACCGCGCTGCCATTGCTGCTGTCGCTGAGCGTGCCCATGACGCTTGTCTCCTTCTCGCTCATCGGCCCGGTCATCATCTACGCCTACGTCTACTTCCGCCAGGTGAAGCGCTACTTCAAGGAGGTCGACGAGGCCGAGGGCGCCCTCACCGCCGTCATCCAGGAAAACCTCACCGGCATCCGCGTGGTGCGCGCCTTCGCGCGCCAGGACCACGAGCGCGCGAAGTTCGCCGCGCCCAATTCCCGCTACCGCGACCGCAGCCTCCACCTGCTGCGGCTCATGTCCTGGTACTGGTCCATCAGCGACTTCGTCGCCGTCGGCCAGATCGGCCTCACCCTCATCCTCGGCGCCCAGTGGATCGTCGAGGGCCGCTTCACCGTCGGCCTGCTCTTCGCCTTCCTCGCCTACCTCGGCATCATGCTCTGGCCCCTGCGCCAGATGGGCCGCATCCTCACCGATCTCGGCAAAACCTCCGTCGCCCTCGGCCGTATCCGGGAAATCCTGGGCGTGGCACGCGAACCGGACCCCGCCCTGGGCAAGGCCGAAGGCCGCGTCGAACAGCCCCTCACCGGCCGCATCCACGTCCGCGACCTCCATTTTCGCCACGCCACCGACGCCGCCCAGACCGGCCGCGGCGCGCTCAATGGCGTGAGCTTCGACGTCCAACCGGGCGAGACCCTCGCCATCCTCGGCCCCTCCGGCGCCGGCAAGAGCACGCTCATGCACGTGCTGCTGCGCCTCTACGACTACACCGAGGGCTCCGTGCAGTTCGACGGCCGCGAGCTGTCCTCCCTGCCGCGCAAATGGCTGCGCGGCCAGGTGGGCGTCGTCATGCAGGAGCCGTTCCTCTTCTCGAAGACGCTCCGCGACAACCTCCGGCTCGGCCATGGCGACGCCCCCGACCACGAGATCGAGGCCGCCGCGCGCACCGCGTCGATCCACGAGACCATCCTCTCCTTCGAGCACGGCTACAACACGCTCATCGGCGAGCGCGGCATCACGCTCTCCGGCGGCCAGCGCCAGCGCGTCGCCCTCGCCCGCGCCCTGCTCAAGCGGCCCGCCCTGCTCATCCTCGACGACGCCATGAGCGCCATCGACGGCGAGACCGAGGGCCTGATCCTCGAGGCCCTCCGCGAGCGCCGCGGCCGCGCCACCACCCTCGTCATCGCCCACCGCCTCGCCACCCTCGCCCACGCCGACCGGATCATCGTCCTCGACCACGGGCGCATCATCCAGACCGGCACCCACGCCGAGCTCGCCGCCCAGGAGGGCCTCTACCGCCGCCTCTGGCAGATCCAGACCGAGCTGGGCGCGGAGGCGCCGGACGCTGGGCGCGGTGCGCCCATCTTGAGTCACAAGTTGAAAGTTGAGGGTTGAAAGCCGACCCCATCAACCCGCCAACCCTTCCTGCTCCTTGCCCCGGCTCCTTAACCCTCATGCAACCCAACCCTCATGAAGATGAATTCCACTCCCGGCTCGACACCGGGCTGTGGTGGAAGATCTTCCGCCGCGCGCTGCAGCTGAAGCAGTACCTGATCCCGCTGGTGGCCACGGCGGTGATCATCGCGATGTGCGACGCGGGCTTCGCGCAGATCACCCGCTGGGTCATCGACGGCGTCGTGCGCGATGGCGCGCATGCGCCCTTCGTCCGCTACATCGCCGTCTACACCTTCGCCACCGTCGTGCTCTGCGCCGGCATCTGGGTCTTCATCGAGATGGCCGGCAACCTCTCCAACCGGCTGGCGCACGACATCCGCCGCGACTGCTTCGACCGGCTCCAGGAGCTGGAATTCGCCTTCTTCGACACGCGGCCCGTCGGCTGGCTCATCACCCGGCTCACCTCCGACTGCGACCGGCTCGCCCGCATCCTCGCCTGGGGCTTCCTGGACATGGTCTGGGGCTTCAGCTACGTGGTCATGATCGCCGCCAGCCTGCTCTGGATGAACTGGCGGCTGGGCCTGATCGTCATCGGCATCGTGCCGCCGCTCGCCGTGATCTCGAAGCTCTTCCAGCGGAAGATGCTCCTCAGCGCGCGCGAGATCCGGAAATACAACTCCCAGATCACCGCCGGCTACAACGAGTCGATCCAGGGCGTGCGCACCACCAAGACCCTGGTCCGCGAGCGGGAGAACCTCGCCGAGTTCCAGCAGCTCTCCACCCGCATGTTCGACGCCTCCGTGCTCAACGCCCGGCAGAACGCGCTCTATTTCCCGATCGTCACCACGCTGGGCAGCCTCGCCGCCGGACTCGCGCTCTGGCGCGGTGGCTACCTCGCAGCCGGCGGCGCCATCAGCCTCGGCACGCTGGTCGCCTTCATCAACTTCGCCGGCCAGTTCTTCAACCCCATCAACCAGCTCGCCCAGCGCCTCACCGAGATGCAGGGCGCCCAGGCCGCCGGCGAGCGCGTCATGGGCCTGCTCGCCACCGTGCCCAAGATCAAGGACTCCGACGCCGTGAAGGCGCGGATCGCCCAATCCCGGACGCCGGATGCCGGCACGGCCATCGACGGCCTGCCCTCGAAGATCGAGACGATCGAGTTCCGCCACGTGACCTTCAGCTACGACACGGGGCCGGTGGTCCTCCATGACTTCAACCTCACCGTGCGGGCCGGCGAGACGATCGCGCTGGTCGGGCCCTCCGGCGGCGGCAAGAGCACCATCGTCTCCCTGGTCTGCCGGTTCTACGAGCCGACGGGCGGCCAGATCCTCATCAACGGCGTGGACTACCGCGACCGCGCCCTCGCCTGGCTGCAGGCGCAACTGGGCATCGTGCTGCAGACGCCGCACCTCTTCAAGGGCACGGTCCGCGAGAACATCCGCTACGGCCGGCTCGACGCCACCGACGCCGAGGTCGAGGCCGCCGCCCAGCTGGTCAACGCGCACGAATTCATCCTGCAGATGGAAAAGGGCTACGATTCCCCCGTCGGCGAGGCCGGCAACCGGCTCTCCACCGGCCAGCGGCAGCTGCTGTCCTTCGCCCGCGCCCTGCTGGCCCAGCCGCAGCTCTTCGTGATGGACGAGGCCACGTCCTCCATCGACACCGAGACGGAGCAGCTCATCCAGCGCGGGCTCGAGACGATTTTCACGGGCCGCATCAGCTTCGTCATCGCCCACCGGCTCAGCACGATCCGCCGCGCCGACCGCATCCTGGTCATCACCCAGGGCCGGATCGAGGAGTGCGGCACCCACGCCGAGCTGCTCCAGCGCCGCGGCCACTACCACGAGCTCTACACGAGCCAGTTCCGCCGCGAGCGCGAGGAAGCGGTCCTCGAGGGCGCTGCGAAATAATTTTCGCCACGAAGGCCGCCAAGTGCGCGAAGCTTTCGATCCGTTTTTACCACGAAATACACGAAACACACGAAAGGGAGCGGAGGGCGCTGCGGATCGGACCGGATGCGATGGATGCCGGATCCAAATCATGGATCAGAAACCTGCCGGGCTGAGCCTGCTTCGTCTGTTCCCTTTCGTGTGTTTCGTATGTTTCGTGGTTACCCCCGGATCGAATCTTCGCGCGCTTGGCGGTGAAAATATCAAACGACCCCGCCTTGGCAGCGGGGCCGGTCCCTGCTCTCGTTTTCGTATGACCCGCCGTCTTCCACTCCTCGCCCTGGCCGCCACCCTGCTCGCCGGCGGCTGCACGCGGCGGGAGACGCCCGCCGAGGAGGGCATCCGCACGCACACGCTCCTCGTCGGCAACCAGAACGAGCCCGCCACGCTCGACCCCGCGCTGATCGACGCCGCCACCGACCAGAACATCGCCGTCGCGCTCTACGAGGGCCTCACGGTCCTCGACGAAAAAACCACGCGACCCCTGCCGGGCGTCGCCGAGCGCTGGGACATCTCGCCCGACGGCCTGACCTACACCTTCCACCTGCGGCCCAGCGCCCGGTGGTCCAACGGCGACCCGGTCACCGCCGACGACTTCGCCTACTCGTTCCAGCGCATCCTCACGCCGGGCCTCGGCGCCGTCTACGCCTACATGCTGTGGCCGATCCAAAACGCCGAGGCATTCAACGCCGGCCGGATCACCGATTTCCGCCAGGTGGGTGTCACCGTCGTTGATCCCCTCACCCTGCGCCTCACCCTCGCGCTGCCCACGCCGTACCTGCTCGCCCTCGCCGCCCACAGCACGTGGATGCCCGTCCACCGCGCCACGGTGGAGAAATTCGGCCGCATGGCGGACCGCGACACGGCCTGGACCCGCCCCGGCAACCTGGTCAGCAACGGCCCGTTCACGCTCACCGAGTGGCGGTCCAACGCCCGCGTGGTCGTCAGCCGCAACCCGCACTACTGGGACGCCGCCCACAACCACCTCGAGCGCGTGATCTTCTTCCCGATCGAAAAGGCCGAGGTCGAGGAGCTCAACTTCCGCGCCGGCCAGCTCCATCTCACCTTTGCCCTGCCGCCATCCAAGATCGCGGCCTACCGGCAGGAGTCGCCCGGCCTCCTGCGGCTCGATCCGCTGCTCTACCTGCTCTACCTCAACTTCAACACCACCAAGCCGCCGTTCACCGATCCGCGCGTGCGGCGTGCCCTCGCACTCGCGATCGACCACGCCGCGATCTCGCAGCGGGTCTACGGCGGCTTGGTGGTGTTGAAGTTGAGGT
>Ga0118677_10008451_pt1 | contig 16488 bp, 10 predicted proteins | sample AliMusrvi5mmetaG_FD_86154 | JGI IMG/M metagenome (GOLD analysis project Ga0118677, IMG submission 86154) | reverse complement strand
CGCATCGAAAACTGATCCGCCAGCCCCGGGCCAACGCCCGATCTAACCGTGTCTAACCATCCGATTTTCAAACCGCCCGTTCCATCCGACGTTCACGCCGCCGCCCACAGAGCTACTGCCCTCAAGACAGTTGAGGAGAGAGGGGTTGCCGACACGCATCGGCGCGATGCCGGTTCGTCTGATCTTGTGCTCGCGACATCGCTATTGAAAAAGCGTTTTCAGAAGTTTGTCCTTCAGGCTCCTGAAGATGTTTATGTTGCCTGCGACTGATACCTCTGCCTCGGGGAGAACGGTGCCCGTATATTCCGTCTTTGTAGATTTGGGCGGCGAATCTTGTAAACGAGCAAGACGGAAAAAAGGATCACCCACGTCACCCTCATTGTGATGGGGGCATGGCTTCCCCGACTTGCGACGAAGGATATCGGCCTGGCGAAGCTCATGCCTGTTGCCATCGTATTCAAGAAATGCAACGGCGCTTCTTGACTCGTTCCATGGCGTGAGCATCTGGATGACTAGCCCGACAGCTGATGATGCCAGGAGGCCGTTCGGCCAAACAACCTGAGGCCTTCCACCTGCGGCACCATATCGACGCGCCTCCTCCGCCAACCCCTCCTCGGTCACGATACCCAAACAACGAAGGCAAGGCTGGCCCGGTCCCGTAAGCACCACTTGACCAGAAATGAGGAAATTCCCCGGAGATGTTTCAAATACGTCCATTCCCATGTCGATGTATGGAATCATGAACCGGCGGCAAAACGAGTCAGCCTCATCTTTTGCCCTGACACTGTCGAGGCCACCCACAATGATATCGCAGCTTCGAAGCTCCTCTGAAACCTCTTGCCAGTTGGCAACGTGGCCTGATACTCTAGCAGCGGGATTGATTGCCTTAATCAGTCGCTGTGCGATCTCAACTTTTGAGGTGCTTAGTTCCACGCTTTTCTGCGTTCCACCGACCAGACGATTGAGGTTGGTTGAAGTAATCACGTCAGAATCAGCTATCACAAAATGTCCAATTCCAACATGCGCCAACTGCTGAACGACATGAGACCCGCCACCCCCTAAGCCAAGGATGCCTATGCGGGCCTGACTGAGGATCTCATCGCTCTCGGGACCAAGGAAAGACTGTCGATCAAGCCACGTCATTTATCACCCCATTTCTTTGACAAGTGCAAATCCACGCGGATGAACTCGTTGACTTTGACGGTTTTCTCTTGCGGCCCAAGCCACAATTTACCGCTGGCTTCGTCGTCGCTCAAAACCAACAAACCATGGGGCATCGATGGAATAGGCGAAAAGAGACCTGGTATGAATTCATCCGCACTTCGCAGATCAACGCCACTGAAATGCGGCTTTCCATAACCTCCATGGGTATGAATGTGGAGCAGGGCCCGCTTAGGACGATAGGCTAGTTGGACTGCTTTCCGCATGGCGTCCGACCCGATCTGGGCGCCAACGATATCGTTTTGCTCATAGTCCTCGTCTTCGACCGATAGATATTTGTCCACGAGCAAGAGTAGGCCCCGCGGAATTTTTGCCGCGGAGGCCGTAAGGAAACCCACCCTCTCCCATGCAAAGGGATGCGGCCGGGCAAGATCGATTCTAACCTCGTCTAGCATTCTCCCCGAAATCTTGATAGTGACCTTCATTGAAGAGGACGCAGATGGCTCGCGATTATTTCTAAATATGGGAGATCCTCGGAAACACCAGACCATGAGCAGGCATGCCAAGACCGCCCAGCGATACTGAAAATATTCCAATTATTCCCATAGTCGGTAAACTTCTCAGAGAAGAAAAGACGTGTCGGATAACCATCGCCATTCGCCCAAGGACGGAGAAGCGCGGAAATGACTTTGGCACCGGACAGTGTGGCAACCTTCAGCGAGGGCAGGTGGAGATAGAACCTACCGTCTGCCGAGACGACCTCAATGTCCGGCCAATGCTTCCTGAGTTCGCTCAGTTTTGCCGCATCGGGGTTCATGACGATTGGCCGCGGGGGGGGTGGGAAGCAAATTCCATTCCTTCCTTGGCCAAAATCCTCTCGCCGGGCTTCAGTTCGCGGAAGTCACCATCCTTAGTGATGAAGTCGAGCTTGTAGCCTGCCGGCACGCTAAAGACCCCAATAAGCTCTTCGGTCGTGTAATCCCGGCGTTCAAGCTCGAACGACTTCTCGGCGTAATGCACCATGACAGTGTCCTTGCCGCGTCGAATGTGGATCTTCTCAACCCCATCGGGCTTCAAATTGATCAACTCGTCGTCGTTTAGAGGGTGGCTGACACCGTTTCGGTCCAAAACCAACGGCGAGTCAGCGTCAATACCACCAAGGAAACGGACGTCCTTGCAGGCGATCTTGGCCACCGGCCACTCCATGTTCAGCTCCTCGATCTGGAACCGGTAGAGTTGCGATCCCCGAATCACGAAAAACCTCTCTACACCAGCCGTGGTCAAATCAACCTCTTCGGTTGGCCGGAGACTCTCCAGCTCTCCACTCTTCAGGTGCTGCAAAACCACAAAATCGGTGCGTGGTTTTGCCCCACAAAGTTCGGCAATTTGCGCCCCGGTTGGGCGGGGATCAGTGATTTTGTAGGTGTTAAACGAGAAGCTATCATCCGAGATTTCAAGCTTAAATTCCCCCAAGGCATTGGCGCCCGGGCCGTCTGTTGTGTTCGGTTCTGAACTCATTGTGCCGAAATTGTAAGGCAATTAGAAACACAATGCAAGTATTTTGTTACGATATTGGCGCATTTTGTTCTTTTTTTGTTGGTTCTCGGGGTAACGTTCTGTAGAAGTCCCCATGCACCAATCCCAAAAGACCACGCCATGAACACTCTGGGAGAGCGACTCAAAGCACGACGCCAAATGTTACGGCTTACCCAGGAGGATCTCGCGAAAAAGGCCGAGATTAGTAAGGGCTTCCTGTCCGAGGTCGAAAACAACTCTCGCAACCTGAGCGCCGATAACTTGATGAAATTGGCGAGAGAGCTGGGCGTCTCCCTTGACTACCTGATGAAGGGCGAGGGAAACGCAGACTCCCCGCTCCGCGAAAAACTCCAAATTCCCGCATCACTCGCAAAATTCGCGGTCGAAGAAAATCTTCAGTTCGATGAGACAATCACGCTGCTAGGAATGAAGAAGCAGGTTGTGGCTCGCCGCCGCGATGAAGGAGACGACGATCTCGAGTCCTTCGATTGGAAAAAATTCTACGAATCAGTCAAAGACTACCTCTAATGCCAGCGTTAGCCGAACACCCTCAAATCGTTTCCCTTGCACTTTCGCTTGGCCTACCGGGCGATCGCTCTGTCGAGGAAGTCAAAGCCTTCTGCGTCGCCAAGGTCAAAAAGCTGATCGGCAAGGGCAAGATCCCAGATTCAATCGAAGAAATCGAGAGGATCGTGTGTCAGAAGCTGAACATTACGATTGTCGAAGTCTGTAATGAGGACCACATCGACGACATCATCGAGCGCTATGCTCGCCAGAACAGGGACCCAATCTTTGCGACCATTCGCGACGAACTGAGGGACGACACGTTCGCCACCTTGATCAGGCGCAAGAATCGTCCCGGCGAGAGTGGTACGCATTATGTCGCCGTCGTGGACTGCCGTGGAGACAAATACCATCGCCGCTTCTTCACGCGGTGGCATGAAATCGCCCATGTATTGACGATGGTTGATCAATGGGAACTGCCGCTGCACCGGTCGACGAGCAACAAGGACGCCCTCGAGACCATGATGGACATCATCGCTGCCGAAATCGGCTTCTTTGACCCATTATTCACTCCTCAGGTGCTCTCCCACTTCGGAGATGGTCCTCTGACGATCGAAGGGGTTGCAAAGCTGAGAGAGGCATATAGCGACAGAGCGAGTTTCCAAGCCACCCTGAATGCTTGTGCCCAGGTCTTCCCACGTGCTGTCATCGTTCTGGAAGCAGAATTGGGCTACAAAAAAGCAGAATTGCAGGACCTCGAGCAGGGATTCCTCCTGCCCGGTGAACGACCGGAAGCAAAGCTCAGGATAACGAGTTCTAAAGCCAATCAGGCTGCGGCACTCATGGGCATGAAAATTCCACAGCGGCTGCGTGTGCCGGCTGGATCGGTCATTATGGAAGCGCACAAATACGGCCCATCCGTGGGACCGTTTTTTGCGAGCGAAAACCTAGACATGTGGAGCGCGTCAAATGGGCGGTCGTTAGCCAAGCAGCGGATCTGGGTAGAAGCCAAAGCTACCCCGAATGGGGTGTTCGCGGTGGTAACGGTTCTGTGAAAATGGAGCAGCAGCTTCCGGCTTCTTCCGTGGCTTCGACTCGGCTAATGGTTGGCGCAGTGCCTACTGACTGAGCCTGATTCTCCCGGTGAGTCAAACATGCTTAACGCCTTACAATGAAAAAGGTACCGGATTTCGTCATTCCGGCTTGCCCATTCCGGCCCCATTTTCCAATCTATCGGAAGACAACGGCAACGTGTCGGCACATCGTCCATGAACGCATTCACTTTCCGGGATCAAATCGTCCAGAGTTATGAACGATTCTCGCGAAGCTTTGTGAAAATCGCGGCTGCTGACATCACCAAAGTCGTTGATTCTGAATACGAAAATGGCCGCTACTGGCCGGAACCGCTGATTCAGATCAATCCGAACTACAAGCAGTGTGCCACGGTGCTCGACCTGGCTGACGCCGGGGTCCTTCACCCGGTGACTGCGAAAATCTTCCATCTGCGCGACAAGGTGGGGAATCTCGTCCCGCTTCGCCTGCATAAACACCAACAGGACTCGCTCGCCCTGGGGCAGCAGGGCAGGAGCTACTTGGTCACCACCGGCACGGGTTCTGGCAAATCCTTGGCTTTTTTCATCCCCATTGTGGACCGGATTCTAAAGGCCCGGGAAAAGGATCCGACGCCCCGCACCCGCGCCATCATCATCTACCCGATGAACGCGCTGGCCAACAGCCAGGCCGACGAGATTGGAAAGTTCCTTGAAAACCTTGGGTCGAATGATGGCGGCCCGACCTTCGCCCGCTATACCGGGCAGGAAAGCCATCCCGAGCGAGACCGCCTGGCCACGAACCCGCCAGACATCCTGCTCACCAACTTCATGATGCTGGAGTTGATTCTCACCCGTTACGAAGAGGTGGACCGCAAGGTGGTGGACCACTGCCAAGGGCTGGAATTTCTGGTGATGGACGAACTCCACACCTACCGCGGTCGCCAAGGGGCGGATGTCGCCATGCTGGTTCGTCGGCTTCGCCAGCGCCTCAAGGCGGACAATCTGCTGTGCATCGGCACCTCGGCCACGATGTCCAGCACCGGTACCGCCGAAGACCAGAAGCGGACGGTCTCAACGGTCGCATCCAAACTATTCGGCACCACCATTGAGGAAACCGACGTCATCGACGAGACGCTCGAACGCGCCACGGACCAATCCATGGGATTGGAGACGGTGAAACCGCTTCTTGCAGAACGCTTGGCGGAACAAAAGGAATCATGGAGCGATCTGGACTCATTCCGGCGTGACCCGCTCGCAGTTTGGACGGAATTAACCCTCGGCCTGGACATGAAAAACCAGTCCAGCCCGCGTCGCGCCAGACCGCTTAGCCTTTCGGAAGCGTCCACGCTGTTGGCGGGGGACGCCGGAGTCGATGTGCCGCGTGCCAAGGCAGCCCTGGCCAACTTTCTGACTGCCGCTCAGCAAGTGACCACTCCAGACGGCCGCGCCCTATTTGCCTTCAAGCTTCACCAGTTCATCAGCGGCCCCGGCAAAGTGCTCTGCACCTTGGAGCCCGACGACAAACGCCAGATCACCCTCGACGCCCAGCGGTTCGCACCCGGTCGCCAAAAGGACGCCGTGCTCTTGTTCGGAACCCACTTCTGCCGCGAGTGCGGCCAGGAATACCACCCCGTGTGGCACTCCACCGAATCGCCGCCGAACTACACCCCCCGCGAGATCGACGACGTGGGTAGCGACGAAAAAGAGCGGCGATTCGGTTTTCTCGCTCCGGTCCGCGAAGGACAAACCTTTAATGGAAACGCCGACGACCTGCCGGATTCATGGACGGAGGAAGGCAAGACCGAAACCAAGGTCAAACAAAACTACAAGGAAGCGGTGCCTTTCCTTGAGATGATCGACGAACGCGGGCATCGCGGCAGTGGCCGGGCCTACTGGTTCATCCCGGGAAAATTCCGCTTCTGCCTGAACTGCGGGCACGAACACCAGGCACATGGCCGGGACATCAACCGGCTTTCCAGTCTATCCGGCGAAGGCCGCTCCTCCGCCACCACCGTCCTGACCCTCGCCATCCTCCGCCAGCACTTCGACACCCCGCTTGAACCCGGCAGCACCTTCGATCCGCGGAAATTGTTAGGATTCACCGACAACCGCCAGGACGCGGCCCTCCAAGCCGGCCATTTCAACGATTTCCACTACCTGCTAATGATCCGGTCCGGCCTGCTCGCCGCGCTCAGGAAACACGGTGGCGGACTGTTAGCCGGAGACCTTGGAGTTGAGGTGTTCCGCTCATTGGGCTTCGAAACAAATGACGAGGAAATTCTATCGGAGTTCCTTGTGGAGCCGGATCTCTTCGGACTCGCCAAGCAGGAAGCCGAACGTGCCGCCCGCTTTGTGCTCGGCTACCGCCTGCTTCGGGATCTTCGCAAAGGCTGGCGCTTCAACAATCCCAACCTCCGCCAACTCGATCTGCTGCACATCGACTACCCGGGTCTGCAAGACATGGCTGCAAATGAATCCGCCCTCACCAAATCTCAGGCGGATTACACCGAATCCAAAAAGGAAAAAGAACTAACGCCCGCCGAGAGCGCGGGATGGGCACTCCTCCGCAGTCTCTCGCCATCCGCGCGCGCCTCCCTCGGACGCATCATCTTTGAGGGAATGTTGCGCGACCTTTGCGTAGAGTCCGACTATCTCGACGCCGCAAGGCAGGACAACATGCGTCTCTCCGTGGCGAGTCACCTGAACGAGCGCTGGGCCTTCGGCTCGGACGAAAAGCTGGCCACCTCGAAATACCTGATTCTCGACAAGCGCCCCGAAAGCAAAGGCCAGCGGAAACGTGACGACCTGATAGGCGGTGGTGCCAGATCCCGCCTCATCCGCGATATCCGCTACGCCAAGGACTGGGAGAATCATCCGGAGGTAGAAGATCTTCGCAAGACACACGGCGAGATCCTCGTGGAGTTGGTTCGTGCATTTCTTCACCTCGCAAAGAAGGGCGGCTACGTCACAGACCAGCAGGTGGATAAGGCCAAAGCCGATAACAAGCCGGCACTCACGGGCTGGGCGATTAAGGATACTGCCCTGCGTTGGCTAATGAACGAGACCCCTGAAGGAACCGGAAGCAAGGCCAACGCCTTCTTCCGGGACTTGTATTCGTCTGTTTCCGAACTGCTAGAAAAACCGGGCCACAGCTTCTTCGACTTTGAGGCACACGAGCACACCGCGCAGGTGGAACCCGACAAGCGAAAGGTGCTGGAAGCACGCTTCCGCATGTCACCGCGTGATCAGGAATGGTGGAAGACCGAGTCCGGTCAAAAGGGCAAACTCATCCGCCTGCCCGTCCTCTATTGCTCGCCGACGATGGAACTCGGCGTGGACATTTCCGCGCTCAATACCGTTTACCTCCGCAATGTTCCACCCACTCCGGCAAACTACGCCCAGCGGAGTGGACGTGCGGGACGCTCGGGTCAAGCAGCGCTTGTCATCACCTACTCGGCCGCGATGAGCCCCCACGACCAATGGTTCTTCCATCATTCCGACCAAATGGTGCATGGCGTCGTCAAGGCCCCCACGCTCGATCTCTGCAATCGCGATCTTATCGTGAGCCACCTCCACGCTGTTTGGCTTGCCGCCGTGCAACGCTCGATTGATACCAGCATCGCCCCGCTGCTGGATCTTGAGACCCGCGAAAAACCGCTAGAGTCCTCTCTCCAGGAAGCCATCACCGACCCGGCGGTTGGTAGCCGTGCCCTAACAGCGGCCAAAGAGGTCATCGCGCAAGTCGAAGCCGAGTTGGGCCAGACCACATGGTTCTTGCCCAACTTCGTCGAAGACATCATCCGACTTAGCGCGGTCGCCTTCACCGAAGCTTTTGATCGCTGGCGCAAACTCTACGAAGCCACCCACAAGCAGATGGCCTCAGCCGACGCCATCAACAAGAGTCCGGCTACCACAGCCCAAGATCGCGAGAACGCCAAACGCCGGTATCTCGATGCTGTGAATCAGTTAAAACTCCTCCTCAAAACCAGTGGCGGACAAAACAACGACTTCTATACCTTCCGCTATCTCGCCAGCCAGGGCTTTCTTCCCGGCTACAACTTCCCGCGCTTGCCTCTGATGGCTTGGATTCCCGCCGCTGGCCGCAAAAAAAAGGATGGCAAGGACGACGCCGGCAGCATGGTCAGCCGCCCGCGATTCCTCGCTCTATCAGAATTCGGTCCGCGCAGTCTCATCTACCACGAAGGCCGCATGTTCCGCGTGGATCGGGCCAAGCTCAACGTCACCGCCGCCGACCACATTTCGTCGGACTCCCGGCTCGCCACCATCAATGCGTTCGTCTGCACGCACTGCGGTTATGGACATCTGGGAAAAACCGAGGATCCCGAACCTAAGGATCATGTTTGTGATGCCTGTAAAGAGCCGTTCACACCGGAGAGCCGTGTCAACGAACTCTATCGGATTGAAACCGTGGAGACACACCCGGTGGAGCGCATCTCGGTGAATGACGAGGACCGCCAGCGCCAGGGCTTCGACATCATCACCACCTATCGCTTCCTGCCGGGGCCCGGCGGTGCGCCGGATCGCATGGAAGCGAACGTCACCGCCAACGGTGATTCAGTAGCGAGTCTCACCTATTCCCCATCCGCTGCCCTCTGGCGCATCAATCGCGGATGGAAACGCCGCAAGGACAAGAAACAACTCGGTTTCTACATCAATCCCCTCAGCGGCCGTTGGAGCAAAAAGGAAGAAGTCGATGGAGATGACGACTCAGCGGAATCCCTTGAAGACATTCAGGAAAAGAAGGCCTCGTCCCAGCGCATCGTGCCTTTTGTAGAGGACCATCGGAACATTCTCATCATCACGCCGCCTCCATCGGCGGTCATGCCGGAAGCCGCCATGGCCACCATCCAAGCCGCACTGAAACGCGGAATCGAGCAGACTTTCCAGATCGAATCCGCAGAGCTCGTCGTCGAGGCACTCCCCGCCAATCACGACCGCAGGGCGTTGCTGCTATATGAATCCGCCGAAGGTGGAGCCGGTGTTTTGAGTCGCCTCGCCTCCGATCCCGGCCACCTCGCACAGGTCGCCCGCACCGCCCTCGAGTTGATGCATTATGAGGTTCCTCAAAACGAGGTGCAGCCCGGCCATCTCACCGACCTCGCTGGTGAAAACGCCGGCCCCCGCGACACCCACTGCGAAGCCGGTTGCTACCAGTGCCTGCTTTCCTACTACAACCAGCCGGACCACGAAATCATTGACCGCCGGAACCCCGCCGCAGTTGCGTTCCTTACCGCGCTGGCCAATTCCACCGTCCAACCGCTGCGTCCCGTCACAGAAGCCACCCAGAAAGGAAACGGAGAATCGTCCACCCCGATACAAAACTGGCTCTCCGCCGTTTCCCAATACGGCCTGCGCCAGCCTGACCAACTCGATCTCCCCATCAACGGTGGCGAAACCACCGCCGATGCCGCCTATCAGACCGCCCGTGCGCTGGTGTTTCTAACATTACCGACACAAACTGTCGCCGCATACGCACAGGATCGCGGTTTCACGGTAATTGTATTCCCTGAAGATTCATCTGGATGGATGGATATCTTCACATCCCACGCTGCCATCTTTGGTTCCATTTCCACTCCCTCATGAGCACCACCCTAGCAGAATTTTCTCCCGGTGCTTTGGTTCGCGCCCGTGGCCGTGAATGGGTTGTGCAGCCTGGCTCCACCGCCGGGGCACTCTCGCTTCGCCCGCTTGGCGGTTCCGAAGAAGACATCGCCCTGATTCTGCCAGACCTGGAATTCACCCCGCCGGAGCCCGCAATCTTCCCACTGCCAGACCCCTCGCGCCATGGCAGTCACCAAGCAGCCACCTTGCTGCGCGATGCCATCCACCTGAAACTTCGCAATGGCGCGGGTCCCTTCCGTTCCTTCGGCAACATCGCGGTGGAGCCGCGGGCCTATCAGCTCGTGCCGCTGCTGATGGCACTGCGTCTCGCCGTTGTGCGCCTGCTCATAGCCGACGACGTCGGCATCGGCAAAACCATTGAGGCCGGACTCATCGTGCGGGAGTTGCTGGATCGTGGCGAAATCACCCGATGCGCCATCCTGTGTCCGCCGCATCTGGTGGACCAGTGGCAAACGGAGTTGGAAAACCGTTTTCATATCCGCGCCGTGGCACTCACAGCAGCCAGCGCTAACCGGGTCGAACGTTCACTGCCACCCGGCACAGGCCTCTTCGACCAGCATCCGTTTGTGGTGGTCAGCCTAGATTACATCAAGAGCGAGCGGCACCGGGAACACTTCCTATCCATCGCGCCGGATTGCATCGTCGTGGACGAGGCTCACACCTGCGCCGCCGCGGGTCAGGGAAAACAACTTCGCTTCGAGTTGCTGCAAAAGCTGGCGGCTGATGAGGACCGCCATCTCATCCTGCTAACCGCCACCCCGCACTCTGGAGATAACGACGCCTTCTACAATCTTCTCTCCCTGTTACGCCCGGAATTCTCACGTCTCCGCGATGACAAGACCGAAGTCCAGCGCGGCGGCCTCCGCGACGAACTTGCCCGGCACTTCGTCCAACGCCGACGCAAGGACATCGAGGAATGGCAGGACGCCAGCATCTTTGCCCGCCGATTCACCACGGAAATCACCTATGCCCTAACCGGTGACTGGGGTGCATTCTTTGATGACGTTCGGGACTACTGTGTGAGCCTCGCCACTCGTGCCGAAGAGACCCAAGGCCAGCACGCACGCATGATCTGGTATGCCACGCTCGCCCTGCTGCGCTGCGTCTCCTCCTCTCCCGCCGCCGCCGCCAAAGCCCTCGGCACCCGCCTTTCGGGGACTGTCTTATGTGAACCGGGCGCGGACCTGGATAGCGCGGACGACGATGAACGCCTCTATGACGGCACCGGCGACGAACTCACCCAAAGCGACATCGAACCGGCCGCCGCCATGGACGAGGAGACTGTTAGGCTGACCCGGCTCATCGCCACGGCTCAGCGCCTGACAGGAATGAAAGGCGACCCCAAACTTGCCGCCCTGGTCGTTCACCTTCGCCAACTCCTGGCCGACGGCTTCCGCCCGGTGGTTTTCTGCCGCTACATCGCCACGGCACAATACGTGGCCCAACAACTAACAACCGAATTCAAGAACGCCACCGTGGATGCGGTCACCGGCGAGTATTCCTCCGACGAGCGACTTGAACGCGTCGAAGCGCTTGGCGATGCCGAGCAACCCATCCTCGTCGCCACCGACTGCCTATCAGAAGGTGTCAACCTCCAGCACCTCTTCACCGCCGTCGTCCACTATGATCTCGCATGGAATCCATCCCGCCACGAGCAGCGCGAAGGCCGGGTGGACCGCTTCGGCCAGCAGGCGCCCGAGGTGCGGGCCACCATGCTCTATGGCCAGGACAACCCGGTCGATGGCTTTATCCTAAACGTCATCCTGCGCAAGGCCGAGGCCATCCGCAAGGAACTCGGTGTCCTTGTCCCGCTGCCCGCCGACGAGCAGCGCATCAATCAGGCGCTCATCAAGGCGGCCCTGATGAAAGAGAACCGCAAGCAGAACTATCAGACCCAATTCGACTTCAGCGAACTCAGCCCCGAACTCGCCACCCTCGACACCCACTGGCACGATGCCATGGAAAACGCCAAGGCCAACCGCACCGTCTTCGCGCAACGCCGGCTCCGCCCCGAGGAGGTGCTGCCAGAGTGGGAAAAACAACGCGCATTGCTTGGCGGCTCGGACGACATCCTCCGCTTCGTCCGCAACACCTGCGCCCGGCTGAACTCACCGCTGGAACCCTACAAAAAGGTCGCATGGCGGCTGCTCCCGCAACACCTGCCCCAGACCTTGCGGGAACGTCTCGCGCTGGAGGAAATCACCAAACCTCTCGCCATCTTCTTTGATCCCAAGGCCACCGTGCCCGGTGCCCGCCACGTCCAACGCACCCATCCAATCGTCTCCCTGTTAGCCGATACCTTGTTGGAGGATTCCCTATCAGGCGCAGAGCACCCGCTCGCCGCCCGTTGCGCCGCCACCGTCACCCATGCCGTGAGCATTGTCACCAGCATCTTCGTGCTACGCCTGCGCCATCAGCTAACCAGTCGCCGCCGCGATGTCACCCGCACCCTGATGGCCGAGGAATGCGTGACCCTCGCGGTCGCCGGACGCGCCAATCCGCAGTGGCTCACCGACGCCGACCTCGCCCCACTGCTCGCCGCCGAACCCGCCGCCAACCTCACCGAGTCCGCCGCCACCGACCACACCCAAACCACCCTCGACTTCCTCCAGTCCCAGACGCCCTATCTGGAAAAACTCGCCACCGAACGAGCCAACGCGCTTTTGGCAGACCATCGCCGCGTCCGCGAGGCCGCCCGTGACATCGGGAGCTACGAAGTCACCCCCTGTCTGCCCGTCGATGTCCTCGGCGTGTACGTCCTCCTACCCGCATCGCTTTGACTGCCAATGACCGCAACACCAAGGATACACCTGATGAAAACTCTACACTTGCAAAGTGTAGAGTCGCTGGGTAGTGTATCTTCCATGAAGCGCCTGCTCACGAATCTTGCGGAGTATCTGGAAAAGCTGACGGGCCGGGAAGTCCGGCTGGAACCTGTCAAAACCGGCAAACTGCCGCTCTTTCTGCGGGAGCGCTACACCCTGCGCAGGGCGGAAATCTTCGGTAGGGACTTCCTGCTCGCTCTGGATTCCGTGGGAGAGGACGCCCCATCCACGGCTACCTATGCCAACTTCGCCGAATTGCTGACCAGCCACCTTGGAGAGCCTGCGGTGCTCGTCCTGCCTGCTCTGGCCACCCACATCCGTCAGGGCCTGATCCGGTTGGGCAGACCCTTCATCGTCCCAGGAAGCCAGACGTTCCTGCCGACTGCCCTGATTGATTTGAGAGAACGCCAACCGGCTCCCCGACTCCCGGCCCCCAAATCCCTCAGCCCGGCCGCCCAAAGCGTGCTGCTATATCACCTGGAACGTGAAACTGTTCACCACCAGCCGCTCCAGAAGATTGCGGAAACCGTCGGCTATTCTCCCAATATGCTGGCCAAGGTGAAGCGCGAACTCGAAGCCGCCGAACTCTGCGAACCCATCCGCGACGGCCGCGTTGTGTTGTTGCGGTTCCGCTTCGAGCGCCGCGAACTCTGGGAAAAGGCCCAGCCCTGGCTCGCTTCGCCTGTCCGCGCCACCCACTGGGTACGCTGGGAAAATCCCCCGCAAGGGCTCCTTCTTGCCGGTATCACCGCTCTCAGCCGCATGACGATGATGGCTGATGACCGCGTGCCGGTCCATGCCTTGGGCCACCGTGACCACCGCGCCGCCCTTGAAAACGGAGATTACCGGATCTGTGCAGATCGTGAGGAGGCCACGGCCCGCCTGGAAGTTTGGAATTACAGCCCCAAGCTTCTCACCATCCGCCCTGATACGGTGGACCCGCTGTCCCTTTACCTGACTCTCAAGGACGATCCCAACGAACGGATTCAGGACCAACTCGAAACCCTCATCGAACGATTCACATGGTAAGGGGACTCGATCTTTTCCGCGAACGCCTGAGACCGCACGAGGGTTCCATCGTGCTGATCGGCGGCGCGGCATGCGACGATTGGTTCACCCGCCAGTCGTTCCAGTTCCGGGCTACCCAGGATCTCGACATTGTCCTGATCGTCGAACTCCTCGACGCGGCGGCGCTCACCGCTCTGCGGGATTTTATCCACGAGGGCGGCTATCGAACCCGCTTCCGCAGCAGCGGCAGCCCGGAACTCTATCGCTTCGCCGACCCCACCGACGAACGCTTCCCCAATGAACTCGAATTTTTCAGCCGCACCCCCTCGGACCATGACCTCGCTCCAGGCGAGGTGATTCCCGTCAGCATGGAGCCGGATCATCACAGTCTTTCCGCGATCCTGCTCAACGATGCCTACTACGATCTCATCCGCATTCATCAAGACACCCGTGATGGTCTGGGCATTTCCAACGCCACTGCTCTTATCCCCCTCAAGGCTTATGCCTGGCTGGATCTCAGCCGTCTCAAGGCGGAGGGGCAGAAGATCGACTCGAAAAAAATCCTCAAGCACCGCTCGGACGTGTTCCGCCTCGCTGCCACGCTTCCAGCCGACCCCGGACCCGCGCTTCCAGAAGAGATTCTGCAGGACCTCCGCCGCTTCATGCAGGCCTTCCCCCCGGCTTCCCCGGATTGGCAGGGCATCCTAGCCGCCGTGAAAGACACCATGGGCGCAAACCTGACTCCCACAGCCCTCCGCGAGGCGATCTTCTCCTACTTCCGCCTCACCGACTAAAACCTCACCATTTCAGTATCTCAGCTTTTCCGCGTTTCAGCTTTTTCCCCGCTCAATGTCCCGCCGCCGCAAATCCTCAGACACTACTCCGTTCGACACCCTCCGGCTCGAAGGATCGCTCTTCGTGCCAGAGTTGTTAGAACGCGCGGCCAGCGGCGAGGCAGCCTTCCAAAAGGAAGCCGACTACGCCATCCCCAAGGGCCTCAAGCTGCACGACGAATACGGCCGCGCCTTCCGCATCGCCACCGCCAGTTGGCAGGCATTCGCGCCGCAGATGGTCCGCGCCGACGTCGGTGCGGCCACCGTCACCCGCGCCTTTGTTATCGACCTCCTCCGCCAGTGCCTCGGCTACACCGATCTCACTCCGCTCGAAGCACCCGTCCAGTTAGGTGATCGCGGTTTCCCTGTCACCGCCCAGGCATCAGGCGGTCGCCTCCCCGTCATCATCGCCCCGCACAACATCGGCGTGGACGACCCCGACCCACGCTTCGCCATCCATGGATCCGGCCTAAAGAAGAAATCCGCCCACCAACTTGCCCAGGAATTTCTCAACGCATCACCCAACTGCCTGTGGGCCATCGTCACCAACGGCAAAACCCTCCGCCTCCTGCGCGATGCCGATACCCTCACGCGGCCGAACTTCCTCGAATTCGACCTCGAAACCATCCTCCGCGACGACCAACACCGCTACGCCGACTTCTCCGCCCTCTGGCGCATCCTGCATGCCTCAAGGAGTGGTGGCTTCCAGCCGCCATCTTCCTCTTCTCCCGCCGACTGCATCTGGGAGCAATGGAAATCCGAAGGTCACGCCCAGGGACTTCGTGTCCGTGACGGCCTGCGCGACGGCGTCACCCAGGCCCTTCTCATCCTCGGCCGCGGTTTCCTGACCCAACCCGACAACACCGGCCTCCGCCAACGCCTCAACGACGGCACCGTCACCACAGACGCCTACTTCCAACAACTTCTCCGCCTCATTTACCGCAGCCTATTCCTTTTCTGCGCCGAAGAGCGCACCCAACCGGCAAACAATATTCCTCTGCTACACGCCGCAGACAGCGATCCCGCCGCCCGCCAGGCCTACGCCACCAGCTACAGCCTCCGCCGCTTCCGCTCCCGCGCCCTTCGCCAATCCGCCCACGATCCCTACGGCGATCTCTGGCAATCGCTCCGCATCGTGTTCCGTGGCCTCGCCGACGGCCAACCTCGCCTTGCTCTTCCCGCCCTCGGCGGACTCTTCTCAGAAACCCAGTGCCCGGACCTCGACAGCGCGGCCATCACCAACCGCGACCTGCTCTCCGCCATGCGCGAACTGCGCTGGTTCTTCGACAAGAAATCCGGCAAACGCTCGGCCATCAACTACCGGAACATGGGACCGGAGGAACTCGGCTCGGTCTATGAATCGCTGTTAGAACTGGTCCCCACCCTGAACCTGCCCGGCCGCGTCTTCGGCTTCGCGGGCATCACCGATGCCGCCTCCAGCTCCGGCAATGCCCGCAAAACCACCGGCTCCTACTACACCCCGGACTCCCTGGTCCAGGAACTCATCAAGTCCGCCCTCGATCCGGTCATCGCCCAGAAACTCGCCGATCACCCGGAGAACCCGATAGAAGCCCTGCTCTCCATCACCGTCTGCGATCCGTCCTGCGGCTCCGGCCACTTCTTGTTAGCCGCCGCCCGCCGCCTCGCGGAAAAACTCGCCGAACTCCGCGCCCCCGATGGTGCCGTCCGCCCCGACGACTATCGCCACGCGCTGCGTGAGGTCGCCAGCCGCTGCCTCTATGGCGTGGACATCAACCCGATGGCTGTCGAACTCTGCCGCGTCGCCCTCTGGCTCGAAACCGTCGATCCCGGCAAACCGCTCGGCTTCCTCAACCACCACATCCGCCCCGGCAACAGCCTGTTAGGCACCACCCCCGACCTCATCGCCGCCGGCCTTCCTGACGACACTTTCACCGTCATCGAAGG
>Ga0118677_10008450_pt1 | contig 16489 bp, 14 predicted proteins | sample AliMusrvi5mmetaG_FD_86154 | JGI IMG/M metagenome (GOLD analysis project Ga0118677, IMG submission 86154) | reverse complement strand
GGTTGCTGATGGTAAGACAAGGAGAGTAAAAATGATTTTCAAGGGTAAATTAGAGCAAAAAGAAAATAGCTTGCTAGCAACAATGTGGAGAAAGAATTATTTAAATATTGTTAATTACAAATTTGGGACGAATCAAAACGAGATCATTGCTGACGAAGTATTTACTGGTAGACCAAAGAATCATCATAGCATTTGGGTTTTTGACAGAGAAGTTTCAAAATAAAATTATTCCATACGGCATACAATAAGGTATTGCCAAAAGCGGGGGTGATGTGCTATTATGACAGTTCAGTGCATAACTAAACTTTAGTTCTTCAAATCAACAGTTGTGCTGAAATACCCCACCTTCGGCAATATCCAAAACGTTATATGCCATACATAACAACATGCCAGATCAACTAACAATTCTTATTAACGAAAAGATTATGCTTAATAAGTGGTCTCTAAACAAGTTGTCTGAAGAAACATTTATTGTGCTTTCACTTATGTGCGCCACTGTTGTGTTTCAACTCCTGCTTAGGGATTACGGATTTCATGATGATGAGCTATATTATATGACAATAGGTGATGGATGGAACTTTTCCAACCTGGAAATACTGCCAATAACTCCCCTCTACTTGAAAATATTCACTTTTCTGTTCGGTTATTCAATCTGGGTCATTCATCTTGCATCATCACTGTGTTGCGCATTTATCCTGGGAACAGCATGTATGATTACAAAGGAATTAGGTGGAAAAAAGTATGCATTCCTTCTGACCGGAATACTGCTTCTGTTTTCCGGTCTGGTTCCGGCTGCATCTGTTTTTACCTATGACGCTCCCGGGCATCTCATATGGATGATTGCGCTCTATGGAGTCGTAAGAGCGTTGAAAGATAACAATCCCCGCTGGGCGATTCTTACGGGAATTTTTATCGGTATCGGGATGCTTAACAAAGTAACAATTATTTTTCTTCCACTGGCCTTACTTGTTTCACTCCTTATTGTCCCTCAAAGAGCATGGTTCAGAGGCAAGTGGTTATGGATTGCTGGCGGCATAATCATTCCTTTCACCATTCCTTTTATAGTCTGGCAATTCCGACAGGACTGGTACTTTCTTGACTTCGTTACAACGTACACGGATGAAATGTCATACAAAGCTACATTTCCTGCTTTTTTATGGAATCAAATCGTGCCGAACAACATACTTTCCTTCCCTGTTTGGCTTACTGGTCTCATACTACTCCTTTTTTCCTCAAAATGGAGAACATATCGTCTTCTGGGTTTTACTTATATCATTCTTTTTCTAACGTTTTACTTCCTTCATTCGCCGTTTTACTTCATGATGCCGCTCTATGCAATACTATTATCCGTTGGATCAGTCAGGGTGGAACAATATCTGGTAAAAAGTGATTTACGAAATTCAACGGTTGGCATCATAAAAGTTTTTATACCATGTATCTATATCCTTGGAAGTCTTCCTTTCCTCCCATTGGCATTACCAATACTGCCTGTTGAGAAACTCCTGATCTATGTTGATAAAGTTGGTGTAGACGCTGGCATCAGAACCGGCAGTTCCAGCCAGAGGGAATTGCCGAACTGGTTTGCCGCTCGTTTCGGATGGGATGAAATGGTAAATGAAATCTCCTCTGTCTATCACTCAGAAAGTGTAGCGGGAAATAGTGATGTAGGCATTATTACCGGTAATTACCAGGAAGCAAGTGCTGTACATTTCTACCGTAAAAAATTCAACCTTCCTGACCCGATTTCGTTACAAGGTTGGTTCTATTTTGAAACTTTACGATCGCCTAAATTCAAACTCAGGTATGTTTCGATTGGTGTCTCTCCTGAGTTGTTGAGACAATTATTTATTTCGGTGGAGCAAAAAAGTATTTTCTGTAACCCATACTGTCAGCCTGGTGAGAACAATCTGCCTGTTTATTTTTGTAATGGTCCAAAATGTGATTTTAAAAAACGATGGTCTATTGACAGGCACATGGCCCCTCAATTCAGAAAGTACATTGATGCAGAAGGTGTAATTAAAGCGATTGATTACTACAAGGGTCTTAAGAAAAAGGATAGCACAATTCTTCTTTTTACTGAACAGCAAATCAATGCACTCGGATATGAGTATATCAGCAAAGGTAAGATTGATGAAGCCATCGCTCTCTTTAAACTAAATCTGGAAGAACATCCTGAATCATCTAATGTTTACGATAGCCTGGGAGAGGGTTATTTTTTGAAGGGTGAATATGAACTTGCAATCTGGTTTTTTAAAGAATCGCTCAAACGAAATCCGGCAAATATAAATGCCAGGCAGTATCTCAAAAAGTTGGACAGCCTCACGGTCAGTGATGATAAGATACCATAATATTGATTCAGTATATAGATTATAGACAACGTAAATGGTTAGATGTACGGAACATAACAAAGGTTGTATGCAATAAGGGTTTCAGTGGTAATTCAAGAATTCTGCCCCGCTCAAACTTCGGTGGTGGTGGACAGGAAAGCAGCCCGCAATCCCTTACTGCTGCTACACTCAGCCGATATGCGTCACTTTAGGAATGCCTGCTGAAAATAATCAATCAGCTCAGTAGAGTTGCAATATATGGAAACATTTTATATCTTTGTTCAAAAAACAGGATGCAATACTTTCAGACCAGATTTTTAGAAGAAGCAGACAAATTCATTGCCGGACTTGACGCGAAAACTGCTAAGAAAGTATTTTACAATGTAGACCTTGCGGAACAGACCAATGATCCAAAACTTTTCAAGAAATTATAAAATGAAATCTTGGAATTTCGTTCAAAGTTCAGTGGGCTTCAAATCAGACTACTTGCATTTTGGGACAAATCTGACGGCGAAGAAACGTTAGTAATAGCAGCACTCGGTTTTATTAAAAAGGGGGACAAAGTTCCTAAAAAGGAAATCGAAAGAGCTGTAAAGATAAGAGCAAATTACTTTAAAAATAAAGCAAAAAGGTAAAAAATGGCACAGACAAAAAATAAGACCTATTCCCTTGCCGAAATGAAAGATAAATATATCGGTAAAGTTGGCACAACAGAAAGAGACGAATATGAATATGAACTAAACATGGAAGTCCTTGGCAGAATGATAAAAACTGCAAGACAGGAACGTAACTTGACTCAAGAGCAATTAGGACAACTTATTGGCGTACAAAAGTCTCAAATTTCAAAGCTTGAAAGTAGCACAAATAGTGCGACAATCGACACGATAATAAAAGTTTTTAAAGCTCTTAAAGCTGACATACATTTTAATGTAACACTGGAAAATCAACATATTCAACTTGCCTGAAAGAAAGGCGGCCGCATAAATCGAGTAGACTGCCCCGCCAGATAAACTGACAGGGAGAGCCTCTCACACCATCAGCCAGCTGGCGGATACGGGTCTCGGATACGGCGGTTCGCTCAACAATGGGATACTTCGGCTAAGCTCAGTAGCCAAATAGTGGTGAACCTTGGTAATGTGGACTTACTTTGTAATAATGGGTCAGCAACGGTTCGTAGCCCCGCTGGGTGAGTCGTGCTATGGTTATGGTCGTATTCAGAATCGGGCTTTGATCCGCCAACTGGCGGATCAGCCTCCTTTTCTGCTCCGACTCCATTGGTAAGCATGATCCAGATCGACACCAAGCCTGATCAGGTTTTTCCGCTTTCGCTCCGGCTTCTTCCAATCGGTCCAAATGCAGTATTGTATCTGGTTGCGTAACCATCCATCCAGTTCATTGAGCTTATTATAAATGCTCGCAAATTTGAAGTTGTTGATCCAACCCCGTTGTACTTTTTTTAGCTTTTGAATGCGTTGGTCTAAACCCATGGGACTTGTTTTGCGGGTTATACTGTTTAACATTCAGCCCTTTCCGCCGGTTGGCGGATGAGTCCTCCGCTTTATTCATCGGCTCGTTTCTGTCAATTACTATGGCTTCTGCTGACTTCTTGGCTTAGCTAAACACTTAGCTTCCAAGACCTCCCCCGGTAAAAGCTTTTTCCTTCATCCAATTCCTGCAACATCTACTACAAAGCGATTGTTTTATTCTTAGGATGTTACAATGATGTGCTTGCTTATCCTCGCTTCGTAGCCTCATATGTCGTTTCTGCTTGGTTTATACTGAGCTTGCCGAAGTATCAGTACAGAACTTTGTAGTTTTGCTGCCTTCAGCGCATGGCTCACGACAAACCACCTTGCGACTTACTAATACTTCTGAGCGTTACCAAAGTGCATAGGGGACTTTTACCCTGTAGAATAAATGCTTCGCTATTCAACAGGGTGAACCCTCTGGAAAAATACACTCGCCGTAAAATCACTTTTGTACCCGAAAATTTGTATTTTCGAAGTATTTCAAGAGCTTACAACGTTATAAGCAAAAAATGTTAAAATAACCATACCATGAAAAAAAATGTTTATATTTTCATTCTATTGAGTTTGTTTACACTAACAAATTTTTGCTATGCTAAAAATTATTTTGTTGCCAATACAGGTAACGATACAAACCCAGGTACTTTTGCTTCGCCATTTAAAACCATACAAAAGGGTGTCGATATGGCGGCTTTGGGTGGAGATACGGTTTTTGTTTCGGCAGGATTTTATCCAGAATCTGTAAAATTTATCTACTCAGGAAATACCGGTAATTATATTGTTTTCAAAGCTATGGGTGAAGTAACGATAGAATGCACTGTGAATTGGTTGTGGAGCTGTGTTTTTGATCTTACAAATAAAAACTACATCATAATTGATGGTTTTAAGATCCAAAACACCTTTTTTTTTGGGATTTATGTTTACGGATGTAACCAAATAATATTGCGAAATAACTGGACATACAATACAGGTGCTTCAGGAATCTATATGGAAAAATGCACTTCCATTAAAATACTAAATAACAAGGTTGAAAAAGCTTGTGCATTAACAAAAGCGCAGTCAAGTGTTGGTATTCAGGAAAATATATCAGTGTCATTAACTACTGATTTTGAAATTGCATACAATGAAGTAGTTACTTCAGGAAAAGACAATACCAATGAATCTTGGGGAGGAGAAGGTTTAGATGTAAAAGCCGGCTGCCAGAATGGAAGCATACACCAAAATATAGTACACGATTTAAACAGGCTTGGCATTTATTGCGATTCGTGGAATTCACTCAACAAGAATATCAATATTTATGACAATACGGTTTGGAATTGCAGGGAGGGAATTGTACTTTCGTCAGAAGACGGCGGAACAGTTGATAGTGTTCAGGTTTACAATAACATTTGTTATGCAAATGAACAGTCGGGAATTGCAATTGCAAACTATGGTACTGACGGTCCGAAAACGAATATTACAATTATGAACAACACCTGTTATGAAAATGGATTTCAAATTTACATAAATGGCTCAACCGGTGGAGGAATAACTATCAGTTCAAGTTCAATTACCAATGTAATTGTCAGGAACAATATTGTTTCGAAAAATAATCGTTGGCAAATTTTGACAACCGGCACCATTGTGAAAGATCACAATCTGATTGATGGCTATAAAGGAGCATTACAAGAAGTTGAAATTGGACCAACTGATGTTAAAGGTGATCCCTGTTTTACGAACCCTCTCGAAAATGATTTCACTCTTTTGGGAAACAGTCCTGCAATTGATAAGGCAGATCCAATTCTTTTTACTGCAACAGATTTCGCCGGAAATAGCCGCACACACGGATTAAGCGCAGATATTGGAGCTTTTGAATATATGGGTGTTACTGGAATTATAAATTACAAATCGAATAGCTTCGGTTTCATATTTCCAAACCCTGCAAGTGAAAGCATCAACATAAACCTGAATGATATGGCTAAAAACCAGCAAGTACAATTCTATAATACAACCGGACAATTGTATAAAGAAATAGTAATTGAGCAAAGTGCCCAAGTCAATATTTTTGATTTACCAAAAGGAATCTATTTTATTCAGATTAAAGGATTTTCACAACGGGCACAGAAATTTATAAAACTGTAAATATTATTAAAGAGTAAAATTAGGTATAAACATCCTAGTAATATAAAAAAACAATCTCAAAGAACTGTGCTATTAAATCAGATAACGGTGGTGGAATTGAAAATGACAATCTACCAAAACTTTGGGATTTTACTTAACCAATTTCAATAAATGGGAAAGGCGGAAAAAGTGGGACTGGCTTTGGCTTACTGTTTTGTAAGGAATTTGCGGAGAATCAAGGCGGAAAAATTTGGGTAGAAAGTGAATAAGGAAAAGGTAGTGATTTTAAATTTTCTATTCCTTTGTGCAATGATTGATAATTACAAAACAAGATAACTAATTGATTGACAAATGGGAAAAATGCTTATAGTCGAGTAGACTGCCCCGCCAGATAAACTGACAGGGAGAGCCTCTCAAACCATCCGCCTGACGGATTGCGGCTTCTTTTCGTAACTCCTCAGTAAAATGACTTTTGAGACTGCCGCTTTAATGAATAGATAGGTCTTTGCAGGGGCGTGATGGTCACAGTAATCTAAGGGACGACACTAACGCAAGGATGCTAAGAAATAAAACGTTGCGGCTTTGTGTGAGTTTCATATCCGAAAGAAAGGTCCAGAAATATTACTTTGCTATCCTTCTTAAAATGCGAAAGACCTATGGCAACAAGCTTTTTACCTTCTCAGAGATCAGCCGGCCATCGACTTTTCCGGCCAGTTCTTTGGATGCAATTCCCATCACCTTACCCATCTCCCTGACAGAGGTTGCCCCCGTTTTTTCGATTATTGCAATGATGGCTGCGGTGAGCTCTTCATCCCCCATTTGTTTTGGCAGATAGCCCTCAAGGATTTTAACCTGAGCCATCTCCGGGTCGTAGAGGTCGATCCTGTTTTGTTGTTTATAAATCTCAGCAGAATCGCGACCTTGCTTTGCCAGCTTTGCAATTGCCTTAATGGCAGCATCATCGCTCAATTCTTCTGCACCACTTTTCGCTGTTTTGGCCTCCAGCAACACCTTTTTTACATTGCGCAACGCTTCGAGTCTCTCCTTATCCCGCGCCAACATTGCCAGCCGGATGTCTTCGCTGATCTGATCAAATAGATTCATATTAGATAATTTTAATTGAAATTAAAATTCGTGTTTAACCGTTTCGGGGTTCACAAAATTAATCGAATGTGTTTACAAAATCTTGAAATTAGGAAATTGTCGAATTGCCAAATCGCCGAATTTTTCAATGTGTTTTTCTGAGGCGCACCGTACTGCGTCTCAAATGAAATTGATTAATCTGCCTTATCGTGCAGAAACGAATTATTTCTTCTTAACCGAGGCCCTTCATCCGCCTTGTCAGAGAGGGAATATCTGGATACTTCGCGACCATTGGCCAATGGTTTACCTGGATTTTTGGCTTTTCTCCTTTCATAGGCGGGGATCTTCGAGAGCTCTTCGATATAGTCTTCGCTTTCATTGAAGAAATCAACCTGCATCACTTTTCTCCCCTCAGCCGATGCTCCATCACCAAATGGATCGATCCGGATGGGTGGATATAATTGTTTAATGATCTCATCTTTTTTGTCCACCACCGGTTCGGTAAAAACCGGGTATTTTGGCGCATGAGCCGTTTCACTTCCGTAGAAGCCAGCTGGAAAAGCATTCACATCGTCGAGCAGTGGAACCTTCTCACGTACTACCTGACTTCCACTGTTCATTTCGGGTATTGAACTTGATTTAAATCCGGTGGCAATGACTGTAACGCTTATTTCCTCGCCCATTTCAGGGTCGACAGCAACACCATAGATCAGGTCTGCATTATTGCCGGCCATCTCCTGAACATATTCGTTAACAAGGTTCATCTCATCCATGGTGACCTCTTTTGTTTCGCCCGAAGTGATGTTGACAAGGATGTTTTTGGCGCCCCGAATATCGTTATTATTGAGCAGAGGAGAATTAACTGCCCCTTCCACGGCTTTTATGGCGCGATTTTCACCCGAAGCCACGGCTGAACCCATGATCGCTACGCCTGAATTTTGCATTACTGTCCTGACATCCTCAAAGTCTACATTGATAAATCCCGGGCAGGTGATGATCTCTGCAATCCCTTTTGCGGCTATTGCAAGAACATCATCTGCCTTTGAAAAGGCCTTTGAGATCGGAAAATCACCGTAGATCTCCCTGATTCTTTCGTTATTAATAATGAGCAATGAATCCACATGGTTTTCAATCTCCCGAATACCTTCAATTGCCTGTTGAATGCGCAGACGACCTTCGTTGCGGAACGGTATGGAGACAATTCCAATAGTGAGGATTTTACGTGCCCGGGCAGCCTGAGCAATCACGGGTGCTGCTCCGGTACCGGTTCCCCCGCCCATTCCTGCTGTGATAAAGACCATTTTGGTATTTCCGCCCAAAAGTGATTCAATATCCTTTATATTCTCGATTGCCGATTCGCGTCCAACATCGGGTTTATTTCCTGCGCCACGCCCTTCAGTCAAAGCTGAACCAAGCTGAACTTTATAAGGTACCGGACTATTCATCAGGGCCTGGGCATCGGTATTGCAAACTGCAAAATCGACATCCCTTATTCCCTGTCGGTACATGTGGTTTACTGCATTTCCACCACCGCCACCAACACCAATCACCTTTATAATTTTTTCACCGTTCACCGGCAAATTAAAATCCATTAAATCGGCCATAATATTTTTCTTTTAATTCAAGTTAATGGGGTAAATCATTTATCAATTTCCGCATCATCTTCGCTGAACAACCCGCCGAATTGTCTGTGAAACCAGCTGCCTACCGGTTCTGATGAATCCGCGGTTTTGGGTACCGGTTTTTTTACAATTTTGCCGCTTCGTTCCTGCCGGCTTGCTTCCCGTTTCTGATCGTCCTTCCGAACAGTAAATGTCTCATTCGGATTAATTTCAAAAGTAGGGAACACCTCTTCAGGTTCCGGGATTGTTTTTCGCTGGGTAAACTGTTGCTGATTGACCTCCTGGTTTACAGGCATGGTGGTCGGAATGACAACAGTCTCTTTTTCTGGTTCGGGGCGCAGAATTCTGTTTGGATTAATCTCGAATCCCGTTGCGATTACTGTGACACTGATTTTATTTCCCAGTTTCGCATCATACCCATTTCCCCAGATGATATTGGCGTTATCTCCGGCAGCATCCTGAAGGTAATCGATAATATCTCCGATCTCACCCATCCGTACTTCATCTTCGCCTGAGGTGATATTCAGGAGGATATTTTCTGTTCCATTGATATTATTACTATCCAGCAAAGGAGATTTTAAGGCCTCCTCAGCGGCACGTGTAGCGCGGTTTTCCCCTTCGGCGAAGCCGGTACCCATTATGAACACGCCACTTTCGCGCAAGACTGTGTTTACATCGGCAAAATCAATATTGATATTCCCATGAAGGGTGATTATTTCGGCACACCCTTTTACGGCAGTAGCCACAATATTGTCTGCCTGTGCAAAGGCCTCACGTGCCGGAAGATCACCATATACCTTATGGAGGTTTTCATTGCTTATCACCAGTAGGCTGTCGACAAAACGCTGGAGTTTCTTGATGCCGTCAATCGCCTGATCATACCTTAGTCGCCCCTCTTTGATGGAAGGGAGGGTGACCACAGCAATAGTCAGGATATCCATTTCGCGGGCGAGTTGTGCAATCACAGGAGCAGCTCCTGTCCCTGTTCCGCCACCCATTCCGGCTGTGATAAAAACCATTTTTGTACCTGTCTCCAGAACGGCTCTGATTTCTGCGAGGTTCTCAATGGCCGCCTGTTCCCCCCGTTTGGGCTTATTTCCGGCCCCCCGGCCTTCTGTGAGCGAGACTCCAAGTTGAACTTTGACAGGTACCGGACTGTTAATGAGGGCCTGCGAATCGGTATTACAAACCAGAAAGTCGACACCGGCGATTCCCTTTCGGAACATATGATTTACAGCATTTCCGCCGCCGCCCCCAACGCCAACAACTTTAATGATGGATTGGTAATCGTGCTGAAACCCGAAGGTCATTAAATCCTCTGAAATGTTTTCCATGTGATTAACTAATTGATTTTAATTTATTTCGCTATCTTCATCTGACATTAAACCGTTTATTCCATCTTTTGCCTTGTCAAAAATTCCTGTTACAAAGGTGGTTATTCCATGACGCCTCTCTGGCTGCACTGTTTTAACCTCCTCTGCAATATTTGAAATTATCATTCCGGAAGGATAATTTTTACTCCGGGCCTGATACAATCCATTAATGAGCAATCCAATCAGGTTTGCCGACTGGGAATTCATAAATTGCTCATTCATTAGATGTTCTTCGATTGGGACAATTGGTTTGCCAAACCTTACATCGAGTCCGGTCATATAGCTCACCAGCTTATCGATCCCCCGCATATTTGAACCGCCACCGGCTAAGACGATCCCTGCCCCCAATTTATTGAGCAGTTTGGTCGATTCGAGCTGATAGGTGACCCCTTCAATGATCTCTTCAAGTCGTGCCTGGATAATTCCCGAGAGGTTACGAAAGCTGATCTCTTTGGCGTTCCACCCTTCGACTTCAGGTATCTGGGCAAATTTATTTTCCGGGACCAGTTCAGAAAAAGCATACCCGCACTGAATCTTAACTATTTCGGCATGGCGTGGTATGATGTTACACCCTTCGCGAATATCATTTGAAATCACATTACCCCCAAAAGGTAATTCGGCAGCAAGACGCAATTTATTCTCATAAAAGAGTGATATACCGGTCGTTCCGGCGCCAAAGTCAAGTAGAATTACCCCCGCCTCTTTTTCATCCTTTGAAAGGAAACCGGCTCCCTGAACATAGGGATTGATGAATGCCCCGGCCAGTTCATATCCCACCTTTTCAATGCTTCGCCGAAGATTAAGTTCGTAGGATTCAGGCGCTGAGATTACCCTGAAAGTTCCCTCCACGCGACGGCCAGCCATTCCGACAGGATTATGGACACCCCGTTCACCATCAACCGTAAATTCCTCTGCTGTAATGTGATAAATTTTTTCACCCGGACCACCCGCATAACGTTGCACCTCTCCACTCAGGGAGTTTATAATCGTTTGGGTGACCTCTCCGTTCTCCGTCATCCGGTATCCGGAAACCTGCCTGTTGGTGATTTTCTGTCCTGAAATTCCGGCAAAAACCTTTTTTACTTTCAGGTTTAAAGCTCTTTCCAATGAACTTATTACAGTTCTGATCGATAAGGAGGCCTCGTCAATATTTACAACAACTCCGTTTCGAACCCCCTGTGTCAGGGTTTCGCTGAAAGCCACGATCTCGAGTTTTCCGTCTGTGGTAAATCGCCCGACAGCTCCCCTCGTTCTAAAGGTTCCAATGTCAATAGCGGCAACCAACTCTCTTGTGCGGTTCATAGTTATTTATTTTTTTGTACAAACAATCTGATTATGAAATTCCAGGTTGATGGATTTATAAATACTCCATCCACCATCCTTAAAACCATCGGTATACAACGCCTTAAGATTACGAAATTTTATCTGATAATCCTCAGGACTACCAAATAGAATAATTTGTTCGCCAACCCTGGGAACCATCGAAAGTTCCCCGACTGCATTGACATATATCTGGTCGATCTGGGCGCTCAGAAATTTGTTATCGTTGATATAATTAATCAGCGGAAGCAATTTCTTTCTGGCAAACTCTGGTGTTACAAGACCCCCAACAATCATTACCCGAGGGGTATACCGTGGTGACCATTCGATCACCTTACCGAGCTTGTCCATATAGAAGGCGCCTGAAGAACCCACAACCCGGAAGACTGGTTCCCGCTGTTTTATCCGGATTACCAGGGAGCCGCAACTCTTTGCGCCATCCTCATAAACATTGGTATAAACATTCACCTCCTCAATGGCATGTAATTTTCGCAAACCATCTTCAATCTTACGTAGGTTTACGGACTGCAAAGGGAGCCCGAAGATACCCTGGTAATTTCGGCGCACCCATTGACGGATGTCGCTGTTTTCGATAAAATGTTGACTGGCCGAATCTGCAATATCCACCTTCACAGACGCACACCTTAACTGGTGCGTCTGTTTTACGGAGAATCCCAATGATACAAAGATCACGATCATCGAGAGAATCCAGAGGATACTATGTAAGGCTTTTTTAAACATTCTCGTTTTCAACCAGATATTTTACAATAGGATCTATAAGCCGGTCAATATCCCCCGCCCCCAGTGTAAGGAGGATTTCGGGGTGATACTTTTCCAATAGGTTGGGAAAATCCCCTTTCTGGCATCGTAATTTACTGGCTAGCTTCATCTTATCAAGGATAATTCCGGAATCCACGCCAGCCATGGGCAGTTCACGGGCCGGATAGATCTCCATCACCAGTGCATCGTCAAGCAGATCGAGTGCAGCCGCAAAATCGGCCGCAAAGTCATTGGTGCGTGAGAAGAGATGAGGTTGGAAAATTCCGGTTATCCGCTTACCCGGATAGAGGTCGCGCACAGAACGGATTGTTGCCTCAAGTTCCCGCGGATGATGTGCATAATCGTCAATATAAATGGTTTTTTTGCCTGAGTATCGCACATCAAAACGGCGCACAACGCCGCTGTAATGGGCCAAAGCATTACGGATCTCCTCGGGGGTCACTCCACTTAGCAGGGCCATCCCACAAGAGGCAACGGCATTCTCAACATTCATCAGCCCCGGATAGGTAAGAGAAAGATCGGGAATCACACCGGAGGGGGTCTTTAAGTCGAAATGGTAGGCGCCATTAATAATCCGGATTTGAATGGCCTCAAAATCTGCCGGTTCACTCACCGAATAGGAGTAATAGCGAATATCATTATTCCACTGGCAGTCGATTTTCAAACCTTGCCGGTATAATAAAGTACCGTTTTTCTGTATTTGAGAAATAAATTCAGCGAATGCCTCAATCATTGTTTGGTGATCCCCATAGATATCAAGGTGATCAGCATCCATCCAGGTAACTACTGCAAGTTCAGGGTTTAATTGTAGAAATGAGCGGTCAAATTCATCCGCCTCAACAACGATGTATGGACTGTTATTCTCAGGTAATAAAAGGTTTGTTCCATAATTTTTCGAGATTCCACCCATAAATGCGGAACAGTCGACATGCGATTGTTTCAACAGGTGGGCAGTCATTGTGGTCACTGAAGTTTTCCCGTGGGTTCCGGCAATTGCAATGCATCTTCTGCCTGCTGTAAGAAGGCCAAGGACTGCCGATCTTTTATAAACAGAGAATCCGTTTTCGCGGAAATAACAAAATTCAGCAAAGTCACTGGGAACTGCAGGAGTGTAAATAACCACAGTCGTATCCTTTTCAGAATGGGGGGGAACCCTGGTAAGGTCATCACTATAATGGATAGGGATCCCCTCCTTCTCAAGGTCTAGCGTCAGCGGAGATGGGGTTTTATCATAACCATCAACCAGCTTTCCGATGAATTTGAAATAACGTGCCAATGCGCTCATTCCAATTCCTCCAATCCCGAGCAGGTAAACCCTTTTTATTTTTTCAATTTCAATCATGATCCTTTATTTAGTAAAGTCGCAATGACATCTACAATATCTTTAGTTGCATTTGGAGTTGCCAGTTTTTTAATATTTTCTGAAAGCTTCAGACATTGCTGCCGGTCTTCCAATAATTGAATCGCTTTAGGAATCAACTCCTTAATGGCATCAGAATCTTTTATTAGTACGGCCGCCTCTTTCTCAACCAGTGACATTGCATTAAATGTCTGGTGGTCCTCCGAAACATTGGGGGAAGGGACCAGAATAGAGGGTGCACCCACTGCACAGAGTTCTGAAATCGTTCCGGCACCTGCTCTTGAGATCACCAGATCAGCGAGTGAATAGGCCAGATCCATCCGGGGAATGAATTCCATTAGACGGATATTCGAAACCGGGTCGTTATTTAGCGCTATGCGAATATCCTTATAATAATATTTTCCGGTCTGCCAGATAACCGTTACAGGAGATTGACGGATCAAATCGAGGTTTGCCAAAACACTCTGATTGAGCACCCGGGCCCCGAGACTACCACCAACAATCAGTATTACAGGCTGGTCTGAAGAGTCATCAAAGAAATTTTTGGCTTCTGATGTTTTAGGGGTGACCGCTTCCAATCCCTGCCTGATTGGATTTCCGGTATAGACAATCTTCCCGGCGGGGAAGAACCGATCCATTTTATCATAGGCTACACAAATTTTATCAGCCTTTTTTCCAAGGATTTTATTTGTGACACCGGCAAACGAATTTTGCTCCTGCAAAACGGTCGGGATCCCTAAACTTTCGGCTACTTTTAAGACAGGGCCGCTGGCATATCCACCGACACCGATTACCACATCGGGCTGAAAATCCTTCACTACCTTTTTCGCCCGGAGCATCGAGCTGATCAGTTTTGGCAGAAAGGCCAAATTCCGCCATAGCTCACCGCGGTGAAACCCTGCGACGGGTAATCCTACAATGTTGTATCCGGCAGCGGGGACCTTTTCCATCTCCATTTTTCCTTCCGCTCCCACAAAAAGTATTTCACAATCGGGAAAGCGTTTACGCAACCCATCAGCAATCGACAAAGCCGGGAAGATATGTCCCCCGGTTCCACCCCCACTCACGATAAATTTAGCGCTTCCCATATTAATTTTGTGTCAGTAAGATATCTTCTTCTGGTAGTACTTCCTCTGAACTGAAATTGTTTTCCACCTCTTTTTGGACATCCAGGTCGGTCTCTGAACTTACGCTTAACAATAAGCCGAAGGAGATTGCGGTGAACACCTGTGATGTTCCTCCCCAACTGATCCAGGGGAGAGGCTGTCCGGTAACCGGGATCACACCTGACGAGACAGCCATATTAATAAGTGCCTGCAAAAGTATGATCATAACGGCTCCTGTGGCCAGGAAGGTTGGAAACGTACGGTTGCATTTACGGATTATAATCCCCCCCCGGGTGAGAAAAATAAGGTACAGCAGCGCCACGAAAATCCCTCCGATCAAACCGTATTCTTCAATAATTATGGAATAAATAAAGTCGTTGTATGCAGCCGGCATAAAGTTGCTGATTTTACTTTTTCCTGCTCCAACACCGGCAATGCCACCCCGATGAATAGCGATCATTGCAAAATCATCCTGGCTAAGTCCTTTTTCCGCTGATTCAGCCTTTTCGCCGTGGATATGACGTTCGATCCTGTTCCGAATGGTCAGAAATCGCCCCAATCCCGCCTTTTGCGGCAAATAGGGGGCTGCAAAATAGATTACAATAACCAGCAGGACCCCGGCCAACAATGTTAGTCCGAGGTACTTTAACGGAACCCTTCCGACGAACATCATAATCAATGCAGTTAAGAAAAGGAGCGCTGCAGATGAAAAATTAGCCATCATAATCAATGCACAAAGCACCCCTACGCCCATCATAATTTTAAAAAATGCAATGCGTAACAGCCGCGGGTCTTTCTGGTTATTCGCAAGTAAGCGTGCCACCCAGAGTACAATGGCCACCTTTGCAGTCTCGGCAGGCTGAAAGCTTAGGATTCCAAAATGAATCGTACGTCCTGTCGATTCACCACCACGTCCGAAAACAAGGCCAATACACACGAAAACTACCGCAACAAGCAAAGCTGTATTTGCGATCCGGTTATAAAACTTAACCGGAATGTAATTAAGCATGATCAGGATTGTGCCATACCCAATCAGTTGGTATACAAGCTGACGGAAAATATAGTGAGAGGTATTACCTCCCTCCTGTCGGTAAGCAAGAGCACCGGTGGAGCTGTAGACAACCAGCAGCGAAATACATGTCAGCATGACAAGTATAACCCAGATCACCTTATCTCCCTTAATATATTGTTTTAACTCTCCGGTAATCATTTTGGCTATTTCAATTATTTCAATTTCAATAAATTAATCATTATTTCATGAAAGAAGAATTCAAATTTTACAAACAGGTTTTGAATTTTGATTCACTATGGTGATTCTTTTACAGGTTTCTAACCGCATCTTTAAACTGACGACCACGATCCTCGTAATTTTTGAACAGATCAAAACTTGCACAGGCGGGAGAAAGCAATACCGTATCCCCTTTTTCAGAGAGGAAATAGGCGCTTCTGACTGCCTCTTCCATACTTTTGGTTTCTACAATTTCTTTCACCATCCCGTCGAAGGCAGCAATGATTCTGCTATTGTCTTTCCCGAGGCAGATTATTGCCTTTACTTTCTGTTTTACAAGGTCGTACAACTCTGAATAGTCGTTCCCCTTGTCAACGCCACCCACAATCCAAACAACCGGACTCTGCATGCTTTCAAGCGCATACCACACCGAGTTGATATTTGTCGCCTTGGAGTCATTTATAAATTCGATATTATGCACCCGCAAGAACCGCTCAAGCCGGTGCTCCACCCCCTGAAAGTCGCTGAGACACTCGCGGATCCCCTCTTTCCTCAGATTCAGAATGCTTCCGGAAATTCCGGCGGCCATCGAATTGTAGAGATTGTGTTTCCCTTGTAGCGCTAAATCGTAAATTGTCATATCGAAAGTATTATTGTTTACATT
>Ga0118677_10008449_pt1 | contig 16491 bp, 15 predicted proteins | sample AliMusrvi5mmetaG_FD_86154 | JGI IMG/M metagenome (GOLD analysis project Ga0118677, IMG submission 86154) | reverse complement strand
TGGCCCGCTCTGCGGATCGCGGCGAGAGATGCCGACCGGTACGCTCACCGGGAAAGACATAATCGTCCGGCTGGAACGTCTTGGAGAGCTCCCGCAGGAGCGGCTCGAAGCTCAGGGGGAGCATCACCTGGCGGTCGGTGCGGCCCTTCCCCTCCCAGATGTTGACGACCCGGCGGTCGAAATCGAGATCCTTCCATTTCAAACGGCAGACCTCGCTCACTCTCATTCCGGTTGCGTACATCAAACCTGTCAATAGTTTGTCGCGAAGCGAGGGGGCGGCCTGAAGGAGGCGAGTGACCTCCTCCGCGCTCAAAACCACCGGCAAGTGCTTGCCACGACGGGGCGATTGCAGGCCGAGCGTCACGGCATAGCCGCACATTTTGTCGAAGGCGGCGCGGATCGCCGAAAGGTGATTGCCGACATGGGATGCGCTGGCCCCGGCGTCCACCAGGAACTCCAGGTAGCAGCGAACGTCCTCGCGGGTCAGCCGATGGGGTGGATTACCAAACCAGCGCAGCAGGCGCGCCAGGTCATTGCGGTAGGTCTTGATGCTTCGCTGACCGTAGAACCTGATCTTCATCTCGCGGACGATGATACGCACGAAATCGGCGGCCGTGGGTTTCTGGCGAGGCAGATCGATGACGGCATTGCTGGGGGCGAGGTAGTTTCCAACCCGGAACCCACTTCCAGGTTGACGGCGAACACAACCGCGGCAACGTCATCGGCCTCACAAGCGACGGCAAGAGCCTGTGGGCCGACGTCGAGCTGATCGGCAAGGATACCCCGCGAATTGCGGCCAGCAACGGCGCGAGCATTTACGCCGAGCCCGATTTGCCGTCATCCCGAAAGCAGGAGAGATGAAACGGCATGGAATCCGAGTCTGCTAATCTCGGCTGGCGATTTCGGGGCAGGCAAGTTTGCCCGGTCGCGGCCTGTGACGCCGAGGAGTCTTGCGGCGCACGAAGCGTAGTCCATTGGCGGAGCGAGCATCGCTTGGCTATACTGGTAGCATTTCATCCCATGGACGGTCCACGGCGAACGACCAACATCCCTGGAACAACTCACCACCCATGCGTAGCGCGTACCTCCTGATTTTCGTTGCTCTGTTGGCAGTGCGCTGCCAAGACTGCTCGGCCGACGCCCCGGCAAACCTCATGAGAGTCGCGGCCGACTACGATGCGGCCACGGGGCCGTTGGACAAGAGTCGCGTCCTCAATGGCTCGCAAGGCGGCTACGAGGCGATGGTGAATCGAAACTGGTTTCCCGGGTCCATGCCGAAGCTGAAAGCGATCGGTCTACGGATGATCCGGCTAGTCCATGGCAAGACCACGGACGCGCCCCCAGAGAGCAAGAAGCCTCCCAAGGTGGAAATCAAGTCGCACAACGGCGCACCGACGCTTTTCATCAAAGGCGTGCCCAACGCCGGGCTGACTTATATGACGTACAATCCGCAGGCCAAGCATTACGAGTCGTTTGGTAAGATCGGCGTCGATCTGGCATCCGTGAGCGTCACATGCGATTTTTCTGTTTTCTTCAATCAGCCGACCGCATGGTCGGGACCAGACGAATATGATTTCAACGATATGGACGAGAAGATGAAGCTGATCTTGACAGCGAATCCCAAGGCTTATGTCTTCCCGCGAGTCTACATGTGTTCGCCTCCATGGTGGGACGATCGGCATCCCGACCAATTGGTGAAATGGGAGGATGGGACGACCGCAAGAAAGATCGGCAGGAAGAGCACATTTCCGTCCTGGGCCTCCGTGGAGTATCGCCAGGCCTCGGCCAAGAACTTGCGACGTTTCATCGAGCATGTCAGAAAACAATGGTATGCCGACCGCGTGATCGGCTATCACATTGCGTCGGGGATGTGGGAAGAGTGGTTCTACTGGAGTTCGACCGGTTCCAGCGACGGCCTGAGCGATCTCGTCGATTACAGCGAACCGATGGCACGCGCCTTCCAGAAGTGGCTCACGGAGAAATACCCAAGCGATGCAGCGTTGCAAAGGGCATGGAACAGCGACACGGCAACACTTGCCACGGTCCAGATTCCGACGAGCGCGGAGCGCCAGGCAACCGACTCGTTCGTGTGGCGGGATCCGGCAGCGCGGCAGAAGGTGATCGATTTCTATCGCTTCTATTGCGAGAACGTCACGGAGATCATCAAGGTCCTGGCGCGGACCGCAAAAGAAGCCACCGACGGCGAGCAACTGGTCGGCGTCTTTTACGGATACATGTTCTTTGCCTATGCCGACAACTGGATGCAGGACAACGGGCATCTTGCCTTGCAAAAGCTGCTCCAATGCAAGGATATCGACTTCCTGACCGCTCCCAGCGCCTATGCGTTCCGCGAATTGGGAACGGGCTACAGTACGGGAGAAGCTGCCACCGATGCCATGCGGCTTCACGGCAAGTACTACATGAACGAGAACGATTACAGGACGCACCTCGTCCCCCAACAGGAGGCTTATCGCCGTATTTCGACCATCAAGGAATCGGAGTCCGTGCAGTTGCGCGAGTTGGGAAACATGATTACGCACGGCTGGGGCGGATGGTGGTTTGATATGGGCGGCGGCTGGTATGACGCACCGGAATTCATGGAGATCATCAAGAAGCTCAATGAGATCGGCGAACGGAGCATCTGCTTCGACCGTTCGGCGAACGCGGAAATTGCGGTGGTGGTCGATGAAGACAGCATCTTCTACAGCGGACTGAAGAAGACGCTGATGCTGCCGCTGATGTATGACCAGATCTTGCCCCTCGGCAAACTCGGAGCGCCGTTCGACTGGGTTTTTTTGAACGATATCGATGCCGCCCCTGCCTACAAGTTCTACATCTTCATCAACCCGTTTCACGTGACCGACCAGCAGAGAAACGCCATCCGGCGATTGAAGAGCCGCGGAGCCAAGGGGCTGTTATGGCTTTATGGCGCGGGCTTCGCCGGCGACAAGTCCCTGGACGTCAAGGGATGCACCGACGTTACGGGCATCCGCATGAAGATGGAGAACAAGGCCGGCCCCCTATTCGTCCGGATTACCGATCAGGGGGCGCGCAGCTTGCCTTCGGTCGATGCCGCCACAACCTACGGAACCAAGAATCTGATCGGACCGCTTCTCTATCCGGACGATCCGCAGGTGGAGGTACTCGGAACCCTGGAAGGACACGGTGTTCCGGGCCTTGTGCTCAAGAAGGTTGACGGGGTGGATGCCTATTACTCAGCCGCGCCGACTCTGCCAAGCTCCGTGCTCAGGGCAATGGCCGCAAGGGCGGGAGTGCATATCTACGACCGCCAGGACGACGTCGTTTATGCCAACAGTTCGTTCTTGTCCATTCACACCCTTGGCGCAGGAGTCAGAAACATCCGACTGCCAAAGCCAACCGATGTCTACGATGCCTATCACGACACCGTGATTGCGAAGAATGCAACCGGATTCGATGTTGATCTGCCGGCCAAGAGCACGAGCCTGTACTTCCTGGGGTCAGAAGATGCGTGGAAGAAGTCCAAGCACGCACGGTAAACGCGCTACGATCCTACTCACTCCCCGCATGGCCCCCCTTGACTTACCAATATGCACTAGCTAGACTCAGAGCTTCAGAAAATAAATTTTCCTATCCTTTATCCTTTATAAGATGCATCCTTGGGCTATAATCGAGGGGGTAGCACAATTTTCTTCGGGAGTCTTGCGATGAACGTGTCTGTCATGCTAGAACAGCTTAACGACGATGCCTATCGGGCAACTGCGTTTGCCCCTGCTCCGCTTGTAGCTGAAGCATCGACTCGTGATAAGGCTGTCGACAAAATCCAAACAATGATCCGCCAACGGCTTGCCGAGGTGGAAATGATCCAGGTTGAAATCCCCGATCAACCGATACCGCGCGATCCTTGGAATTCCCTTGCCCGTTCCTGGCAGGGACATCCCGATGCCGCCGAGTTCGATCAGAACTTGAAGAATTATCGCCAAGAGGTAGATCGGGATCCGCAACGGCCATGAGCCTTTTCGTCCTGGATACCGATCACATCTCGCTCCTGCGTTACGGCCATGTGGATATCATTGCCAAGCTGCAATCGACGCCAGAGCAAGATCTCGCCATCACCATTATCAGCGTCGAGGAACAGTTGCGCGGTTGGTTCACTCAGGTTCGCCGTGCCCGCGATGCCGCCCAGCTGGTGCGGGCCTATGAAGGGCTTTCGCAAGTGATCGAAATGGCGAAATCCGTCCGCGTTTTGCCCTTCGCTGTTTCTGCGGTCCAGCGTTATCTCGAATTGCGCAAGTCATTGCCGAGAATCGGCAAACTCGATCTCGCGATTGCGGCAATCGTGCTCGACGCGAACGGCGTTGTGATTACGCGGAATAGACAAGACTTTGGGCAGGTGCCAGGTTTGCCAGTCGAAGACTGGTCACGATCGATTGTCGGTTGAAATAAAGCGGTCGTCCGAGGGTGCAGAATTACGATTTGTACTATTACTTCGACCTTTTGGAGCGGTAGACTCACCAAACAACCACGGTTTGATTGACGGACGGTGCCGTGATCGGCCAAAGAACCTTCTAGCCATCGTCCAGCACAGCTTCCAAGTAATACTCCGCCGCGCCTTGCGCTTGGGCGGGTAGGGCGAATCGATAGGCTTGGCGAGCCTTATGGGTAGCAGCTACTTTCGTGAATGGGCCGTCGCCCAAGCTGCGGCAATGAAGATTGACACCCGTGCATTTTGTCTTGGAAAGCACGAAGGCCCGGATTTCCTGCGCCTCACCGGCGTTCATCTGGGAACATTTTGCCGACACGAAAATCCGCGGTGCCCCACGGTAGGCCGTGCTGATGGCAGCTTCGTCCAGGCCGAACTGGATCCCTAATCGTTCGGCAAACCGGTAGGCGCCGTACAACGCACCCACATCGTCGCCGCCGATCGACCAGACCGTCTTGTCGCCGGTCGTGCCGGTCTTCAAAAGAAACTGCTGCGGCGCGAGATCCTGTCCCAGCTCGCCGCAAAAGCTTCGATCCTTGCTCGTCACGAGGATGCGCGCCCTGGCCGCCCCGCGTTTGACCTGCATCAGCTTGCCGGTGCGGAGATGGACGTTAGCGGCGGACTTCGTTGGCCGCGAGCCATTCTCGTTCCTAGGCTTCCGGGCGGACGGCGATGACCTCCGGCGCCGGCGGGCCGGCCTGCGAATGGCCTTCGCCTGTCCCGCCCTGCCAGTTGTTGGTCTGGAACGGGGAAGCGGGGAGGCCCTCCTTGTTGACCAGGTTCGGATTCGCCACGTTACGCCAACCGAATCGGACCTGGGTGGGCGCGGCAACCTCCTTGGCCTGCACGACGACCGAGTCGCCGTCAATCGTGGCTTCGGCGGGAACGAACTTGCCGTCCGCAGCGGCGATCTCGAACTCGCTCAGCGGCTTGCCGTCACGCGACTTCAGCCCGCTGCCGACGTGGGCGAAGGTAAGCCGGATCTTGTTTCCGTCAACCTTCATCGACTTGTAGAGCGGTCCGGAGTACACGAGATCCTTCTTGCCGTACTCCTTGACCAGCGCCCACAGGGCCAGTCGGTTGCCTACGTCGAGCTTGTTCTTGGGGTGGATGTCGCCGAGGTTCTCGACCAGATCGGTGGTGACGGCCATGCCGGTGCCAGGGATCTTCAGGCTCGCGACCTGGGCTTCCCAGAGCGGCGGTAGGACGCCAGGGCCGTAGCCCGAGAAGGGCGCGATCTCGACAAAATAGAAGGGGAACTCGTAGCCCCAGAGTTGCCGCCAGCCGCCGATCAGGGCTTTCATCTTATTGGCATAGGCCAGCCCGTTGGCCACATTTGATTCGCCCTGATACCAGATCACGCCGCGAATGGCGAAAGGTTTCACCGGGGCGAGCATGCCGTTGTATTTCTGGCCGCTTCGCTCGCCGGAGACGATCCAGTCCTCGATCGGCGAGCCGCCCCAGGAGCTGTGAATCAGGCCGACAGGCACGCCAAGTTCCTTGTGCAAGCGCTCGCCAAAATAGTAGAGTACGCCGGACATTACGGGCACCGACTTCGGCGAGCAGACCTTCCAGGCCGGCAGGATCTTGGCGGGGCCGCCGCCGGGAACCACGATGTCCCTGGCCGGCTGAAGCGTCTGGACCTTCTTGATGTGCAAGAGGCGGATCTGGGGGTGGTCGGCGGCAGCCATCGCCGACTCTGCGCCCGCAGCGGCGCGGACCGGCAGTTCCATGTTCGACTGCCCGGAGCCGATCCACACGTCGCCGATGAGGATGTCCTCCAAATCGATCTTGTTCTTGCCGATGACGGTCATGGCGTGTGTCTTGCCGCCGTCCGCCTGGACTGCCGGCAAGACGACCTTCCAGTTGCCCTGGGCATCGGCCTTGGTGGTAGCCGTGGCTTCGTCGAACTTCACGGTGACCTCTTCGTCGGGGGCAGCCCAGCCCCAGATCGGCAGCGGACGGTCGCGCTGCATGACCATGTGGCTGCCGATCACCTTCGGCAAGGTGACGTCGGCATGAGTCTGGGGCGCGCTCGATACCACGAGCAACAGGGAAAGCAAAACCGGGCAGCACAACAGGCAGTTCTTCATGGCAGACCTCTCTTTTCGGCAGGAAAGCGTTGGTGGGTGGTGGAGCCGGGCCAGCATCCCGGTACGAGGCGAGATGGGGCCGCGGGAATCGGCTGGCAGACAATCCAGCCCTATTTTGGATCCCGGCGAATCCCATGTCAACTGCCGGAGTCGAACTGCCCGATCGGCAAGAGGATGCAGCGGCCGCCAGTTTATTTCTTCTGCCCTTATTCTTCGCTCACATGTTTGGCGGCACCGGCATCGTATCGCCAGGTCATGCCCAGCCCGAGGTAGTAGATGGCCAACGATGTGCTGTTGTGATCGCCGAAGGTGTCGCTCGCCGGGAGCATCCCGCCGGCAAACAGGTCGAGATCAAGCCCGCGGAACAGCAAGTCCTGCCGCCCGACGCCGGCGGTGATGCGGTTCTGATTGACGAAGGGGAGAATGGATGCCTGATAGAACTGGATCTGGTCGGTCGTGAGGCCCCCAATGCCGCCGAAGCTGGTTCCCACATTGTGGTTCGTGGGATTGCTGTTCCAGGAATATCCCAGCCGATACCTCATCTTATCGCACGTGAGTTGCGTTCCGATAGCGAAGGCCCATTGATTCACCAGCACGTCTTGATAGAGAGCGGCGTCTTCCCATAACTTGTAGTAGACGTCCGCGCCAATCAGCAGGTTGCCGTCCATCAGGCTGCGGTTGGCGATGCCAAGGCCGAAAGTCGTCGGTTGGGTTACGCGGAGGTCCTGGTAGTTCGATCCCACGCGAATGGCATTGGGAAAGTTGAACGCCAACGGCGACTGGTAGTAAAAGCCCAGCGTGTTGCAATCGTTTAGCTCGTAACCGACGCCAACGGTTCCCCGCAGGGCGTAAGCGTTGACCATGGCGGAACTGGTGACCGGACCGATGAATCCCAGTTGCTCGAACCCGCTGCCGAGCGTCATGGTGGCCCCAATGGAAAGTCGATCGGTGACTTGAAAGCCAGCCCCCATATTGATTCCCAGCACGAGTAAGGAGCTACTTTCGTCGTTGAGATTATTGAAGAAGAGGGGGTTGGAGCTTTCCGGCACCCTGCCGCGATACTCGGCCCCGACACCGCTCAGCCCGGCGATCCCCATGCCCATCGTGCCGGCCAGCCCGATCGACCGCAGATCCTGGGCCAAGCCGATCTCGGTGGCCGCGGAACCCTGAGACCGCGACGTGGCACTGAACGGCGTGCCCCGCGATTGCTGGTTGAGACTGCCGTCATTGGTGACGGTTGGGTAGCCCTCAATCCAGCCGCCGCCCATGGTGAATTGGGTTCCTTCAAACTGTGCCAGCGTCGCCGGGTTGCCAAAGATGGCCGAGGGCACATCCTGCGGCCGAGCAATGCTCACGCCCGCCATGCCACCCGAGGCTGGTCCCATGACGTTCTGAAGATCCGTACCATACCCCTGGCCAATCGCGGAACGGGTATATGCCATTACAGAGATTGCAACGATCAGACCAACAGCGAGAAGGATGGATCGCATGATATAAAACCCTCTTGGGTAATGTGCTAACAATTCGGATGGAATTCCCTCTCCGTGGTATCGGTTCCCTGGGAAATAGGGATTCACACGACTAAGCCGTAAAGTCTCTGTTTGCCGCCGTTCAGCCCCGAGATGCGTTAGAATCAGCAAGTCTTAACGTCAACCACCCGCCTTAATGTCAGTACGCCAGGCTTACCAGCCTGACTTGTCCAAAAACACTGTCAGGCTGGAAAGGGTGGGTGGAGCACGGAAATTCAATTTGTGAATAATCCGGGCTGGTTTCAGCTGAGTTAGAAATCCATAAATCTTCCTCAATTGGCTTGCTTTTATCACTTCCATCGCAATAATTGTGGCAATTACGTTATTTCTCTCCTTGGCATGTCCGTACGGAGGGCGGACCCAAGCAGGTGTTGTTTAGTCTCCTAAATGCATCAAGTTACTTAAGTATTTAGCTCCAGCAATAGGAAGATCTCATGCTAAGACTCAAGACCACGATAGCTGCCTGCCTCGCCCTCTCGGCGATTGGTGGCATCCTTGCCTGTTCGTCGCAGTTGGCCAAATCGGGCAGTGGCGAGGCCAAGAACAGTTCAAACCCCAGCGGGGAAAAAACAACCACTAACCCGGTCGCGACTACCTCGCTTCCGCCAACCAACCAGATTGCCAAGGCCGACGACTCGGCCCCGGTGGTCGGAGAAGCCGTCGCCAGCGGTAAGAAGCCCAATATCGTCTTTATCATGGGTGACGATATCGGCATGTGGAACATCGGTGCCTACCATCGCGGCCTTATGGCTGGCAGAACGCCACACCTCGACAAACTTGCCAAAGGCGGCATGATGTTCACCGATTACTACGCCGAGGCAAGTTGTACGGCGGGTCGCGCGAACTTCATCACCGGCGAACTACCCATCCGCACGGGCATGACCACGGTCGGCCAGGCGGGTGCTAAGACCGGCCTCCCAGCGGAGGCTTGCACGATTGCCACCGCGCTCAAAGTGCAGGGCTATGCCACGGGCCAGTTCGGCAAGAACCACCTCGGTGATCGCAATGAGTTCCTGCCCACCGTTCACGGCTTCGACGAGTTCTTCGGCTACCTCTATCACCTCGATGCCATGGAAGACCCGGCGCATCCAAACTACCCGCAGAATCTGCTCGACAAGGTCGGCCCGCGGAACATGGTCCATAGCTGGGCAACCGACAAGGATGACGACACCGAGATGCCGCGTTGGGGCAAGGTCGGCAAACAGAAGATCGAGGACGCCGGTGCGCTCTATCCCAAGCGGATGGAGTATGTATTGTATACAAGTTGCTAAAGCCATTATATGCAACACTTTACGATGCTTATGGCGTGTATAAAACAAGTATGACACGACAGTTCTGCAAAGAGTGTATAAAACATTCCGACCCAAGCCCGCTAACGCTCGATACGGGCCAATCTACGAGGCGGAAAAAATCGCCAATTATGGGTGGCTAGATGTGTGGTAAGCGTGGTTATGCTCTTTACCTACCGCCCCCGCCGCCCGCCTTCCCGACCGAGTTTCAACTTTCACGGACGGGGTTCATGCGAGGGCCACAACGCCTGCATCCTCTCCACGCTCCAACTGCGATGCGGTCGGTCCCGGCCCCAGTGATCTCGGTCAACCTTGACCCAGGCCACGAATTGGCCTATCCTTCGCCTCGTAAATACCCCACATACGACGGGTGGCAGCCGAGCCGCCGCAAAGCGTCCTGTTGCTCCCGGAAAAGTGCGTGTCCAATCTCCCCCCTCGGATACATGCTTTCCGGGAGTTTTTTTACGCGGTTCACGGCCCTGTTGATCGCCGCACGACCGTTATCCACCGCGTAGCAAATCGTCCACGACCAAGTGGCCGAAACCTACGGGACTCCCTCAAAAAACGGGCGGCACCTTGGTTCTCCCAGGCGGGGGGCAGATGGGACCAGTTTCAAACTTTTTGGAAGTTCGGTGGGAAATCTTAATTTTGCCGCACGACCTCGACCAGAACCGTTTTCAAAGTGGTTGGAACGAGTTGGGAACGCCGCTGGCCGAGAGACCCACTCGGCCCCCAGCTTCGGATAATCGCTGGGGAATTGCGGGGCCTATCCGTCACAACCACTTCAATCCCTAATAGTGGCAATCTTGGATTGCAATCGTACCAAACTACATCGAGCGACCTATCCTTATACAAGTCTTGATATCTCTGTTTGAAAATGTTCTGGGCCGAGGCTTGCACTCTCCTCGCTATCCAGTCGGAGGTTTGCTCCAATGAGCGGCAAGGGTTTCACCAATCGGCTCTTCACGCATCGACGCATAATTGTCGCCATTCTTCTGGCGTGGTCGGCAGCCATAGGCGGTCTCGCTTGGTGGTATGCTGCTGACCAAGCGAATGATATGACTGAGATGGCACGCATCTATGCCCGAGCCTGCCACGAGAAGGATGTGATCTACCGTCGCTGGAATGCAGCCCACGGTGGCGTATACGTAGCTGTTTCCAAAGACTTTCAGCCCAATCCTTACCTTCAGGTAGCCGAGCGGGACGTGACCACTCCTTCTGGTCGTGTGCTTACGCTGGTGAACCCGGCCTACATGACTCGCCAAGTCCACGAGCTTGCTGCAAATGCTGATAACATCCATGCCCATATCACCAGTCTCAAGCCACTCAACCCTAACAATAGTCCTGACGAGTGGGAAGAGGAGGCTCTTCTTGCTTTTGCGAAAGGTGAGAAGGAAGCAAGCTCGGTCGTTTACAAGGATGGTAATCACACGGCTCGGCTGATGCGACCGCTCTATGTAGAGCAGTCCTGCCTAAAGTGCCATGAGCAGCAAGGTTACAAAATCGGTGACGTGCGTGGCGGGATCAGCGTCACCGTTGCGGTCGATTCAATATGGAATGCTGGGACGCAACATGCCCATAGCGTATTCATCGCTCTCGGCGGTATCTGGACGCTAGGGGTTGCTACGATTGTCCTGGTTGGCAAGTTCGTGAATCAACGCCATTTGGAGCGTGAACAAGGGATAGAATCCCTCAGAAAGAACGAATCGATGCTTTCTTGCATCCTCAATTCCCTACCGCATTCCATCTTTTGGAAAAACCATGAAAGCGTCTATCTTGGCTGTAATGAAAAGTTTGCCGAAGGAGCTAACTGTCACCCAGAGGACGTGGTAGGAAAAACGGACTTCGACCTTCCTTGGTCACGATTGGACACGGAAGCGTATCGCTCAGATGACCGAGAGGTAATGATATCGGGACGGGGAAAGGTGCATATTATTGAACGGCAGCACCGAGCGGATGGGACTCGCATTTGGCTGGACACCACGAAAATCCCCCTCTTGGATGCCGAGGGGAAAGTTTATGGCGTCCTGGGAATCCATGACGACATCACGAACCGTAAACAAGCCGAAGAAGAACTGGTTGAAGCAAAACAGGCTGCCGAATCCGCCAACCGATCCAAGAGCGAGTTCCTGGCGAACATGAGCCATGAGCTTCGCACTCCGATGACGGCAATCTTGGGATTTGCCGATATTCTTCTGGATGCTGCCGTAGAACAAACGACTATCGAATCGGCTCAGATTATCAAACGCAACGGTGAGCATCTCCTGAACCTCATCAACGACATTCTCGATCTATCGAAGATCGAGGCGGGAAAATGCACCATTGATCTTCAGAAATGCTTGCCCAGCAACATTGCCAGCGAAGTTATTTCATTGATGAAAGTGCGTTCCGATGCAAAGGGGCTTCCGCTGACGTTTGAAGTTCAGGGGGATATTCCAGCGATTATCACGACCGATCCGATCCGTCTGCGACAAAGCCTAATCAACCTGATCGGGAATTCCATCAAGTTCACCGAGGTCGGCAGCATCCGTGTCGTAATGAGATTGGATGCCAATCCCGATGGCGAAGCAAAGTTGGCGTTCGACGTGATCGATACGGGCATCGGCATGTCGGAGGAACAAATGGGCCTATTGTTCCGACCATTTTCCCAGGTGGATGGCTCGGCAACCCGTCGATTTGGAGGCACTGGCTTGGGGCTGGCAATCAGCAAGCGGATGGCTGAACTGCTTGGTGGCGACATTTCCGTTCGGAGTAGCCCTGGCGAAGGCAGCACGTTCAGCCTCAGTATCGGGATTGGCAAGTTGGATTCGGTAATAACCCGCGAGCCGAGTAAAGCAGTGACCGCTAGGGAGCCAGTAGGCAATGCTCAGCAAAAGCTTGACTGCCGCATCCTTCTGGCTGAGGATGGTCCTGACAATCAGCGATTGATTGCTTTCGTACTCCGCAAGGCGGGAGCCGTGGTGGAATTGGCGGAAAATGGACAGATCGCTCTTGATCTTGCACTTGCCGCACAGCAGTCGGGAAATCCCTTTGACGTGATTCTTATGGATATGCAGATGCCGATCATGGACGGCTACCAAGCCACGCAGAATCTACGAGAGGCTGGCTACAAGGAGCCGATCATTGCCTTGACCGCCCATGCAATGCCCCAAGACCGCCAGAAGTGCCTTGACGCTGGCTGCGATGATTACATCACCAAGCCCATTGATCCGAAGAAGTTAGTTGGGTTAATCGAACCGTGGGCAGCGAGAGAACCAAGCCTAGTTTGACCCAACTTTGCCAGAGAACCATTATGAACAACGACCTATATTCAACTGCGGACACCATCGATGTCTCGCAACTTCGTAGCTGGACTCGGTTTCCGCCAGACAGTCCTTTGGACGAGAATTTCCAGATTCTACCCCGCCGTCACCACGCTCAAATGCACTGGCGATTCGTGGAAGGTCAAGGCGGAAGCGTGAACGTCGGCACCTGATTGACCACGGTATTCTTCGCCTTCACCAACAGGCTCGCCCACGACGCATTCTATAAATACCCAGAAAGTATCAACCTGCCAGAGAACTCGCTCTATACGATGAAATAGGGGGCTTCTAGGGGGTGTTTCTGGGTCTTTCCCTGCGTTGTGGTTCAATTTGCTGCTACCTTGACCTCCAACCTGTTGCTGCTCTTGGCAGCGACCAATTCCGACGTGTTCAAAACCCGATTCTGCTTGGCACCGACCAATTGACCAATTCCTCGCCTTCGATGAACAGAATGCGAATTTCACCCTTGTTCTCGACCAAGAGAGTCGGGACTGAACCACCCTCGGAAACTTCTTCCACGGTCACGCCAGCATCCACAGCAACGATCTTCTTGCCAATGGCACTGGGAAATGCGACCGTGGAAGCGTTGTGCTGCACATGCTATGGGTAAAGGATTACCAGCGTGGTAGCGAACATCTCCTTGTTTTCACTTCTTGTTTTTGTGACCTATACTTACAGAATTAGGCGACCGTCAGGCTCTTTTCTTCACCCCGATAGACACACGCCAATGACAACGCAAAGCAATGTAGCTGCCAAGTGGAATTATCCACGACGGTAATTAGCCTGTCATTTTTATCTGCCGAGTAGAAATAACTCGTAAGTATTAAAAACTGCTTCATTCAAACGATCTCGTTTGGAAGCAAGGCATGTCATAATCGGAGCCAGCATCCCAGATTGCAAGGACTATTCCCTGCATCATCAACCCCGTCAGCCATTTCGCTGCGAACTGGGGTAGCGTCTTAACTAAAGCATTTACATCACGATTCGTGCGTGTATGCACGAACCTAACCAGAGGAGAAGTAGAGATGAGTTATCGCACCGTTCTTTCCGTGTCGCTTTGTGTTGCTATGACTCTGTCAAGGCTCGCCTTTGGAGCAGAGGCAGCCGAAAAGAAGTCTTCAGTCGAGGAGGCGTTGAGCAAGATCGCTAGCCTTGGTCCTGGCGTCCATGCCATCAAGAAGGACAGCAAGGGCCAGATAATTTCCTGCATGGTCGTGGGGCAAGCCCGCATCAGCACCGTTCTCGGTAAAGCAAAGGGGATCGAGATCGCTAGGGACAAGGCCAATCTTTCAGCATCGGCGGAGTTCGTGAAGTGGTTGAAAGAGGAAGTTAGCGTTGGCCAAACGAACAAGGAAGGGGATGTAACCCTAATTGAGGGGACGAAAGGACCAGATGGTGATTCACAAAAGGAGTCAGGTAAGGCGGATGAACAATCTCGCAAGATAATGGACTCAACCGCCAAAGGATTGGTTCGGGGGTTGCAAGTCATACACAAGGAGATTGGTGGCGATGCGACGACCTATACCGTCGTAAAAGGTTGGAAAGCCGATACTGTCGATGCCACAAAGAAGGTTGCTGCTGACCTCGCTAGTGACACACCCGCTACGTCAAACGTAGAGCGATTAGGGACAATCGTGAACGAAGTCAAGAAGATCGACAATGAAATTAAGAGCAGCAGTGCAACATCCGACGATGCCAAAGACTTTCTGCCATAGATTCGATGAGGCATCAAAGTATTGCCACGCTTGTGGAGTTTCATTAAGGGTTGCAAAATAGCCATGTTGAGCAGATTCCTCGTAATAGTAATTCCACTGCTCTGGACGACGATAGGAGCCAGCGAAGCCGCATCCGTGCGGCTCTCGCTGGGGGGACCAAGGAAGGTGGAGGCTACGATTGAGGACAAGGGGCAAGATGTCATAATTGCCATTCGCATGATTGGCGTTTCATGCTTTGATGCGGCTACCAACAACGAACTAAGTCGTGAGAAGGCAAAAGCATTCGCTCTGGATGCCCTTGCACGTCATTTAGGAATCAAAAACGCATTGACCGTAAAGGGCATGACAATCACTGAAGCCCATAGGCAGAAGAACATCTATTTCCTGACCGTTAATATTCCGAAGGGTGGTGTGACCAAGGCAATCCCCACCCATCAAGATAAAAAACCAACGGATAAACAGACTGAGAAGCCTGACCTGGGCAACATGCGAGGCTTATTCACGGTAAAAGAAGATTACACAGACACGGTACGGAGTCTTTCCTATGTCATCCTGGCAGACCTACCGCCAAAGGTTGCCGATACGAAACATGACGAGGTTTTCTTCAAATCCGTTGCCGACCTAGAAGAAATCGGTGAAAAGGGATTCTCATCACTACGAAAAGAAATCCGCACCGAGAAGTTGCTGCTTCAAATCGAAGTCGAGGAACTCCTTGAGGTAGTCGATAGCGAAGAAACGGGTTTCCTCAACCGCCTGAAACAACATGTAGACGAATTCAAGGCTAGTGTAAAGAAGGAGTAGAGACCATGTATGCGGTCGTAATCGTCACTTCGCTGTTGATGGCAAGCGATGCAGGCTTGTCTCAACGCTTTTCCGAGGTTGAGATTGACGATGTGTTTCGTCCATATCTGGTCTCGAATCGGCTCCTCATGGACGTTGCGGGAGCCAAGATCATTCGGCTACGTGATGGGAGAAGTGTTGTCATCTCCGTTGCTTCCACTGTATTGAAAGATAAGTCTGCAAAAGATCGGCTGAGGGCTGAAAGAGTTTGCCGAACCAAAGCCCTTGCCAACATCGTTGCCGAACAGAACGATGTCCAGGTATCCCGCATGGAGATATTGGGAGAAGAATCCCGTATCGTGAATGACGCCAATGGTGAGTCTGGTGCAAGCGTTTCCGAAATGCTCCAGGTAACGAAATCAAAGGTAAGCGGAATCGCAAAAGACATGCCCGTAATTGGTCGGTGGAAATCCAAAGAAGGCGATGTCTTGTATTTGGCGATTGGGGCCATTGTCAACAAAGATGGCGAAGTAGTAGTGCCACAAGAGCCGTAGCACGATAATTTAGTACATAAAGGTAAATGGGAGGATTGAACATGCAACGACATAAATTACTGCTGATGACGATTTTGATTGCTTTCCTTGCAGCACCATCTCATAGTTTCGGACGCAAATGGGTTGATTCCACGGGCGAGAAAACGGTTGAAGCGACCTTCATTCGCATGAAGAATGATATCGTGACCATGAGAAAGACTGATGGGACGTTCGCTACGGTCCCCCTAAAGTTCTTCTGCAAAGAGGATCAGGACTACATTTGGTTGACTACACCACAATCTTCGGAGGAAGCTTCGCACACAACATCGCAATCACAGGTGAATGTATCTGCTGCGGTTGTTCATCAACCCACGCCTTCTCAGGTAAAAATATCCGCTGAATCTCATGAACTTACTGAAGCCGAACTGGTCGGCACCATCGCAGTCATTGCAGAGGGAACGGGTGCATCACCAGACGAAGCAATCAAGGATGCTTTTCGCAATGCAGTTCGCCAAGTGGTCGGTGCCGTTGTGGATGCCGAGACCGTGATTAAGAATGACGACCTCATTAGCGACAAGGTGCTGACCTACAGCGACGGGTTTATAAAGCACTACGACGACGTTCCTGGGTCTAAGAAAATACAAGGAACGATCCACCGTATCAAGATGAATCTACGGCAACATTTGTGGGTACAAATTGGCCAGTTTAGTGGTGGTGCGGAGGTGGATTTGTGAGGGATGACAGGACAAGTAAATGGTATGAAGCAAAAGGAGCCCTGGCGGCATGAA
>Ga0118677_10008448_pt1 | contig 16496 bp, 14 predicted proteins | sample AliMusrvi5mmetaG_FD_86154 | JGI IMG/M metagenome (GOLD analysis project Ga0118677, IMG submission 86154) | reverse complement strand
ACGTTTGAGCAACTCCCTGGAACGCTGGGCCGATTGCGAACTCTACAGTGGCGCCGCCTCCGATGGAAAAGTCAACCTACTTCAGGCCGCTGAATCCTACGACCAAGCTCGGAAGGTCGCACCCGAATGGAGTGATGCGGTTGTGATGGGCTATAAGCTGGCGATGGTTCTCGCCTTGAACGGCAAGCACCAAACCGCCCAGGAAATCCTCAAGGCGTTGGATGCCGATAAGCGGCAGGTGCTGGGGACGAGTGTCGAGAGGGCTACTCTTGCGCATCAAGTGGCCAACGCCGTGCTTGCCATCAAAGGCCCCGCTCCCGCCGAAGGACGCAAAGCCCTTCACGCTTTTCTCGATCAATTCAAACTTAATCCGGCCTATCGCGATTCCAACCGTCGGGAAACCATGGAGTTGCAACTCTTCGCCGCCGAACTGCTGCTCACTTCCGATTTGGAGAGTGAACCCAAGTTGGCCGCTCGGGATATGAAATACCTCGATGCGTTGCTGACCGTCTTCAAGGGACGGCGCGATATTCGTCCCTACCTTCGCCGTTACTACGAACTGGCAATTCGATCCTGCAACAAGAACGAACAGACACAGATCGCGCACTACTTGATCGAGTCGCGCATGGACGAGCGAAAGGGCACACTCGATTCGCAAGCGACCCTCGTGTTGTTCAACTTCACGTCCAAGGACAACTTCGTACTCTTCCTGCCGCAAGATGGGCGAAAGGGAAAAAAGATCGTGTTGGATATTACCCGCGATCAGATCAAAGACGCCCGAGGCAAACCATTGCACCTCAACGACGAGTTGGTTGCGTTGATCCTGGCGGAAAAGGAAGCTAACCGCCGTGTTGAGGTCTTCTGGGATGACACGGCGAGCCGCCCGAGCGAAGACCCCGACGCCCTCTCCGATCGAGACTGGCCTTTCGATTCGCAATTGGAACTGGCCAAGCCGCGAACTAAATGACCCAACGCAATCGCACGACGAGGCAGAGTTGAACCAAGAGTAAGGCGGGGGCTGCCTGCGTCAGAACCCGGGAGAAAGCCAAACCCCCTCTCTCAAAAGGAGGAGGAGTGTTTCCGGGATGCCTCGAACTTGTGGCGCGGGTGTCTCGCCTGCACATGCAGCCGGGACGCCCGCACCACAAAAAACGGAGTTAATGTTGGACAGGCACTAACTTAACTGTACAGCCAATCTCGCATGCGATGGCTGAAACAGGAGGCAACGAACAGCAGTGTTATGGTGACTGCCGTGGCGGGAATCAAGGCCCTGGTCAGCAAGGCAGCCGCAGGAAGCAAAACCACCATCAACAGCACCAGGATGGTGAACCCCAGATAGCTAAAGCCTTCATGGATCATTTGTGCAACGGCTCTCATGATATTCTTCTCCAGATTCTTCTCAGCGGCCAAGGGGGCGCGACAACGACTCACTTTCAACGACCACTCCACAAATCCCAATGGATGTCGCGCCCCGAAAACCGACTTCCATCCTGTTGCGTTACTGAACTGACTAGGTTTCCAACCACGTGGAAACACCACTGGGATAGCTCCCTAGCAATTGCTGTTCCGGTGAAAAGAACCAAGGCACATTGAGCTTGCATCTAACGGCCTAAGCGTCTTGCAGATAAACACTTACAATCAGACTGCGAAGGCAAGATACTTCACCGGCCCAATCACGATTGCGCTGACTATCTCAACGCGCGTTGATTTATTCATCAGTTCGTGCTATTCTTGTTCCTATGGTCATGCGGATCTTCCAATCGCTCGGTTTTCGTCTGCTCGTGCCGCTCTTTCTGGCGGTCGGTGGCGTATTGGCTTGTTACGCCGCCATCAACTTCTTATCGACCAAGGACCATTTCCTGCGTTTAGTGCGTGGCGATGTCGAGCGTACCAGCGGAATTATCAAGCGGGCGACGCATGACGCCATGCTCACCAATCGCAAAGATGACGTGCAGGCCACGATTTCTCGTTTGGCCGAAACACCCGACATCGCCGCCGTTCGCATTTACGACAAGACGGGCCGGATTGTCATGTCGGCCCGCGCGGAGGAGATTGGGCAACGGATCGTGGCCGATACCGAGACCTGTCGTGCGTGCCACCAGGACGACCGCACGATCAAGGCGGCCATTTTGCAGCCCGGCAAACGCGCGCACGAAGATCTGCGACTCGACGTTTTGCGCCATTTGTCGGCTATCGAGACCGAACCGGGTTGCGTGGCTTCCAATTGCCACGCTCACACGGCCGACCAGAAGGTTTTAGGAGTGCTCGATCTGGAGATGTCGATGGCGCCGATGGCTGCGGCCTTGGACGCTGCCTGGATCTACTTCTTGTGGGCAACCGCGATCCTCGCGGTCATCATTCTCGCGGTGGTTGCGGTCTTCATCCGCCGCGGCTTACAAGTGCCCATTTCGCAACTCTGTGCCGGTACGCGGCGGATTGCCGCAGGCGATCTCGAGAGCCGGGTCAAGGTTCGTGGCCACGATGAACTGGCGGAACTGGCGGAAGCCTTCAATCGCATGGCGGACGACCTTTGCGCAGCTCGCCGTGAAGTGACCGAATGGTCGCTAAATCTGGAAAAGAAAGTGGCGGAAAAGACTGCGGAACTCCAACAGGCCCAACGGCAGGTACTGCACATGGAGAAGATGGCGTCGCTGGGAAAACTTTCGGCAACGGTCGCCCACGAGATCAATAACCCGCTGAGCGGAATGCTGATTTATGCTGGTTTGAGCCGCCGCGAGTTGCAGGAGCAACCGTTGGATCCTGCCGTGCGGGAAGAAGTCCTGCGTTACCTCTCGGTAATCGAGCACGAATGTCGCCGCTGCGGTGGAATCGTGCAGAATTTGCTCCTTTTTGCCAAGCGGAGCGGACCTAGCATGGCCTTGGTCGATGTGAATGACATCGTTCGCCAGAGCTTAATGCTCGTCGAGCACCATCTCCAAATGAGCGGATTGAAATTGCAAGCCGAGCTACTGGAAGGTGACAGCCGCATGACGGCCGACGGGGGACAATTACAGCAAGCCCTGGTAGCCCTGCTGGTCAACGCCGTCGAGGCGATGAGCGGCCTACCGGAAGGGCGAGGCGAACTGATCGTCTGCCTGCACGGTATGGCCGACACGATCCGGATTGACATTAGCGACAATGGGATTGGCATCCCGAGCGACGTCTTGCCGCAAATCTTTGAGCCTTTTTTTTCCACCAAGGAGGCCGCAAATGGCGTTGGACTGGGGTTGTCGGTAGTCTATGGGATCGTGCAGCGACATGGCGGCCGGATCGACGTCGACTCGAAAGTCGGCAGCGGAACGACATTCCATTTGATGCTGCCGCGGCAGCCGGCAGGGAAGCCGGAACCTTTCGAGTCGTAGAGGCGGGTGGGCCGAGTGAAACGAGTCCCGCCAGGAGAAACCCCGGAAGATGGTGGGACTCGTTTCACTCGTTCTACCCTACAGTTGGCAGCGTTGCGTGAGATTTTACCATGGCAAGCAAAGAAAACATATCCATGTCGCAGACTCTGGCACGCCTGCTGATCGTTGATGACGAGTTCTCCGTCCGCGATTCCCTCAATCATTGGTTCCGCAAGGACGGCTATGAAGTTCAAGTGGCAGCCGATGCCACGGAAGCGATGAAAGCGATGCAGACGAACGATTTCGACGTTGTGCTTCTCGACGTCCGCTTGCCCGGCATGGACGGCATGCGTTTGCTCGAGCAGATCCGTCGCACCGCGCCTAGGACGATCGCGATCATGATCACGGCTTATGCTTCCGTCGATACGGCGGTCCGTGCCCTGAAGCTGGGCGCGGCGGATTATGTTACCAAGCCGATCAATCCGGAGGAACTCAGCCATGTGGTGGCCCAGACCTTGGCCCAACGTCGATTGCACGAGGAGAATCTGCAACTGCGGGAAACCATTGACGAAATGGCCGGCGAGCAGGAAATCGTCGGCCAAAGTCCGCCCATGCAAAAAGTTCTGGAGTTGATTGAGCACGTCGCCAAAACCGAGGCCACGGTGCTGATCCTCGGCGAGAGCGGAACCGGCAAGGAGTTGGTCGCGCGTGCTATTCATGTTGCCAGCAAGCGACGCTACGCGCCAATCGTGGCCGTCAACTGTGGCGGTCTTCCCGACAGCCTCTTGGAAAGTGAACTCTTCGGCCATGAAAAGGGATCTTTTACGGGGGCCGACGAACAGCGCAAAGGAAAGATTGAATTGGCCGACGGCGGCACCTTGTTCCTCGACGAGGTGGGGGCCATCAACGCCAAGATGCAGGTTGATCTGCTGCGAGTCCTGGAAACCCACGAAGTCTTCCGCCTTGGCGCCGACCGACCGAAGAAGGTCGATTTTCGCGTGATTTGCGCCACCAACGACAACCTTGCGCAGGCCATGCGTGAAGGCCGATTCCGCGAAGACTTCTATTACCGCATCAATGTCTTCACGATCGAGTTGCCGCCTTTGCGGGTTCGGCGCGGCGATATTCCCGCCCTGGCCCGGCACTTTCTCAATCGTTTTTCCCGGCAGATGGACAGTTGCATTGTTGAGATTTCTCCCGCGGCCATGGAACTGCTGATGAACTACGATTGGCCCGGCAATGTCCGCGAACTATCCAACGCCATCGAACGGGCCATGGTGATCGGCCGACCGCCGTCAATCCAACCTAGCGATCTACCACTACGGCGCGAACAGCATTGTTCGCCGGCGGTCCAATCTTTGGACGAGGTTGAGAAGCAACATATTGCTGCCGTGCTGGCCGGCACGGGCGGCAATATCACCCGCACCGCGGAGATTCTGCAGGTTGACCGGGTCACGGTATACAATAAGATCAAGAAGTACGGTTTACGGAGTTGAGTTCTCCGAACGTGCTGCGTTCATCGCGAAACACGAGGCTGCCTCCGGCCGCCCAGCCTCGTGAAAGTATTTCTTTTCCCGCTGTCTTTGGCCACCAAGACCGTGGCTGTTCAGTTCCCGGGGCCTTCCAGACTTTCAGCCAGCTTGCCGAGCGCTTCGGTCTCGATCTGCCGCACGCGCTCGCGAGTCAGGCCGAGGCTCTCACCGATTTCTTTCAAAGTTTTCGGATCGTGCCCATCGATCCCAAACCGCATGCGAAGGATGGTCGCCTCCCGCGTATCCATCGTTTCCAACTGTTGCATGACGTGGACTAGATTATCGCTCTCGACCATCTCCGTTTCCGGGGTGCGGATCCGCTCGTCCTGGATCATCTCGCCCAGTGACCAGCCGGCGTCGGTCTGATCGGTCTGCGGCGTGAGGTTGTAAATGTGGATGGCCTTTTTGATGATCGGCAGCTTCTTGCTGGGCAGGCCGAGCACACGGGCAATCTCTTCAGGTGTGGGGGTGCGGCCCAATTCCTCGGCCAAGCGGGTCGTCGCCCGCCGCCACTTCGAGAGCAGTTCGACCATGTAGGCCGGAATGCGAATCGTCTTCGCTGTGTTGATCAAGGCCCGTTTGATCGACTGCTTGATCCAATAGCTGGCGTAGGTCGAGAACCGCGTGCCAATGGCGGGGTCGAAGCCTTCCACGGCGCGGAGTAAACCGAGGTTTCCTTCTTCGATGAGATCCTGAAGGCCGAGTCCCTTGCCGGTATAGCCGCGGGCGATATTGACTACGAGTCGCAAGTTGGCGCGGACCATGCGATCGCGGGCCAGCACGTCACCGCCACCGATGGCCAGGGCCAGTTCGTGCTCATCGTCGGCCGAAAGCAGCGAGGTTTCGTTGATCTCCCGTAAGTAGGTTTCCAGGGGAGACTGTACAGAGGCTAGTGGGCGGCGGCGTGTCTTCGGCATGACGGCAGTTTCTTCGCGGGGGCAAGCATTGGACAGACAAATCATCGACGATGCCGATGGAGTTTCTGCAAGGAAGCAGAAAGGTGACGAACTAGAGGGAATATAGGCGTAGGCGCGGCGATAACGAATAGAACGACCCCGCCGGTCGTAACCAACGGAGACGCGGTAAAGTCGGAATGAATGGCACCGTGAATTCTCCTGGCAGCCGGCTTTCGCGACTACAACCAGTCTATATGGTGGTCGGGTTGCAAAAGGGGCTCTCCGCCAAGTTTGTGGTGCGGGCGTCTCGCCTGCCTGGTTCAACCACAACATCTTGGGCAGGCGGGACGCCCGCACCGCAATTATCCGCAAACCCGGCGAAGCGCCGCAAAAGATCATTTGGGGGTGGAAAACGGGGTTTTTTCTCGGCCTGGTTCAAACCACGGTAACACCCGCAGCCCTATGATTTAACGAATAATTGCACCTAGAGGGACTCGTTGCGAAACTATTACCAATCTATTACAGAACCAATACGCAGACGCGGTTCCCTGCGTGGCGACCAATCCTATAATGGCTATGTCCGGATCGCAATCGACCGGAAGTGATGGCGGCTTTTCGCAGGAGATTGTTTGAAAATGAATATTGAAACCACCAAGTTTGAAGTATCCTCCACCTACCCTGACGCCGTTCATCCGGCCGGGTCGAAGGCGCGCGTGCTCTTGACGAGCGTTTTCGGCCCCTACGCGCAGGATGATGAATACGGCAGCCGGGTGATGAATCCGATGGAGCTTTATCATAATCAGGTAACGCGAACCCAAGGCCCATTCTCGTTGCGTATGTTCCACCGTAGTTGGGGCATCATGCTTATTCAGGCCAACATTGAAGCTCCCTGCACGCTCCTGGACTTTCCCACGTTGGACCGCTTCCTCGACGAGCTTCGCGACAACCAGTACGACGTGATCGGCATTACCTCGATCATTCCCAACGAGCAAAAAGTGAAGAAGATGTGCGAGCTGATCCGCCACTATCAGCCTAATGCCCAGATCATCATCGGCGGCCACATCGCCAATATACCCAACTTGCACGAGAAGATAGACGCCGACCACATCGTCCGCGGCGAGGGCGTGGCTTGGTTTCGCCGCTACCTGAGCGAGAACACCGACCGCCCCATTCGCCACCCCGTGGTCAATTCGGGCCTCGGCACGCGGAATCTGGGCGTCAAAGTGGGCGATGATCCCGGCGACGTGGCTGCCGCACTGATACCTTCTGTCGGCTGTCCGTTGGGCTGCAACTTCTGCTCGACCTCGGCCATGTTCGGCGGCAAGGGCAAATCGTACAACTTCTACGCCACGGGCGACGAGCTGTTCGATGTCATGTGCCAACTGGAACGCGAGTTGGGCTGCCACTCATTCTTTTGTATGGACGAGAATTTCCTGCTGCATCGCAAGCGGGCCCTGCGTCTGCTGGAGCTGATGGAGAAGAACGACAAGGCATGGGCTTTGTATGTCTTCGCCTCGGCCAATGTTTTGCGTTCGTATACCATCGATCAGCTCGTTCGTCTGGGTATTGCCTGGGTGTGGATGGGCATTGAGGGTTGCAACAGCCAGTACGTTAAACTGCAAGGGATCGACACTTTTGAACTGGTCCGAGAGCTTCAGTCGCATGGCATCCGCGTGCTGGGTTCGACGATCATCGGCCTGGAAGAGCACTCGCCGGAGAACATCGACGCGGCGATCGAACATGCGGCCAAGCACGATACCGATTTCCACCAGTTCATGCTCTACACGCCCATCCCTGGCACGCCGTTGCACGCCGAGTTGACCGCCAAGGGCCAAATGAAGGATCCGGCCACGTTTGAACAGGGAGACATTCACGGTCAGTTGATCTTCAACTATCGCCATCCGCACATTCCTGCCGGCATGGAAGGCGAGTTCATGGTGCGGGCCTTTAATCGCGACTTCGAGCGCAACGGGCCGAGCACGTTGCGGATCGTCCGCACAACACTAGCCGGCTGGAAGCGATACAAGAACCACCCGGACGCCCGCATACAACGCCGCTTTGCCTGGGAATCTCGCGAACTGGCGACGACTTTCTCCGCCGCGGCCGCCGGGGCAAAGATGTATTACCGCGGCAATCCGGCAATGCGGGCGAAGATGGCCGCCGTGCTCAAGGAGTTGAATCAGGAGTTCGGCTGGAAGTCGCGGCTGATGTCGCTCATCGGCGGGCCGTACGTCTACTGGAAGCTCTTGCGTGAAGAGAAACGCCTTGCCGCCGGCTGGACCTACGAGCCGCCAACCTTCTACGAGAAGAATGAAGCCTGCCACGACGCGGCCGCCGATCCCTGCCGTTACGTCACGCCGGAGATTTGTGCTTGCACGGCGAAGGCGGTCGGCAAGACCCTTGTTGCGGCCGGTCTCTGACCGAGTCACACCGCCGACCGAAGGTCTCCCACTCACCAGGAGACTTTCGGTCGGACATTTCGGCGGGGTCAGGAGACCCGCGCCGAACCTAGTTAATGATTGTGGAAAAGAAAATGGGGAAAAAGAAGATTGCATTCAATCCTCTTTTCCCTAATCGGATTTCCGCTTATTTCCCCAATCGGCAATAACGTCAAGGATTGCTTCAAACCCGTTGGCCACGGTCACGCTTATAAGGCCGCCAACGAAAAGGATTGCGTCAATCACTCCATTCGTCGCGCCGCCGCCCCCCATAACGAACCCCCAAATCGCACATAGCATCAGGATGGCGGATAGAGAACGGACGCAAATGAAGAAAAACTGGTAGCTCATGGTTATTGCCCCCACCGAAATTATATTGCGTTATCGTTCATCGTATGCTACTTTTCACACGACTAGCAATTACACCGGGAATTGGTGATCGAAATCGGCGTGCGCCCCGATCCAATACCAGACCATCGTCTCTCCCTGTTTCCGCGCGACCGCTCGATAGTTCCGGCTTACCCGTACTGCCCATGAGTCGGGATCGCAACGCAAACGCTCAAGTGAAAGCCCGGGATGGGTCGGGTCCGCAGTAAAAAGATTGAAAGCGTCGCGTGCCTGTACCCGCACCTCAACGGGCAGCGCATGGTATAACTTCCAGAATCGCTTCGTCGCTACAGAGTTCACGTCAAGTTATCCGGATCGAGAAGCGTGGTTTGCCCGTTAAGGAACTCTTCCAGGGCCTCGTTACTCGCTTTCAAGAGCGCCGGGCGCGGCCGAGGATCGCAAACCAAAACATTCCAAGGATCGGGATCGAGTACAATGACAATCGCCTCGACCGGCCCTTGGATGTCTACCGGTTGCTCCAGTGTTACATTGCCGTTCTTAATAGTCGCTTTGACTGCCTGCATCCGCTACTCCCGTAATGAAAATGTGACCTTTCTCTCGAATTATAGCCATCACCGTCCCAGCGCGTCAAACATTGCGATGACATTCTCCGGCGGGACGTCGGCCAGGATGTTATGGACCTGCTGAAAAACGAAGCCGCCGTTGCGGTTCAATATTTCAGCTTGGCGGCGAACGTGCTGCTGGATGTCCTCCCGCGTGGCCTTGGAGAGCACGAACCGCGTGTCACAACCGCCGCCCCAGAAGGTGATTTTGTCGCCAAAGTCAGCTTTCAGCCCAGCCGCGTCCATGCCGGCGCAGGTAATCTGCACGGGATTCACCGCGTCGAGGCCGGCTTCGATCAGGTCAGGCAAAAGCGGCCGAATGCCACCACAGGAGTGAAGCATGACTTTGATTTCGGCCAACTCCTTCGCGCGCTTCCATAAGCGAGCGTGTCGCGGCATGAACATCTCGCGGTACATGGCACGCGACATCTGTGGCCCGTTCTGCATCCCCAAGTCGTCGCCGAAGACGATGATATCGATATACGGGCCAACGGCCGCGAGATACTTTTCCAGGTTCGCCAGATGGATCTCGACGAGCCGATCGAGAAACTCATTGGCCCGATCCATGTCGGCGGCCAATAGCATGAGGAAGTTGTCGATGCGGTAAAGGAACTGCCCGACCTCCAGCAAATTGCCGCCGAAGAGGCCGACGATGGCCCGATCCGTCCGTGCCCGCAGGGCCTTGGCCCCTGCGGCAAAGAGTTGCGGCCCATCCGGTCCGGAAACCAACGGCCCGGGCGGTGACTGAATCGCACACCACATATTTTCGGCCAATGCCTCCGGCAGCCGATCCAAGTCGTCGCCGTCCAGAAACGGCCAGTAGCACTGCTCAAAGTACAACGCCCCGTCGGGCATCTTCGCCAGCACGCGGCCGCTGTTCTTCGAGCGAATGACCCACTCGCCCGGCTCTCGCTCAGGCAAGGCCCAGACGGGCATCTGACAGGGCGAACCGTCAGGCAGGATCCAGTCGGCCCAATCTTTATCCTCCAGCGCGAACCCCCGGCCCAACTCGATTGCATCGACACGAAACCGCTCCAAGACATCTTCGTCGATGACTGCGAGTTGCTGCACCGGGTCGTAGACGCGGATTGGCCGCTCGGGTAACCCCAATGCCTTGCGCAACTTTCGATAGGCGATCGCGGCAATGCCCGAAGAACGGTGTGCCCCGAAATCGATCGGCACGCGATCGGGCTGCTGGTGATTCAAGGCGGCGAGGACACGTTGGCGTGGGGTCATGGCAGGTTCTCTTTTATACTGCTAAACTGGGGGATTGCAGGGAGCGGTCAACTACTATTAAAACCTTATTGGCTGTGGATGCAAGTCCTGGAGTTATCATCTATGCTCAAATGGCGACTTTTGTTGGGAGTTTTGATCATTGGTTCGCTAGTGGGACTGTGCGTTTTAGATGCAGGTGCCGATCGTCCTGGGGTTGAAGCGGGGCTGCCAGGCGCAGCTCTCATGCCGGTCCTTCTTTTGTTGACCGTACTGGCCACGCAGGAAGTGTTGCGATTGGCCCGGGCCGCAGGTATTTGCCCGGTAGCTTGGACAATCTACGCCAGCAACCTGCTCCTGGTGGTTGCCCAATGGTTGCCAGCACTCTATTTATACATGGCTGCGCAATTCTCGTGGCGCGAGCTAGGCTTTTATGAATTTTTTCTCGCTGGCACCCGTTCGCCGCTCTGGGCGATGGCAGTGGGCATGTTGATGATTTTTGTGGGCGAAATGCGTCACTATGAGCAGCCAGGCGGCACGTTGGCCAAAATTGCCGTGGGCGTCTTCAGCCTCGCTTATATCGGCCTGATGTTCACCTTTGCCGTGCAGATCAGGCTATTCTGGGGCGTTGGCGCGATTGCCGCCTGGATCATCTCAGTAAAAATGGGCGATATCGGCGCGTACACCATCGGCCGGCTCTTCGGACGCAATAAAATGTCACCCACGATCAGCCCGGGCAAGACCATTGAAGGGGCCTTGGGAGCACTGCTTTACGCCTTGATCGGTTCCTTGATCAGTTTTGGGATCGCGACCCCGATCCATTTTACATTATTCCGCAGTATCCCGATAACGATTCCACATTTTATCGGCATCGTGCAATTGGCACCGCCTTATGTCGAACAAATGCCAGGGCACCCTTTCGGCTGGATCATTTTTGGATTACTGATGGGCTCCGTTGGCATGCTGGGCGATCTGGCCGAGTCGCTGTTGAAACGCGACGTCGGCTGCAAGGATTCCAGCGCATGGATGCCCGGCTTCGGCGGCGTGTTGGACATTCTCGATTCGCTCCTGCTTTCGGCGCCCATCGCTTGGCTTTGTTGGTCGCTGGGGATCGTGGGCAGCGGACAAGGCCCATGAACGCTTCCGTTGTGAGGCGCGCAGCATTAGAATGGTGTCACTATGCCAATAATCATCCTGCGGTGTATCTTCATTCTGGCCGTGGCCGGGCTGGCGGTGTCGATTATCAATTCAAATACCTTCCCGAAGCAACCCGAGTGGCTCGCGTGGGCTGTAATGGGTGGATTGCTTTCGCTCGCCGGGGGGGTTGTCGCGATTGACTTGGGCATCCGTCGCAAACGGCTCGACGTAATCTCCTCGGTTTATTTCGGCCTCATCGTCGGCATGTTCTTGGCCTACATCGCCCAACTGGTGATCAAACCCCTAGTACCCATGGGTACCAGTGAAGCCAATCAAGGCTGGATCCAACTGGTCTTGGGGTTGGTACTCTGCTATATCTGTATCAGCCTGCTTTTGCAGACCAAAGACGACTTCCGCTTCGTCATACCTTATGTCGAGTTCGCCCGCGAGATCAAAGGCAGTCGGCATTGTATCCTCGACACGAGTGTAATCATCGATGGCCGCATCGCCGACGTCGTCGATACCCGGATTATCGACGGCCAATTGGTTATTCCCAATTTCGTGATCAATGAGTTGCAGGGAATTGCCGATAGTTCCGACCGCTTGCGGCGCAGTCGAGGACGCCGAGGACTGGACATCCTCAATCGGCTACGAAACAGTCAGATCATCGACGTGCAGATCTTTGAGCGCGACCTTCCGGAATTCGTCGGGCAACCGGTCGACCTGAAACTGGTGGCACTGGCCCGGCACCTCAGCGGCAAACTGATTACCAATGACTACAACCTGAACAAGGTGGCACAACTTCAAGACGTTGTGGTGATCAATCTCAATGATCTGGCCAACGCGATGAAGCCTTCGTTCTTGCCCGGCGAGCAGATCAGCGTGCTCGTCGTCAAGGCGGGCGAAGAGCATGGCCAGGGCGTTGGCTACCTTGAAGACGGCACCATGGTGGTCATCGAAAACGGACGCGAGCAGATCGGGCATCAAGTGAATATCGCCGTGACTAGCGTTATCCAGAAGAGCGCCGGACGGATGGTCTTCGGGCGTTTCGATAGCGCAAACAGGTAGCCAAATAAAAAGAGACCCGCGGAACGTCTCCCGCGGGTCTCTCGGCCCCCCCAGTTGATTTGCGATTCTTAGCGGTCGTAATTCGCCGCCGGAGCTCGTCGCGTCGCTTTCGTTGGCGCTTTCACGGCTGGAGTGGGTTCCATCACCGGGTCATCCTGAACCGGTGATATATCGCTGCTTTCATGGACTCCGCCGTGGTTGCAGCTCGTGCATCCACCACGACCGGTCCACGGGCCACCATGGCTGCACGATTCGCAGCCATCGGACGATTCACCACCGCAGGAATTACCGCAGTTTAGGCCGCACCAAGTGCCCCAACTGAACAGCTTTCCGATCGAACGCAACGGATGGAAGCAGAAGTTACGCTGGCAGCAACTGCCGCACTCGCCGCACTCGCTGCAACTGCCACGGGCACCGCACTCGCCACATTCGCTGCAATCATCGCCGTAGATGCGTTGGCGGCTCGGACGACGGATCGGTCCGCAAGCCGGACCGCAGTCGCTCTCACACGAACCGCAGCTTTCGTAGCCGCATCCTCTTCCGCAACCTCCATCACGTAAAAATCCACAGCACCCGGACGATGACAATAGAATTCCACAGCCCAGGGCCATTAGCCACATAGATCCACGCATTGGTTATTCTCCCCGACAAACGAGTGTCCTTGTCTACAAGTCGTTATCGGCAGAACAATCCGAAAAATCGAGCTAACTGCTACAAGCCTCAACTTTAAGAGCGTCGCCCTGGCTTTCCAAGTCCAGCATAGAACGCTTATTGTGAAATAGAAGAAAAAGGGTTTATGCACATCTCGGGTAATGATTATATTCCATACGAGGGGGCGTATCCGGATAAATGTAATGAATTCCGTTATCCGTGGGCTGCTTCAGCCAGACATTGCATTTCTCCTGGACGACCGACCCTGGCACGCTGGCCATGAAAGCCTATAATGTCTCATCAGCAAAGCTTACAAGAGGCACCGACTGACGGTTGTCCGACCCTGGATTTTCAAGACGAGTAGAGCGTGTCGAAGCGATTATCGAGTATTGATGCAGCGGTAGACGCTATACGTCGTGGTGATATTGTCATCGCGATGGACGCCGAAGATCGCGAAAACGAAGGCGATTTTATCTGTGCGGCCGAAAAAGTTACTCCAGAAATCATCAATTTCATGCTCAATGGCCGAGGGCAGCTCTGTATGCCTTTGCTGCCAGAACTCAGCCAGCGACTCAACCTCCACCCCATGGTGGAGGATAATACTGCCCCCTTGCAAACGAACTTCACGGTTCCCGTGGATCATTTCAGTGCTCGAACGGGCATTACAGCCCAGGAGCGGGCTACCACCATCCTGGCCATCCTGGATCCAGCCAGCAAGCCGAGCGACTTCGTCCGCCCAGGACACCTCTTTCCGTTGATTGCCAAGGAGGGCGGAGTACTCCGCCGGGCAGGGCATACGGAGGCGGTGGTTGACTTGGCTCGCATGGCCGGACTCCAACCCGCCGGAGTTCTTTGCGAGGTACTGGCCGGCAGCGGCCACCGCGCTACGCGCGACGAACTTTATGATCTGGCACGGGAGCACCACCTCGAGATTATCACCATCGAACAACTGATCCAGTATCGTCGCAAGAGCGAGAAACTGGTCTATCGCCTTGCCGAGGCCGATCTGCCCACTCGCTATGGTCCCGGCCGAATCATTGCCTACGGTGTCCGCCATGAAGACCAGGAGCCGATCGCTATCGTACTAGGAGATCCCCACCGTGTCGCTGCGCCCCTGGTGCGATTGCATTCCTCCTGCTTCACCGGCGACCTGCTGGCTTCCTTGCGTTGCGATTGCGGCGACCAGTTGCAACTGGCCATGGAAATGATGTGCGACGAGGGTGGCGGCGTGGTGGTTTATCTGCCGCAGGAAGGCCGTGGCATCGGCCTCGTCGAGAAGATCAAAGCCTACCATCTGCAAGACCAGGGCATGGACACCGTCGAGGCCAACTTGGCACTGGGCCATCAAGCCGATAGCCGCGATTACGGTGTCGGCATCCAGATCCTTAAAGATATAGGCATCTCGCGGATCCGTCTGCTGACGAACAACCCCAAAAAGACCGACGCATTCATCTACGGCGGCTTCGATCTGGAGGTCGTCGATCAGGTGCCGATCGTCGGCCCGGTCCACGAGCACAACGCCCGCTATATCGCCACGAAACGCGATAAGATGGGGCACAAGCTGCCGTAAACAGCCTCTTACTTCCCCTGCCGGTATTCGCGGAACGAAACGCCTTGAAAGCTTCGTAGGTAAGCGCGGACTTCGTCCACTCGATTCACATCGGCTGAGTCGAGTTGCATGGCCAGTTGATGACGACTGGTGATTTTGGTCGGCGCGCCCTTCGGATTCAAGGCTGCGGTCAAGTGCACTTCCTTGGCGACTCCTTTGTAGCGATCGATGGCCTCGTTGAGCATCATCCGTGGGAACGGCGGCCGCGATGCCTGGTTGAGCGCAAAATTGAACTGCGCGTACCAATCCGAGAATTCGTGATACTGGGCTGCCACGGCCGGGACCGTGGCTTGCAGTTGGACCAGATAGGTCATGGAAGTGCTTTTGAGAGTCAACTCCGAGTTCTCTCGGTTGAACGATTCTTCAAAAGTCGGGTCGGCTAGCCACTTGACGTTCGGATTAGGATGACCGGATAAGCGCTGCTTGACTCGATTGACGAAAGCCTGAACATCGTCGATGGTGATTTCGCTTTGCACGTGACGACTGATATCGAGAAGCATGAACCGCCGATGGGCTTTGTCAAAGACAATGACCTCGGCCGGTTCGTTGAGAAAATCGTAGACAAGTCCCTCGTGAAAGATCGTTACCCCTTGGCTTTGCGACTGGGACTGCCCATCGACAAAGACAGCGTTATCAACCCGAAAATCGGCGGACTGTGCCGCTTCGGTGACGAGTGCCGTGCCAGAAAAGAGTATCAGCACCGCGGTAAGCACGCGATACGTAGGCATTGAACATTTCGGGCTAGAGGTAGGAAGCCGGATCTTCAGCGGGAGGATACTGAAATACCGGGGGCGTGTAAAGGGAAAAAATACCGCAAAGAACCGGTAAAACCGGAAATATGAACGATTTTGCAGCTCTCCGTCTCATTACGGTGGCGGCTGCACCGCTTGGCCATCGGCTTTATTGCCCAGGTATAGATGTACCGTGGGATCAATCACATAGCTGATCGACCGCACCGACTGGTCGCCCATGCAAACATTAAATGTTTGGGCATGAGGACTGCCAAAACCATAACTGGCCGTACTGTCCAAGCCGCGTTGGTCCTGCATGGGCAGGGTTTTCGTGTAGCGAGTGATCTCGGGGTTGTCGCCGATGTAGAGAGTTTTGTTGTCGCCCAAGTCCGTGCCTCCGACATACGAATCGGGTGGAAGGAATTTCTCGCCGACCAAATAGGTATTGGCCAGTCCGTCTTTGACGTCGGCCGCCGTCGTCATCATCAACGCTGCAACAATTCCCGTCGGGCCAAAACGCATCGCCAAGTTGGCATTCACCGCAAGCGTGGCGGAATTAGGAGGGGAACCGGTGGGTGGTCCACAAGCGGCGTCGGAACAGTTGCTTGCCCAAAGCCCCATGATTCCGGGATCGCTGTATTTGTCACCCCCATTGGCTGCGTAGTCGGTCTTGGCGACCATGTCGGTCCTGCTGAAGTTCGCCGTGGCGGAAGCGGTGAATGGATAGAGGGTTTTGGCGCGCCGAGTCGGGCAGAGAAAGCCGCTCAACGGCGTCTGGTTGCGCTGGGCGTGCGCCGCCATTTTCGTTGAGGTGTCGGCTCCGACGCCCAGGTCGTGCGCCGGTCGTTGCTCCACATATTCCAGGATATTGTAGATCCACCCACCCGGTTGATCTAAAGCAGTTCCCCGATCGGCATCGCCCACCCAGCCC
>Ga0118677_10003430_pt2 | contig 16498 bp, 9 predicted proteins | sample AliMusrvi5mmetaG_FD_86154 | JGI IMG/M metagenome (GOLD analysis project Ga0118677, IMG submission 86154) | reverse complement strand
CTTCGTGATACTATAACCACGCATCGGTTGCCTCCTGTGATAGGTTGTCTTCGCAAACAAACTCTATCAGTTCCCTTCAGGCAATCGATGTTTTTTTGTTTCCCCTTATATCTCAGCCACTTACAGCATTTCCTCAACAGTTAGTACGAAAGAACCTAATTTTCGCAGCGGCTCTGATCCTGATGGGGTCGAATTGCTATGCGGCAGAACAGGCCAACGGCAATGCGGTCGTCAACGGGATAACTTCCGTTGTTAAGATGCCAGTCACCATGCTCCAGAAAGCCAGCGATTCTCTGGACAAAAGCGGGCCAACTCGGGCGTCAGAAGATGATGTGACAAAGCCGATTTACGATCTGGACGCCGAAACAACGGGGTAGGTGGGAATCAGCCCTTCTGAATCGCGGAGGGCCTATTGGGGCGAATGCCCGTAGAAGCTGAGGCGCCGGAATCTTCCAGGAAAGGTTCCGGCGCTTTTTTCGCCGGCTACAACTTTTCGCTTTTGACAAGCACGTAGCTGTCGGGATCCTTGTGAACCCGGGCGAGGAAAAGCTTGTAGCGCTTCCGGACGGAAGCCATTTCATTTTCCCGGATCCCGAAAGAGGCATACGGGTCCACGACCGCCATGGAAAGCCACCCCTTGTCGGTCCCGTCTTCCGGAGGCCGCTCAAAATCCATGGTCAGAAGCTTCAGGAAATTTTTGTCGCCGGCGGCGTCCTTCATCTGGTCCATTAAAGTGATCTCCTGATCTTTCGGGGTCTTGAATTCCCCCCTCACCACGCGCTCCACCCGGAAAACCACGGCCGTCCATGCCGGCGGCATTTCCGAGGCTGGCTTTTCAAGGGCGTTGATCGTCCCACGGGCCTTGATGCTTTTGGCTCGGACTGGAACTGCAATCAGGGTAACATTGGCTTTGAGTGGTTTTGACCGGCCCCCCGCCGCGACCTTATCTATCGCCGTTTCTCCGGCGCAAAGCGGAACGGCGCACAAAAAGACCACGCTTATTAAAAAAAAATATCTTCTCATTCTATTCCTTTTTAGGGCGCTGGGGCTTGAGTTCAAGGCTGAGCTGTTTGTCGAAAAGGACCTCCCCCTCGAGGGCTTTCTGGCAGAGGGCTTCCTGAACCCTGAATTTTTTTTCGCCGGCAGGGTCCTTTTTCTGATAGCTCCCGTCGGGAAGAAGCGCCCAGGCCTTCTCGTTATCCTTGAAGTAAAGGTTCAGAAGCTGGGTCAGCTCTTTTTTATTCTTCCGGTCCTCCACGGGGAACATGAGCTCGAGGCGCTTGTCAAAATTCCTCGGCATCCAGTCGGCGCTGGAAAGATAGACCTCTTCGTCTCCCGCGTTCGAAAAATAAAAAAGGCGGCTGTGTTCCAGGAACATATCCACGATGCTCACGACCTCGATATTCTCGCTGAGACCTTTGACCCCCGGCCTGAGGCAGCAGATCCCGCGGACATTGAGCCGGATGCGGACGCCTTTTTGCGAAGCGCGATAGAGCGCCTCGATGATCTCTTTGTCCACCAGGGAATTCATTTTCGCCACAATGAGCCCGGGGCGCTCCGGAGAATGCTGGGCCGACTCCCGGAAGATTAGTCTCAGGAGTCTCCGTCGGAGGCCATACGGTGCCATTTCAAGCTTGGAAAAATGGCTGGGGCTTGAGAACCCCGTGATCACATTGAAAAAAGAACTCACGTCCAGAGCGAGATCATCGCGGCTTGTAAAAAGGTTCAAGTCGGAATAAACTTGCGCCGTTTTTTCGTTATAGTTCCCCGTCCCCAGATGGAGGTACCGCTTGATCCCGGCGGCTTCGCGGCGAATGACGAGGCAGACCTTGGAATGCGTTTTCAGGCCGGCTACCCCGTAGAGAACTGTGGCTCCCGCCCGTTCAAGACGCTTCGCCTCCTCGATATTCTGCTCTTCATCAAAACGCGCCTTCAGCTCCACAAGGACCGTCACTTGCTTTCCCTTTTCGACAGCTTTTTCGAGCGCGGCGATCACGCCGGAATGACGCCCGGTCCTGTAAAGCGTTTGCTTGATAGCCAGAACATCCGGATCTTCCGCGGCCGCGGAAATAAACCGCAGAAAGGCCCCGAAAGAATCATAGGGGTAGTGAACGAGAATGTCTTTTTCCCGCAGGAGCTTCCAGAGATCGCGGGTTCCTTCCATCTCGCCCAAAGGCCTCGGCTCCCACGCGGGGCGCTTGAGCTTTTCGAATCCGGGCTGGAACGCCAGCTGGGAAATGCTTTTGTGGTCCAGCCAACCTTCGCTTTTGAATATCTTGTGCTCCGCAACGTTCATTTTCTCCTTCAGACGGCCGGTCATATCCTCCGGAGCATCGATCTCAAGGCGCACGACCGGGCTTTCCCACCGGGATCGCAGCGCCTCGCTCATGAGCTTCGCGAGATCTTCGTCCTTTTCTTCATCGATCGTGAATTCCGCACCGCGCGTCACGCGAAGGGTCCCCTGCCGCCCCACCATAAACCCGCGAAAAAGCTCCTGGGCGAAAAGGCCGATCACATCCTCGATCAGGATAAAGGCATGCACATCCTCGGAAGGAAGGGTGATCATGCGCGGACAATTCTTCGGGATCTCCACCAGAGCGTAACGCACCGCCGAGGAATCGGCGGACTCCGACACTTCAAAAACACGGTACAGACTCAGGTTCGCGAGGTGAGGGAAAGGCTGTTCTTCATGGACCGCGAGAGGCGTGAGAAGCGGCAGGAATTCCATCATGAAAAGATTTTTGACGAAGAGAAATTGTTTTTCGTTCAGGGCCGGAGGATGGATCCTGACAATCCCGTCCGTTTCCAACTCCTGGACCAGGATCTCCCTGAAATAGAACTGTTCTTTACGGATCAGGGAAGAGGCTTCACGGTAAATCTCCGGAAGGAGCGGGTCCGTCTCCGGAAAACCGGCCACGCGGACCATAAAAAATTCGTCGAAATTCGAGCAGACGATCCCGACGAACTTCAGGCGTTCCAGCACGGGGTTCGAAGGGTCCATCGCTTCCGCCAGAACACGGGCGTTGAAGCGTATCCAGGACAATTCGCGTTCGAAATATTTTTCCTGGGAGTGATTCGTCATGGGATTCCGCCTTATGACAAGGAAGGCACCCCTTGTTTGAGATCGATCGGGGCACCGAACACGTCCGCGAACATGTCCCCTTTCCGGCGGAGGCTTTCCCGCTCAAGCGAGATATCCCCAATCTCTTTGGGCACCCAGATCGCATAGCTGTCTTCCGAGCGCTCCAGAGTGAAAGAACGGATCTTTTGCTGGTGCGCGGTATCAAGGGCATCCGCGATCCGCAGAATGGAAGCGAGCTTGGAGACGGTCGCCCGGTCCGATTTCGCGAGAGACATGTAAGGGACATGCGTTTCGCGCGGCGGAATGCGGCGGTGATACCGGACCACATTCGCGACGATGCTCTTGTCGGTCCTTCTCAGACCGAAGATCTCGGCGGCATCCACCAGGTAAGAAGAATGCTTGTGGTGGCTCGATGGAGAAACATAGGTCCCGATATCATGCAGGATCCCGGAAACCTCGAGAAGGAGCCGTTCGCGGGACCGCATGCCGTGGTCTTCCGACAGCAGATCGAAAAGCTTCAGAGCCAAGGAGGCGACGCAGACCGCGTGGGCCTTGTCGTACTTGAATTTCGCCCCCAGATGATGGGCGGAATTAAGGACCTGTCTTGAAACATCGGTTCTTTTGTAACCGGAAAAAAGCTGCGCCATTTCAAGTAAAAGACCGTCCCGGATGCTGAGCTTCGGGATGATGATCTCTTCCGCTTTGGTCTCGTTAAGGAAATTGAGGTAAAAGAGAAGGGCCGGGTAAAGGGATTCGGCATGACCGTAATCCAGAGCGTATTGCACGGCGATCTCGTCGGAGGTCATCTTCCCGACTTTTCCAACGAAATTCACGAATTCTTTCTTCCCAAGAACCGTAAAACGCCCGGAAGTTTCCGGAAGAAGTTGCTGGGACACGAACCGCATGTCGCCGCCAAGCGCAATAAAAGTGTCGATCTGCTCCATCCGGACTTCGCGAGCCACATTCTGCGCGATGTCCCGGATGCTTTTCTTCAACACGCGCTGGATGTACCCCGTGTCGCCCTTCCCTGCCAGTCCCTGCTCCGGGAGCCTGACCGATCCGATCGTGAGCGTCCTGGTGACACTCACCTGCCCCTGGTCCATCAGGATCATTTCCGTGCTGCCGGAGCCCACCTCGACGATCAGGCAGTTCTTCTTTGCGAGGTCTATTTTCCCCTCGAGCGCGTGCTCAACCGCGATCAGCTCGAGGCGGTTCTCTTCCGGCCCCTCCAGGATCTCCACTTCGATCCCGGCCCGGACATAGATCTGATCGATGAAGTTGTCCCGGTTCTGCGCTTCCCGGACCGCGCTCGTGGCGATCGCGTGGATCTTCTTGATCCCATAGGTGTCGATCACCGACTTGAAACCACGGAGGATGTTCACGCCCTGGCGCATCGCGACGCTGCTCAGGCGTCCGGTCTGGAAAACATCCTTGCCAAATCGGACCGGCTTCTGGAGTTGCTCGAGATAGCGGATCTCGTTCTGGGCTCCGACCTCCGCAATCACCATGCGGATCGCGATAGTCCCGATATCAATCACCGCGACGGTCTGTTTGGGGTCTTCAATCTCGGGCATGGCTTCCTTTTTTAAAACGCACTTTTCAGGACATCGTGGGCCAATTTGGCCGCGCCTAAAATGACGGCATCATCCTTCAGCGTCGAAGGTTTCACCCGGACATCCTTCACGAGAGGCTTGAGGGCATAGTTCTCCATGGCAACGCGGACCTCCGGCAGAATGATCTTCCCCATCGCTTCCATCATCCCGCCGCCGAGAAGGACCAACTCGGGATTCAGCACGTTCACGACATTTGCCAGCGCGATGCCGAGCCACTGGGCCCGGCTCCGGATCAGATTCTCGAGCGCCACGTCCCCGGCCTTGATCGCGCGAGAAAGCGCCCCGCTGCGTATCTTTTTGACGTTGTATCCGATCTCCCCGAGAAGATGCGGGCACTTCTGGCGCAGTAAAAGGAATCCGGCTTCCGAGGCGATCGCGTTGCGACCGATCAGAGCGCCGACCTTTTGCCGGGCGATCTCGAAACTTGAGGAGGAAGGCATTGAGAGAAGCATTTGCCCGATCTCGCCCGCTCCCCCGGAAACGCCCCGGTAAAGATGACCGTTCAGGATCAGCGCGCCGCCCACGCCCGTGCCGAGAAAAGCTCCCACGACCTGCCGGTACCCGCGCGCTGCTCCGAACTGCTGTTCTCCGTAAAGCGCAGCGTTGGCGTCATTCTCGAGGAGGATCGGCACCTTCAGTTTGGCTTTAAGCTTTTTGACGAGGGGATAATTCTTGAAGAAAGAAACATTCGAGGAGATCTTGACGACCCCGTTTAAGACATCGATGATCCCGGGACAACCGATCCCGATCATGGAGATATTGTTCAGTCCCGTGTCGGTCTCTTCCAAAACCTCTTCGATCCCGTCCACGAGATTGTTGAAGAAGAATTTCTCGCCCCGGTTCCCGTCCATCTCAAGCTTCACCCGCTTCAGGATCCGGAATTTCTTGTCCATGATCCCGATCAGGACTTTGGTCCCTCCGAGATCGATCCCGAGCAGGTATTTTTTTTTATTGCTCCCCATGGGCCTCTCCTGATTCCTACTGAGCGCTTGAAGCGGGTATTCTAATCCGAATCTGGGAAGAGTTCATGTAAAACTTTGGTAAATGCCCCCAAGGAACTATCCAACCTCTTTGGAATCAATCGTTTGGGAACAGAAGCGCTGAAGTCCGTCAGTGATGCGCCATCATGGCGAGTTGCTTGGGAGTGAGCAACCACCGGAGGGTCGCCTGCGGCGTCTTATCCCAGCCTTCGATCCTAACCTTGCAAAGCCCGCCTTTTTTAATCGTTAGAAAGGATTGCGCATTCCCGGAAAGAAGCTGGCACAAACACTGGCTCAGAAAAGACTCGTGCCCTACCAAAAGGACACTGGGAAAGGCTTCGCTCAGACCACGGACTTCCTTGAGAATATCCATGGGAGAAACTCCGGGAACCAGGTTTTTTGAAAACTCAACCTTGAGAGGGGGCTTCATTTCCAGCGCAAGGACCTCCGCCGTCTGCCTTGCCCGAAGATACGGGCTCGAGAGAAGCTTGTCGAACCGGAAACCCAAGCGGAGCAGCGCCTTTGCGATCACTCGTATCTCCCGCTTGCCGGCGAGCGTCAGGGGACGCTCCGAATCCTCCGGATAGTCCCGGGCACTTTTTTCTACGGCGATTCCGTGACGTAAAAAATAAAGGTTCATAACCTCGCCTCCTTGAGCGCCTTCAAGGTGTTTATTGTATTACGTTGCTCCGAAGATCCGAATGACTATTTCGCTTTTCTGAAAAAAAGGCGCGGGAGGGTCTTCCTGGAAATTTTCAAAACCCTTACGCCTGTATTACGGCCGCATTACACTCTCACGCTAAACTTCCCCATGATTGGTATCCCTATAGAATGTCAGCATTCGCCCACGCGAAGGATCCATCGCCCTGTATTCCTGACGACGCTATGCTCGTTGATTCTTTTGACCGCGAATCCCTTATCCCCGGACCTGGGAGTTTCGCCCGTCCTCGCCGCGGCAGAGCTTCCTCAGGAAATCCCTTTGCCGCCGCAAAGCGCGAGACCTGTATCCCGGGACCTTCTCCAGGAAACCGCTCGCATCGTGCGCGGCCCGAAAACAACAGCCTCACTGGAAGCGCGGCTTCTGGAGCCGCCTGAATTCTTCCGCTACCCCGGACAAGGAGAAATCCCCGAGGCTTTGAGCTCGTTCCTGAACGAAATACTGATTCCAACAGAAGCCCTCTACTTCCAGCCCGGCACGGGCCTGGACGCTAAGACGGGATTGCCTTACGACCATATCCGTATACGCCTGGATGAGAACATGCTGGGCGAAGTCGGCCACTACACGGCCGCCTCCAAGCTATCTCTCTCGATCTCTTTTCTTCTGAAGATTATCCAAAGGAAAAAAGGGTTTCAAAAACTTTCCATCACCCCGAATGAAGCGCGCAGGCTTTTAAACCTGTGTCTTCACGTCCTCCGGGTCTATCAGAAAAAATATCCCGAACAAGCCGGATTCTTTCCCTGGGTCGATATCCGCCCAAACGGCACCATTGCCCCCGCGAACACAAAGATCCCGTCGCTTGATAACGGGCAGATGACCTGGGCTCTCGCCGCGATCGTCGCCGCTTTTGAGAAAGCCGCGGACCATTCCGACCGGGAGCTTGCCAGCGAGGCGCAGACCCTCCTGGACGCCCAGGATTACCGGAAATTCTATGACCCCGAGAAAGGCCTGCTCCATGGAACGATCCAGCTTGATTCTGAAACCGGACAATGGACCGGCGACCGCACCTATTATCTTAACGACATGTTCGAGGGAACCCTCGCCGTGCTCTGGGGCGTCCTGCACGGCCAGATCCCGGAAAAAGTCTGGCAGAACCTCAGGACCCCCACTACCGAATATCTGACACGACAAGGGGAAAAGATCACCGTCTTGAAAGGTTTCCGCGCCTCCTTCCATGAAAGCTGGGCGCTGGCGTTCATTCCTTTTATGGAATCGGCCCTCGCCCCGCTCTATCAAAATTATCTTTATGCCCAGGCCGATCATGCCCACCGCCTGGGGCTCCCAGGTTTTTCCAGCACGGGGTATGACCCCAAGGGGATCTATCGCCAAATGGGCCTTCCTTTGATCGCTGGAGAGGCGGTGGACCGGGAAGATGTGGCGGTTTTTTTCGCAACGGCCATGGGCATGCTGGTCAATCCCACGGTGGGGGCCGTCTGGCTTGAACGTTTTTATCAAGTCCCGAATATGGTCACTCCGTTCGGAGCCGTGGAGTCCGTGGGGCACGACGGGTATGCCGATATCTTCACGGCCGATGCCAAAGGAATGACACTTTTGTCCGCAAGCGGCGGCGTGCTTGGCGAGATCAAAGACTACCTTCACCGCCGCACCGTACCTCACTCAGATGTTCCGATGGACGTCAAGCTTGCCGAACTTCTGCATTCCAAATACCGGCAGATACTCGAAGAAAGAAAGGGGGCGCCGCTTTATTTCCCGACACAGCCTTTTCCGACTCCCGCCTCGGGAACCTTCGAGATCCACTTTCAAAAACCGCCCGACCCAGGCCCGGTTTTCAACATCACCGAGCATCTTCAAAGCGGGCATCTTCATGGGAAAAACGTCTATTCCATCGGCCGACCGACAATGGAAATGGATATCGCGCCCGGAAAACCGTTCGCTTTCTATTACAACATCCCAGCCTACTCTTCTTATTTCGACCAATGGGCGTTCCGTGGCACCTATATCGACAGAGCGGTCCGGATCGCGGATATGCGCTACATCTCTCTAACACTCCCGGTCCGAAGCTCGCCGAGCGTTTTCGAGGTCGAGCTTAAAAGCGACGACATCACGCTCGCCACGGTCGTGGTCAATAACATGCAGCCGGGGATTCTTTCCGGAGACGGCCTTTTCAAAACGTTCATTTTACCGATCAAACCGGTCCCGGAGTCGGACGATAAGCCCCTGAATTACATCTCGGTAGTCCTTCACGACCCGAGGTATCTTCTCAACGCCATGGTCCGCGGTGGCCGGGAGGGAGAGATTCGTCTCGAAAAGATCCTCCTTACCCGGGATCATCCTCTCCAGAAAGGCGCAGCGCCGCCGGGCGAAAACATCTCCGGAAGGCCGGAGGAATTCGAGGTGATCCGCTACTGGCGTTTAAGCCATGGCAGTATCCCGTTTATCAAAAACCCCGGCAAGGGATCATACCGGTTCTCCGGAGGCCAGGGATGGCGGGGCGGGTATATCCCTTATACGAATCTCAACAAATTCAATTACATCTACCTGCGGGCCAGGAACGTGTCTGGAAGAAATAACATTTTTTTCATCGAATTCAAATACGAGGACAATCAGCTGCTCACGACGAAAGTTCCCGTTGTGCTTGGCACGGATAGCGACTGGTCCGTCTTCGAGATCAAAATTCCAAAGGACACGAAACAGACCTTCAACTATCTGGCCGTGTCTGACGCCGCCGGAGAGTTCGAACTCAGCTCGGTTCTCTTGACCCAGGAACCCCTGAATGATCCGACGCTTAAAAAAACCACCCTCACCAAGCACCTCCGCACAATTCACCCCCGCTGATCATTCTGTCGAATCAGAATGAGGATGCAGCCCCTTTATGCGGCCTCTGAGATCTTCCGGAAAGAAACGACGAGAGAATTCAAGAATTCCTCGCCAAAGACCCGCCACTTCGGATTCATCTGGGAAAGCCGGAGCAGTTCCTGTTTGGGTCGGTAGATCACCGCGTAGAGTAACGCGACAGGCAACAGTCCGGAGAGACCCTCCTCATAAAGAAAAGTGTGAACTCCGTTCCGCGGCCTTAAGCGGCTGTTTTTTGTCATCTGAACCCACGCCGCCTGAGACGTGACGGGAACTACCGCGCTTCTCAAGATTTGGCTGTTTTGAGAAAACTCTTCGCGAAGAGACTGCAAGCGCTCCGCGCTTTGCCCGCTTAAAGCGTCCGCCCCCCGCACCCATAATTTGATGCGTCTGTCCCAAGTCAGTATCATCCGCAATTCGAGCATTTGCCCGGAAGAAAGCGCCGCCAGATCCTCCGCCTCCATGACGAGCCGGAGAGAAGGCTCACGCTTCAGGATCTCCTGCATGGCCCATGAGACTTGCCCGGCCGTGGAAATATCCATGCCCCCCCGTGCTTCCGAGCGCTCCGGAAATACTTCCGGAGAAAGTTTCACTCGATCCCTCTCATAGGCTTCAACGCTCGCCATCCATTCGGCATAAGTGCGCGCCGGTAATTTCCCGCCTACCCATAAAGCGGTCACAAGGTTTGCCAGATCGCCAGGCTGCTCCTCATTAAATTCCAGATCTTCCAGTATGGTCCTTTTGTGCGCTTCCACCCACGTCAGCGCCTGTTTAATGGTCGCCTCAGGCCCCTCGGAAGAAACATTCCACTTAAAACTTTGCAACGTCTCACTATCCTCGAAAAGATCCAGCGCTGGGATCACGCGCCTTACCCCCGCTTCTCCGATCTGTTTGAGCAACCGGTCGAAACGTTTCATAGAATCGCGCATCTGCCGCCAAAACGCCGGCTTCCCGTTCTCAGGATGCCCTTCAGCAAATCGCCGCTCCACCTCTTTGACAAGCCCGCGATGGCCGTTATGGTCGATCACGAACAAAGCAAAATAGGGCATCAGCATCGCCCGCGGGACGGGCTTTCCATTCCTTTCTACTTCCTCGAGCACACTCCGAACCTCCTGCTTTCGGTGCTTTTCGTCATGAAACGCTTTAAAAGACAGCCCCAGCGTATCCTGAACGGCCTTCACCATTTTATTCATTCTTTCATGAAGGCTGACCTCGTTCCCGGTATCGGGATCTTTCCAGACCCTGGATAGCTCAAAGCTTCCAGAATCCTCATCGATAAGGGCCTCGACCGCCCCCCGGAGATGGGATATCTGCCCAAGCTCCGCATGCGCTCCAAACCAATCCCCGAATGTAATATCTGAAATTTTTTCGCCATCCTGCACTTTTAAAGTTTTGCCGTCATCGAGTCCTTCTAAAACCCGAAGCTGGTAGCTCAAATAATCCAATTGCTTTTGAAAATCAGGAAGAAACCGCCCGATCCTTTCCGGGCGCTGCGGCCAATCGATCGCTCGCGATTCAGACCGCCCAGCATTTTGAAACGCAGGCGCCGGAACTTCGGCCCGCGACAAGCCGGCCCGTGAAAAAAAAGAAGAACGCGTCAGAGGACTTCCTTTTTTTCTGGTAACACGGATCGCAGAAAATGTTTCTCCCGGGATACGGTCCGGCACGGGCATGGCGCCGCCATCCCATTCTTCATACTCAACCCCGCGGCTGCCCAGCTCCTGCAAGACAAGGTGCCGGATCGCGGACTGCACGGCAGGGAAAGGAGAGCTGAAGATCAGCCAACCTCCCTCATCTACCTCCTGGATCATTTTCATGATCATGGCGGGACGCATCCAACTCTTAAAACCAAATGCGTCGTCGGGAGAATCCAGTACATTGCGAAGGATGATGACGCGCGCCGAAGAAGTCCCGTAGTCCTGCTCCAGATAATCGCCCGGAGTAAAGCGGTAGGTTCCATGCTCCGAAGATTCCGAGAGATATTTTTGTTTTCTCTCCAATAGCCAGCGTTCGACCCACGGCCGGATGTCTACAGCCTCCACGTCGGCTCCGCGCTCCCACAACATCATTCCAAAAGCACCGGATTTTCCCGGCCCCACTTCGATAACGCGATCGTGGGGCTTGAGTCCGAGAAAGCCCAGAAACTCCCTCTCGTTCATACGGGGCAATCGCTGAGGCGGTGGAAATGCCGCAGCCTCCGGTCTCCGCAAAAAGCCCCGCAGCGCCGTCGTGGCCACAAGCCCGGCCAGACATCCAAATCCCATCGTGAATATTTCCGCCAGTTGGCGCATTTCGGACCGGGAAGCCCGGAGCGCGATCAAAAGTTTCCGCCTGAGCATCCCCGCCCAAAAAGGCTTTCGGTCTTGTTTGCTTCCATCAAAAGCAGGCTGTGAAGGGCCTGGCATCAAGGCCGCTCCCGGCCCCTTGCCGTTTCGCTTCTCGGAACGAGCAAGTTTTGATCTTTTAAGCACTGCCTGGCCTTCCGTTCTCCGGAAAAAATCTAAAAGACTTGGAGTAAAAAACTCCGGATGGGTCGCTAGGGCGCTTTCCAGGACCGCTATCGGCACGAGCGCTGCTTCGGTCGCTTCCTGCAAACTGGGACGGAATTGACGGAACTCTCCGGGATTCAGATCTCGCACATAAACGGTAACAACTTCATTATTCCAGCCTTTTTTATGCCTCCTGCTTTCCGGATAAACCGCGGCCTCCCGCGTCGCAAGCTCCTTCGGAGCGAGCCGGATACGGGTTTCTTCACCAATCTCACGGGCCGTTCCCGCGACAACGGTTTCCCCGGAATTTATATGACCATGCACCGTAAATTGATACTGCCCCTCATACATATGCCCGGATTTCATCCGCATCAAGATCACCTTGCCATCAACGATAAAGAGCCCCGCACCCACATAATGCCAGTCTCCATCCTGGTGGATCAGATCCTTGGGCTTTGATACTTTGGTCGGTTTCCAGCCCTTGCCCGTCTTGCGCAAAACATCGATCTTGCCGTTTGAGTGCACCCTCTTATTTGCTGGAGTCGCCGGGATAGTTTTCACTCCCGGCAAGTCCCGCAAAGAGATGGACAATCTCTTAAGCGCCGCCTGCCCTTCGGGTCTCTTGAAGAATCCGCGAAGACGCGGCGTGAAAGCGTCCGGATCGGAGTCCAGGGCTTCCCGCAGAACTTCCGCCGGCACGAACGCCGCTTCGGTCGCTTCGCGGTTGTTGGGATTGAAGTTCTCAAATTCTTCGTCCGTCAATTCGTATTCATAAACATTGACCACTTCCCGGTTGATGCCCCCATTTTTGTGAGGCCCTTCCTCCTCATATCGCACGACTCCGCCAGCCAAAAGTCTCTCCTCGTCGAGCGGGATATTGACTTCTTCGGCTCCCTCGCGAGAAGTCCCATAGACAACGGTTTCTCCGGCATCCACATGGCCATGCACGCCAAATTGATATTTATTCCCATGGAGATGGTCGGGCTGCATCCGCAGTAAGATCACCTTGCCACGATGGGTTAAAAGGACCGCCCCGACATGGTGCCAATCTCCGTCCCAGTGGATCTCCCTCTTTTTTTTGACGTTGCCGGTCGGCTTCCAGCCCTCTCCCGACCGGACTAGAACGTCGATCATGCCGCTCGAATGCACCACCGGATTCTCGGAACGCGCCGGAATGATCTCCACGCCGGGACGATCCCGCCAGAGGCCCGCATTTTCCGGAATCTGCCGGCTTTCCGACCTTTGGGTTGAAGCGCTCACTTCACTGAAGAAAACGCGAAAGGGATCCGGGTCAGGAAAAGGCAGATTGAGACCCTGAGCCGCCGCAAAGAAAAGTCCTGGCTGACGGTTGGCTGACGCGGGAACGACTGGAGGGAGACTTCTTCCGAGAGGCGTCATCATCAGCCGGCGATATTGGACCTTTTCCTCCGGCCTTATCGCAGAAAATTTTGGGGTGATCACGGTGTAGGAGATCCCGGCCTCGCGCATCAGCGAGGTCAAGTGCTCACGGTGAAACCCGCCGAAAACAAGCGCCGCGTTTTCGCCGGCCCGCAGACGCGACAGTTTCCGGATCACCACTCCGTCGCGCCGGTCCGCTGTCTCATAGAAATCGACAGCAGCTGAGACCAGCACCTCCCAAGCCTTCGAAAAAGAAATACTCCGGCTCCGCCCCTCCCTAAGCCAGCGAACTACCGTTTCCGTGGGCCGGTCCCGCAAAACTACGGCGGCCGCTCGCGCTTCGGCAGACCCGAGCTCCATGCAGCTCAAACGCTCAAAAAGGACCAGCGACTTGAAATAACTCCAACCTTCACGCAAAGGACCTGCCGGTAATAAATGTTCTTCTGCAGCGTCCTGGACCGCGTCCAGATCCGCCATAAACTCGCGAACCCCGGGAGCCCGCCGGAGCTTCCCCGAAAAAAGGGCCCGGAGCCTCAAGGCGGCCGGAGGCAGGACGATTCCCCCTTTTTCAAGGGTCGGGATCAAGCCCCGGGCATATTCCGGGACCGGAATACGGCCTTCCAAGTGACCGATCCACTCTTCCATGTATGCCTTCTGCGCGGAATCGGCCTCGCGTCCGAGCCTGTCACGGACCTCCTGTTTGAGGCGCAAAAGATCCGGGACGATCAGCGTCTGGAAACGGACGGATTTCTGGTAGGTCTCAAGATTTTCAAGATAGAGCCCTGCGTCTTCGGCACCGATCAGCTCGAATGGGCGGCTGGAAAAAATACGGACGTATTCCGCGCCACCGATCAAAAGCTGATGGAGGTAATAGTCCGCCGCCCTTTTCCGGGCGGACGGCGCAACGGGATTGAAATAGCGGCCGACGGGAACCGTCCCGTCATAACCTTCTTCAAAGACCTTGGTCACGCCATGTTTGTGAACCAGTTCTTCGATAATTTCGGCGATGTTTTTCTGCGCTTCAACGGAATCATGCGCGTCCTGGACAAAATAGACCTGCGGCGCGTCTGAGCCTGCATCCCAGCTTTCATCCACCGATCCATAAGCTGAAAAAACAGGCGTGACAGTTTGAGCGGGGAATGCCCGCGCCTCGGTGGTGCCGAGCGCGAAAATAACTACGAGGATCCCTGAGGTGAACTTAACAATGTTTTTTTCCATAAGGGCGCTATAAATCCTCGCACCTCGACCGCAGATCATCCGAAGTCCGTAGAGCCCGTATTCAAACCAGGGCTGGCTTGAGTTGTAAAACAAAAAGAACGAAATTCCCAGCCTGTGCTCCCGGCAGGGCACGCCACGATCATCCGCTGGTTTCCGGGATCGAGCAACTTACCCCCGCTGAGGCCGTTCGCTATGCCATCGCGACGGGCGGGCGCCACTGAGCGCCGCAGATCATTTCCGCCAGAGCCAAGCGCCGGACGCTGATGAGATTTTTAGCGAGCTCATCCGTCCGGCTCTCGCAGTAAGAGAAGTCCTCCATGCTGAGAGCTTCTTTCTTTTCGAGTTCCTCCACGAGATCTTCAAGCAGCTCCAATTGATCCCGCAACGCAACGATCATCTTCTCATTCGCGCTCATAGGCTTGGCTCCTTGCGTGAATTACGTTTTAAACTCCTCTCCAAAAAAGCTGCGAAAATATTATGCCGCGTGGGCGATGCTCTGGATCGCCAAGGTCCGTTCCAGCAGGATCGGCAACGCGGAATCCAGTGTCCAAATAAAATCCTTGCGGATCTTTCCTAGATTAAAGACATACAAACTCTGAAACGCGTCCAGAAGCCATTCTCCCGGGACCAGGGTCCCGCCGTCGACGCGGATCAAATTACCCACAAGCGGCCTCAAATGGCGAAGCACCTTTTCGTCAGAGCCGACGAATGCGTTCTGCATCTTTCCCTCCGGATCCTCCTGGACCGATCGCCCGACGCTCAAGCGAACCACTTCTTCAACTTTCCCGAGCTTGATCTCGAGCGATCCTTCTTGTGTCCCCCCGAGCCGGCCGACGAAGTCCACATACTCTTTTCTCTCCGCTTCATTGAAAACCACCACCACTTTGTAAGGCAAGCGCGTCAGCGGTTCGATCTGCTTCTGCTCCTTCAGCAGAGCCGACTCCAGAAAGAGCGTGTAGTTCGCGTCCGCTTTAGGGGCCGGCAGCGACAAATATTCTTTCGGCGCCCGGGTGACCAGAGCCCGGAGATCCGTCTGAAGCGATCTTCTCCACAATTCGGAGGCTTTCCCGGCGAGGGTTGCGGCATAAGCCCCCGCCCCCAACGGCAGGATCCCGAGAAAGATAATCAGCGTCGCGGCCACCACTGCCGCAGTGAGCGCCGGCCGGGGCAACGGCTTGGTGTTTCCCGAGGGAATGGCGGATTTTTTGGCAACAGGAAGGTCGCTGAAGATGACCTGAGAACTTCCTTCTTCCATTTGAAGCGCGAGTCCGCCGGAACCGGGAAAGTGGTTAAAGAAAGCACCACCGCCGGTGACCAGCCCATAGAGTTGTGTGTCGCTCCCTAAACCAAAAATCATCGCCCGCTTCTTATCTCTTAACGGCCTCATGCCAAGGTCGGCCACGATAAGGCGCCCGCTCTCCTTCTCCACATGGAGACGGACATTTCCCTGCTCCTTCACAGCCGCAAGAGTTTCGCGAAAGCGTGCTTCTTTCCCCTTTTTTAAATCTTCCCCCCCGCCCCCCGAGGCGGCGAGCTCCTTCACAGCAAAAGTCCCGATCCCGCTCATTAATGCGTCAAAGGCCTCTTCCTGGCCCTTCCTTGGTAGAACCGCCACATAATATTCCTTCTTCCCTATCGTTTTTAATTGGACCGGTTGCTGCGCCTCGAGCATGACCGACCCGCGGGCTTCCGAGCGTCGGGGAGCCCTATCCGAACGTTGATAAAGAGGCGCATCCAATCCCGAATACTGAGCGCGCTGAGCGTAAATCTCATTGAGAGAGAGCAGGCCCAAGTCCCGCAGGGCTTGTTTCCCCCCGCGAATGACAACGTCTCTTCCGCTATAGGCGTCGTAGAGAACATCGCTGACACTTCTCCCCGGTTCAACGTTCTTCGTCAGATCCGTCGGAAAAAGAGGGGCGTCGTCAAGATTTCTGTTTCCGAAAATGGGCCGCCCAGTTTCATCCTTAAAGCGTCCCATAGGAATTCCCATAAAATTCGCTCCCTTCCTGTCGCCGAATTGCGCGACCACCCCGTGAAGCGTCGCTTTCCGGTCGCCTCCGTCAGCCTTTGGGCGAAGCGGCACGGCCACATAATAAAAACCGGGAACTTCGGGAAGCTTTTCCGGCGTCGCTCCGTTAAGCCCGAGAACAACGACCCCCTTGCGCCTTTCCGCCTGACGGCTCGCC
>Ga0118677_10008445_pt1 | contig 16503 bp, 15 predicted proteins | sample AliMusrvi5mmetaG_FD_86154 | JGI IMG/M metagenome (GOLD analysis project Ga0118677, IMG submission 86154) | reverse complement strand
CTCATCACCGGTTCCGATTTCAGCTCTCGCAGCAGGTCCGCGCCCGCGGCCGTGAACAGGCGGGCCAGCGGAACACTGGCGACATACCGCTCATCGGGATCGACCAGGAAGAGCGTATTCAAATTCTCAAGCAACTCCTCGTTGCCTCGCAGCGCGGCCATGGCGTCGCTCACCGTGGCGTTCTGGTGCAGCGTGATGTATTCGGTGTTCATCATGCCGCCCGCGGTATCGTCCTCGAATTCCAGCAACTCCCGGACCTCGCTCTTAGGTTCGGTCTCCATCTCGTCGAGAATCTCTTCTGAGGTGGCCTCTTCCAGTTCGCCCAGCAGGTCGGCGGCTTCGTGAGGCGACATCTCTTCGATAATGTCAGCGGCCTTATCCGCATCAAGCGATTCCAAAATGCGCGTCTGGATTTCGGGATCCACTTCCGACAGTGTCTCGGCCGCCACTTCGCTGTCGATAGTCTCGAAGATCGCCTCGCGGTCGTCCGCGCTCAACTCCTCCACAATGTCCGCCAGATCGGCCGGGTGCATCTTTTCCAGCATGTTGTGCGAAATGTTCAGGCGCAGGCGGCGCTGCGGATCGGCCTCGACGATGTTGCAGAACTCCCAACTGATGGAGTTGGGCGGAATGCGCATCATCGCCCGGCGGATCAGACCGTACGGCAGCACTCCCTGGGCCAGCCGGCGGAAAATGCTGCGCATGCCGACGTCGACTTCCACCAGCCGCAACTCATCCTTGGGATCGCCCGATTGCGTCTGGCCTTTGTGGATTTCAAAGGTAATGTCCGTAACGCGAACAACCTTCCGGCCATGGACATCGATGATCTGCTGGTCCAGCAGGTCGCGCCCCAGGCGCAGCATGTACTCGTCGCGATGGTACGGCGTGAGCTTTTCGTCGCGCAGGTAGATGCCGTCGAGGGAGATGGATTTGACTTGATCGTGCCGGATGGTGAGCCAGGCCCAGCCGCCGCCTACCAGGTAACGGTCAACGCGGACTGGATCGATGAGCGGAACAACAGCAGCGTCACGGATCCGCCCGATCTTGCGGCCCTTGACGTCGAAGACCCGCAGGCCTTGCAGTTCTGTGAAGAACAGGTTGTCCGGCATTTGGAATAGTCCCAATCCATAGAGATGGAGAACGAGCCACAGCCATTGGGATTCCAAATATTCGGAGGCGTGGGCGCTCTACATTGTTGTTGCTCACCTCCACTATGGCGCATTGCGCGCCCGCATCGCAAGATTTATTTTCGGTTACAGATGGGCCTGTATCCTACAAGTTAGTCAGGCCAGTTTTGCCTTGAGCAGCTCGCTCACGGCAGCCGGATCGGCCTGGCCCTTGGAGGCCTTCATCACCGCCCCGACAAGGAATCCGATGACCGCGGTTTTGCCGCTCTTGTACTGCTCCACCTGCTTCGGATTGGCGCCGATCACGTCGTCCACGATCTTCTCAATCGCGCCGCTGTCGCTGATCTGCTTGTAACCGTCACGGTCCACGATTACACGCGCGGAATCGCCGGTGGCCACCATCTTCGTGAAGATCTCTTTGGCCTGTTTGCCGTTGATCTCTTTCTTGCCGAGCAGAGCGATCAATTCACCCAGGTTCTCCGGCGAAACCGGCGAATCGGCGATGTCTTTATCCTCGGTCTTGAGCAGCGCCATCAGGTCGCCCATCACCCAGTTGGCGGCTGCCCGCGGGTCGCCTGCCGTAGCCGCAACGCGTTCGTAGAAGTCGCTGATTTCGCGCGTCGCGGTCAGGACGCCGGCATCGTATTCGCGCAGGCCGTAGTCTTCCAGCATCCGCTTGCGGCGCACCGGCGGCAGCTCGGGCATCGCGCCTTTCACCTGATTGAGCCAGGTGTCGGAGATGCGCAGCGGGACGAGGTCGGGCTCTGGGAAGTAGCGGTAGTCATGCGCGTCTTCCTTGCTGCGCATGCTGGCCGTTTCGCCCGAATCCACGTTGTAAAGCCGCGTCTCCTGCACAATGCGGCCGCCGTTTTCGATGATGCCGATCTGGCGCTCCACTTCGTAATCGATTGCAAGCTTCAGGAAGCGGAACGAATTCAGGTTCTTGATCTCGACCTTTTCACCAAACTTCTCGGCCCCATACAGCCGCACGCTGACGTTGGCGTCGCAGCGCATCTGACCCTTCTCCATATCGCAGCTGGAGACGTCTGCGAACTGCAGCAGCAGCTTCATCTCATTGGCGAACGCGAAGGCCTCATCGGCCGAACGCATGTCAGGCTCACTGACGATTTCGGCGAGCGGCGTGCCGCTGCGATTCAGATCGACCGACGTGTAGCGGTCAGAGTCCTTCAACCCGTCGTGGATACTCTTGCCGGCGTCGTCTTCCAGGTGCACTCGCGTGATGCCGACGCGCTTGTGAACGCCATCCACCGTGATATCGACGAAGCCGTGCTCGGAGAGCGGCTTGTCGTACTGCGAGATCTGGTAGCCCTTCGGCAGGTCAGGATAGAAGTAGTTCTTGCGGGCGAAGATCGAACTGGGCCGCACCTGGCAGTTCAGCGCCAGGCTCGTCCGCATCCCGAGTTCCACAGCCTGGCGGTTCAGCACCGGCAGCGCGCCCGGAAGCCCCAGGCACACAGGGCAGACGCTCGAATTGGGAGGGGCGCCGAAGATGGTGGGGCAGCCGCAGAATATCTTGGTCTTGGTAGCCAACTGGCAGTGCACTTCCAGGCCGATAACGGTCTCGTACTTCGCCATGACTTCGGGGGTAACGCTCGCTGACATCTCTCCATTATAGTAGGGGGAATGCGGCGATTGATATTACTGTCGATGGCGTTGCCCCTCTGGCCGGCCGATCTGCTTCTGCAAAACGGCAAGGTCTGGACCGGCGACCCACGCCACCCCTGGGCTACCTCGATTTCCATCACCGGTAATCGCATCTCCGGCGTGGACGTCACCGAAAAGGCCACGCGCGTAATCGACCTCGGCGGCAAGCTCGTGTTGCCTGGTTTCAACGATGCGCACATTCATTTTCTGGAAGGCGCGCTCGGCTTAACGCAGGTGAATCTGACCGGCGTCTGTACACTCGAATCGATCCAGCAAAAGGTACGCGAATTCGCTGCTGCTCATCCCGAAGCCGAATGGATCACCGGCCGCGGCTGGGAGTATTCCTGCTTCCCCGGCAACCGACTGCCCACCAAACAGGATCTGGATGCCGCCGTCCTGGACCGCCCCGCGTTTCTGATCGCCTATGACGGCCACACCGGCTGGGCCAACTCCAAGGCCTTGCGCATCGCCGAAGTCACCGCCGAAACGAAGTTCTCCGGTTTCGGCGAAATCGTCAAAGACGGGAAGGGCCAACCCGCCGGCGTGTTGCGCGAAGGGGCGCAGGCGCTGGTGAAACGTCACGTGCCCCCCGCCACCCGCGAGCAGAAACTGGTGGCGCTCAAGCAGGGGATGCAGTTGGCCGCCCGGCTGGGTATCACCAGTTTCCAGAACGCCAGTGGCAATGAGGAAGAGGCTGCGTTGTACGATGCGCTGCCCCTGACCTTGCGCGTCTCCATGGCGCTCTCCGTGCTGCCTCAGATGAGCCTGCAGAAGGTGGAACTGGCGCGGCCGAAGAACCCACGATTGCGAGCCGCCAAGTTCATGCTCGATGGTGTGATCGAATCCCACACCGCCGCCATGCTTGAGCCGTACTCCGATGGCAACAAAACCTCCGGGGAACCGGCCTGGACGCAGGAGGAGTTCAATCGCCAGGTCGCGCAAGCCGACAAATTGGGACTCCAGGTTTACACTCACGCCATCGGCGACCGCGCCGTGCGCATGGCGCTCAACGGCTACGAAAACGCCCTCCGCGAAAACGGTTTGCACGACGCCCGCTTCCGCGTCGAGCACATCGAAACCGTCTCGCCCGCCGACATCCCCCGCTTCGCGAAGTTGGACGTGCTGCCCTCCATGGAGCCGATCCATGCCGATCCCGATAGCGCCGATGTCTGGAGCGCGGCCGTGGGTCCACTGCGGCTCCCGTTCGGCTTCGCCTGGCGCGACCTGGAAAGGGCTGGCGCTCGCCTCGTATTTTCGAGCGACTGGCCGGCCTCCATCAGCGTCGATCCCATTCGTGGCATCCATTGCGCTGTCAACCGCCGCACCATCACCGGCGAGCCGAAGGATGGCTGGGTGCCGGCTCAGAAAATCAGCGTGGAGTCCGCCATTCGCGCCTATACCGTCAACGCCGCCTACGCCGAGTTCGCCGAAAAGTCCAAGGGAACGATCGCTAAAGGGATGCTGGCCGATGTGGTGGTGCTTTCACAGGATCTGTTCCGCATCGATCCAATGGAAATCTATAAAACAAAAGTGGTGCTGACTGTTTTTGACGGCAAAGTGGTGTTTCAGCTGCAGTAATCCAGCTAAACTAGATGGCGGTCAAGGTCACAGGAGTCATGAAGAATGCGCATCACACTGAGGGTATGGTCTTCCGTAGCCCGGTAAACGATGAAATGCCGCGGCGAATGGACGACCCTTGCCCCGATTTTCGCCCTCTTCTTGCTGAGACTCAGGTGATAGGTCCAAACGCCTCCCTGTAGATCCAGCCTCTGTCTCGCTCCAGGGCGATGAGGGTTTCGTGACAAGTCCAGGAGGCATTGCATAATTAGCGCCTCATACCGCAATGCGGCACCCTCGCCGAACTCATGTTGACTACGAAGGAGGGCGTTGCGTATATCCCGTCTCGCGGCATCCGAGAGTACGATTTGCAGTGGTTGGTCTTGTTCAGGCACGGCTGCGTTCGGCAGCGTATTCGGCGGATGCCTCGTTGCCTACTTCTCTGAGAAACTGGCGCAGTTCCTCAGCGGAATGGAGAGTCGTGCACTTTCCATTCTCCAAATCGTCAAGCCCTTCCTGGACGGTTTCTCGCAGCAATTCGAGCTTGGCCTGCTCTCCCAACTCGCGCTGCTCCAGAAGTCGCAGTGCCTCGCATACCACCTCATTGGCGTTGTTGTAGCGGCCTGAAGCGATTCCTGCCTCTATAATCTGGTCCAGATGCGGTGTGAGTTTGATGTTTCTAGTTTGCATCGGTATGCGGCTCTATTGAAGATCCTAGCATTGCCCATCGTGCTTGCCAAGCCGGTTGATTTCCATAAAACAAAAGCAGCAAACCATGTTTTGGACCCCGGCAGCGTGTTTGAACCACTCGAAACACACACTTTTGCCTCCTGTAAACGAATTCCTTCGTCCTTTTTCACTCGCGTAACGTCTGTTGAAATGGCTATCATGAAGTAGTCAGGCTCATTCGGGAGATTCATACTTGATCCACGCCGCACCGTTCGCATTCCTGCTGCAGGCCAGCACCTGGGAACTGATTTCCAAATCGGGGCCGATCCCCAAGGTCGTCTTTGTGTTCCTGCTCGCCGCCTCGCTCCTTTCCTGGACCATCATCTTCTCCAAGTGGAATGTCTTCCGCAAAGCCAAGGACGAGAACGGAAAATTCCTGCGTGCCTTCCGCAAAGCCACCGGACTCGAAGCGATCTCGCTCGCCTGCGAACAGTTCCCCACCGCGCCGCTCGTCACCGTGTTCGACTTCGGCTACGAAGAGGTCGATCGGCAGGTCAAGAAGAGCCGCGTCGTCAAAAACAAAATCTCCGTCGAGCGTGCGTTGCAGTTGGGCGTCTCCGAAGAACTGACGCGCCTCGAACGCCACATGAACTGGCTCGCCACCACCGCCGCCGTCGCACCGTTCATCGGATTGTTCGGCACGGTGTGGGGCATTATTGATGCATTCCAGGCGCTGGCCGTAGCCGGCAGTTCGAGCCTGAAAGCCGTCGGCCCGAGCATCGGCGAAGCGCTGCTCGCAACCGCGATGGGACTTGCCGCGGCGATCCCGGCGGCGATCTTCTACAACTACTTCGGGCACCTGGTGAAAGAGATCGGCGCTCGCCTCGATGACTTCACCATGGAATTCCTGAACATGACCGAACGGATGTTCGAAGAATAAAATGGCGTTCTCCATGCAAAGTGGCGGCGCAGGCCGCGGGCGGAACCGGTTCCACGGCCAGGCTGCGATGTCTGAAATGAACGTGGTGCCGCTGGTGGATGTGGTGCTCGTGCTGTTGATCATCTTCATGTTGACCGCGCACGTCATGGAGTTCGGCCTCGAAGTGGATGTGCCGAAGGTGAACCAGAGCAAGGAATCGGCGCAGGAGTTGCCGGTGATCAACATCACCAAAGATGGCGAAATCGCGCTCAACGACAAGCCCGTGAACATCAACGACATGTCGAAGGAACTGGAAAGCCGCTTCAAGAAAGGCTCACGCGCAGTCTATGTGCGCGCCGATAAGGCCACGCCGTTCGATCCTATCGCACAAGTGATCAGTGCGCTGGGCCTTGCGAAAATAGAAGTGAAGCTGGTCACCCAGCCGGAAGATAGTGCAAACAGGAAAGGCCGATAGAACTTGACCGCGCACCCCGACATCCTGGAACGCAAAGACGGCCTGCGAACGCCGCTCGCGGTAGCGCTGCTGTTTCATGCCGCGGTGTTCGGAGGGTTGGTTGCGCTCGGTTATCTTTCCACGCAACGGTCCGAAGTTTGGGGCTACCAGAATGCTCTCGAAGGCGGCTCTGTCTCTGTGACTCCGGTGGGCATCCCTCTCCCTCGCACCTCGGCCCTGTTGAACCCCGTTGCAAATGATTCGGACTCCAACGTCCCGATGGAGCCCGTCCAGGAAAAGCCGGCGAAGCGCGAAAAAGTTGTCCGCGACGATGACGACGGCGTTCCTCTGAAGAGCAAGAAGAACAAAAAACGCAGCAAAGACCGCACTTCCGAAGTGGCGCATCGCTACACGCCCAAGCAGGACTACAAATCCAACCAGGTCTACAGCAACGTCCCGCAGGCGGTCTCTTCGCCGATCTATCAGGGCACACCAGGCACGGGAATCGGCATCAGCAACTCCAATCCCTTCGGCAATCGCTTTGGCGCCTATGCCGACATGCTGCGCCGCCGCATCTCCGAAAAGTGGAAAACCAGCGAGATCGATCCGCGCATCACCACCGCGCCAGTCGCAGTGGTCACCTTCGAATTGTTGCGCAACGGTACCGTTCGCAATGTACAGTTAAAAGAGCGCAGTGGGGTGCTGCCGCTTGATTATTCCGCTCAACGCGCTATCCAGGAAGCAGCGCCGTTTGAGCCTCTGCCGCGCGAATATGAGCGCGACATGGCCGTGATTGAACTTTCGTTTCACTTAAAGCGATGAAAAAAACAATTCTGTTAACACTACTGGTGGGTGGAGTCTGGTCACTCTTCTCGCAACAAGATCGCGTCATTCTCGACATCACCAAGGGCGGCAGTGCCGTAATCGCCATCCCTGATTTCCGTGGCTCGGGCGACGCGCAGAAGTACATGGACGCCTTCAACCAGGTGCTGTGGAGCGATGTGCAGTCGGCGAATCTCTTCAAGATGTCCGCCAAGAGCTTCTACCCGCTGGAAATCCCGCAGCAGCCGAAAGACTTCAAGCCTCCCACGGTAGCCCCCGAAGCAACCCGCAGAAACACGCCCGCGCCGCAGGCCGTGCGCCAGGGCATGTGGCTCACTGACTGGTCAGCGCCGCCCGTGAGCGCCAGCCATCTCGCCTTTGGCTATGCCGGTGTGCAGGGCGATCAGCTCGTGCTGTTCGGCTGGCTCTACAACGTAACGCAGAGCGATCTCAACAACGCCCAGATGATCGGCAAACTGTATTTCGGCCCAGTGAGCGAAGCGGGTGCGCGAAAGGTCGCACATGAGTTCGCCGCCGACATCCTCAAACAGTTCGGCGGAGTCAGTCTCGACGGCACAAAAATCTACTTCGTCTCCAGCCGCACGGGCAACAAAGAGATCTGGCAGATGGATTTCGACGGTGCGAACCAGAAACCGTTTACAGGTTATAAATCCATCTCCACCATGCCCTCCATCTCGCAGGATGGCTCTAAAATTGCTTTCACCAGCTTTACGGGTGGAAATCCTGCTATATTGATACATTCATTGGAGAGCGGACGCCGATTGCCCTTCTACAACCAAAAGGCTTCCATGAACGCCACCGCCGACTTTACGCCGGATGCCAAAAGCATCGTGTACTCGTCGTCGGCCAGTGGGGTTGCGCAGTTATACATCGCTAATACCGACGGCAGCAATCTACGCCGTCTCTCCTCAGGAAGATCGATTGAAGTCGAACCGAAAGTGAATCCAAAGACCGGCAACGAAATAGTTTTCGTGTCAGGCCGCAGCGGGCCCCAACAAATATATAGAATGAATATAGACGGTGCTGATGTGCAGCGTTTGACTTCGGGTGAAGGTCAGGCGTCCAACCCAGCGTGGCATCCAAACGGGACCCATATTGCATTTGCTTGGACAAGAGGATATGATCCCGGTAACTTTAATATTTTTGTAATGGATGTTGCGACCCGGGAATATTCTCAGTTGACGCATGGTGCTGGCCGTAACGAAAACCCGACTTGGGCGCCGGATGGCCGTCACATCGTGTTCGCTTCCAATCGAAGCGGCTCGATGCAGATTTGGTCTATGATGGCGGATGGGAAAGATCTTAAGCAATTGACCACCCAGGGCCGCAATGAAATGCCGGTTTGGAGTAAGTAACACAAGATCTCGTACACAGGAATTGAGGAGGCAGACTTTAGGATGAGTAAAAGACAATTAACGGCCATTATGATGGCAACGTCACTGCTGCTGTTCGCAGCAGGATGCAAGAAGAAGGGTCCGGCGCCCCCGCCGCCCGCACCACCGAAGCAGGCTGAAGCACCGCCGCCCCCGGCGCCGGCCAAGCCGATGATCGTCAGTTTTACGGCTGAGCCTTCAACGATCGAGCGCGGTGGTTCATCGATGCTCCGTTGGAGAGTGACCAATGCGACGGACATCACCATCAATCAGGGCATCGGCAAGATCGATGCCAATGGCAGCCGCTCCGTGTATCCGAGCAACACCACCACCTACACCCTTACTGCAAAGGGCCCCGGTGGTAGCGCCGAAGCTTCGGCCACGGTAAACGTCACCGCGCCTCCGGCGCCTCCGCCGCCGCCCCCGGCTCCGGCGAAGTTGACGCTTCAGGAACGGTTGGAACGCGAAGTATCGGATATCAATTTCAATTACGACAAGAATGATATCCGCGAAGATGCTCGCGCCATCCTGACCCGCGATGCCGATGCGTTGAAGAAAATCATGGCAGACTTCCCGAACGCCGTGATCAACGTCGAAGGCCATTGCGACGAACGCGGCTCAGCTGAGTACAACCTCGGTCTGGGCGACCGCCGCGCCACCAGCACGAAGGACTTCCTTACGCAGTTGGGCGTTGCGGGCGACAAACTGAAGAGCATCAGCTACGGCAAAGAGCGTCCGGCTTGCACGGATGCAACCGAAGCGTGCTGGCAAAAAAATCGCCGCGCACACTTTTCAGCTCAGTAAGCCGTCTATAACAGTGAGGGTGGGCCGCAAAGCCCGCCCTCACGAGGTCGTTCATGAAAAACAATCTCTCCCACAGAGGCCCACGCAGGGCCCTTCTCACTCTCTCCATTTTGGCCCTGATGATCGCTCCGTCTGTTTTCGGACAGAAGAAGGAGACGGTCGAACTCCAGCGCGATGTCGCGCTGCTGCAGGACCAGGTTCGCTCCATGCAGCGCTCCATGGATGAGAAACTCTCCGCACTGACGGTGATGATCCAACAGACGCTTGATGCCGCCAACAAGGCGAATACGGCGGTCGCGGTGCTCGAATCGGGCCTGCGCGACAAGATGAAGGATCAGGAAGCGAAGCTGGTTGTCCCGGTTACTAACGTCGGGGCCAAGGTCGATTCCTTCAGTGAAGATATGAAAGGTCTGCGCGGCTCCATCGAGGACGTCAACGCCAAGATGGGCAAGATGCAGGCACAGGTTCTGGACCTCGCCAACGCCGTGAAGACGCTGGCCGCACCGCCGCCCCCGCCGCCTGGCGCCACCACGTCGGCACAGGCACCCACCGGTCCTCCCGCGGGCGTCTCCGCCGAATCGCTCTATAACAACGCCATGCGCGACCGCCTCGGAGGAAATCCCGACCTGGCGCTCGCCGGCTTCAATGATTTTCTCAAGTACTTCGGCAATACCGATCTCGCCCCGAATTCGCAGTACTACATCGGCGAACTCTACTACAACAAAGGCGACATGGACGCCGCGCTGCGCGCCTTTGATATCGTCCTCGAAAAGTATCCGGACAATAACAAGACCCCCGACGCCATGTTCATGAAGGGCAAAGTGCTGGTGAAGATGAGCGAACGCGAAGAGGCCGTCAAGCAGTTCCGCGAACTGCGCAAGCGCTATCCGACGCACGATCTCTCCGCCAAGGCCGCCTCTGAATTGCGCGCCCTTGGTGCTTCTTCCACCACACCCGCCGGCAGCAAGAAGAAACGGTAATGCCGTCACGCGTTCTGTTCGCCGCCACGGCGATTGGCGCCATCGGTATTCTGGCGTCACTCCGGGGCGGCGAGTTTCCGCGCTCGCTCGAAGCATATCCGGGTTCGACGCCGGTACTCGATGGAGTGCTTTCGCCGGGCGAGTGGGACGATGCGACCGCCTTTCACGGAGTCGCCGATTGGATTCCGCAGTTCTCGAAAACCACCGACCCGAAAGATCTCTCCCTCAAAGGCTACGTGAAGCACGATGGCAAGCGCCTCTACTTCGCCTTCGACGTCACTGACGACGTACTCTATGGCATCGATACCCCGCGCTGGCTGCCCAAGGAAAATCCCAAAGCACACGAACTCACGCGCGAAGGCTTCCCGTGGTTTGGCGACGAGATGGAACTGCTCATCAACGCCTCGAACAAATGGGAAGGGAACGAAGGCGCCCGTGGCGATGGTTCCAGCTGGCAGATGGTCTGCAATCTTACCAAATCGCGATTAGGCGGTGTCGGCAAGGGAGGCCTGCTGGAAGGTGAACCGCGCAGCAAAGAAAGCGCCTGGAACACCTATCAGAAGTGGATCCTGAGCGGCGCGCAGCAGGCCGTGGCCAAACAGAAGCCCGGCGGCAAAGGCTACATCATCGAGTGGGCGGTGAACTTCGATCCCTGCCTAGAAGTCGAGCCCGGCAAATTCTACACAACGAAAATGGGTGACCGCCAGATGGGCCTCAATATAGCCTTGGGCGATCTGGATCAGCCCGAGCGCGGCGCCGGTAACTTCGGCAACTTCCATCACGAAGACTGGTTCGCCGGCGCCAAGAACATCCGCACCAACATCAAGGAATGGGGAACTCTTTGGATCAGGTCAACACCACGCAAGGCAACTGCGAAATAATCACCGGCGAATATCAGCCGCCCAAGACGTACGAGGAACTGGCAGGCATGATCGAGCACTCCCTGGTCCGTCCCGACATGACGGAAGATCAGGTTTCCGCCGGCTGCCGTCTCGCCTACGACTATCGCATCGCGGCAGCGCTGGTGAAGCCTTGCGACGTCGATATCGCGGTGCGCATTCTCGATGGCTCCGGCGTCGCGGTAGCGAGCGTGGCCGGCTTTCCGCATGGATCTTCCAACACCGCCACCAAACTCTACGAAGGGCGCGACCTGCTGCGCCGCGGCGCCAAGGAGATCAGCCTCGTCGTCAACATCGGCAAGATGATCAGCCGCCAGTTCCAGCACGTCGAAACAGAGATCATGCAGATGGCCGAAAGTTGCCATCAATCGAACGCAAAGTGCAAAGTGATCTTTGAGACCGGCTTCCTCAGCGATGAACTCAAAATCATTCTGTGTAAGATCCTCAAACGCGCAGGTGCCGATTTCGCTGAGACCTGCACCGCCTTCGGCCCTGCCGGCTACCGCCCGGAAGACGCGGCATTTCTCAAAACGTATTTAAGAGGCAAGGCCCAGATCAAAGCCTCCGGCGGAATCCGCACGCTGGAACAGGCTCTTGCAGTGCATGCCGCCGGTTGCACGCGCTTCGGCACCACGCAGACTGAGGCGATGCTCGATCAATGGAAAGCGCATCTCAAGGAACTGGCCAAACAGCAGGCCGAAGCGGCCGCCCAACAACCTATTCAGCCAGCTTCTTGATCTTCAGTTTCGCCCCGCCGGAGAACTCCAGGCCCACGTTGTGATTCATCCCCTTGCGCACGCAGAAGCGCACGGAGGCCGACCCGCAAAGTTCCGGATGGTCATCCGCCTTCACCTGCACGATCGTCCGCGCCTCGATGTGATTTGGGATCATAATCGACAAGCCCTTCTCCGAAATGTCCACTGACTGCGCCACCGCGTAGTTATCCTGTCCGTTCGAATCCTGCCAGTAAACACGCAGTTTGGTCTGGAAATCCTCGCGATCACCGTGGCGTTTTTGTGTCATATTCTTTACAGTAAGGTATCACGATTCCTAACGTCGCGGGAGAAACTCCAGCTCTTCAAGGGTTCGCGGCCAGTCCGAGCCCATCAATCGCGACAGCCCCCGGTCGGCCAGCACTTTGCCGCCCGTCTGGCACTTGGCGCAGTAATTCGTTTCGTTCGATGCATAGCGGATCCGCTGCACCTTTGCTCCGCACACCGGGCACGGCTGCCCGTAACGTCCATGCACGGCCATCCCCTCACGAAACGCGGTGACCCCCTCCGGAAACCCGCCCGCCGCTTCCGCGCGCAGCTTCGCGATCCACAACTCTAACGTTTCGATCACCGCGCGATGCAGCCGCTCGCAATCTTCCGTCGAAAGCTTGCCGCTGAGCGTCACCGGCGATAGGCAGGCCCTATGGAGAATCTCATCCGAATAGGCGTTTCCGATACCGCTGAAGATGCGCGGATCGGTCAACGCGCGCTTCAACGTGTGGTTCTCTCGCTTCAATGCCGACTCGAAATCAACAGCGCTGGACGTCATCACCTCCAGCCCTCCCGGATCCAGTGCGGCAATTCCGGCCTCGCCCTGCACCGCATGCAGTGACGCCCGCTTCTGCGTCCCCGCCTCGGTCAGAATGAGTGTCCCATTCGCGAAGTCGAACGCCGCCACGCCGCGCCGTCCGCCGGGGATCTTCGCCCCGCGGTTCTTCCAGTGCAGGCGCCCGGCGATCATCAGGTGCAGCACCAGCCACACGCCGTTATCCATGCCGATCGCGATCCGCTTGCCAACTCGCCGCAACTCCACTACCGTGCGGCCTGCGGCGGCATCCAGCTTCGGCTCCACCGTCCGCAACACAAACGGACTGGCCAGCCGGGTCCCCTCCAGCACCTGCACGCGCACGCGCTGCTCCAAGGCTTCGATGTAGATCGTAATGTCAGGAAGTTCGGGCATAAAAACAGGAAGGGCGGACAAGCTTTTCAGCCGGTCCGCCCGCGGCAATCGATGCTTCCGATTACTTCTTCTCTTTTTTGGGCTTCTTTACTTCTTTTTTGGGGCTTTTGTCTTTTCCCATAAGTAACCTCCCATCACTAGAATTATACCCCCGCCGGGCTTAAGATCCCAGATGAGTTTTCAACCACTCCACCCAGCGCCGGTCCACATCACGCAAATGCACCGGATCGGCCGGACTGTGTCCGCCCAGTGGATAGGCGATGAACTTCGTCTCTACTCCATTGTCGCGCAACGCATGATACAGTTTGTACGATTGCGAAATCGGCACGCGGTAGTCGCCTGTGTTGCAGAGGATCAGCGTCGGCGCCTTGATGCGCGGCGCATACGTTATGGGCGACTGCTCCAGGTAGGCCTGCATCCGTTTCGGATCTGTATAGGGCGAGCCCCCGAACGCCTGCCCGCGCGACACGTTGGAGTCGCCGATGTTGTACTGGTCAAGCCAGTCCGTCACCGGTGCGCCGGCGATGCCCGCCTTCCACTGATTCGGGAACTTGCCCAGCAGCCACGTCGTCATATAGCCGCCGTAGGACCACCCTGTCGGCGCCATCCGCTTTTCGTCCACGAAGCCGCGCTTCTTCAGCACCTCAACGCCGGCCATCACGTCGAGTCCAGGCCCGGTGCCCGCGTCGTTGCTGATCGCCGCCTGATACTTGTTGCCGCGGTTGTCGCTGCCGCGATAGTTCGGCTCAAACACGATCCAGCCCTGCGCCGCCAGCAACTGCGCCCGCGCCGAAAACGCCTCCTTCGAAGCCGACCGCGGACCACCATGAATGTACAGCACCAGCGGCCATTTGCGCGTCGCCACGAAATCCGGCGGATACGTCACCACGCCATCGTTCACAAAGCCATCCGGCCCCTTCCATTCGATGCTCTCCATCTTTCCCAACTCCAGCGCCGCGATCTCCTTGTTGAACTCCGTCAGCCGCACCGGCTTCGCCTTGGAATCCTCCATGTAATAGAGTTCTGACGGATGCTTTGGCTCGCTGCCGATAAACGCGATCTGGCTATTCCCGCTCACCGACGCATCGAGCCAGAACGCCGCGGCCGGAACCACCTTGCCGAGTTGAATCCGCTGCGCCGGGCCGTCCACCGGCTGAATCCACATCCCTACCGTGGTTCCGCTGTTGGAACTCACCAGCAGCGACTTCGAATCGGGCATCCAGATCGCACGTTGAATGTTCTGATCGAGCGGCGTGGTGAGCGAACGTCCCGCCCCGCCCGTCACAGGCGACAAAAAGATCTCGTTGACGTTCTTCGATTCCCCATCGCGCGGGAACCAGTAGGCGATGGACTTTCCATCCGGCGAAAACTGCGGCTGCGATTCGTTTTTGCCGCGCCCGGTGATCGCGCGAAGCTTGCCCGTGGCCACATCCAGAATCTGAATTGCCCGCTGATTGCTGTCGCCCGAATACGGCGTGGCCGTCTTGGCGATCGCCAGCGACTTCCCATCGGGAGACCACGAAAGCGGCGACGACGGCGCGCCCGGCGGCAGCGTCACCGGTACAGTCCAAGTCCCGGAGGTCAGCCTGTGCGGTTTGCCTCCACTCGTCGGGATCACCCACACGTGCGACGGCATGGGCTGCGAGGTGACCAGGTAATCGTTGTCCGCCGCCTCGAAAGAATGGTTGTGGCGCTCCACGCCCGATTTCACCGGCGCTTCGTCGGAGGTGACAAAGGCGATATGCGTGCCATCCGGACTCCACGCATAGTGCTGCACACCCTTGGGAACTTTCGTGAGCTGCACCGCTTCACCGCCGCTCAACGGCAGCAGAAACACCTGCGGTTTGCCATCCGTGACGGAGATGAAACTCAGCCGGTCACCCGCCGGAGACCAGCGCGGCTGCGTCAGTCCGCGGCGGCTCGAAAGCAGCCGGTTGGAGCGCGACGCGATATCCACCAGCAGCAGCTCCGCCTCAAAGCGGTTGTCTTCATAGTTGGCGCGCGAGGCGACCAGCGCGATGTGCTTGCCCTGGGGATCGATCTGCGGGTCTGCCAGCCGCACGGCTTTCGCGGCGGAGTTCAGATCGTAGCGGGCTGCGCCTGCCGGGACTGCTACAAGCAGAGCGCAGGCGGCTCGGAATAGGAAGGAGGACATAATCCTATGATAGTCCCGCCAAATGGCCCCAGGATTGCATGCTTTGACGGCAGAGGTACATATGAAACGACTTAGAGATCTACTTGTCCTTAGTGTTCTGACCGCGTTAACCGCTGCTGCGCAAGGTGGTGGGGCCATTCCCGCCCAGGCAGCCCGGGGCAAGGAGCTGTTTTTGAAGTCGGCGAAGGGCGTCCCCTGTGGCACCTGCCACACCTTGGGTGGGGTTGGAACGGCCGTCGGGCCTGATTTAAAGAAGCTCGCTTCGCTGGCCATGCCGCGCGGCCTGGTGATGGCGATGCAGTTGACCGTCACCGAGTACGTGCAGGAAGTGAAAGCCGGCAATGCGAAGTTCTCCGGCATCCAGAAGCAGAAAACCGGTGACGAAGTCGAGATCTGGGACTTGAGCGAAATGCCCCCCGTGCTGAAGAAATTCAACGCCAAAGAGATCTCCTCCATGAGCCGCAACGACAAGTGGAAGCATCCGCCGGCCTCGGCTGGCTATACGTCCAAGGAACTGGCCGACCTGGTCGGCTGGCTGAAATTCGCCTCCATGGGCTCCGTCAAGGAAGTGAAACCTTCCGAAGTGGAAGTCAGCCAGTAGTCCCTGCAAGATTCCGGTTCAGGAGTTAGAATAACGACTGAATGCACAGCGCCCGCCGCATGCGCGATCGAGTTTCACCTGGAACTCGCGTGCGGCGAGGCTGCGTTGTGCACGTTTCGTGGAGTCTTATGGATCGGAATCTTCCTTTGATTCTTGTAGTGCTCGCCGGTCAACTCGCGGCCCAGCCGGCCAACGGTTCCTCGCCGGTAGGCACGAACCTGTGGTTCTTTCGCGACTGGGTCTCGGAATACTCCACGGTGGATGTGTTCAAGGCCTCCAGCCGCTGGATCCCGCAGTGCAACAACTGCACTCCGACGGTCTGGGACACCGGCGAATTCCGTCTCCTCGATCTTGACGAAAACGGCTGGCTCAAGTCACTGCCAGCCGCCGGCGCAGGTTCGCGCTACTCGAGTGTCGGGACCCTGATGTTCGATGGCTTCGGCGGCCACTATCCGCGCGGCCAGTACGTCGTCCTTTACGAGGGCGAAGGCACCATCAACTATG
>Ga0118677_10008444_pt1 | contig 16504 bp, 14 predicted proteins | sample AliMusrvi5mmetaG_FD_86154 | JGI IMG/M metagenome (GOLD analysis project Ga0118677, IMG submission 86154) | reverse complement strand
GGGGATATTATTTGAACTGCCAGGTTAACAATAAAAAAATCAATGCCGATACCGGAAGAAGGGGACGTCTCCTCCTTTCGAAGTTCGTCAATATACATCACTTCTTTTCATCAAGGTGTGAGAGAAACCATCCGAATTCTCCTTGCATGAGGTTTAGAAAATATCAGTGCTATAAAAGACCGAACAGCGTGAGTTTTTGAAAATGAGAAGAATCCGAAGGGATTCTTTGATCAGGCAAACATCTCGCCTTCGACATCTGTGGGTCCCCGGTTGAAGTCAAGGCCCACCTTTGCGATCGCTGCCTCGAAATCTTCCTGGGTTATAGCAGGACGTTCTGTCCGGATGGCGAACATACCCGCTTCCATGCAGATCGCCCTGAGGTCTGCCCCATTCTTGCCGTCAGTCACTTTCGCAACCCTGGCGAGATCAACATCTTTGTCAATGGTCAGGGCGCGGCAGTGGACTTTCAGGATTGAGTGGCGGCCGGTCTCATTCGGCAGGGGGATCTCGATGATCCGGTCAAAACGGCCAGGACGGAGCAGGGCTTTATCCAGGATATCTATACGGTTCGTTGCCCCGATGATCTTCACGTCGCCGCGGTTCTCGAACCCGTCCATGCCCGCCAGGAGCTGCATGAGGGTCCGCTGGACCTCCAAGACTTAAGATCTGTGTGCATATATTATCCATAAGACATCTGTCGTGTGATATAAGAACGACAGCACCCGCAAATTCCTTTAAATTCTCTTCCATTACCTCAAGCGTGGGGATGTCTAGATCGTTGGTCGGTTCATCTAAAAAGAGGACGTCGGCTGGCTTTAGCATAAGTTTTGCAATTAAGATCCGAGCTCTTTCTCCACCAGATAAACATCGTACTGGTATCATCAGTCGATCAGGTGAGAAAAGAAAGCGGCTCGCCCATCCGTTGATATGAATATCTTGCCCTCTATAACGGACGGTATCACCATTTTCGCATAGGGCTTCTTTTAAGGTAAGATCGAGGGGGATTTGCTCTCTATGCTGGTCGAAGTAGACAAGTTTTAGGTCATCGGCATATTTTAACGTGCCCATATCAGGATTGATTTGGCCGGCTAAGATCTTTAATAAGGTGGTCTTGCCCGTTCCATTTTTTCCGACAATACCGATTCTAATACCGGGAGATAGGAGGATGTCAACCCCTTGAAAAAGGGGCTTACCACCGAGTGTTATTCCCAGATTATGACCAGCAATCAATTTTCTAGTTTCCCGTTCAGATGCGGAAAAGTTTATTTTGACTTTTGGCTTTTTATTTCGTTCTTTGAGATTGGCAAGCTCTTCGAGCATTTTTTCAGCTCTTTCTATTCTGGAACGGGATTTTGTTGTTCGCGCTTTGGGCGATCTTCTAAGCCATTCAATTTCATCTCTAAGAGTTGTCTGTAGGCTTCTTTCTTGCTCTAGTTGGCCTTTTAAAAAAGTTTCTTTTCTTTCTAAAAAATCGGCAAGATCCCCATCGGAAATAAAGATCCCTTCCGGATAGCAACGGTTTAGCTCAAAAATGCGATTGCAGAGATTTTGCAGGAAAAATCTATCATGGCTTACTACAAGCAGAGGAACCCTTTCCCGCATGAGGAATTTTTCCAGCCATAATATCCCTTCGAGGTCGAGGTGGTTTGTCGGCTCATCAAGTAAAAGAACATCAGGCTCAGAGGTGAGCGCTCGTACCAGATCGAGCCTTTTTTTCCATCCTCCGGAAAGTTTAGAACTATCAGCAGAAAAATCAGTAAAAAGAGCCTTGCTAAGAAGCACTCTTGCCCGGATAAGGGCCTCTTGTTTTTCAGATTCCGGAAAATCTATAACAGCTGCATCTTCGATAGACATAGAAGGAAAGGAGGGGGACTGGCTCGCATAGCCTATTTTTAGTCCTTGTCTTTTCGATATAGTCCCTTCATCGGCTGTATCTTGGCCGATAAGAATTTTCACTAAGGTGGATTTGCCAGCGCCATTAGGCCCTAAGAGTCCTATTCGATCTCCGGCAGATATGGAGAAGGAAAGGTCGTCAAAAAGGATTTGTGGTCCGTAGCTTTTGCTAAGAGATTGTATGCTAAGTAATGTGCTCATGCCAAGACTATAGCATATGGGGATCTTTCTTTTTAACCTCTAACCTTGCTAAAAAAAAACTTTTTCAATACAACATGGTTATTTCTAGGGGAATTTCATGATTATTTCTATAGGTGTTTTACTAGTTCTCTCTGTGTTTTTTGGTTTTTTTGCCTTTAGAAAGCACGGTCCTTCTGCTATCGAATATGGAGCGAAAATTGCTTTTTTTGTGGTTTGGAGCGTACTTACCATGATGATCACTTTATGGGTTTTTAAAAACACTCTGAAACCGACTGTCGAAGTTAAATTTGATACGAAATCCTTTAATGAGATCATACAAAAATAGCAGGTAGGATATGCGAAGAGGGGAAATAGAGGTGTCTATATCTTTGTCTGATGAGGAGATTAGGACGCAGCAAATAAAACCCAGCACAATAGAAAGGTCTAGGGCTCTTTTTTTAGAGCACGGCTTTTTAAAAGTGGAAAATGTATTTCCCAAAGAATTTATTCAGAACCTAGCTCAGGTATATCTCAAAGGACTTGATTTTACCAAAGAGGGAGATCTTGGAGTCGGGGCACAGGTGAGCCATATGCGCTATATAGTGCCTATTGAGCTTAAGGGTCCCTTTAACGATCCGTGTTTGTATGCAAATGTTTTTTTACTGCCTCTGCTAAAATCATTCCTTGGCCCTCAAATGGTTTTAAGCTCTTTGGGCTCTGTGACATCATTACCTGGAGCGATGGACCAACATATTCATGCAGATTACTTGCCTCTTTTTGATGACGATGTCGTCTCTAATTGCGTCGTTCCCCCCTTTGCGATTACCATGGGAGTACCCCTGATAGACATCGATGTAATCAACGGGCCTACAAAAGCCTGGTCAGGATCCCATAGGGTATATCCTAAAGATCACAATCTTGGTCCCTATCCGATGCACCTTATTTCAGGCGCTATGGGGAGTTGCTATTTTTGGGATTATAGGACCCTTCATGCAGGAGGATCCAACCATTCGGATGAGGTAAGGCCGTTGCTGTACATGGCCTATACAAGACCTTGGTTTAATGATTTTTTAAATCCAGACCATTTGCTCATCAGCAATGAAGATTACCAAAAGATCCCCGAAATCCACCACCCCCTTTTTGCTAAGTATAGAGCCCTGCAAAAATACAAAAGGGAAACTGAAGAAAGTTGAGTTTTCTACGTTTTTATCAACGGACTTTTATTTATCGCAGCGTTTTGAAGTAGAGCAAGCTGTTTTTTTACCTATGATGTTATTTTTGGAGAGATTGCGAATAAAAGATAGATTTTTTAACAAAAAAACTGTGGGATGTTAATGTAGCGGATTAATCGCCAGATCTTGCTACTATTTTTTATTCATAGAAAAATAGAAATCAACAGTCATATTTAGTCTTTTTTTAAATATTTAAATTTTTTATCTTACTCCCTCCTATCCGTCCCTCCTATCCAAAAACGTGGAAAAACTATCTAGCCCTATGCTAGAATCTTTTTTTTTATGAAAAGGGGAAGATATGAGAAAGCTGCTTAAAGGGATTTTAGATTTTAGACAAAAGTATCATACTCATTATGTTGAAAATTTTTCCCATTTAGCACTAGGGCAGTTTCCTGATACTTTGTTCATTGCTTGTTCTGATAGCCGGGTGGTTCCTAACTTATTTGCTTCGACGAACCCTGGAGATCTTTTTGTCATAAGAAATGTGGGGAATATGATTCCTCCTTTTACCATTTCTTCTGCATGTCTTGGAACTGCGGAAGCAGCTGCCATTGAATTTTCTCTCACAAATCTTCCTATTACTAATATTATCGTTTGTGGGCATTCAGAATGTGCGGCTATGAAAGCCATGGTCACAGGGGTCGATAAGATTGAAGATCCCTTCTTAAAGACATGGCTAAGTAACTATGACTGCCCCATTGACCCATTAAAATCCCCTCTGATCTTTGATGAAGAGCTCTCCTTACACAATAAGGTCGCTCAGATGAATATCCTCCAACAGATTGATCATATAAAGGGGTATCCTCTTGTTAAAAAGCGGATCAAGAAAGGGGATTTGCAAGTCCATGGTTGGTACTTTGATATCGGGAGGGGAGATATCTACGGCTATGAGCAGGAATTTAAAAAGTTTGTCTTAATTGATGAAGTAGAAGCTAAAAGGATCTGTGATAGATTAGACCAATTGGAAAAGGGGCCTTCTTAGGATCCTTTTCTGACAATCCATAAGACTAGATTAATAAGTACAGTTAACATAGTGCTCACGATTATCGATGTCATTAAGGGAAAGTGAAAAGATCCCTTGGATCCTTCGGTGTTAATGTCACCGGGTAGTTTTCCCCAGTTAATATCGATTTTTCCGATAAGCCACAGAACAACTCCTGTAAGTACTATTAGAGCTCCAATCAGGATAAGTATTTTGGCTACATAGGTGATATTCAAGAAGAACCTATGAGAATGGTTTCTGTAATCGGAGTGCCAGGACCTTCATTGGCTTTATAGCGTAATAGCTCTAGTGTTTCTAAATCATACCAAACGTCTGCTTTCCAAAAACGTTTCCTAAAGCCCTGTAGAGTGATCTTTAGCTTTTGTGCCTTGTAGGTTTTTCCATTAATCGTTAAATCTTCGACATATTCCTTGGTTGCAATCATGTCATGAATATCAAAATCTTTGGGGTGGAGGATTTCAAATTTGTATTCGGTCTCTTTATCTTTGAGGAAATTGCGGAAGCCAAAAGCAAATTCCTGGACCCAGGGAGTCCGACCTATATCATAGACTTTTGTTTTCGGATCTTGTTTTACAAGACCTGTTACTGTGAGAGTATTTCCCTTTCGAGAAGCGGTAAGATCATACCCCTTATTGGGGTCTTTTTGTTTAAAAATTTCCAATTGGTAAGAGTCGGAGGTTTGGATCTCTGCCGTACTGCCATCAGAGGATTTTCCTGAAATTACCAGGTGGTCTTGTTCTTTAGTTATCGACCAGTCGGTGCTTACATTTTTTCCGTCGGTGGCCGACGTGTATTGTAAGGTCTCCTTACAAAAAAGAGGAGATGTAAGTAAAGCTGCGCAGCATACATAGTAAAATAAAGACATGAAGACCTCAAAATTGCCAGTGGCATAAGTACTAACCTACATGTTTACGAGGTTTTTTCCAAAAAAAATTTGCATTGAAGGAAGAAAGGGCCTTTATTGACAATATCGGCCTCTTGCATTACTTTGAACTTTCCGGCTTAAAGGATTTTCAAACTCTATGGACGATACAAAAAAAAGCTTTCCCCCTTTTCATCATTGGAAAGTGCGCCTGTATGTTGGCATCCTCATGCTCATCCTTTCCTTTTTGGGATTAATCGTAACGGAGCTTAAACAAGACGGGGCATGGTACTATTGGAGATGCCTATGTGTGGTATTTGCTATTTTAAGTATTGGGCTTCACTGGTACTTAAGAAAAACAGAGCAGGTATCTTTTTTAGGAACGATATGGCATGAGATCTTTCATTGGCTTGGGCTATTTCTTGCCGTCATCATAATCTCAATTATGGTTGAGGTGGGGATGATTGGGCGATTTCTTTCAAGTATTTCTGTGCTTATGCTGCTTGCCTTAACGACCTACCTCGCGGGTATTTACATGGAAATCACTTTAGTTTTTGTGGGTCTTTTACTGGGCATTCTAGCTCTTGGTCTTTCTGTTGTCTCAGCATATCTTTATCCGATCGTTATCCCTGTTACCGCTCTTTTGGGACTCAGTTTATGGATTTATTTAAAAAGAAAGCATCTTCACCATAAGGAAAATTTATGAATCTTTCAGCTTATTGGGACTCTTTTGCCCTATGGACTATGCACTTTGGCATGCCTCTTGTTCAATGTTACCATCTCCTCTGCGGATCTTCTTTTATCAATGTTGCTGCAGAGGATGCTGTAGGACTTGAAAAGGGGGCAAATATAATACTTGCCCCCATTCAGTATCTGCTTGCCGGAAGCAAAGCTTCAAATACGATTCAATTGGAAAATGGTCATGAGGTGGCTGTCTACTGTTTGAAGCAGCGATTTGATTATCGTGATGAAAATATGTGGAAAAAAACAGCGCTATCCTATGTTGCCTTGCCTGCAAGTCTGACCCTTGGCAGTGTTATGAAGGGCCTGTCTTACCTTTCTTCTGATACAAGGAGACGGCAGGAAAAAATCGCGCAGGCAAAATGCTCGGGGAAGGTAGAACCTAAAACCGAATACTATAAGTCTCTTGGGATTATTTCCTCAGAGCTTCCAAGCGCCGAAATGATTAATCCTTCCTATCACAAAAGACGTCCCGGTGAAGAAAATATATTGCAGCTAGAAAAGGCAGCTCTTCGTGATGTGGTTAAAGCCCTATCTGATAATAAGATCATGTTTTGGGCAGATTGCGGCACATGCCTTGGTACCTATCGCTACGGGGGGATCATCCCTTGGGATTGGGATATAGATCTAGCCATCCTCCAGCCTGATTTTACGAATGTAAAAAATGTTTTAACTAGCGCTCTTGATCCCAATCTCTACGTGGTCCAAGATTGGTCGAGTAGAGATAAAACTATGACCTATCTGAAGGTTTATGTGAAGGCAACAGGCACACTCATAGATATTTACCATTTTGGAATCGATGAAAAAAATCAGATGATCTCTTCTATTGTATCAAATATAGATTGCGTCTTTTTGCCAGAGTCATGGAAGGTGCGAGAGAGAAGGTTTGCCATTGAGACCCCATTTGATGTAGTCTTTCCCCTAAAAAAAGCCACATTTGATGGAATAGAGGTTTTTGTGCCAGCCAAGACGAAAGAATACCTTCAGTTAAGATACGGCGAAAATATTGAACCGGTAAAACTTTTTAATGAAAAATCAGGGCAGTACGAAAAAGATCTTTCCCATCCCTACTGGCAAAGGTCGTATGTGCAGTGAATAATTCCCTTCTCCTAGATCCGATTGGTGTGTTTCATACTACTCCCTTAAAGAAGTATGAACTGCCACGCCAACCGCAAAATATCGGAAGTATTGGATATATCCAGCTTGAAGGAGGAAAAAACTTTGAGCAGGCACTTGAAGGCCTAGAGGATTTTGAGAGGATGTGGATCCTATTTTCCTTTCATGAAGGTAAGGGGTGGAGCCCTAAGGTTCTTCCGACAAGATCTAACGAAAAGGTGGGTGTTTTTGCAAGTAGATCTCCCCACAGGCCAAGTCCGATAGGTATGTCGTGCGTAAGACTTGTAGCTATCCAAAAACGAAGACTTATCATTGCAGGGGCCGATCTTATCGATCAAACCCCGATTTTCGATATCAAGCCTTACATTCCTTATTGTGATAGCTTCCCCGATTCTAAAGCCGGGTGGGTCGATGAAATAGCGAAAAATGAGCACAGAGTGGAGTGGAGTGAGCAGGCTTTGCTCCAAAGAGAGTATCTTTGTAGAGAGCAGGTGGTATTCGAACAGGAAGCTTTTCAGTCTCTACGATTTTTTTCAGGACCTAACCACTATAATAGGATTCGGTTTTTGCAAGAAAATAAGTATCTGCTGGCCTATAAGACATGGAGATTCCTTTTTAGTGTCGATTCCGTGGATAAGAAGATTCTCATCCTAAAGATCTTTAGTGGATACAGCCTAAAAGAATTATCTGAAGGTTTTTTTTCTGAAAAAACTCTTCACATCCGGTACCTTGAAACTTTTCAATATTCAATTTTACATGGCAGGGAATATGCACCCTTATGTTAGATTAAGAAGAAAGGAATCATCTCATGCTTGCAAAAATATTTAAAAGAGGTCTTATCGCAATAGCGCCGCTTGCGGCAACAATCGCCCTTATTCAGTGGCTTTTCTCCACTCTTGAAGGGGTATTTAGCGTCCCGATTAAAGCTGTGATCGGAGACCAGTACTATTTCAGGGGGATGGGCATTATTGTGGCTCTGTTCTTTATTTTCTTGATCGGCTCGATCATTAATAATTGGATTGTTCAGAAACTCTCTTCTTATGCAGAGCTTCTTTTAAAGAAGATTCCTCTTGTTAAAACTCTTTATAATTCTATCGGTGAACTCATGAGCTATTTTCGCTCTAAAGAAAAGCAAAATCAAGGTGGTGTTGTCTTGATAGATATCAGTGGTATCAAGCTTGTGGGGCTCGTTACTAGAGAGTCCTTTAAAGAGCTACCCCATGGAATGGGAGAAGATGATGATATTGCTGTATTTTTACCCTTAAGCTATCAGATTGGTGGCCATACCGTAATAGTTTCCCGCTCGAAGGTTAAACGGATTGATATGACAGTTGAAGAGGGGATGCGTTTTTGTGTTACTGCGGGGGTTCTCAACCAGAACAAGAAGCCTGTGGAAGAAATCGCTCCCTAAAATTGCCTTCTATTATATTACAAAAAAAGCCTAGCAATTTATTGCTAGGCTTTTTTTATGAACAATAATTAGTTGCAACTATTTTAATTAAATGATAAGTAGATATTTAATAATTAAAATGAGTGGGTGTATGGCGGCTAACAAAGAAGTTATTCTTATTACAGGGGCGAGTGGTAGAATTGGATTTAGAGCGGCAGAGCGCTTTGTTGAGGAGTACAATATAGTAGGTTTTGATGTGTTTTTAACGGGGCATCTTCCTGGGATAGATCTTATCGGCGTTGATATGGCCTCGGAAGAAAGTTTGGATGAGGGACTTAAACAACTGCTTGATCGTTATGGGAATAAAATAGCTTCGGTAATTCATTTAGCCGCATACTATAATTTTTCCGGCGGAGGATGGCATAATTATCAGAGAATTACTGTCGAAGGAACAGAAAAGCTTTTTAAAGGGCTTAGAAAATACAATTTTGAAGTAGGTCAGTTCATTTTTTCAAGTACCATGCTTGTCCATGCACCTTGTCTTCCCGGACAAAAAATCGATGAAAATTCTCCGGTAATTCCTAAATGGAATTATCCAAAATCGAAGGTCCTTACCGAAGACCTCATTCATCGGATGCAGGGGGATATTCCTACTGTTATTATGAGAATTTCTGGTGTTTATGATGACAGGTGTCATTCGATCCCTCTTTCGAATCAAATTCAAAGAATTTATGAGAATCAGCTTGAGGCGCATGTATTTGCCGGTGATATAAGTCACGGAGCTTCCTTTCTCCATATGGATGATCTTGTAGAGGCCCTATGGATAACTGTCCAAAAAAGAAAGCAACTGCCACATGAACTTGTCCTAATGATCGGAGAGCCGGAGACTTATAGTTATGATATCCTCCAAAAGACCATAGCTAAAAACATCTTTGGTGTTGATTGGAAGACATGGTCTCTCCCTAAGCCAATTGCAAAGATAGGTGCTTGGTGCCAAGATCGCCTTCCCTTTTTTAAGAAAACATTTATTAAGCCGTGGATGATAGAACTTGCAGATGATCATTATGAGCTCGATATTACAAGAGCTAAAAAAGTATTAAATTGGGAGCCTAAACACAAGGTTATCGATAGCATTCCTATGTGGATAGAGCAGCTTAAATTAGAACCCTTAGCCTGGTATGACGAGAATAAGCTAAAACCAAATGAAAAGGTTTCAAGAGGGGAGTCATGACTTCCCGCCAAATTAGTTTTTTCTTTGCAGCTATTGGATTATGGCTACTAGCGGCCCCAGTGACATTTGGATATAATGACGGTATTATGATCCTAAATGACCAAATTACCGGTGTCTTACTTGTAATTCTCGGCTTTATAGGGGCTATGATTTCTTCGAAGGGCCAAGTCCCTATATTTCTAGGCCTCGGACTTTGGCTAAGTGTGGCTCCTCTTGTATTCTGGGCTCTAGAACCAATAGCATTTTTAAATGATACCCTTGTAGGTATGATTATTTTATTTTTTGCGTTTCGGTATCCCGGTATGCAAGGAAGGTCGGAAGAACCACTTGGGGAGGCGCCGCCTGGCTGGTCTTTTAATCCGTCCGGATGGGGACCTAGAACCTGTACAATTTTCCTCGCCATGCTATGCTGGTTTCTATCTCGCTATCTATCCGCTTATCAGCTTGGGTATATACAAAATGTTTGGGATCCTTTCTTTGGTTCGGAAACAGTCCAGGTATTAACTTCAAATGTTGCCGACTTTTTCCCTGTTTCCGATGCGGGACTTGGAGCCTTTGCTTATTCACTAGAAGCCTTTTTAGGATTTCAAGGAAATTCTCAAAGATGGCGCACGATGCCATGGCTTGTCGTTCTATTTGGATTTTTGGTCGTTCCCGCTGGACTAGTAAGTATTATATTGATAGTTCTTCAGCCTATTGTTGTCGGTGCCTGGTGCGGTCTATGTCTGGTGATTGCTTCGTGTATGCTTGTCATGATTATGCTCACTATAAGTGAAGTTGCTGCAACCCTTCAATTCCTTATAGCAACCAAGAAAAGCTGTGGTGTTTTCTGGATGGTGTTTTGGAAAGGTGCTAGAGCTATAGAAGGTAAGAACCCTATTAAAGATTCTTGGGGAATAAGCGCTCCGTGGAACCTGGCACTAACCGCAGCAATTGGAGCTTGGCTTATGTGCAGCCCTGCCATTTTACAGATAAGCGGTATTGTAAGTTACAGTGTTTATACTGCCGGTCCTATTCTAATAGCAGTCTCTATTATTTCGTTTGCAGAGGTTGCTCGAAGCTTTAGGTATGTAAACTTAATTTTAGCTGTCTGGCTTTTAGTTTCTCCCTGGATCTTGGAAGGGGCGAGCTTATCTTTCATTGTGAGTAATTCAGGTTGCGCCATTTTGGTTATTGTCCTTTCCCTTATAAAGGGCGAAATCACCCAGAAATTCGGCAGTTGGAGTAAATTCATTAATTGAATGTAAGCGTTAAGGGGCTTAAATGTCCCTTAACGCTTTATGAGTCATGAAATATCAGAGTCCTATCTTAAAAATTCAGAAAAAATAAAAAGGTCATTTTCCCTATGGAAACTAGGGGGTAAAAGCTTTTTCTGCAAAAAAAAATGGAAAAAGATTTGCCATAAATCTATGCATTTTTGTATGTTATTGCCTTCTTGATGACGATGATCGAAAGAAAAGTCGAAGTGAAGAAATAGCGAAGCTAGTAAGGCTCGCAAGTTGTTTTGACAGTAGAAGAGAAATGATGAATTAAAAGTAAGAAGTTTGTGCGGAAGTTCATTAAGTTGAACTCCGAAAATGTCAATGAGTAAGAACAATTCAAAATTATTTTGATTGAGAATTTGATCTTGGTTCAGATTGAATGCTGACAGCGTGGATGAGGCATGCAAGTCGAACGAAGTCGTAGGGCAACCTGTGACTTAGTGGCGGAAGGGTTAGTAATACATGAATAACTTACCTTTAACCTGGGGATAACGATTGGAAACGATCGCTAATACCGAATGCAGCAACGAGATATATTATCATGTTGTTAAAGTAGGGGACTTGGAAACAGGCCTCGCGGTTAGAGAGAGGTTCATGGGATATCAGCTAGTTGGTGCGGTAATGGCGCACCAAGGCTAAGACGTCTAGGCGGATTGAGAGATTGACCGCCAACAGTGGGACTGAGAACTGCCCACACTCCTACGGGAGGCTGCAGTCGAGGATCTTTCGCAATGGGCGCAAGCCTGACGAAGCGACGCTGTGTGAATGATGAAGGCCTTCGGGTCGTAAAGTTCTTTCGCGCAGGAACAAGAGAGGAAGATAAATAGTCTTCTGATTTGAGCGTACTGCGTAAAGAAGCACCGGCTAACTCCGTGCCAGCAGCTGCGGTAATACGGAGGGTGCAAGCATTAATCGGATTTATTGGGCGTAAAGGGCGCGTAGGCGGGCTCGCAAGTCAGATGTGAAATTCCGGGGCTCAACCCCGGAGCTGCATTTGAAACTGCGAGTCTATAGAGGGATGACGGAGAAAATGGAATTCCATGTGTAGCGGTGAAATGCGTAGATATATGGAAGAACACCAGTGGCGAAAGCGGTTTTCTAGTTATTACCTGACGCTGAGGCGCGAGAGCAAGGGGAGCAAACAGGATTAGATACCCTGGTAGTCCTTGCCGTAAACTATGTATACTTGATGTAGCTGGGCTCAACCCCGGCTGTGTCGGAGCTAACGCGTTAAGTATACCGCCTGGGGAGTACGCTCGCAAGGGTGAAACTCAAAAGAATTGACGGGGGCCCGCACAAGCAGTGGAGCATGTGGTTTAATTCGATGCAACGCGAAGAACCTTACCCAGATTTGACATGTAGAGGACAGTTCCAGAAATGGAATCTCCCGTAAGGGTCTTTACACAGGTGCTGCATGGCTGTCGTCAGCTCGTGCCGTGAGGTGTTGGGTTAAGTCCCGCAACGAGCGCAACCCTTATCATTAGTTGCCAACAGGTAATGCTGGGAACTCTAGTGAGACTGCCTAGGTTAACTAGGAGGAAGGTGAGGATGACGTCAAGTCCGCATGGCCTTTATATCTGGGGCTACACACGTGCTACAATGGTTGGTACAGAAGGCAGCGAAGCCGCGAGGTGGAGCAAATCCTTAAAGCCAATCTCAGTTCGGATTGTAGGCTGCAACTCGCCTACATGAAGTTGGAATTGCTAGTAATGACGTGTCAGCAACAACGTCGTGAATACGTTCCCGGGCCTTGTACACACCGCCCGTCACATCATGGGAGTTGGTTTTACCCGAAGTCGATGACTTAACCGCAAGGGGAGAGTCGCCTAAGGTAAGGCTGATGACTGGGATGAAGTCGTAACAAGGTAGCCCTATCGGAAGGTGGGGCTGGATCACCTCCTTTAAAGGACAATACTAAAATCCTCGTGATTTTAGCGTTCTTAGGTTGAGACAAACTTCTGAAATTAATTCATCATTTCCCTTCTGCTGTTAAAAGCAGAAAAATTTATCTAGTGTAACTAGATGATAAGCTATCTTGAAAGTCGTGAGAGAAAGAAATTTTAAACTCAAGAGTATGAACAGTAAAATGTTGATACAATTTTTAAAGTGGTAATACAATTCACAAATAAAAATAAGCGCTTGAGGAGAAAATTCTTCATACTAAATAGGAAGTAGGTGAAGGCAGCTGACACAAAAATTTTGTGATCAAGCTGCTAAGGGCTGTTGGTGGATGCCTAGGCATCAAAAGGCGATGAAGGACGTGAAAACCTGCGAAAAGCTCCGGTGAGCTGGAATAAAGCATTGACCCGGAGGAGTCCGAATGGGGAAACCCGGCGAGAATAATATCTCGTCATTCTTAACTGAATACATAGGTTAAGGAAGCGATACCTGCCGAAGTGACACATCTCAGTAGGCAGAGGAAAATAAATCTATAAGAGATTCCCTCAGTAGCGGCGAGCGAAAGGGGAAGAGCCCAAACCGATAATTTTATTATCGGGGTTGTAGGGCCTCTTACAAAGCGAAATTATGTTTAGCGGAAGATACCTGGGAAGGTACGCGATACGAGGTGATAGCCCTGTACGCGAAAATCATAATAAGCGAGAGAGGTACCTGAGTAGGGCCGGCCACGTGGAATCCGGTCTGAATCTGGGGGGACCACCCTCCAAGGCTAAATACTAATTGATGACCGATAGTGAACCAGTACCGCGAGGGAAAGGTAAAAAGAACCCTTGTTAAGGGAGTGAAATAGAACCTGAAACCAGCAGCTTACAAACGGTCGGAGGCCTATGACGCATTTTATGCGTAATGGCTGACGGCGTGCCTTTTGCATGATGAGCCAGCGAGTTAAGTTATAGGGCAAGGTTAAGGGACTATCGTTCCGGAGCCGAAGCGAAAGCGAGTGTGAATAGCGCGTTAAGTCCTATGATTTAGACACGAAACCAAGTGATCTATCCATGATCAGGATGAAGCAAGGGTAACACCTTGTGGAGGTCCGAACTAGTGTCTGTTGAAAAAGCCTTGGATGAATTGTGGATAGGGGTGAAAGGCCAATCAAACTTGGAGATATCTTGTTCTCTTCGAAATAACTTTAGGGTTAACCTCAGTGATAATCAATTCGGGGGTAGAGCACTGGATCCACAAGGGAGCCTACCGGCTTACCGAAGGGAACCAAACTCCGAATACCGGATTGAGAACTGGGAGATAGACAGCGGGGGATAAGCTTCGTTGTCAAAAGGGGAACAGCCCAGATCGTCGATTAAGGCCCCTAATTCTATGCTAAGTGAGTAAGGAAGTGAAGTTTCAAAGACAGTTGGGATGTTGGCTTAGAGGCAGCCATCATTTAAAGAGTGCGTAACAGCTCACCAATCGAGAGACTTCGCGCCGATAATAGACGGGACTAAAGCATAGAGCCGAAATCACGGGTGTAGACTCGAAAGAGTTTACGCGGTAGAAGAGCGTTGTATGTGCGAAGAAGGTATACCGTAAGGAGTGCTGGAGCGCATACAAGTGAGAATGCATGGCATTAGTAAACGATAAAGGATGTGAAAATCATCCTCGCCGAAAACCTAAGGTTTCCAGGGTAAAGCTCGTCTTCCCTGGGTTAGCCGGTCCCTAAGCTAAGGCAGAAATGCGTAGGTGATGGGAAGCAGGTTAAATATTCCTGCGCCACCTAAGACGTATACGACGGGGTGACGAAGTAAGTTAAGCACGCGGACGATTGGATATGTCCGTTGGATCATGCGGTTGGTTGATAGGTAAATCCGTCAACGTAATACCGGGTGATACACAAAGGGAACCTTCGGGGGAACTGATGGTGTAGAGCGATGCTTCCAAGAAATAGCCTCTAGTTGTCGATGGTGACCGTACTCAAACCGACACAGGTGGGTGTGAAGAATATTCTCAGGCGCGCGAGAGAACGCTCGTTAAGGAACTCTGCAAATTATCCTCGTAACTTCGGGAGAAGAGGAACCACGGTCCGTGATTGACTTCGCGTCAAGAGCGGAAAGTGGTCGAAGCGAAATGGCCCAGGCGACTGTTTAACAAAAACACAGCACTCTGCTAAGTCGTCTAAGACGATGTATAGGGTGTGAAGCCTGCCCAATGCCAAAAGGTCAAAAGGAGGTGTCAGCCGCAAGGTGAAGCACTGAATTTAAGCCCTGGTGAATGGCGGCCGTAACTATAACGGTCCTAAGGTAGCGAAATTCCTTGTCGGGTAAGTTCCGACCTGCACGAATGGCCTAACGATCTGGGCACTGTCTCAACGAGCGACTCGGTGAAATTGTAGTAGCGGTGAAGATGCCGTTTACCCGCAACAAGACGGAAAGACCCCGTGAACCTTTACTGTACTCTGATATGGGCTTTTGATTTTTCATGTGTAGGATAACCAGGAGACAATGAACCAGGCTCGTCAGGGCTTGGGGAGTCAACGTTGAAATACTGGTCTTGAAGAATCGAAAATCTAACCTCATCCCGTGGAGCCGGGAGAGGGACAGTGTCAGACGGGCAGTTTGACTGGGGCGGTATCCTCCTAAAAAGTAACGGAGGAGTCCAAAGCTTACCTCATCGTGGTTGGTAATCACGAGTAGAGCGTAAAGGTATAAGGTAGGTTAACTGCGAGACCAGCAAGTCAAGCAGATACGAAAGTAGGGCTTAGTGATCCGGCGGTTGAAAGTGGAATCGCCGTCGCTTAACGGATAAAAGGTACTCCGGGGATAACAGGCTTATCGCCACCAAGAGTTCATATCGACGTGGCGGTTTGGCACCTCGATGTCGACTCATCACATCCTGGGGCTGGAGAAGGTCCCAAGGGTTTGGCTGTTCGCCAATTAAAGTGGTACGCGAGTTGGGTTCAAAACGTCGTGAGACAGTTTGGTCCCTATCTGTTGTGGGCGTAGGATACTTGAGAAGAGCTGCTTCTAGTACGAGAGGACCGAAGTGGACGAACCAATGGTGTTCCGGTTGTACTGCCAAGTGCATCGCCGGGTAGCTATGTTCGGAAAGGATAAGCGTTGAAAGCATCTAAACGCCAAGCCTCCTTCAAGATAAGGTATCCCTATGAGACCCCCTGAAGACTACAGGGTTGATAGGTCAGATGTGTAAGCGTAGTAATACGTTGAGCTAACTGATACTAATTGGTCCATTGGCTTGATCACTTTTCTTTTTGATCAGCGTCCTAGTTCTTAGAGATAAGAGCTAAGACACTGATAAGAAAAGCTGCCTGAACACCTTCTTCTTAGATGGTGTGAGGAAAAACTCTTCAAGCGCTTTTTTTTAATTGTGAATGATTTCTTTCGATTACGACAACAAGTTTTCTTGGTGGCAATTGAGAGAGGGAAATACCTGATCCCATCCCGAACTCAGAAGTCAAGCCTCTCATCGCCGATGGTACTGTACACAAGAGTATGGAAGAGTAGGTCGCTGCCAAGGTTTTTATTCCTACCCCAATCGCTGAAGAAGTGGTTGGGGTTTTTTTTTGGTGCGACTGGCATGACACAATACTAGGGAGTGAAAGTCTCCTATAGGCCCGATAAGGGGAACTATTAGCGACTGGCAAGGGTGTCCATCGTGAGGTGGAATCTAAAGGAAGCCATAGC
>Ga0118677_10008442_pt1 | contig 16510 bp, 17 predicted proteins | sample AliMusrvi5mmetaG_FD_86154 | JGI IMG/M metagenome (GOLD analysis project Ga0118677, IMG submission 86154) | reverse complement strand
TATTATATAGTATCCTTCATATGGAAAAACACTTTACAGCTACAGCCTACATCCTCAAAGAAGATAAGACACTTCTTATCTACCACAAGAAACTGCAAAAATGGCTTCCTCCGGGCGGTCATGTTGAAGAAAACGAGACACCGGTAGAAGCCGCAAAAAGAGAATCGCTTGAAGAAACCGGCCTAGAAATAGAAATCATCAAAGATGAGCACCTATGGATCGTCTCCCCTAATGCAGTAAGCTTCGAAAGACCCTACCTTTGTCTTATAGAAAACATCCCTGCTTATGGCAGTAAACCAGCTCATCAACATGTCGATATGATTTATATCGCAACCCCCTCTGGTGGTAAAGAGATCTCCGAGCTGTTAACAAGCGGGGAGCTAAAGTGGTTCACACAAGAAGATCTTCTCTCCTTAAAACCAAAAGAGGAAATCTTTTCTGATACACTGGAAACTCTTACTCACCTTTTTACTACAGTAAAAGTTTAACCTCGCCAAGATCTCTTTCTATGCTATATATGTAGGTTTGAAAGGGGAAGTGAATCTATGGGTGGTATAGGATTTTTTGTAGCATCTACGGGACAGAATGTCGGCAAAACAACAACGAGCCTGGGCCTAGTAGCTGGGCTGCTTAAAAGGAAGATCCAAACAGGATTCATGAAGCCTGTCGGCCAAGAGCACGTTAAGCTTTCTTCTGGCGAATTTGTCGATAAAGACGTCATCCTATTCAAAGAACATTTCCATCTTAAAGATTCCTATGAACATATGAGCCCAGTTCTCATCCCATCCGGCTTTACAAAAGACTTTCTTGATCAAAAAATCCACACCCAAGATCTTAAAAATAAGATTGAAGAGAGCTATATAAAACTCTGCAAGAAAAATGAGTTTATGGTTGTCGAAGGAACAGGTCATGTAGGAGTGGGATCAATTATTCAACTCAATAATGCGCAGGTAGCTCAAGTGCTAAATCTGCCGGTTATTCTCATAGCCTCAGGGGGCCTTGGATCTTCTTTTGACGAACTAACCCTTAATAAAACACTCTGCGATCATTATCGGATTAAAGTAATGGGAGTTATCTTAAATAGGGTGAAAGAAGAAAAAAGGGAAATGATCACCCACTACATGGGTAAGGCCTTAAAAAAATGGAATGTTCCCCTACTGGGATGCATTCCCTACGATGCCTTTTTAAGTAACCCCACGATGCAAGATCTAGAAATTCTTTTTGAAACTTCCTTAATTACAGCTGAGCAGCATAGACTCAGACACTTTGAAACTATAAGACTTGTTGCAACATCTGTCGACGTCTTTAGAGAAATGATCCTCCCCCACCAGATTATTATTACGCCGGCAAATCGAGAGGATATCATCTTAGCCACCCTTACCAAACAGTGGGAAATTAAACAAAATAACCCAAACGACGACCTAGGTGCCGGTCTCGTCCTTACTGGTGAATACCCTCCAAGGCACTTTATTATTGAGCAGATTAAAAAAGCCCAAATACCCATGCTATATACCGGTGTGCATAGCCATGTAGCAGCGCAGAGGCTTGCCAATTTCACAGCCAAGATCCGATTAGAGGATAGGGAAAAGATTAATGAGGCAATAGATATCGTCCAGTCTCATATAGATTTTGACACCTTACTGCGACTTACAGAGACGCACTCCAGCGAGTAAACTCCTCTACTATGAGTTTTACTGGCATGTCTTTGATGCACGCGCCTGTTTTACAGCTCCTTAGAACCTTACACCTTCTTACAAACTCTCTGCCATAAGGGCAAGACCCCTGAATTGCCACATGCATAGATCCAAGCGGCTTATACACCTTAGAAGAAGACGGACCAAATAGGCTGAAGGTCGGAGTTCCAGCTGACTGCGCTAAATGTAGAGCTGCTGAATCCATCGATATGACCCCATCCATTTCTGTCATAAGAGCCTGCCAAAAGGGAAGGCTCATATCCCCTATTGCCATAGAACTTTCCGGGAACTTTTTAACCAGTCTGTCAGCAAGGCTCTTTTCTGCCTCAGTAGAATAGACAAAAAGAAAACTATTTCCTTGCTGAATAGAAAAAAGAAACTCTTCTACTTGGCGCTCAGAAAGACGTTTATTTTCCCAGTTGGAACCAAGGGCGACCATTAGCCAGTGCTTTTCTTTACATGGCCTTGCATCTACTACGGAGATCAGCCTTTTCTGTTCCATCTCAGAAATCTTCAGTCTTACCCCTTTTGCCTGAAATACAGAGGTATCTCGTAGATAGTCTTGCGCGAGCTTTAAATAAGCATGGTATACACTTTGTCCTGCATCTACCTCAATTTTATGATCGGTAAAAAAAAGATTGAGCCACTCGTGCATGGGAGCCTTGCCAAAGCCAACTTTATGTTTACCAATAGTGAAAAAGTCGATAAGCCCCGATTTTGTATTCCCCTGAAAATCGAATACTACATCATAGGACTCTTTCCTCAAATCTTCCAAAAACAAAAGGATCTCTTCACGAACAGATTTGCCCAAAAAGTTTTTTCTCCACTTCTTACTATCCATGATCTTTACCTCATCAAGTAGGGGGTGAGCGAGCAAAAGATTGGCGGAGCCTTTTTCCACGACCCAATCGATCCGGGCACCTGGAAATCGAGTCCTCAAATATTCAAGAGCGCCGAATGTTTGCACAACATCACCGATGGCAGATGTTTTCACAATAAGGATAGAATCCATAAATAACCTTTAGTCATAAAAAAAAATCATACCCTATTACTGGGTAAATTGGTAAGTTTCAAATTAAGACTACAAGTACAAAGGGATCTTTTATGGATAAAAAAATTTTAGACGCCGCTCATCCTAAAGAGATGTATCTACTGGCTCTTACAGAAATGTGCCAGCGATTTGCTTTCTGGGGCGTTGGAAATCTTTTAGTATTATATCTAGTACAAACTCAGCATTTTTTAGATAAGGATGCCGATAACTTGTTTGGTATTTTTACGGGAGTAGCCTTTGTCTTGCCCGTACTTGGTGGATATATTGCAGATAAACTGGGATATAAAATGCCGGTTATCTGGGGATCTATTTCTACAGCCATTGGTTGCTTTTTACTCGCAACAGGAGCTCTACCCCTTGTCTATGCAGCGCTTGTATTTATCGCAGTCGGGGGAGCCATCTTTACCCCTAGTGTCTATGCTATACTTGGCCAAATTTACAGACACAAACAAAGCCTTAGAGACGGGGGGTTTTCCATCTACTACGCCGCTGTGAATATCGGAGTATTTCTAGCAATGATCCTCCTTGGCCTTTTTGGCCAGGAAAAACATTGGGCCATGGCTTTTGTTCTGGCAGGAGCTATTCAACTAGTAGGACTACTCCCCTTTCACTCTGTTAGCAAGTCAATCTATTTAAGCGATCTTGGTGCCCAACTCGAAACCAGAAACACCACCACAAAAAAAGCAAAGCTCCATCCCAAAGAAAGAGCCAGGATCTATGTCATTTCCATACTGGCCTTTTTCTCCATCATCTTTTGGATGTCGTATAACCAGGGGGGCTCTTCTATGACGCTATTTGCCCTACGTTATACTGATAGGCAGCTCCTCGGATTTCAAATGCCCCCTTCATGGCTACTGTCTGCAGAGAGCATCTACCTTATCGTGCTAGCCTTTCCCCTTGCATTAGGTTATAAATACCTATCCAAAAGAAAAAAAGATCCCAGCCCTCCCATGAAATGCGCCCTTAGTTTATTTGCTATAGGGATTTGTTTTGCTATCATGACACTTGGGTCATTAAATCTTCCGATGGGAGCAACAAGCGGATACCTGAGCCCATGGTATCTCCTGAGTGCATATGGATTCATGGCTCTGGGTGAAATGCTCATTTGTCCCATCGGGCTATCTCTTATTACCCACCTATCCCCCCATAGATATACCGCGATGCTTGTTGGCGTTTGGTATTTCTGTATTGGTGTAGCGTTTTATTTAGGAGGACAGCTCGCCGGATTTATGACAGATTTCAAACTCAGCGAATTCTTTAATATCTTTGTGTTTGCTTCATTTATCTCGGCCATCATCTTACTGCTGATTGTCAAAAAGCTAGATAAAATGAGACATGCAGATTCAATGTGATTTTTTAATAGGAGTTTCTTAACAAGCTCCTATTTTTTTTTAATGACTTCTTGCAGGTAACTAAGATCAGATACTGGATGCAGGCTTATTTTGAGTTGCTCTGAAAGAGTAATAAAATCATCTGGAAGAGGGGCTGTTATCAGCAATTCCTCTTTAGTCAGTGGATGTATGAAATGCAGGCCCCAGGCATGGAGCATGTGTCTTGCTGGCTGTATAGGACAAGCAAACACCTTGGAGTATTGGTAGTCCCCAAGTATAGGATGTCCCATTTCCTTCATATGCACACGGAGCTGATGTGTTCTACCTGTTTTTGGCTCTAAGAGCATAAGGGTGCATCTAAGCCCCTTCTCTAAGACACGCCAGATAGTGAGGGCGCGCTCCCCCTCCTTTTCTACTACTTGTCCATATATGGTCTGACCCTGATAAGCTCCCTTTTTTCCAAGAAAATTATCGATTATCCCTGATTTTTTAGAAATCGATCCATCAACAAGGGCGAGATAATATTTTTGCACTTCTCTTTTTTGGAAAAGATCTTTCATAGCGGAGAACATCTTAGGGGTCTTTGCAAGCATAAGAAGTCCTGAGGTGTCCTTATCGATTCTATGAATAAGGGAAAGGCTACCCTTATAAGCTATCTTCTGCATAACCCCTTCAGCATCGCTTAGCATCCCATAGGGCTTATTTATAATAAGAAGATCTGCATCCTCATGAAGGATTTCATACTCATGAGTTCCGTGCGATGAGGCTTTAAGGGTTCTTAGCTCTACAACATCGCCACGGGCAAGCTTGCGGGAGGAAAAAAACTCCACCCTATCATTAATCAAACACTCTTTTCCCTCTATGGCCCTTTTTAAGCTTTTTACAGAAGAGACCTCAGGACACATTTTTTTTAGAAAGGCAAGCAACGTAATGCCGTGATCGGCTGGTTCTACAGTAAATTGGGTAGTCGTTTTTTTTCGGCTCATAAACTCTCTAAAAAATTTATTAGAAGCCTAACTCCAACGCCTGTGGCAAGGGTCGGATGATAGGTTCTTGTTTCTGTAAGATACGCCGTACCTGCAATGTCGAGGTGGGCCCAAGGTGTTTCTTTCTTAATAAACTGGTGGAGAAAAGCAGCTCCCTTACAGGGAGAGGCTTTTCTTCCTCCAGAATTCTTCATATCCGCAATACAAGATTTTAACCCATCTTTATATTCAGAGTAAAGGGGAAGGCGCCATACCCTTTCAAAGGTCTTCTCTCCAGCTACTATAAGGTTACCCGCTAAGGTCTCATCATTACAAAAAAGACCAGCCGCCTCTTCTCCAAGAGCCACAACAACCCCACCAGTAAGTGTTGCAAGGTCGATAATACGGGTTGAAGAATAATGGGTCTGAAGGTAAGAAAGGGCATCAGCCAGGACTAGACGCCCTTCTGCATCAGTATCATTAATCTCTACGGATTTACCCGAGTGGCTTATATATACATCGCCCGGCTTATAACTGCCCGGACCAATTGCATTTTCAGCCGACGCAATAACTCCGATAATATTGCATTTCAAAGAAAGCTTTTTAGCTGCCTGTATAGTTCCTAGCACCGCTGCCGCCCCTGACATATCGCATTTCATGGTGTCCATCGAGCCACCGACCTTAAGGTTTAGCCCACCGGTATCGTAAGTGATTCCTTTTCCGACGATGGCTGTAATATCTTTCGATTTTGGATCGCCAAAATACTCTAAAACGATCAAAGCAGGTTCTTTTAAAGCGCCCTGGTTAACAGCTAGTAAAAGACCCATTTTTTCTTTCAGCAGCTCTTTTTTACGGAGTACCTTTACTTTAAGAGCTCCCCCTGCCATTTCTTTTGCATGAGACGCTAAAACATCGGCTGTCACATCATCTGCATTACCATTGATAAGATCCCTTGTAAACTGTACAGATTCTATGACAAGCGCCTGTTTTTTACAGGAAGCGAATGTCTTCTCATCAATACCTATGCACTGTATCTCTTTAACTAAGAAAGTAGGATCGAGCTTTACCGTTTCCCTTTTGAGTAGATCATACGCGTAGTTAACAAGAAGAGCGCCTTCGATTGCAGCTACAGAGTATTTCTCATTTTCAGATCCCATCTCTGGAAAGAAAAAGTTGACAGATTCCCATTTCTTTTTTCTCGCAAGTCTTAGGGCCGTACTATAACAACGGCGCAGGGATTCAAGTGTTATATCCTGTTTCCTGCCTAGCCCTAGAAGAAGGACTCTTTTTTCTTTTCCAGAAGGTTTATATAGAAGAGCTATTTCTTCGGTCTTTGCCAGGAAGTCTTTAGCTTTTATCGGAACAGAAGAAAGGGAAGAAAACTCTTTTGCAGAAAGGGCCATTTTAACCTGCGCTCCTTCCATCCAAAAGGGAACTATGACAATATCAGCTGTTTTTCTTTTAGAGGGCAGTTCACAAAAAGTCAGTCGCATATAGGCTCCGAATAAAGGTCTGTTATACCGGAAGCTATCACAAAAACAGTAAGAGTTTCAAGGAGAGAAGATAATTCTTCATCAATCAGAATTTTAAGTAAGACTCTTTAACACTAGATAATGTCGACATAGTCAGCTAAAAACTCTGCTGTTTTTGCCAGAGAATGCTTCCTTAAAATATCAAGATATTCCGCCGGAGTTTTAGGTGGGCGTTTTAACGACAACCGTATCTTCTTTATAACTGACAAGAAAACGCTCTGCCGAAGGTCGCATTGGTTGAGAAAAAAATCATCTGGATGTTGCACCTCAATTCCAAATGGCATAAGAGAAGAAGCAGGAAAGTCCTTTAAATTATAGGTAACAATGATTTGTGCTTGGGCCTTGATAGCAGCAGCTAACACATGCCGATCTCCGGGATCTGGCAATGAAAGTGTTTCTGCAATCGATTCATAGCCTTCAACCAAAGAATCCGGAACGGATTCATTGATGAGGTCTTTCATGCTCTCTAGCTTTTCACGGTTAAGATCAGGACGATCGATCCCTAAATTATAGATCCATTCCCCATGGATCTTATTTGACCACTTAGCTCTATATAACTCTGCAACAGCAAGTCTTATAGCAAGGTCTCTCACAGGAGCCGGATAAAGAATACAGGCGTCAAACAAAATGATAAAATCTGAAAACACTTTAATATCCCATACCTAAATCTTGAGATTCATCAGTTAATTTTTCTTGCATTTTACGGCTTTTTTCTTTTGAAAGCTCTTTGTATTTGACAAGCTCCTCAAATAGGACCCTTCGATGTCTACCCACCTTGCGGAAAGGAATCTTACCACATTCTAATAATCCTATGAGATAAGGTCGGGAAACATGCAAAAAATTAGCCGCTTCTTGCGTTGTAAGCTCCGCATGAAAAGGAACAATCGTGACGGCATCTCCTTTGGCAATATGCACAATAGTTCGAAAAATAAGCTCAACTACAGGAGGCGTTAAGGAAAACTCAATCACTTCCTTACCTCGCAAGCCTTGCAATGCAAAATGGATGTCTTTGCTGCCGACTTGAGACATAAACTTGCTCATATGAGATAGAGCATCCTCTGCTAAGGCTATATCCCGAGTCTTCGGTAAAACCGGATCCGTTCTTCTAGATACAACTGCCATACAATCCCCCTTTGTTATCTTTATTATAACCCGCCATTCGAAATAAACGCAATAAATTCTCCTAAGCCTTTAAGGATCTGAAGGCTCTGAGAATCCTTATTTATCTTAAAGGAAAGGAGGCTATCAGTAATAGTTTTTCAGCAAATATGAGTAAGTAAAATATTCCCGACTCTCAAATTAAAAGCAGAAGACTTGGATAAGCTTCAGAAGTTTCGTAAAGTAGTCTTGTAAGAGAATCGAGTCGCGCTAAGGAAAAGCGCGACCTGGGTAAAATTCTTAGAAAGGGATCTCATCATCAGAAAATGCAGCATCAGACTTCCCTTGTCCATAGGACGCAGTGTCATGGGCAGTAGCGTGAGCTGGCTCTGCTTGTTGAGATGACTCAGAAGAAGAGCTCGAAGAATCGGAGCGTCCAAAAGGACTAAACAGTATATTCTGCGCTGTAATATTCATAGAAACCTGAGGTTTACCATCTCTATCGGTAAATATCTCTGGCTTATTGAGCTCTCCCATAACAATGATTGAAGAACCTTTTTTAAAATACGTGAGCATCTTGTCAAACTGCTCTCCCCAAATGGTCACTTTCCACCAAATGGTTTCTTCTTTTCTTGCTCTTGCTGCGACTCGAAGAGTCGTCACTTTCTGCCCTGAAGAGGTAAAACGAACCTCTGGATCTGCACCAAGGTGCCCTGCAACCGTAATTTGATTCATGTCTGACTCCGAAAAATTAGTAATGTTATGTACCTAAGCGGTGATTATGTGGAAGAGGCGTTAAAATCCCAAGAAAAATTTTCGATGGGTTAAAGGAAGAGGAACAACTCCATTTTAAAGAATTACGTAAATAGATATTTACTGCCGATTAAATCTGGAATCAGGCGATTTTACAGCAAAACCCCCTTGCAAAAAAGCCCCTTCTTATCAATCATTCCTTTCCAACTAGGAGAACCTTTATGAGCCACCATCTCAAGAAAATAAACACACCACATGCTCCCTCTGCCATCGGCCCCTATTCTCAGGGAATCGAGGCAAATGGGTTTGTTTTTGTATCGGGACAACTTCCGATCGATCCTAAAACAAATACCATGGTTGAAAGAACTATTTCCGCACAAACAAAACAAGTACTCGATAATGTGGAAGCGATCCTTAAAGAGGCCGGCCTAACCTTAAATGATGTCGTAAAATCTGAGGTCTTTTTAAAAGACATGCAAGATTTTAAAGAAATGAATGCAATATATGCAGAAAGATTTTCAGGACCTATTAAACCTGCAAGACAAGCATTTCAAGTGGCTATGCTACCTTTAGATGCCCTCGTAGAAATTTCTTGTATCGCTGCAAAAAAATAATCCTTTTTATAGCTCGTTATTCATCAATTTATAACGAGCTTAATCGACCTTACTTCGATTGATCATTAAAAAACATTTCCACGTTTTTAATAAAACAACTTAAAATTATTTGATTAAAAATTCATTAATCGGATAGACAAGAAAATACACGAGAAAATAATTCAAAAAACATAAAACACGAATTAAAAAATGAATCACAAATTATTCACCTCTTATTCATCTGACAATTTTTGGAGTGATTCAAATATTAGAAATTTTGTATCAAGCTCAGTTTCACAAAATAATTCTAGAGAAACAAATAGCTTAGAAGATCTTCTTTCTCCGATTGATGAAATGCCCGATTTCCATGACCCCTATTCTGAAGTTAATTTATTTTTATCTGAAAGAATAAAAACAGAAATGAAACATTGCCAAACAGAAAAAAAATGGACTCTAAAATTCCAAGAAAACCTCATCCATAAAATCACTCCCGAATTTAGAAAAAAATTCCCCCATTATCGATTAGGTGTAATGGCCCTAAAAAAGACTTGGGAAAAAGTGATCTACTATACACAACAGATCGAAGGTCATACAGAGGCCCTATCAAAAGATGGCTCACTGAATATCGCATTTTTTATTAAAGAAAATCTAAAACAATATGCTCAGCTGCGCCAGACCAGGTCCCCGGCCTCCTATCATTACTCCCATCAGCTAGCAAGTAAGATCAGTGAATTTTCTGCAACAATTGATGGAAAAAAGCCTGAGTGGGATTTTCTAACAAGAACGATATGGTCGATGCAAAAACATCTCCTTATAGGAAATACACTACAAAGTACAAGCCCCTATGATGAACAAAATAAAGCAGATCATTTAATCCAGAAAATCCTTCTAGAAATTACTGCAAAAGAGGGGTTAATTGCTCAAAAGGATCTGGAATATAAAATTATACAGTCCCTTCAGTCTCTCCATGAGCTCAGCGAATTTTCTACACTTGATAAAATCTTATGTAGCAGCTCGGCGCTACTTGCCGAAAAGCTCTATCCCGACTCCTGTTTCCATAACAAGTATTCTTATGAAGAAAAATCAGCCCTACTAAGTTTTATTGAAAGACATAGCACACTGGTTAAATCGACAAGAGCCTCGTTAAAAATTCCGGAACTCGTCCGTAGGATCATAGCTCTTTATACCTTATCGATGAGACTGCCTAAAAATATCACTGAAGAAGAAATGAATGAAGCCGTTGATGGATGTTATCCTCAAGTAAGAAATGAAAGGCCCCCATTTAGCCAAGCGGTGTACGCTTTTATTTCCGCAGAACTGCAGCTCATGAAAAATGATCAATTCTGTAAATCAGTAGAGTTTGTAAAAAAAACCGTTTTCCAATCTTATTTAGAAGCCATTTCCTTACCTAAATTTGAAGGCCATGAAACAAGCACTCTTCAAATTATAATTTGGAAAACACTCTCTGCATCAGAAGGTTTTCTAGAAAAACTCCCCTATAAAATCGGACAAAAGATCGATGAAGAAATCGGATACATCCTGGTAGATAGTCCCCACCTTGGTTTTGAAGCAATCGTTAGATCTGTCGCCCGCTTTTTCCAGATAGCTAAAGAGATCTCAGAAAAAAACTTAAGCAAAGACCTAAGAGAAAAAGTTTACCTAGCTTCTCTCCAAGGCGATATGATCGCTGCAAGCGCTATTATCGATGCAGAACTCCCTTTGATAAAGCTAATGAAAGAAATGCATAAACAGGGATCAGTAGAAAATCCAAATATCTTCATAAATACTGTCATCCAAGAATACTTAAGAAAGTATCCCGAACTTACGATCTACGCAGCTCATGTATCAACCAAAGCATGGATCTACTTTAAATGCCTTTGGTATACAAATATTGAAGGTAAAGAGCCCACTGTATTCGATCGTTTTATCGCCTGGCATACCTCGCTACTTAGGTCGCAAGGATTTGCATCAGAAAAACAGCTTACCTCTAAGCTAGAGGAGATCTGTAACAGATCTCTGCCATTACTCCCCTCTGATGCTGGGTACTTAAATGAGCTACTTGGGCTTTCTAAACAAGAAAAATACGCCTAATAAGATAAAGGGAATACTCAAATACTGTCCCATCGTAAGATAAGACATAGATGTGAGATATTCACTTTGCTCTGTCTTTAAAAATTCTAATAGAAAGCGAATCGTAAATAGCAATACGAGAAAAAGGCCAAATAGCCTGCCTGGTCTTTTTAAAAGAAAAAACCTCCTCCAAAAAAGTCCAAGAGCCAAAAATAGCAAAAAGTAACAAATGGATTCATAAAGCTGGACAGGGTGCCTTGGAGCAGGACTTGATCCATCCGCCGGATGGCCAAAAATAACTGCCCAAGGAAGAGTTGAAAGCGTTCCCAGGATCTCCTGATTCATGAAATTCCCCATTCGGATGACAGATCCCGCAAGGGCCGTTGGAATAACCACCAAATCAAGAATTCTAAGCAGGGTAAGTTTAACAATTTTAAATTCTTTTCTTTTAGAAGTAATATAAAGGGCTATGATTATACCGATTGCGCCCCCATGACTTGCAAGCCCTCCCTCCCATACTTTGAAAATAAGTAAAGGATCACGCATTAGGTGCTCAAAGCTTTGGTAAAAGAGGACATCGCCAATTCTAGCTCCAATTACCGCTCCCAAAATACAAGCAAAAGAGATTTTTTCAGAAAGGAGGCGAGCCTTATGAAATATAGTGGAAACAGCCGAGCCAAAGAGCCTTTCCAAATAAATCCGCTTAACCACCAGATTCCTCGTATGTGAAGAAAGCGCTTCTAGATATTTCGTTAAAAAATTTCTGCGGGTAGGCGTGAATGAAGGTATTTTATCTGTTTGCAGTAATTCATTAAAAAAACCGCTCCAAACATGCGGCAAGCCCCCTTCCCCCTTAACTATAACCTTTCCTTTAAGAAAATGAGCTTGTTTGTTTTCTACAATTGTCTGTGCTATACTTTTAGGATCGAGAATTTCTTCTTTGGTAAACTGCGGAAAGCCAAGCAGATATGTTGCAAGAAGACGGCGAAGGACAAGGTAGCCTAAAAAAAAGCCTAAGGCAAATAAAAAGCCGTACCATAAAATCGGCCTGTTTAATAAGGGCAATGAAAAGTCGAACATATAACGACTTGGATCCCAATAAAAAAACCCTAACATACTTACACCCATAAAAAATTATGTTTAAAATTAAAATATTTACCATCGGAAAAACAAAAGAGACTTGGCTTCAACAAGCAACGGAAGAATACAATAAGCGGATAAAAAACACTATCCAAGTAGACTGGGTCCTCTGTAAAAATGATGAGCAACTGGCATCTACCCTAGAAAAAGAAAGCTCCTGGATCAGCCTAGACCCTAAAGGCTCTCTGCTATCGAGCGAGGAATTTTCCACCTTTTTATTTTCTGAGCTAGAAGAAGAAGGATCTCGATTAAATCTTGTAATAGGAGGCGCCGAGGGGCTAGCCCCCGGCATCCGAAAAAAAAGCAAATCGCTCATTAGCCTATCAAAAATGACCTTCACTCACCAGATAACCCGTCTTATTCTAGTCGAACAGATCTACCGGGCACTGGAGATCCGTAAAGGATCTGGCTACCACAAATAAGCTACTTAGCCGCCACTTGTCTTCCCTTTGAAAAGGCAAGCCTAAAATATTGCATAGCTCCATTTGTTAATGCCGATCCAATGGCAACATCAAGAGTTCCTCTTACATCTAAGGGAACGGGAAGCCATTTCATTGAAACGCCTAGAAGGATCATAGAGCTTATTAAAATAAGATAAGATACAGGATACATTTCTTTTAGAGTCATGCAACGCTTAAAAGAAAAAAACCGGTTAGATATTCTTGCAACTGTTTTGCTAAGGACAAAACGTCCCTTCATAAAACCGATGAATACTCCTATAGAAATGCAAACCAAAACGGCAGACTCATTTCCACCAGCCATTTTAGAAAGGCTATCAAGCAATGGTGACGGGGTAGTTCCCGGAACTAGATGTACTAGGAAGGAGAGCCCTTTATATAAAAGAAACACTCCGATGCAGAGCCAGGACGCAAAACTTATAAGCAAGGCTATAAAAGGACTTATACGCATAATTTCTCCATTTGGTTGTATTTTGGCCATACTAGCAAATCAGCCAAATCGAAAGCACGTAATTTTAAATTAAAAATCCCGGCTTACCATCCGGTTCAGCTCTGCTCTCACGAAAATAAAATCAACTTTACGATGAGCGACTACTCCTACTATATTTTAGATTTCCCCACTAGTAAAAAATATAGTGCCCGAAAATATAGTGCCCCTTTAACAGCTCTGCTGGTAAAATATTACTATATCCTTTTCAAGGAACTTTACTATCGTCACAAAATATCTAGACCCTACAAACGACTTTGCTTTTAAGACTATTTTTGCGACGGAAAAAAATAAAGATATTCTGATTCACTTTCTCAATGACATTCTTGTATTTAGAAACAAGAAGCCTATCGTTGAAGTGAATTTTTAAAGACCGTACAAGATCCCCTAATTGCCTCTCAAAAAACGAGTATAGTAGAAATCCTCATGCAAAGATAAGCATGGAAGCCATTATATTTTAGAAATGCAAGTTGCTAGATCAATGGGTTTTGAGAAAAGAGCGCAGTACTACGTCTCTAAAACCTACTGCTCTCAGGCTCAGATCGGGGACAAATACCCCGATCTCAAAGAGGTCGTTTTTATAGCAATAGCAGATTTTACCATGTTTCCTAATAAAAAGAGATACAAGTCGGATCATGTCATTTTAGACAAAGAATCCCACGAGCATGATCTAAAATTTAGTTTAATGACAAAAAAACATCAGCCTCTTACACTTCATTTTGTTTAACAGCACCACGTAACTTTTAGATAGCTACTTAAAAACCCTATAGAAGTAAAAACCTTGCCGGAGATCGTTCATGAATGTGTCACTAGCCTTTTTAAGAGTTCTTTTCTTTATACTCTGCGTATTTTTTATGACTACCTTTATGGTATCAAGTCCAACGGGAGCATATCATACCAATGCACTGATCGGAATCGGTATGGGTTGTTTACTTGCCCTCCTTCTTTTTGCATTTGATACCGTTTTCAGAAGGTTTAATCTTCGCTCTTTCAACATAGGGATTATAGGACTCTTCATCGGGTATTTAATGGGTCAGGCCTTAGTCCTAGTATTTGATGCAGTCCTTGATATCAGCAAAGTCTCCATTGTTCTTCAGCCGCAAGTGCTGGAGATGATCAAGATCTCTTTATTTCTCTTTGGAACCTATCTTGGTACAATCATGACACTGAAAGCGTCAGATGAGCTGTATGTCAGTATCCCCTTTGTAAAATTTGCCCCTACGGCTCAGAAGAAAAAAGATCTGATTCTTGATTCATCTGTTCTCTCAGACGCGAGGATCATCGATCTTTCAGCGACCGGCATGCTGGATCATTTGCTTATCATCCCTAGATTTCTTATTAAAGAAATCTACTCCCTCTCAGAAATCGGTGATGAAATGGCTAAGGCAAAAGCCAAGAAAAGCCTTGAGGTGATTAAGAAATTAGAGGCTATAGAAAGTTTAGATGTCAGATTCAACGAAACGGACTTTCCTGAGGTAAAAGATATCCATGGCAAGCTCATTCGCCTAGCTCGTCTTATCGATGCTAACATCCTGTCTGCCGACATTTCTCGTATACAGATGTCCTCTATCGAAGGGATAAGAATCATTAACCTACATTCCCTATCAAATGCACTAAAACCCCTTATGCAAGCGGGAGAATTCATCAAGATCAAGATCCAGCGCTATGGTAAAGAACCTAGACAAGGTGTTGGATATCTGGATGATGGTACTATGGTGGTCGTAAATGGTGGCGGCAAGTTCATAGGAGAGCTTATCGACACACAAGTCCTCTCCGTTAAACATACCTCATCAGGTAGAATGGTGTTTTGCAACGCTCTTGATGATGATAGTCTAGATCTTGACACTCTCCATGAGGATGACTATGACGAAGATAAGTAATCTTTGCCCGATTCTTGGTATAGGAAATGATATCATAGAAATTGAAAGAATCCGAAAAAGCTTTGACCGGCATGGATACCGTTTCCTAACCAAGCTCTTTTCTACTCAAGAGCAAGATTACTGCTTAAAACACACAGATCCTATACCACACCTAGCCGGGCGTTTTGCTGCTAAAGAAGCGGTTGTAAAAGCCCTTGGCACCGGATTTGGAGAGCATGCCTCCTGGCTCGATATTGAAATCATCAATGACGAGCTAGGCAAGCCTTGCGTAGTACTTTCTGAAAATCTTTCTAAAAAATGCAAGAACTCTATAATTTTAGTTTCTATCAGCCATTGTGATAGCTACGTTAACGCTATCGCTATCTGGACGAGAAACTAACAAGAAGTCTTTGGATATACAAGTGTTAGGCAAGGCATTAGCTCAAAGCTGATTCGCGCTCTGTTAATATCTTCAACTGTTAAATGTCGGTAAAAAACAGGATTATGTTTTAAGGGATCATATTCATTTATAGCACCTGTTCGGGTATCTATTGATAGACTTTTAGATGCACCTCGAGAGGATTTTAACGGATCTATTGATACAATTTTTAACGAAATCCGTTTACCTTGAGAATAGCTTGATACCCAGTTAGCAATCGAGTTCATAGTCTTTCTAGAAATAGGATCACCGACAATACCCCCTTTCAAAGTAAGCAAAAACTCTTCTTCCTTATTTTCGACGAGAGCCTTAAGTCTTTCCATGATCATAGTAGCGCCAACATCAACTTCTCCAGCATGGCTAAAATAGGCTAAAAAAGCGGTTTTTGTATGCAGATTATACCCTCCAACGATCACGCAAGGTCCTGCGCCATAAGAAGATATAATGGGCTTGGCATCCGAGGCTGTTGTAAAACCCACCTCAGACTGAAAAACTTCAGCAAAGGGATTAGATCTGAAAAATAACTGAGTTACAAAGGCAACTCGATCTGTCTGCGCTGGGTCCTCCTTAAACTTATGCACAGGCGCATCTAAAAAGTACAAAGGAGGAGTATAAGGAATGATAGCTACTCGAAAAGGATTTATAGCCGCCCTTTCCAGCACTTCGTGCTGGAAAGGGCGTTTCATAACTGACAGCATTAGGTAGCTAGCTCTGCTCGTATTGAGAGAAAAATTGGGACCTTCCTTGGTTTCTTCGGAAAAATATTTTCATAACCCGATAAGAATTAGCGTTCCTAGAAAGCTAGTCAGCTAAGAATCTGCTTTATTGGAGGGTACTGATTTGTCGGATAAGCCGCTTCTAAATAACTAGACAAATCTACACATTTCATAGACAAGTACAGTACGTCGATCAAGCAGTGTTATCGACGGTTCGTGTGTTGGGGTCTCGCCAACAAAGCCCGAGAAGGAGGAATCCCCCTATCTCAATAAGTAGACTTGCGTCTACTTAAAGGATCGACTTTCGTCGCCCGGAAATGCGCT
>Ga0118677_10008440_pt1 | contig 16513 bp, 14 predicted proteins | sample AliMusrvi5mmetaG_FD_86154 | JGI IMG/M metagenome (GOLD analysis project Ga0118677, IMG submission 86154) | reverse complement strand
CTATACGCAATATATTTTATGAAATGAGACACTTTTTCACTTAGACACTGATTTACTCTGGATTCAATTACAGATGGATAAAGATACTTTTTCGATCCATTTCAGTATTTCATCATTAGCATCATCAGGAGTTTTGAGATAAGTTGAATTTAGAATCAGATATGTATTAAGTTGGTTAGACGGTGGCAAGAATCCGGAAATGAGGAATTTGTTGAGTAACCGTTTCTGCAGATTTCGGCATGGATGCAATTCCTTCAGGGTCGATATAACTACAGTAAGTTGTTGCTGTCCTGTTGAAGCGTATAGATTTTCATCCATTGAGATCAATAAATAATTCACTTTCTCCTCCTTTACCAGCTTTGATCATTTCATTGGCCTTATTGAGACTTGATTCAATGTTCAGTTGATATTGTTACAGGTCTGGCGTATGACCGGGGGCTATAGCAATGACGGCATCAATTTTTTCATGTCCATAGGCAGCATAGGCAATCGCACCTTTGGCACTCATTCTATGTCCAGCCGGAATAATGAGTGTTGCGCCTTTTTTCCGTAGTTCCTGAATGTTATTTTCAACAATATTTAATGCGGCAGTATGACCACTATTCATATCCTCCTAATTCGCTCCACGGCATTAATGGCGTAAGAAGATCATACCCTTTTCTTTTCAATGATGTTGCAGGATTATTGATATGCTGGTATGGATTTCCTCATTTACCATACAGCAAAACAACTTCTATCTTGTTTTCAGTTGATGACTGCACATCACCCGTTAAAAAAGCTGGCGATATAAGTACTGATTGATAATAAAAACCGATAAAGGCTGGTCATTTGGAGGTTGTCTCCAAGTGAAGATTTATTTTCATTACAATGTTCCGCATGTCATGGTAATGCAATTTCACTCTGTTTCTCAACAATTTCTTAGAAAAAAATAAGATCTAAAAAGGTTTTATTAAAGTAATGAAAAAACAAAAAGACCCTGTTTAAGAGAGGGCCTTTTTGTTTAAAGAGTATTTATAAATTATTTCAATAATGCAAGAGGGTGCTGAATTATCTCAGCGTTCTTTTTCAGTAACATCTATGCATGACTTAATTTTAAATAACTGACAGATGTCTATGTTTTATCGATTGCGATCATTGTGCTGTCCACGGTTGTCATCATTGTGCTGTCCACGGTTGTCATCATTGTGCTGTCCACGGTTGTCATCATTGCGCTGTCCACGGTTGTCATCATGACGTTGATCTCTGCCATCTCTACGGTCGCGATCGTTATACCTGTCCCTTTCCTCCCAGTATTTGTGGTCATGTCTGCGGTACTCTCTATCGCGGTATCGCCTTATCTCTTCCCAGCGATGGGCTCTTATTGCATGGGGAAGTCTCTCAATGCTGACGACATCCCAAGGGCCACCGTAATGTGAAGACCCATACCAATAACCATCACGGTTTATATAGTAATAACCATCTAAGTAAATGAAATTATACGGGCTTCCGACTGCTACCGAGTATCCAAGTTCAGGGACATAGATAAATGTCGGCCTTGTATCAATAACAAAATGTGGTCTATCGCCAACATTGACGTGGATGCCGCCAACATGTATGCCGATTTCAGCTTTAGTATCTGCTGGGTGATTAACAAGAAATAGTCCTGTAATACCGGCTGCAAGCCAGATGGTTTTTTTCATGATTAGTAAGTTATAATGTTATGAAGTAAGAACAGGTTTCTGTTAAGGAGAGATAGCTATACTGCCATCTCTTCCGTTCAAGATTTTTACGGTTTATATCATAACAGACGTTTATTTTGATTTCTTCCTGCGGATAAAATTTCGAACAGAAAAATTTTTATCCGGTTGTTCGCAATCCTCCTGATATCGCATTGACTGTTAAAAAGAGTTCAAGCAGCAGAGTGTCGGACTCTTCCTGTGTTCCGTTCTGCATTTCCCTCCACTGTTTCAGCAGCTTGATTTGCTGATGGTGCAGCATATCAAGCCCTTCTTTCCGGAGAGTGATAAATTTGTTGACATTAAGCCGCTGGGTTTCAAGAGGTTCAGCGAAAAGTATTTCGATATATTTTTTAGTTCGCTGGTATTCGGTTTCAATCATTCCGAAAATATGTTCCCTGATGACGATGTTACCGACCAGGGATGCGTAGTGGCGCATAATGTTCAGATCTGCAGATGCCAGACTGGTGTCGGCATTGCTGATAATGTAGCGGAGAGGTGGCCATGCATGGCTTCGGTTTCGAATTTCCTCAAATGTTTCCGGGATGCTGTTTTGCAGAAATTCAAGTGCCGAACCGACACCGTACCACCCTGAAAGAGAAAAACGCGCCTGGTTCCAGCTGAAAACCCAGGGAATGGCACGCAGGTCATCAAGACTTGTTTTCCCGCTTCTTCGTGCCGGTCGTGATCCAATTCTGGTTGATTCGATAATGTCGATAGGGGTGGCTTCACGGAAAAAAGTGAGAAATCCATCTGCCCCAATAAGCTTCCGGTATGCCTGATTGCTTATATCGGATAGCATATCCATCACCGGTTCTAGGGGGTGCGCCCTTTTTTCCCCAACTCTTTGTCTAATAAGTACTTCGGCAGCTCCTGCCATGAACAGTTCAAGATTATAAACTGCACTGATACGGTTTGCATACTTCTGGGCGATAGTTTCTCCTTGTTCAGTAAAGCACATGCCGGCATTAAAGGAGCCCCAGGGTTGTGCTCTGATGAAACGGTGAGTCGGTCCTGCCCCCCGGCTGATACTTCCTCCTCTTCCATGAAAAAACAGAATATCAGTTTCGCAAAGTCCGCCTGCCTCAAGCAGTGCTTCCTGTGCGCGATACAGTGTCCATGTGCTTGAAAAAATTCCCCCGTCTTTGTTGCTGTCGCTGTAACCGATCATAACCTCCTGGAGCTTTCTTTTTTTACCTGAAGTTGTTTTTCGGTGATCGAGACTTCGTTTTGTAACGGGGTGGCGGAGAAACTCCAGAAGGATAGAAGGGCTTTTTTTCAGATCATCTATGGTTTCAAAGAGCGGGACTACAGGGAGCAAACAGGCGTCTCCATTTTCGGTCGGAGTCATCAGGCCAACTTCCCTTGCAAAAATATAGACGATAAGGAGGTCTGAAACGTTTCTGGTCATGCTGACAATAAGTGAGCCAAGAGCTCCAGTGCCATATTGTTTTGTATGGTTCACTAAAACCTTATAGCAGGAAAGTACGGTTTCTGCTTCTACTCCGACAGTCATATCGGGATGAGTAAATGGTCGGGGCGAAAGCAGTTCCTGGTCAAGAAAAGCTCGTCTTGCGGGTTCATCCCATTCGAGAAAATCGTTGCCGTTCATTCCCGCAGCGGTCATCAGCTGTGACAGGGCAAGCTCATGAATTTGGCTGTTTTGACGGATATCGAGTGTGCCGAGATGGAATCCGAATGTCTGTACGATTCTGTAGACTGGTGTAACTTCCATGTCAGCAATATGTTGTGCCCCGACCGCAATCAATGACATCCTTAGAAGCAAGAGATCCTCAAGGAGTTCGTCCGCACCGATGTAGCAGCACAGTTCGCACGAGCGGGAAGTCTCATCTGATGTGTCGGTTGCAAAAGGAAGAGATGCTATCATCAGGTTGAGAAACTGACGCCAAGGTTCATGCCGGTTTCTCTTGAGAGCCTCATACCCAGCTTTACCGAGCTTTTTGCTGAGGCATTCAATGCGAAGAGTCAGTGCTTGCCCTGGAGTCTGAAGTCTTTCGGAAAGACTTAATTTCGAGGCTAGTTCTCTGAGATGATGCAGGACAAGCCTAAGTGCGCTTTGACGCATTTCGGCAAGAGTCTCCTTGGTGACGCCGGCGGTTACAAGCGGGTGTCCGTCACGGTCTCCGCCAACCCAGCTTCCGAAGCTTATACGGGGTAGATTTCGGGGGTCTGATAGTGTGCTGGTATCAAACCCAATTGCATTCCATGCCTGCAGGAGGCGTTTGTCAAGCATGGGGAGAACTTCTGAGAAAATATTATAAAGGTAGTGCATGACGTTTCTTCGCTCAGCCGATACCTGAGGTTTTTCGACTAAAATTTCTCCCGTTCTCCAGAGTCTTTCCATGACAACCTTAATCTCATTGCGGATTTCGAGTTGTTCAAGCGGGGTCCACATCTGGTTTTCCCGTTTTACCAGAAGCAGATAAAGTTGCCGGTGTTGTTCAAGAACGGTTTTCCGTTTCGCTTCGGTCGGATGTGCAGTCAGAACGGCATCAATAGAAACTTCAGGCAGGAGGGAGGAGATTGTTGATTCCGGGATTCCAATTTTCTGAAAACGCAGCAGTGTTTTACCCCAGAGTCCGGTGAGATACGACAATCCGTTTTCAGCTTCGAGCGCACGACGATTCTGGGCTGCGGAGTTTTCTTCCGCCATGTTGAGCAGTTGAAAAAAAATGGAAAACGCCTGAAGAGCGCGCTCGGAATGAGGATAATTTTCAAGAGGTATTCCAGTATTCTGCCAGGGCAGGTGATCTGCAAGTATATGCTCCCCAAGGTCATGGAGTACCTCCTGAAAGCATTGGAGAAGAAAAAGAAAATCACGTTCTGCTTTTTCAAAATCGATGATACTGCTGGTTGTCGTTATCATGCGAAAACAATTATCAGGTTAATGGAGGATTTTATGCAGTATTCGAAAAAATTACTTGAGTTACAAATTATGTAACTATCCTTGGATGTATTGACTTTCATGTCGGGTATGCTCATCAGGTTTCATGAGATAGTGATATATAAACACAACCTTTTTATGGTTTCTGTTTGCCAACTTTACTATTTATGCTTATCTTACTACATAATTTTTTGGGTAAGCCACTAACACCTAATTCATTACCTGTCATGGACAACAAATCAAATGGTAAGCTTATTGCTGTAGCATTAGGCGGGGCTGTCTTAATGGGGTCTCTGTTTTTCGGGTTGTCATTTTTAACCGGGTACAAGGTGCCGGCTGAGAACATTTCAGCAGTATTAACTCCTCTTCGCTCCTTCGCGGGATGGTTTTTGTTAATATTTTGTGCCTCTCTTATTATTATGGGTCTCGGTAAAATGTCATCGAGAATCAGTGATAAGTGGTTTTTAAGTTTCCCTCTCAGTATTATTGCCATTATTGCTGTCATGTTTTCACTCCTTTGGCTAAGGCCATCTGGAATTTTATTGTCAACCACGGGTCGCACTACGACTCTTGATGGCAAATATATTCGCTCAGTCAAAGAGCTGACTGCTTTTCTTGAAAAACCAGCATCAGGCATCAAAGCACATCCAGTACCTGCCGGTTTTGATTTTGCAGCCGCTAAGACTCTTACCGACGGACGTTGCAACAAATGTCATACACTTGCATCTGTTCAGGATGCTTTCAGAACCAAGTACAAGAAAACAGGCAAAGTCGATGTCGTTGTGACTCGCATGCAGACTAATGCCGGTTCAGGAATAACCCCTGATGAAGCGAAAACAATCGTCTTGTATTTGGAGAACAAGTTCTGATTTTAGTTGTTTGTTCTGGTATGCTATTTTTCCTAAAAAAAGCCTCTGAGCGATCCTCCGAGGCTTTTTTTATCTTTTTTTATTTGGAGCTTCTATAGTTTACGGAAACGGTTTCGGTGATTCCACCTCTTGCTTTCCACTCTGTTATTACGCTTAGTGATCTTGGCTGAAGAGAGTCTACAAGGTCATCCAGGATTTTGTTGGTGATATTTTCATAGAAAATACCGGCATTGCGAAATTCGAGAAAATAATATTTCAACGATTTCAGCTCAATACAGGTTTTATCAGGCACATAACTGATTGTTACGGTTCCAAAATCCGGAAGACCGGTTTTAGGGCAGACAGAGGTAAACTCGGGGTTGACAATCTCAATAGTGTAGTCCCTGTCCGGATAGGTATTGTCAAAAAGTTCAAGGATTTCTTTTTTCATCGGATGAGTGAGGTTAAATATAATGATGTAATGGCTTTTAAAGGTAATGAGCTTCTTTTCGATGCAAAATAGAAATCCATAGCGAATTATCGGAAATTTCATTGCGTTTATTATGCATCAAAGGTTGAAATCACAATCTGTTCTTAGGACATAACTCTTTGTTTCAGAAAATAAATGATGGGAAATTATGCATGAATCCCTTGCTGGAGAAGGCCAGGAATTGCGGGTACTTTATAAGACGTTAGCGGCGGAATATGACCTTACTGAAACACTTTTCACTTTTGGAGGTCATTCCTTCAGCTTTCTGAGTGTTCTTGACAGCTATGCTCTTCTTGACAGAATATCTCAGGAAGAGTTTATCAAAGATGAACAGATGCCTTATTGGGCTGAAATCTGGCCCTCAGCTATAACTCTTTCATCATTCATAGCTGATGAACTTCCTCTTAAGGGTCTTCGGGTGATTGAGATAGGCGCTGGAGTAGGTATTGCTTCGACTGTTGCCGCATGGAAAGGAGCACGAGTTCTGGCTACAGACTACTCTCTTGAGGCTCTTCGTTTTGTGCGGTATAACGCCTTAAGAAATAGAGTGGCTTTTGATAATGATCGGCTTGACTGGCGCTTGGTGAAGTGCAGCGAACAGTTTGATTTGCTGTTAGCCGCAGATGTGCTCTATGAGCGGGTGAACCTTCTTCCTATAGTGACCGCAATTGATAAACTTCTGAAACCGGATGGTACCGCATACCTTGCTGACCCTCGACGGAGACTTGCAGAGCAGTTTCTTGAAATCGCAGCGGAGAATAATTTTTCAATAACTTCTTTTCCGAGGAAATATACAGGAGGCTCGAAGGATGTCGCTGTAAATATCTACAAAATGACAAGGCAAAAGATTGCTCAATGAAAAGTAAACAAGAGAAGTTTTCTGTTCGCTGGAGTTATTATGCCGGCCATGGTGCGCTTATCTGGCAGCTCATGTTTACTGAAACCGGTTATCTTGTCGGTCAGAAGCGATTTACTCCCAGCCGCAGAGCACTGTTTTTCTGTATTGATATAATGACAGGTGATGTTGTTCGTGATGATTATCTGTTGATGGATCACCTTCATCCTGTTCCTGCCGGTGAGGGGTGGTTTGTAGGTCTTGAAACGACTCTGAAAAATCTGGTTTATTTCTATACCTATCATTTCCAGAGCCCGGAACATAAGGGGGTATGGGCGGTTGATTTCAGGGCAGACAGGGTTATGTGGTCACGGTCTGATATTGTCTTTGCTGCAAATCTTGATCATGCGTTTCTTATGTATCAACCTGCGAGTTTTGGAGGCTTTCCAGAGCGGCATTTTTTACTTATTGATCCGTTTACAGGCGAGGACATTCAATCTTTTGATCTCGATAGCTCTGCAGTTAATACTTTAAGGCAGGAGGTTTTACAGGAGGAAGAGCGGCAGAAAGTTGTTCTTCCCGATTTTGTGACTGAAAAGATGATGGAGGAGTGTCTTGCCATGGAGCGTGTTGGTATAGCCGCAACAGCTAAATGTGAATGTATTGTTCAGTGGCCTTTGACAATTGCTGCTTTGCATGAACAGAATGAGTTGACCGGTGCATGGCACTCATCACTAAAAATTTGGGAGATGGATTTGCTGGTATATTCTGACGTTATGGAAGAGTGTGTTGAAAAACCATCACTGAACAATTTCCTGATGAGGGAGGAAAATTTGTATTACCTTAAAAATAAAGAGGAACTGGTCTGTGTTTCGCTCCATGAATAATTCATCAATATCTCCTTCGCTTGCTATATTGCTGGAAGCCTCGCTTCCTGTTGATGACTTTCTGGGAAAGCTCAGGAGCGGTAATAATCTTTCCTCGAATACTGTTACCGCTTATAGAACTGATATTGTTCAGTTTTTTTCTTTTCTTGCTCGGCATTTCGATCTTATCGATTTAAGTGGTTTTGATCCTGAGAGGGTAACGCCTGTTGATGTAAGGCTTTTTATGGTTTCATTGATCGAGCGTGGTGTGCAGCAACGATCAATTGCCAGAAAACTTGCCGCAGTCAAATGCTTTTACCGCTATCTGCAGGAAACCGGGCATATTAAGAGCTCCGTGTTTAACTATATTAGTGCACCAAAGTTTCCTCGGCGTGTTCCTGGCTTTTTGACCGAACAGCAGACTGATAAGCTTTTCAATGAAGTGCTTCCGAAAAGTGTGATTGACTGCCGTAACACCAAAAAAAACGTGCTCGAAGAATCTTATGTCTTGGAACGGGACCGGAGTATGCTTGAACTTCTCTATGGCAGTGGTCTTCGTATTTCAGAGTTGATTGGTCTGACGACAGAATGTCTTGATCTTGGGGGTGGATATGTGAAGCTGACAGGAAAAGGCAGTAAACAGAGAATTGTTCCTGTTGGCACAGCATGCATTGCTGCGCTTAAAAAATATTTTGAAGTACGGAGAAACTTCTTTAGAATAAGAGCAAAGGGGGATGGAGTTACTTTACGGTATGTTTTTCTCACCATTAAGGGCGAAAAGCTCTATCCCATGCTTGTCCAAAGAGTGACAAAAAAGTACCTCGTTTCGGTTTCGGAACAGAAACAGAAAAATCCACATATTCTGCGCCACAGTTTTGCGACACATCTTCTGAATAGTGGTGCTGATCTTACTAGTGTCAGTGAAATGCTTGGGCACAGCAATCTGTCAACAACTGAAATATATACTCACGTTACTTTTGAGCGCTTAAAGGAGGTATATCGGAAAGCGCACCCAAATGCATAGTTCTCATGTGGGCTCCGGATAACATTTGAACCGGGCTCTTGTTCCTTCATTAAGTTCACCTTATTTCAACGGAGGTTATTATGACTAAAGCAGTCGTTAGTGATGCAGTCAATGTCAATGTTAAGGTTACTTTACGCCACTCCAATAATCATAACGACATAGAAGAGTATGCCCGAAACGCAGTGCTCGCTCTTGTAAAAGTTTATCCGGGCATTATCAGTTGTCATATTATTCTGGATCATCAGAAAAATGACTTTGAAAAAAACAAGCTCGCCGAGATAACTGTGCATGTGCCGCAGAATGTTCTCGTTGCCAAGGAATCCGGTGCCGCTTATGAACAGACAATCGACAACTGCATAGAAGCATTAAGCCGGCAACTCAAGAAGTACAAGGAAAAATTACAATAACAGCATGTAGTGTGACAGTCTGCAGGGCGTAAAAGATTCGCCCTGCAGGTTTTTGGAGGTTCTTTAACTCTTCGAAAGCAGATACCATGAATTTTGATCAAAAAGGATTAAAAAAGCGATCCATAACGGTCGCCTATTTTTTTAATACCATCGACACGAAGCACGATATCAAATTGCGGCGTCTGAACAGTGTTGACGAACAGAAGCGGCGAATTTTTGAGCGTGATCTTCATCGCCCTGGACTTGCACTTGCAGGATTTACCAATTTGTTTACCTACAAACGGGTTCAGATTCTAGGGAATACCGAAACCAGATTTTTAAATCACCTTGATGAACAGGAAAGAAACCGGGTGTTTGAAAATCTTGTACGATTCAAAATACCATGTATTATTCTGACCAGTAACAATAAACTGCCCCAGTCTCTCCTTGAAATGGCGACAAAGGCAGGTATTCCCGTCTATATTACTCGACTCTCTTCAACTAAAACGATCTATTTTGTAACAGGTTTTCTTGATGACCAGTTTTCTTTTTATCAGCAGTATCATGGTTCAATGGTTGATGTTTATGGTGTTGGAGTGCTGCTCGTTGGAAAAAGCGGTCTTGGAAAATCTGAAATTGCCCTTGATCTTGTTGAAAGGGGGCATGGCCTTGTAGCAGATGATGTTGTTGTTATACAGCGGAAAGGGGAGTCAATGATGCTCAATGCCAAACGAAACAATATCATTGACCATTTTATGGAAATCCGTGGCCTTGGAGTGGTTGATGTTCGGGCAAATTTCGGTATCAGGGCAATTCGTGATGTAAAGGAAGTGCAGGTTGTTGTTGAACTTCTTGAATGGGATAAAGAGATGGTCTATGAACGGCTTGGCCTGGATACCAAATTTATAAAAATTCTGGGTGTTGACGTTCCTCTGGTACAATTACCTATATTTCCCGGTAAAAATATTACCGTTATTATAGAGGTGGTCGCCCTTAATTTTCTTTTGAAGCGATACTCGAATTATGTGGCCGCCGAGGCGTTGACCGACAGGATTAAAAATGTGATCAACAGTGACCAAACAGAGAATGATATTCATGATTGAAACATCTTCCGACAGAGTATCCGCAGCATTCAGATTTGCACGTGCCCTGTTATGTATAGTAATGGCGCTTTCACTTTCGTCCTGCAATCGACACAAGGGCAGTAATGGAAAGGCTGGTAAAGGAAGCGCAGCTATGGATTCAACTCTGGTGATTGCCATGCTTGGAGATGCTGATTATCTGAATCCAGTTATCGGCGCAACGGTTACCTCAAGCAATATTTTTGGCCTTATTTATCCCTCTCTGCTGCAAAGTGAGTTTGATACGACTACCGGTCTGATGAACTACATGGCCCTTGAAAAAAAACTACGGGAAGTAACTCCTGGCCAGGGCAAAAAAACACCTCAAGGGGCTCTCGCTAAGAGCTGGCGTCTCTCGGATGACCACAAAACGCTCACCTATATTCTAAGACATGATGCCTTATGGGATGATGGCAAGCCAATTATATCAGCAGATTTCAAGTTTTCCTATCAGCTGTATGGTAATCCTGTGATTGCGAGCGCCCGTCAGCAGTACCTCGCAGAGTTGATAGGTGCCGACAAGGGTCGGATTGATTTTGATAAAGCCATTGAAACACCGAATGATACAACGCTGATCTTCAGGTTTTATAAACCGGTTCCTGAACATCTTGCACTTTTTCATACGTCGCTTACCCCGTTACCTGCTCATCGTTGGAAGGATGTCAAGCCTGAAGAGTTTCGTCACTCCCCGCTCAATCTTGATCCGCTTGGAGCAGGCCCTTATAAGTTAAAGAACTGGCAGCAGCAGCAGGAAATTGTTCTTGTATCGAACCGGAAGTCGAATCTTCCCAAGCCGGGAAATATTCCAGCTATCTCTTTCAAGGTTGTGCCTGATTATACTGTCAGGTTGACGCAGCTTCAGACTGGTGTGGTTGATGTTGTCGAAAATATCAAACCGGAAGATTTTACGGCTCTTTTGAAGGCAAATCATCAGCTTGAGATTAAAACAGTTGGTCTGAGAGTATATGACTATGTCGGCTGGGCTAATATCGACCAGGAAGAGTACAAGAAAAACGGCACATTTAAACCTCATCCTTTATTCGGTTCGGCGCGTGTGCGTCTTGCACTCACTACAGCTATCGACCGCCAGGCGATCATTGATGGTTATCTCAAGCAATACGGCGTGGTCTGCAACAATGATATTTCACCATCGCTGAAATGGGCGTATAATAACCGCATTACCCCGCACGCATTTGATCCTTCCAAGGCTTCAGCATTACTCAAGGCAGAAGGCTGGCTTCCGGGTCCGGACGGTATTCTTCAAAAAAACGGCAAAAGGTTCAGTTTTGTTCTCTATACGAATGCGGGTAATGCGAGAAGAAACTATGCAAGTGTTATCATTCAGCAGAATCTTCGGGCTATTGGTATAGACTGCAAGCTCGATGTACAGGAGTCCAATGTGTTTTTTGAGAATCTTCAGGCCCGGAAACTTGATGCATGGATGGCAGGCTGGTCAATCGGCCTGGAAATTGATCCTCTTGATGTGTGGGGTTCAGATCTCAAAAAAAGCCGGTTTAATTTTGCGGGTTACCGCAATCCAAGAATCGATGAACTTTGTGAGCTTGCAAAGCAGAAAATGGATCCGGTGGGAGCAAAACCTTACTGGATGGAGTATCAGGAAATACTTCATCGCGATCAACCGATCACCTTTCTCTACTGGATCAAGGAAACACAGGGATTCAGCAAGAGAATTGAGAATGAAGATCTGAATATATCAGGGACTTTTTACAATGTCGACGACTGGAAGCTGCGGCCTTCAGCAAATGTTGCACAATAGCGTGTTATGCTGATCTATATTTTAAAACGGCTGTTGATTGCCGTTCCGTTGATTTTTGGTGTATTGACCCTTACGTTTTTCATCATCAGACTTGCGCCTGGAGATCCGGCAGCTTTTTTTATCCAGCCCGGAATCAGTCCGAATGTTGCAGAGCAGATCAGGGCGCAGTATGGACTTAACGATCCGTTGCCTGTCCAGTATTTCAAATGGCTTGCCAATGTCATTCAGGGTGATTTCGGCCGCAGTTTCAGTCGAGCCCAGCAGCCGGTTTTTGATGTTATTGCTGAAGCATTGCCGATAACAGTGACTATAGCTGGCCTGACACTCGTTGCAAATTTTACTTTCGGCATTCTTATCGGTATTATTTCTGCAGTTCGCCAGAATAGCTTTCTCGACAGGTTTTTGACCGTGACGGCACTGTTCTTTTATTCAATGCCGGAGTTCTGGTTTGCACTCATGATGATTATTCTTTTTGCTCTGAAATTTCCTGTTTTTCCGGTTTCAGGCTTGAACGAAATTGGCGCGGAGAGTTACGGACCACTGGGTTTTCTGCTTGACCGCTTTTGGCATCTTGTACTGCCGGTTACAGTTCTCAGCATTAATGGTGCTGCCGGTATTGCGCGCTATGTCAGGGGCAGCATGCTTGAAGTTATCCGACAGGACTATATTCGCACCGCAAGAGCCAAGGGGTTACCTGAAAAGGTAGTGATTTTAAAGCATGCACTTCGAAACGCTCTTCTTCCGGTTATTACTCTAATAGGAAGTTCTTTGCCTTTTATTTTTAGTGGAGCTCTGTTTATAGAGGTTATTTTTGCTTTTCCCGGTATGGGCAGGGTTACGGTGGAAGCTATTTTTGCAAGGGATTACCCTCTGATTATCGCCAATACCTTTATTTCCGGTTCTCTGATAGTGCTTGGCAATCTTTTTGCCGATGTTCTCTATGCTGTCGCAGATCCCAGGATAAAGCTCTGAATATTTTAAAGATCAACCTGTAATATTTTCTGTTTGAGAATAGAACTGCTGAATACCCCCCCCGATGCCATTGAGACCAGGATCGAGGAACAAATTCGTCCGCTCAGTATGGATGACTTTGCCGGTCAGCAGCGGCTGACCGATAATCTGAAAGTTTTTATTTCAGCAGCCAGAATGAGGGGCGATGCTTTGGATCATGTGTTATTATCCGGTCCACCGGGGCTTGGAAAAACGACGCTTGCCTATATTATTGCCTCAGAGATGGGAAGCAGCATCAAGTCAACGTCCGGACCTTTGCTCGACAAGGCCGGAAATCTTGCAGGACTGCTTACCGGCCTGCAAAAGGGCGATGTTTTGTTTATTGATGAAATTCATCGTATGCCTGCGGCTGTTGAGGAGTATCTCTATTCAGCCATGGAGGATTTCCGGATAGATATCATGCTTGACAGCGGCCCCTCTGCAAGGGCGGTACAGCTGCGTATTGAACCCTTTACCCTGGTAGGGGCAACAACACGTTCCGGTCTTCTTACCTCGCCTCTCAGGGCAAGGTTCGGGATCAACAGTCGCTTTGATTACTATGCTCCTGAACTGCTTGAAAAAATCATTATAAGGGCTTCCGGTATTCTTGGAATTGGCATCGATGAAGAAGCTGCATCGGAAATTGCAGGACGTTCAAGAGGTACACCTCGTATTGCCAACAGGTTGCTCAGGCGTGCCAGAGATTTTGCGCAGGTTGACGGTGTTGAGCTTATCAATCGCTTTATTGCCATGAAGACTCTTGACTGTCTTGAAATTGATGAAGAAGGTCTGGATGATATGGATAAAAAGATCATGGAAACCATTGTCAACAAGTTTAATGGAGGGCCTGTCGGGATTGCCTCCCTTGCTGTGTCAGTTGGTGAAGAGCGTGATACGATTGAAGAGGTTTACGAGCCCTACCTTATTCAGGCAGGTTATCTGACAAGAACAACAAGGGGGAGGGTTGCAACACGTCAGGCGTTATTACGTTTTTCAACAGGTAGTGAAAGCAATGAATACCCTTTGTTTGATGTACAGCTGGATCGGTAAGGTACGGCAAAACATGCTTTACAGCTGGCTTTTCTTCTCTTGTGTGCTTTCCGGTGCAATCTTCTCTCTTATTTTTCTTTCTTCATGTTCAACCCACCCCGTTCTTTCCGGGAAGTTGGCTTCCGACTCGATTGCTGAAGCCACAAAAAGAGAGTTTGTTGCTGCGACACTATTGTGTGCCAAAGAAGAGTATCGGGAAGCGGCAGACAGTTATCAGAAACTCCTGGCAGATGAACCTTCAAATGCCGCAATTCATTATGCACTTTCAAAAGCATTCTTAGGTCTTGGCGTTATAGATTCCGCCCGTTTGTACAGCGAAAAAAGTGTTTTACTGAATCCGGGCAATAAATATTACCTGAGCTTTCTCGCCGGTATTGCGCATCATATGCATGATTTCGGAAGGGCAGCAGATCTGTACCGGCAGTTAGTTGTTCTTGAGCCGGGAAGTGCAGAACCTCTCTCTTCTCTTGCTCTGGAATACCTTGCCGCTGAGCAGCCTGAAAAAGCCCTAGCTGTGTTTCAGGAAATTCTTGCCCTCGACCCGAAAGATAAGACAGCTCAGGCTCAGGTGTTGCTGATGGAAATAAAACTTCTTCATTATCATGATGCTATAAGCACTGTGATGGAGCTGATAGAGCAGGGAAATGAAAAAGACAAGCTCAGTCTTACACTCGGCGAACTCTATATGCAGACCGGACAGCATGAACTTGCTTTCAAGACGTTCAGGGATGTTTTACAAGAAAATCCTCGTTTTCTTCCTGCATGGCTTGCCCTGTTTGAAGTCTCGGTTCAGTCAAAAAACCGTCCTGTTTTTCTTGAAGATCTTAACCGTTTTTACAATACAAATCAGGTAAGTCTTGAACAGAAAATTGATCTTGCAAAACTGTTTGTTGTGCGTTCATCTCAGGACAGCTCTTTTGTAGCGCCTTCTGTTGCCATGATTGATGAAATCAACAAGCGTCATCCCAACAACAGTAACGTCTATGCGCTCAGAGGTAATGTCAAACTGTTACATGGTCAGGAAGCCGCCTCTGTAGATGATTTCAAGAAGGCTCTGCTCCTTGAGTCTGGCAACATTGGAATCTGGGAAGATCTTGTTGCCGCCTATCTCACGCTGAAGGAGTACCGGCAGGCAGAGAAGACGGTTTCTGCCATAAAAAAGCGGTTTTCTAAACGGTCACTCAGGTTTAGAGCCCTCGAAGGGGAAGTCAGTTTTAAGACAGGTAACGTTAAAAAGGCAGTAATGCTCCTTGAAAAAGTTGTGCTGCCAAACGTTGCAAAAAAGGATAAACAGCTTTATCTGCAAGCAGGCAGCACTCTTGCTTTATGTTACGATAAGCTTGGGTTTCCTGATAAAAGCATTCATCTCTACGAGAACATTCTTGATATTGATGCCGGCAATGTCTTTATGATGAACAATCTGGCCTATGTTCTTGCTGTGCAGGGAAAAGAACTGTCAAGAGCCAAAGAACTTGCGTTAAAAGCTGTTGCTGTAGAACCGGAAAATGCAAGCTACCTTGATACACTTGGCTGGGTACTCTTCAAATTGTCGGAGTATGACAACGCCCGGGATAATCTTGAAAAAGCAGCGGGAATAGATACTCATCAACCTGAAATACTTGATCATCTTGCCCAGGTATACGAGAAGCTCGGAAATCCTCAGAAAGCACAGGAGATGAAAATAAAGATGAATAAGCTTCAGAAGAAATAACGTTTTCCATCACTGTTCTTGTCGCGGCAGTGCAAAAAAAACGGCGGGTTTTATATTCCGCCGCCGTTTTTACTGATGATTCCGATTTCAATGTGAGCTTTTACTGCTCATTATTGAAGGTGGTACGTGCCGCCAGGTATTCGTAGTGAGCCCACCGTGCATCCACCTCTTTCTGGATAGCCGCATAGTATTCGGCGGCCAGAACGGGGTGACTCTTTTTGAGCATTCTGAAACGGTTTTCCATGTCAAGGAAATTGGCAACCGGTATTTTTGGCTTTTTCGAATCGAGAATAAGCGGATTTTTCCCTTCCAGCAAGCGCGCAGGATTGTAGCGGTAGAGTATCCAGTGTCCGGAATCAACTGCAGCTTTCTGATTTTCCAGAGCCGTTGACATGTTGATGCCGTGGGCAATACAGTGTGAATAAGCGATAATGATTGACGGGCCGTTATAAGCCTCTGCTTCAAGGAATGCTCTCAGTGTCTGCTCGTCACGTGCGCCAAGCGCAACAGAGGCAACGTATGCAGTTCCGTAAGACATGGAAATCATTCCGAGATCTTTTTTAGTAGCTGTACGGCCCGCAGCAGCAAATTTTGCCACTGCCGCTTTTGGAGTTGCTTTTGACGCCTGTCCTCCAGTATTTGAATAGACTTCGGTATCAAGTACCAGAAGGTTGATATTTTTGTTTCCCGCTGTTATATGGTCAACACCGCCGTAACCGATGTCATAGGCCCAGCCATCACCTCCGACACCCCAGACACTCTTTTTTACAAGCATATCGGCTACTGAAAGTAGAT
>Ga0118677_10008439_pt1 | contig 16513 bp, 11 predicted proteins | sample AliMusrvi5mmetaG_FD_86154 | JGI IMG/M metagenome (GOLD analysis project Ga0118677, IMG submission 86154) | reverse complement strand
ATAATCGACCAAGGCTTCATGGACCAAGTGATCCAGCCGCCCGGTTTTCACATCATCCTCGATTTGGCGGTCCCACTCATCCGCGAACCGGTCTTTGATCCAACCGATCAAATGGAAGAACTGGTCCCGTGGGAGTTGACCAATCGCCGCTTCAATTTCCTGAACCGTGCTCATGGATACATCTTATGTCGGTCGGGATGTCGTTTCAACCTTCAATTTCGGCCATGCGAAGAGACGGGTGACGCCCTTACGACAGGAGAGGGTCCCCGGCACCATCACCCCGCCGGCACCGCCGCCATCAGGCTGGCGGCGACCTCGCGGAAGGCCGCCGAGATTTTGTTACCCTCAGGATCCAGCAGCGCGACGGGCGCGCCGGAGTCGCCGCGCTCGCGGGTCGCCGGATCGAGCGGGATCCGCCCTAACAGGGGGACCTTGAGCGCCTGGGCCTCGCGCACGCCGCCGCCCTCGCCGAACAGGTAATAGATCTTGCCGGCGTCGCACTCGAACCACGCCATGTTTTCTATCAGCCCGAGGACCGGCACGTTGACCTTGCCGAACATGGCCACCGCCTTGCGCGCGTCGATGAGCGCCACTTCCTGCGGTGTGGTCACGATGATCGCGCCATCCACCGTCACCGTCTGGACCACGGTGAGTTGGATATCGCCGGTGCCGGGCGGCAGATCAAGTAGCAGATAGTCGAGATCACCCCAGGCGACCTGCCGCAGGAACTGCTGGGTGTAGCGGGTGGCCATCGGTCCGCGCACGATAACCGGCGAGTCGTCTGTTAGCAGGAATCCCATGGACATGAGCAGGATGCCGTGGGCCTTGATCGGCAGGATTTCGTCATGTTCATTGGCCAGCGGTTGTTCGCGGCTGCCGAACATCTGGGCGATCGACGGTCCGTAGAGGTCGCAATCGCAGAGGCCGACTTTCGCGCCGGTGGCCGCGAGGGCCACGGCGAGATTGGCGGCCACGGTGGATTTGCCGACACCGCCCTTGCCGGAAGCTATTGCAATAATGCGTTTCACTCCGGGAATGGGCGTGCCAACCGGGGCGCTTGACCCGCCCGGTGCGGGTGGGGCGTCCTGCACCGAGATGTCCACCTTCACGGTGCCCACGCCTTCCAGCGGGTCGAGCACGGCATGGCAGTCATGGGAAACCTGTTCCGGCACCTTAGGATCCCGCGTTTTGATTTCGATGCGGACGGCGGTCAGGCCGGGTTCGCAGCGGATGTCCTTGACCAATCCGAATGAAACGATGTCCCTGGAATATCCAGGGTAATGGACTTTGCGGAGGGCTTCGCGAATGAATTCCGGACTCATGATGATGGACGTTGGACCGGCGTATTTTCGCCCAATTCCCGCAGCACGCAATGCCATTGTGGGAATTGCGGGAACGAATTCCCGGGTGGTGGCGGACACCCTTACGGTTGTTCTTATGAAATCATGCGACTCAAGCGCAATTGAGGTGCCATGGGCCATGGGGCTAACCATCGTTTCCGGTGGCACGTCCGCAATTTCATGCAAGAACCGACCGTGCGGATGCGTTTCCGGCATTCGATGATGGCACACAAGATGAAGACAACCTATCGTAACAAATTGGGGCTGGTGGTTTCGCTGGCGGGCATGGTGATGGGCGCGGGGAGCGCGGCGGGCAAGGATTGGCCGCAGTTCCGGGGACCGGAGCGCGATGGCAAATCCAGCGAAACCGGCATCGTCAAGAGTTGGGAAAGCAAGGCACCCTCGTTGCTGTGGATGGGCGAGGGCATGGGTTCCGGCTATGCCGCCGTGGCGGTCGTCGGTGAACGGATCTATACCACGGGCGACCAGAAAGACGGGCAAGCGGTGGTGGCGGTCAATGCCAAGGATGGCAAAGTGGTATGGAGCACGACCCTGACCGAAGGCCCCCCGAAACACGGGTTCGATGGCTCGCGTTGCACGCCCACCGTGGTGGGTGACCACCTGTGGGTGACCACCTCCGACGGTCAGATCGCCTGCCTCACGACCGCCGGCAAGGTGGTTTGGAAAAAGGATTTCAAGGATTGGGGCGGCAGGATGATGTCCGGCTGGGGCTTCGCGGAATCGGTGCTGGTGGATGGCAACGCGGCGGTGTGCACGCCCGGAGGACCGGATGCCATGATGGTCGCGCTCGACAAGGCCACCGGCAAGGAATTGTGGAAATGCAAGGTACCGAAATTCGGCGACAACAAGGGCAAGGATGGCGCGGGGTACGGTTCGATCGTGATCTCGCAGGGGGCCGGGGTGAAACAATACGTGCAAATGACCGGCCACGGGGTGATCGGCGTGCGGGCGTCCGACGGCAAGTTCCTGTGGGGATATGACAAGACGGCCAATGATACGGCGAACATCTCGTGTCCGGTGATCGCGGGCGATCATGTGTTCAGTTCGAGCGCCTACGGTGCCGGCGCGGGGTTGGTGAAACTTTCCAAGGATGGCGACGGCGTGAAGGCCGAAGAAGTCTATTTTCTAGATCGCGACCAACTCCAGAACCACCACGGCGGCATGGTGCTGGTGGATGGATATATCTATTGCGGCCACAAACAGAACGGTGGCGACCTCGTATGCATCGACATCAAGACCGGCAAGTTCGCCTGGGGACCCATCAAGGGCGTCGGCGAGAAATCGGCGGCCGTCACCTATGTGGACGGCCACCTGATCGTCCGCTATCAAAACGGCCTGGTAGCGCTGGTCGCGGCTACGCCCAAGGAATTCAAGCTGGAAGGCACCTTCAAGGCGGAGTTCAAGGACAAGGATTCGTGGGCCTATCCGGTGGTTTCCGGCGGCAAGCTCTATCTGCGCGAACAAAACAAGCTGATGTGCTATCAACTGTGAGGCACCCGTCGGACCGCGAGTCTCCAGACTCGCATGCCCATGAAATGCCCATGAACTGAGGCCAGCCAGCCACCATTGGCTTCCCATGGGCAGGGGCGATTCAGGAACCGTAGCGAAGCGAAGATGGCCAACGGCAAATCGCCCCTCCTTGGTTTTTTCATGCGCCCGCAAGCCACCCGCCCGAATTGTCATCCGAATCACCCAAACAGCAATCCTAACCAGACATGAGTTCCCGAACCTATCAGAAAACCACCTGTCTCTCATCCCTGTTGCTTGCCGCCTGCCCGATGGCCGCGTTGCGGGCGGCCACGCCCGACGCCACGCTGACACCCCTGGTGGTCACCGCGAACCAATCCGCCAGTGATATCCTGTCAACCAAGGATCTGGGGTTGTTCCAAGCGGCCACGCTGGCCGACCTATCAGGATTGACACCGGGGTTCGCGGTGGTGACGAGCGACAACCGCGGCTACGGGGACATCATCAGCATGCGCGGTTCGGCCAATACCCTGTTCTTCTCGCCACCGGCGGTCGGCATGATGATGGACGATGTGCCGATGGGTGACAATTGCACCTACCCGTCCGATTTGCTGGCGCTGGACCAGGTGAAGGTCCTGCGCGGTGCGCAGGGGACGATCTACGGGCGCAATGGTGCGGCGGGCATGCTGGATCTGACGACGCCACGACCGGGCGCGACCAACGAGTTTCATCTGGGCGCCGATTTCGGGTCGTATGATTCATGGGGTGCCAACCTGCGCACCGGCGGCCCCTTGGGCGCGGGTTTCTCCGAAACCCTGCAGATCTATCACCAGGAGCGCAACGGATATATCTACGATCCGACGCTGGGCCGGACGATCGACGACCGCTCGCTCACCGGCGCCCTCGCCAATTTGTACTGGCAACCGAATCCAGACAGCGAGTGGCGCTTGCGGGTGTCGGTGGAACGTGCCGACGACGGCGGCCAGCGGCTGAGTCGGTTGAACAGTCCGGATCCGTTCCGGGTGTATTCCGATATTCCCGGCGAATCGGTGATGGAGCGCTATCAGATTTCCCTGCACTATACCAAAGAGGCTTCGTGGGGCCGCTTCAAGTCGATCACCGCCTGGCAGGATTGGTGGCTGAACCCGAGCGTGACCGATCTGGATTTGACCAACAGTCCGCCGGGCATGGGGATGAGTTCAACCATCAAACAGAACCAGTTGATGTGGAGCCAGGAGTTCCGGTTTGAATCACCGGAGGATACCGGGCCGTGGTCATGGCGCACGGGCCTGTTTTTCATGAACCAGGACAGCAGCGGTGATGGAACGAAGGCGTTTCCGCAGGAACTGATGCCGGGCTATGCGGTGCCGTTTTCCTACCGCACCGTGTACGACCTCGACCAGTGGAATGCCGCGGCTTACGGACGGGTGACTTATGCGGTGAACCCGCGGCTGAAACTGTCAGCCGGGGCACGCCTGGAATATGTGGATTCGGAGATCGACCGGACCATGACCTGGGCCTCTCCGGCTTTGCCGCCGAGCCAACTCCCCCCTCCGAGCGTGGTGAACGAAAGCACGAGCGCATGGTATGTTTCGCCGGAGATCGGCGCGAGTTATCGGATCTGCGACGCCGCGCGGTTGTTCGCCCGGAGCGCCATCGGGGTCAAACCGGCCGGATATTCGGCCTTTGCCAGCACCCCCGATCTGGCCCGCTATGACGATGAGACGGAATGGACCAACGAACTGGGTGCGGAAGTCACCTTGCCCGCCCAGCACCTGACCTGGTCCCTCACGGGATATTGCAACCGGCTCTACGACTATCAGGTGAACCGGCAGGTGCCGTACTCGACCGATTTTGTTACGGCCAATGCCGGCACGGTGACTTCCTTGGGACTGGAAACCGAGCTGCGGTGGCAACCGCTGGCCGGCTTGACCCTGCAAGGCGGCGCGGGCTTGGTGCACGCGCGTTTCGATTCCTCACCCAACGACGGCAACGCGGTGCCCTTCGTGCCCGAGTTCACGGGCAACCTGGGCGTCCGCTATGATTTTCAACTGGGGTTTTACCTCCAATCCGCCGTGCGCCTGACCGGTCCCACGTACTTCGACGAAGCCAATACCGCCCGCTACAGCCAGGGTTCCTATCTTTGCTGGGATGCCGAGATCGGTTATGCCAAGGACCGTTTTTCGGTCGCGCTTTACGGACGCAATCTGCTCGATAGGCAATATTACACCTACGTCAACCCGCAGATCCAAGCCGGTGCGCCGGGTGATCCGCAGGTCTTCGGCGTCCGCGCATCGCTGGCGTTCTGATCCCCCCCCGAAAAAAATCGAAATTTCGCGTTGCCAACCTCGGGGGGGATCATTAGCTTCTCCCCGGAATGAAAAAACTTCTCGTCCTCGCCAGCGTCCTCGCCGCATTCACCGGTATAGTATCGGCTGATATTCAGGCACCACCGGGATCCACTTACACCTCCTCCCGCAAGCTCGGGCGTGCCATCAGCAACATCGTGTACGGGTTCATGGAAATTCCCGAACAGATCATCCTCAAGAATCAGGAAGGCGGACGCAAGGAAGCCTGGTCCTACGGTGTCGTTGACGGAACCAATCGCGCGCTGCGCCGCCTCGGCTACGGCTTCTATGAACTGTTCACCTTCACCTGCCCGACCTATCGCGGTACGTTCAAACCACCGTACGAACGCTGTGGCGAAGACAACCGCATCGAAATGAACGTCCATGACGGACTCTCCGAATTCCCGCCGGAACTCGGTTTCCAAACCTACTACGGCTATTCCCGCACTCAGACCAACTGAGCCTAACGGAACAGCCATTTGCCTTTCCCATCCCGTCGGCGGTTCATCCGTCGGCGGGATTTCTGTTGGGGGGTAGGGTCGGACGGCGGCGACCGACCCACTGGTCCGCCCGGATGGGCGGTTACCCTAAAAGGGAAAATGAAAAACAATATGGCGCTTATTTTTTTTCCACGGATTTCCCGGATTTTAACGGATTACACGGAGAATATGACTGTTTTTCTATCAAATTCCACAGTCACCCCGTAGGTGAATCCCCTATGATTCATAACTCATTCTTAATCCGTTTAATCCGTTTAATCCGTGGTTTCTATTTTCCTCTTTAGCACCAGAACCCGGCGTGCTGCGGGTGTGGAACCCGGAGTAACTTGGTTGGGAATCGCTGGCCCCTGGCCCCTTGATTACCCTTGGGTCACATCATTTCCCGGAAGTAGTCTCACACGCCTGCATGACCGTGCGGTAATCCACATCGATGCGCTCGGCGAGCGCCGCGGGCACGTCGGCGAAACAATCAAGGATGCGCCGATAGTCCGGATCGTCTTTCGACGCGAACCCGCCCTTGGCAAGCGGCACCGCGAGAAACGGATTCTTTTCGGGATGGTCCAAGCGCACATAAAATGTCCCGGGCAGCGCGATCCCGCGCCGCGCCGCGACCTCCTTGAGCACCGCGTCCAAATCCTTCGGCAGGATCTGGCGGCAACCGCGCAGACCCGGTTGCCGCGATTGCGAGGTGCCATAGTAGGGCACGTTGAGATCGATCCACATCAGGATCCTCAGCCGCTCGCCCGCACCCAAGGCAACCCGCTTCGCCCCTTTGGCATCCGGATGTCCCGACAATACCACCTCGGCCAGACGGCTTGCCGGCGAGCCCCACGTCTTCGGCTCTATCAGAAGTATATTTGATTCGCAACCGTTGAAGGTCGGAATCCATGACGTGTACGGGTTCTTGCCAAACCCCGCCATGCCACCACCCGCGTCACCGCCATGCTCGGCTTGCGTGCCGCGCCGCGCCAGATTCTCATAGGCCACATTGAAATAGTCCGTCCGGTCGCCACTCAGGTCCAACGACGACTTCTCGTCATGACAACGCACGCATTGGCGGTCCAACACCGGCTGAACCACCCGCGCGAAACTGAATCCGTCACGGCTCCCCCACTCCGGTTCTGTTAGCTTTTGCGCGGCCCGGCCGGCGGCTATCGAGTGTCCGGCGTTCATCCCGGCAGGCGACACATAATTGCGGTCCGCATGACAACCGATACAACTCTGCTTTTCGCCCGGCATGAAATGTGTGAACGTGCGCATCCGCTGCACCGCCCGGCCGTCGCCATCGAGCGGCAGGAAATACAGCGGCACGTTGGCCGGTGCCAGGAAATGCGCCGACCCGTCCGCCTCCACCGTGGCAAATCCCCAAACCCGCTTCGGCGCGTAGGTCGCACCACATGACACCACCGGAAACTGGAATCCGAACTGGCGCTGGCTGACTTCCGACCGGATGTCTTTTTCCATCTCCTGCACCACCGCGAGACGTTTGATCTCGCCCGGCTTCACCGCGGTGCCAAGACCGATCGTCACATCGTGCATCACCACGTCCGCCCATGGCTCGGCCTTCGGATCAATGTGCGAAAGCCGCGATGATCGCGGCATCGGCCGGCTCCGCACCGGTTGCGCCGAATAGAACCCCATCCCGTTTTCCGGTTCGCACAACACCCTGTCCACCGTGCCCTCATAATCGCGTAACAGAATCCGCCCGTCGCGCGAAACCAGGAAATATCGCATATCTAACGGACACGGGCTTTCATAAGGCCCGCGCAGCCCGTTGCCCGCTCCCGCATCATTCACCGGTCCCACATGGACATCGGGCGTCAGGTTGCGGATCGCCTCCTGCGCGTTGCCGCCTTTGGTCAGGTCCAGCAGGCCGATCGCGCCGCGGCACGGGCCGTTGTGGCTGGTCATCACGCACAGGATTTTCCCTGGCATGCCAGGGATGTCCTTGGCCTCCATGAAAGTGGCGGGGCACAACACCCGGTTGCCGAACACGCCCGACAACAAGGAGCCGTCAGGATAAATCGCCCACAGCGACTGGATCGGAATCGCCGGACGATCCACATATTCCCACCGGCTGAACAGAATGCGCCCGTCCGCCATGACCGACGGGGTGAAATCCGTTAGGTAATTCGCGGAAAGCCTGACCACGTTGCCGCCATCGCCGTCCGCCCGGTAAAGCACCGGCGAAGTGCTGGTCCAGCAGTATGCGAACGCCGGCTTGCGGTCTGATAGAAACGCGATTCCGCCATCCGGCAGCCAACAGGCGTTCACGTTGTTGGAGGTATGATCGATGACGCGGGTCAGTCCGCTGCCGTCCACGTTGATTTTCCAGATGTTGAACGGCTCCTGCATCGAGCGCTTCCAACTGAACAGGATTTGTCTGCCGTCGTAGGAAACCTGGCAATCCAGGATCATGCCTGCCGTCGCATCCACCAGGCGCGTCAGTTTTCCGTCCTTGAGCGTCCGCGTGTAAAGCCCCCCGCCCTTTTCCAATCCTTCGACGTGATAGGTATAGACATGGGTCGGATTCAGCGGCCGCCGCTGGACCATGACCAACGTTTCGAAACCCAGACTATCAGGAGTTGGCGGGCGAACAGGCTCGCCAGCCAGCGCGGCGATGCATGACCAAACGCCGAAGCAAAGCGCAACGAGGGCGCCACCACGGGCGTGCCTCCCTGCAATCCCGGTTCTCCTCGTGCTCCGCCAAGGTGATGGCTTTCCCGGGATGCTCATTGCTAGGGAGGTGATCATTCTTGCCACCAAGGTCATACCGCACCGCCTCCCCGGCTCTTTCAACCTCGCGGATCTTACACGATCCGGTCCCAAGCCTCCCAGAATTGCGAGGTTTGGGCCGGGTCGGGGATGATTTCCAACAAAACAGGCCGGTCGCCGGGAGCGATGCTATCGAAGGTGTCAAAGTCATCGGCTTGGCGGACGCGCAGGTGGACCATATCCCACAGCGCGGCCATGCCTGCAAGGTCGGCGGTGTGGGAGTTGGTCATGCATTCGGCGGCACGCGGACTCATGGAAGCAAGGCGGGGCAGCCGCTCGAAGATCCGGCCGCCGTTGTTGTGGAGCACGGCGAGCACGCGACCGTCGCGTCTGATTTGGCCGAGCACGAAGGGTGCCGCCAAATCGTAAAGGACGGTCAAGTCACCGACCACCGCCCAGGATTCGGGAGAGTCGGCGGACCAGCCAAGCCAGGTGCTGATTTGGCCGTCGATGCCATTGGCACCGCGGTTGGCCCGGACGGTGGGGACCGGGCGCGTCCATTGGGCGAACTGATTCCACTCGCGGATCGGCAGGCTGTTGCCCAGGAAGACGCCACCGCCGAGGGCCGCATAGTGGGACAGCACGCGCAGCAGCGCGGGTTCGCTATCGGGATAACATTCTAACAGCTCATCGGCGCGCGTGGCCCGGCTGGCGGCACCCGCCAGCAAATCGAGGGCATCACCGGCGGGGGCAATATCGCCGAGGGCGGGGATCACGCGTTGAAGTGACCCGCAGAGCACCTGGGACGGGCGTGCCAGTCCGGGCAGACCGTTGCGGCACACGGACCACACGGAAGTTGCGGGCAAATCCTCCAGATCCCGCCAGAATTTTCCGCTTGGGACATCGCCGAGGCGGAGGATTTTCCCGGGAGGACGCGCTTTGAGAACGCGGTCCGCGTCATGGATGGCAAATGCCTGGAGGGCCTCGCGCAGACCGCTGGTGGCATCGGCGACGAGCGGTGCGCCGAACTCGCGGCAGAAATGGAACACCTCCTCCTGTTCGTCGGGTTCGAGACCGCCGAGCAGCACGGCGATGCCTTGATAGAGATCCTCGCGCAACCAGCGGGCGAGCGCCGCGACGTCAAGGCGGTCTTTCGCGGGAACAAATACGCCGGCGGATTTTCCCGAAAAATCCTCGTCACCCGGCACGAAGGTTTCATCGAGTTCAACATTGAGATGGAGCGGTCCCTTGCCATCCCATCCGGAAAAACCTTCTTGTCCGGCATAACCACCAAACAATCCGGGCTGAACGATCGACTGCGGTGCGCCGGTGCCGCGGAAGGCGGCGGGGCGGTCGGCGGTGATCGCCACCAACGGACGGGCCTGGTAATGCGCTTCAATCACCGCCGGCAGCAACTCGGCGGCAGCCGTGCCGCTGGTGGTGAGCACGGCGCAGGGTTGGCCGGTATCCATGGTGCGGCCCAGCGCGAAAAAACCGGCCGAGCGTTCCTCGAAGTGCCGCCAAATGCGGACGAGTCCTGCCGTTTCCGCCCGGGCGAGTGCTTCGATTATGGCGGCATTGCGCGCGCCGCCGCAGACCACGAATTCGCACACCCCCGCGCGGAGGCAACGGTCCACCACCTCGAGCGCCAGTATCCATGCATTGTTCACGGCCCCGTGGTAGCGCATGAAACGGGAAATGTCCAAGCACGGGATGATGAAATCCAGGGGCTAACTCTAACAACAGCCGGGACGGCTGTGTTCCTGTTGACGGCCATGCCCAGTCCGGTACATGAGTGGCGCATGACATTGCAATGCCCGCTGCCCTATGCCGAAGGTGAATGCGTGACGCTGGCCCATGGTGGCGGCGGCAGGCTCGCCTGGGAGTTGTTGGAAGAAGTTTTCCTGCCCGCCCTTGGCGATCCGGCCAGCCACGAGCGCCACGATGGAGTGGTGCTCGATCCGGCGGGAATGAAGGTGGCTTTTTCCACCGACGCCCATGTGGTCAGCCCGTTGTTTTTCCCAGGCGGCAGCATCGGCCATCTCGCAGTCTGCGGCACGGTCAACGATCTGGCAATGTGCGGTGCGGAACCCCGCTGGCTGTCCTCCGCATTCGTGCTCGAAGAGGGATTGCCGCTGGAGACACTGCGCCACGTCCTCGCCGACATGCGCGCCGCCGCAGATGCCGCCGGCGTGAGCATCGTTACCGGCGATACCAAAGTGGTCGAACGCGGCAAGGCCGACGGCCTCTACATCGCCACCGCCGGAATCGGTCTGGTGCGTGCACCGGCACCTGTGCGTCCGCACGCCGTGCAGGCGGGAGATGCGATCCTCCTCAGCGGCGACCTCGGCCGGCACGGTGCGGCGGTGTTGTCGGTGCGCGAAGGACTGGAGTTTGAGCCGGCTCCCTTGAGCGATTGCCAGGCGCTCCACCGGCCGGTGTTGGCGCTGCTGAATGCCGGCGTGGATGTCCATTGCCTGCGCGATTGCACCCGCGGCGGCCTGACCGCAGCCCTCACCGAAATCGCCCGCGATGGCAAGCTGCGCCTGCGGGTGAACGAGGCGCACATCCCGGTATCCGACGGTGTCGCGGCGGCCTGCGAGTTGTTAGGACTCGATCCGCTGCAACTGGCGTGCGAGGGCCGCTTCATCGCCTTCGTTCCGGCGGCACAGGCCGGGCATGCCTTGGAGGTGATGCGGGCCGATGCGGCCGCGATGGATGCCATCGTGATCGGCATGGTGATCGGCCCGCAGGACCGCGGCACGGTGGAATTGGAAACCACCCTCGGTGTCCTGCGCGCCCTGGACCTGCCAGCCGGGGAACAACTGCCGCGCATCTGCTGAAGATCGGGGATCGGCGGACCGAAGATCTAACCCTAAAGAGGAAAATAGAACCGCAGATGAACGCGGATTTACGCAGATAATAAAAGAGTTGTGTCGATAGCCAGACTAACCCACCGGGTTAGGCCCGAATTCCGTGCAAACCTCTTAAAATCAATGTTCATCTGCGTCCATTTGCGGTTTCATTTCTCTTTCTAGGCTAACAGCCGCGCCGATCCACGATTGTTTCACCCGCTCTTGGCCTGCTGGCGCACCTTGAGTTCCGGCCATTGTTCGCGGCTGACGATGTGGCCTACACATTCCGGTTTGCCGCACAAGCACGGATGGTCCTCATAACAATCCACGTCGAAGCCGTAATCGAATGTGAGTTCCTCGCCCGCGGGGATGTCGCGCAGCGAATGGATGAAGATCCTGCGGCCTTCGATCCAGGCCTCGCAGTTGGGAGAACACGAATGGTTGATCAAGCGCGCCACATTCCATGGCACGTTGCCGTCGATGTCGAAGTTCTTCGACAAAGTGAAGATATAAACCGCGGCGTCGCCGGTCTTCAACGATTTGGCCTGCTGGTTGCGCCCGCGGCGGTCACTCGTTTTTTTGTCGATGAGTTCGCCGACATATTCGATGATGCGGGTTTTCTTAGAGATGAAACACGTCGCATACACCCCGCGGCCGTGAATCTCCGATCCACGAACCTCGCAGAACGTGCTCTGCCCCCGCTTCCACAGCGCCTTCAATTTGCGGTGAAGCACCCTTTGCTCCATGTTTTCCTGGTTCCTCGATGCCATGACGTGTTGCTATTGAGACTCATGTTCCTCCACCGGCGGCAGCGCCAGATTCTGCGGCAGCGTGACGAACAACCCGCGCAGATCGCTCGGCTTGAGACCGGCACCATCAATGAAAGTCCAATCGTTCTTGCCCTTGTCGGAGATGGCAACTTGAAAGCCGGTGCTCTCGATGATCGCCGGCTTCAGCCCGTCTTTCCGCTGGATCCGGATTTTTCTAACCGTCGGCACCAGCACCATCCACTTGGTGAACACCAGTTTCTCGACATTCGCCCCGTTCTCCTTGACCACCTTGGTTCCGGGGCCCACCTCATACGACCGCGGTTTCCCCTGGGGCTTGAATGAAATCAGACTGATCCCCATCTGCACCATCGTCGCTCCGACGCTCGCGAGTTTCTTTTCCAGAACATCCATGCCTCCCTCCCGTTCCGCCTCGCGTTTCTTCCACACCGGATACATCCGGTCCACCGCAACCTGGTAGTGCCCGAGCACCACCTCATCGCCCAACTTCGCCACTGCGGCCACGGCCGATGACTCCACTTCCGGCGGCGGCAACTCGGACATCACGTCGGACGCCTCAGACACCGGCTTGCCAGTCGTCCCGCCAGGTGCCGGCGCGTCGGGAGGGGTCACGACCGGCGCTGCGGGAGGAGTCTTGGCCGGAGACTTGGAGGGCGTTCGTTTCTGGGCCTGCGCCACTCCACAAACCATGGCCATGGCAAGACTCAACAATAGGCACAACCGGATTTTCACGCCGCCAGCCATGCCTCCGTCCGCCAGCCAAGTCAAGCATGACCTTTTAGCGTGGATGGGTAGTGAGGAGCTGATTTCGGTCTTCTGTCTTGGCTCTTGCGGGCAAGGAAAGCAGGCCCTATTTTCCGCCTGTGCTCCGCCAACAATCCCTGATCGCCCGTTGCCTGCCCGCCGCGCTTGGCTGCGTCGCGGCTGGTTTGCTGGTGTACGTCTGGGCCACCGGCGTCCCGAACGGCTGGGTCCCTCTGCGCGTACCCGTCCTCGGCGGCGACGGTGCCAGTGACTCGTCCGGAGTCTCGCCTCTCACCAAAGCCACTCTCACCACCACCAGCGGCACGGCCGACGAAGTGCCAGGGTCGTGGCCCGGTTTCCGCGGTCCCAACCACGACGCGGTTTCCCCGGACCCCGCACCGCTGGCCGATACCTGGGCCGCCGGCGATCCCAAACCCCTGTGGGCCGCCGACCTCGGCGACGGCTATGCGGGCGCCGCCGTGCGCAACAGCCGCGTCTATGTGATGGATTACGACCGCGCCGCCCAGACCGACGCACTCCGCTGCCTGTCGCTCGCCGATGGCAAGGAACTGTGGAGATTTTCCTATCCGCTGCCTATCAAGCGCAACCACGGGATGTCGCGCACCGTGCCCGCCGTCACTGACAAATTCGTGGTGGGCCTCGGCCCGAAGTGCCATGTCAGTTGCCTCGATGCGGCGAGCGGGAAATACCAGTGGGGCATCGATCTTGTTAGGGAATATGGCACCACGGTGCCGGCATGGTATGCGGGCCAGTGCCCGCTGATTGATGGCGACAAAGTGATCCTGGCACCCTCCGGCAGCAGTTTGATGATTGCGGTGGACCTCGCCACGGGCAAGGTGCTGTGGAAAACCCCCAATCCCCACGACTGGAAAATGACCCACGTTTCCATCACTCCGATGGAAGTCGCCGGACGCAAAACATATATCTATTGCGGCCACCGCGGCGTCGCGGGCATCGCAGCCGACGACGGGACCATCCTGTGGGAAACCTCCGACTGGAAAATCAGCATCGCCACCGTGGCATCGCCCGTGCCGGTTTCATCTAGCAGGATATTTCTATCAGGCGGCTACGAGGCGGGCGCCATGATGTTGGAAATTGCCACCCAGAACGGCAAGTTCCAGGCCAAGCCCGTGTTCCGGCTCGACGCAGACACTTTCGGTGCGACCCAGCAAACGCCGGTCCTCCACGAAGGCCACCTCTACGGCGTGCGCCCGAACGGTGAACTCGTCTGCCTCGACCTGCAAGGCAAGGTGCTGTGGGCCAGCAGCATGGGCCACCGCTTCGGTCTCGGGCCCTTCCTCGTCGCCAACGGCAAAATCTTCGTTATGAACGACGACGGTGATCTCACCATGGCCAAGGCCACCCCCGACGGATTCAAACTCCTAGCCCACGCCAAGGTGCTCGACGGCCACGACGCCTGGGGACCCCTGGCCATTGCGGGCAACCGCCTGATTGTTAGGGACCTCAACCGCATGGTCTGCCTTGACCTGCGAAAGAAATGAACGACCTCCATGGAATGTCCATCATGAAAAAACGCCGGGACATCCAGCCACCTCGCAACTCACCCGTGCATCACCGCGTCGATCATCATCTGATGGACGTCGGCGGCGGTGCTGACGGAGAACCGGGTGCCTAACAGAACAGGGCATTCGTTCAGCGGCACGCAATCGCGGCCGTGGGAACCCTTGACCAGCGAGGCGTCCAGCGGGATGACGTCCAGTTGCCCGCGCAGGCCGAGTTTTTTTTCCAGCAGGAATTTTGCGATTCGCAGTTTGGGCGATTTGATCGACGGGTCGATGAACAGCTCGCACGGGTCGTAGCCGGGTTTGCGGTGGATGTCGATGGTGCGGGCGTAGTCCGGGGCGAGCGCGTCGTCTTCCCAGAAGTAATAGGTGAACCACGAGTCGAGGGCGGCGACGGCGATGAAATCGCCGGCGCGGTCGGTGGCGATGCCGGCACCCCACGTTTGGTGCGGGACGCGGACTTCCTCGATGCCCGGGGTGTTTTCCAACAACGAGCGGACCTCGTTGACGATCGAAGGATCATTCACATAAACGTGGGCGATCTGGTGATCGGCCACGGCGAAGGCGCGGGAACCGCCGCAATCGAGGGTTTCGCGACCGAGTTCGTTCTTGAGAAGCAGCCAGCCTTTGGCACGGAACAGGCGGTTGAGGTGGACGGGCCGGTTGACCGCTGAAATGCCGTATTCGGAGAGCGCCAGCACGCGGACGCCACGCGCCTGATAGAACGCGATCAGGTCGGTGGCGACGCGATCGATTTTCGCCAATTCACCGGGGATTTCCGGGGCGAGCGGGCCGTATTTTTGCAGCGGGTAATCGAGGTGCGGCAGATAGACGAGGCTGATGGTGGGCGAGTGATTTTCCTCGATCCACTTGGCGGAGGCGGCGATCCACTCGGACGAGGCGATGCCCGCCGCCGGTCCCCAAAACGCGGGGAACGGGAACTCGCCCAGATCGCGCTTCAGGTCGTCGCGCAAGAGCATCGGCTGGGTGTGGATGTCGAAAACCTTGCGGCCGTCGGCCGGATAAAGCGGTCGCGGTGTGATGGTGAAATCCGCGCTGGAATACATGTTGTACCACCAGAACAGCTTGGCGCAGGTGAATCCCGGAATCTGGCAGCGCAACTTGTCCCAAAGTTTTTTCCCGCGCACCAGACGATTGCTTTGTTTCCAAAACCGGACCTCGGCCGACTCCCGGTCATACCAGCCGTTGGCCACAATGCCGTGGCCGGAGGGCGGGAGTCCGGTGGTCAGCGACGATTGCGCCGTGCAGGTCACCGCCGGGAAAACCGGCGCGTACGATTGATGGCCATGGGTGTTGGCGAAGGCCGTGAGTCCTGGCAGGTGGGGACCTAACAGTGATTCCGACAAACCAACGATGTTGAGGACGGCGAGGCGCATGCGGGCTGGGCTCAGGGTTTCTCGAACAACTCGCCGGCGAGTTTCTGATAGGTCTCGCGGTTGAGGAGGAAGGGATGGCTTTCGGTGGTAAGGCGGCCGAAGTAAAAGGCGGGCGGGTTGCCTTGCGTGGCGGGCGCGAAGGTGAGCGTGCGATTGGCGATGCCGGTGAATTCCCCGTCCTCGTCGTAGGTTTTCTCGACCACCGTGATGCTCAGCGACGGATTGGCCAGGGCGGCGGTGGCGGCCTCATCGGTCGGGGCAAGCCAGCGGGAAACCTTGAGGTTTTCGAGAGTTGAAAGCATGAAATTGGCCCGCGCGGGGTCGAGCGCACCGCTGACATCCTGACCGCTGCGCGTGGCCTCCCAGATTTCGTCGTTGAACCTGTATTTGAGCAAGAGCGGCGGAGCGGTGGTGGTTTTGCGTTCGATGGCCTGGAGGTAAACGCGGTTGAGCGACCAGAGGCGTGAGTGGCGCCATTCGTACGGGCGCACGGCAATGGAGGCGACGAGCGCTTCGTCCACGCGCATCACGGTGGGAGCGCCAAGGCGGTTGACGAAAAAGCCACCCTTGCCGTCCATGCCGAAGTGCAGTTCAAGGCCCTGGTTGTCCTGCCCCAGCAGCCGGAGCGTTAGAAACGGACGATTCAGTCCCCACGGGGTGAAGTCGGTGGCGGCGTCGCTTTCGAAACCGATGGCGCGGCTGGTGGTGATGGCTTTGAGGAGCGCGTAAAGGTTTTCCTCGTTCGCCTCGACGTCGGTGCCGTCGATTTCGGTCATCCACGGTTTGGGCGGCGT
>Ga0118677_10008438_pt1 | contig 16514 bp, 11 predicted proteins | sample AliMusrvi5mmetaG_FD_86154 | JGI IMG/M metagenome (GOLD analysis project Ga0118677, IMG submission 86154) | reverse complement strand
CCAAATCGCCATCCATAACGGTATAATTAAAATGCAGGAGGCATACGCAATCAGCACGAGACTTCCGCTCTTTTGCTGATCGCCGCCATAGTTTTTAATCTGGATTAAAATTGCGATTGCTGGTGGCGAAACAGCTTGTATTAGAATAACATCACTCATCAGGGCATTTGTTTGCTTAATATGCAGAAAGATCATTACCAATACTGTGAACAGTGGGATAATCAGAAATTTTACCCCCAATACGCGAACTGTATCTGAAAATGAGGGCCATACTCTTAACGAAATTCCTCCCAAAACTGCCCCAAGAATAAAATTGGCAATTGGAACTGTTGCAGTTCCGGTCAGTTCGATTGCATTGAAAATAATTTTAGGAATAAAGTGATGCAACCCGGATAACACAAACATGATTCCCAAAACGTTAGCAATAAAAGGGGGCGTTATAAACTGTTTCCATGAAAATTCGATCATATTTCCTCCCGTATTGAGAAATTTGCCGACACTCCAAAGAATTGGGTTTAATCCCATGATAATTAAAAATGTGTATAGGGCATATAGATCGAAATGTTCCGGGTAGATGGCCTGACCCAGCGGCAGAGCCAGATAGCCGGCATTTTGCATGCTGGCAATAGGTAGCAAGCTTTTTTTTGCGGACAGATCCCTGATGAAAAAAAGGAGCGCAAAGATTATTCCAACAGCAATTAGCCCGATTCCAACAAAGGGCAAAACCCACCAAAGTGGAAATTTTAGCGGATCGAGCGACTGGACGATCTTCGAAAAGATCATCGATGGTAGCAAAACATTGATTACTATTAAGGTAAGCCCTTTGACATCGCTCGATTTAAAGATCTGTTTTCGTACCAAAACTGCTCCTGCTAATGCAATGAGTAAAACCTGTACAAGTGCAAGGGCATTACTTGAAAGGGTATTGAAAAATATTTCGGACATACACGGTCATAATTTACCAAATGAACTCATCCTGTTTTCAGAACCAGAGAGCCTTATTTGATTGACAAACTTAGGGATAAATAGGGGTAATATGCCATGAAGTACCACAATTTAAGAACAAAACTTAATATCAATTGTTAGATCTTAGAATTTAAAAGGGCATCTTTGTCATATCATTCAATAATACTTAAGTTTAAAAATGTCGCTACTACCATCAAATGAAAACCAAGCCTCTGATTTACAGACTAATGAGCAGGCTTTTAGACAACTATTGGAAGACTTTAAAGCTAGCATGAAGCGTGCCTTTCACCAGGAGGATAAAATCGATCAGTTTTGCAGCACCCGAGGATTGCCACCCGCTGTTTTAAAGGAATTAATGTCATCAAATCCAATGTCACTTTGTATTCCTTCACAGTATGGAGGATTCAATGGGAATGTAAGGGAAAATATTGCTGTCGTATCAGCTGCGTCATACGAATCACTGGCCTTGTCCTTAACACTTGGAATTAATAACGCTCTGTTTATTCAGCCGGTTGCGAAATATGGACAGGATTCAGCCAAGGCAAAGGTCTTTGAACAGTTTTTGACTAATAGTGCCATGGGAGGTTTGATGATTACCGAACCGGATTTCGGCAGTGATGCCTTGAATATGGTTACTTCGTGTACTGAAAAAGATGGAATTTATCATTTAAAGGGTAAAAAACATTGGGCTGGATTAACAGGAATGGCTGATTTCTGGTTACTTACTGCACGTAAAACAACTGAATCAGGTAGTTTAATGCGCGATATCGAAATGTTTGTTTGCGATGTTCATGCACCAGGCCAAAATATTGTTGTAGAGGAGTATTTTGAAAACCTGGGCCTCTATCAGATCCCTTACGGACGAAATATTCTGGATGTTTATATTCCTGAGGAGAAAAAACTAATTCCAAAGACAAATGGTATCCAGATGATGCTTGACTTACTTCATAGGAGCAGATTTCAGTTCCCTGGTATGGCTCTTGGGTTTGTTAAGCGGATTCTTGATGAGGCGATTACTCATACAAAATCACGTTTAGTGGGGAATAAACCACTCTTTGATTACGACCAGGTTCAACACCGTCTTTCAAGAATTCAGGCTAATTTCACAATCTGTTCTGCTTTTTGCAACCGATCGGGTGAGATTGCCGGCGTTGAACATGATTTGTCGACCATGGGCCTTGAGGCAAATATAACCAAGAGTGTAACATCCGACTTAATGCAGGAGTCAGCTCAATCTTTACTTCAGTTAGTAGGAGCTAAAGGTTATAAATTAAACCATATAGCTGGAAGATCTGTCGTTGACAGTCGCCCATTCCAGATCTTTGAAGGATCGAATGATATTCTTTACAATCAGATTGCCGAATCGGTTCTGAAGCTGATGAAAACAGCAAAGGAAAAAAGTCTGTATCAATTCCTTAAAGGTTATGCAGGAAGAGCTGCTGACCGAATCCAGGAGATGGTAAGCTTTGATTTGGAGGCTCCCTTTGCCCAGCGCAAACTGGTTGAGTTTGGTCAGGTAATCAGTCGTATCGTTTCGATGGATCTTGTGCTCTATCTTGAAGAGAAGGGATTCAATAAGGATTTGGTGGATAATGCGGTACTTGTTTTAAAACAGGAAATATCATCAATGATCAATACCTTTCAGTATGCCAATGGCGCATTGGTGGTTGCAGATTATGAGGAGAAAAGTTTCTGGCTCGATTTCTAGTTTTTATCGCCTGTAAAAGACTCCTTTACTTGGCAGGTAATCTGATTGAGATTTAAAACCTCACACAATGACGCACAGAAAAAAAGCCTTAGGTTTTCAATTAAAATGAAAACCTAAGGCTTTTTTTCTGTTGTAAAACATTTTTATTCTGTTCTTAATTATACCTATCTTCGCTGCGTTATCGCACACGGAAGGCGGAATTACAAAGTGTCATTAAAAAATCACATAAGAATTATACTATGTCAAACAGAAGAGAATTTATTCAGAAATCGGCTATTGGGGCTACCGGCCTAACCTTAGGTGGTATAGGAATGAGCGCAAAAAGTTATGGCAGAATTCTTGGTGCAAATGATCGTATTCAGGTTGGAATTCTTGGTTTTTCCGGTCGTTTTGAAGGTGCCCTGGGATTAGCATTTCAGAAATATGCAAAAGAGATGAACTTTGAATTTGCCTCAGTCTGCGATATATGGAACAAGCGTCGTGGTGAAGGTATCGAATGGGTGAAAAAGCATAACGGTACCACGCCACTTGAGGCACACAATACCGATGAGTTTTACAACCAAAAAATGGATGCAGTGATTATTTCAACTGCCGACTTTCAACATGCCGTTTTATGTGGTCAGTCGGTTCGTGCCGGAATGCATGTTTATTGTGAGAAACCGTTTGCTGAGACGATGGACGATGCCATTTTTGCGAAGAAAGCCGTTAAAGAGACCGGTAAGGTCGTACAGATAGGCTCCCAGCGTCGGTCAGGCGCTAATTACCAGGCGGCTCATGATTATATTCAGGAGGGGAAGTTTGGTAAAATGTGCGCTGTTGAGATGACCTGGAATGTAAATCAACCCGGTCGGTGGCGACGTGTTAAAGAGGTGGCATCAATTAAGGAGTCAGATACCGACTGGAAACGGTTTTTGCTGAATCGCCCGTATGAGAAATGGGATCCCCGTAAGTATTTGGAATTTAGACTTTTTTGGCCATACTCTTCCGGTATTCCCGGGCAGTGGATGTCGCACCAGATTGATACGGTACACTGGTTTTCACATCTTCCACATCCACGGTCGGTTGCTGCAAATGGGGGAATATATGTCTGGAAGGATGGCCGGAGGAATTTTGACACGATGAGCGCCGTATTCGATTACGGCCCGCTGGATAACAAGGAAGAGGGATTCCAGGTGATTTATTCTTCGCGTCAGACTAATGAAGCAGGCGGAACGAAAGAGTGGTATTTTTCTAATGGTGGTAAGCTTGATCTGGATACCAATAAGATAACCTCTGAGGGTGGATTAAAAGAGAAATACGCCAAAGAGATGGGTATGAAGGAAAATCTGCTTTCAGAATTTGTCCTTCCTCAGGAGAAAGTTGAGACCAACTCAAATACTGGTGCCGATGGATTAACCAATGCCCACATGAAAAACTGGATGGATTGTGTTCGGGCAAATAACACCAAAACCAATGCACCTGTTGAGGCTGGTTACAGTCATGCCATTGCCATTGTAATGACTTCAGCCGCGCTTCGTACCGGTCAGCGGGCTACCTTCGATGAGAAAACCCAGCAGGTTATGGCAGGAGGGAAGGTTTTTAAATATTGAATTTTAGTGAATAAAGGATATTTCAGAAGATTGAAATTCCTATCATCTATTTTCCAGGTTGTATCAGAAGATGTTCATTTGTCTTTCGATACAACCTTTTTTTAGACTGATTGTTTTTTAAGGTCTTTGTATCAGGTTTATTTCGGAAAGTTCTATTCCAATCTGGTGAATTCCTGACAGTATTTTTCCCGTTTGCATTTCTGATGGCTTCTTTCTCCCCTGAACATACTGGGATAGCAGCGTGGGGTTCATACCGATTTTTTCCGCAAGAAAGCGGGCATTAATAACCCGATAATATTGAAAGAATTGTTTGAAATCAATTTTATTTTTCTCCCGGTTATTTTAATCCTGCTTCCTTGAGTATTTTTCGTTCCATGCCTTTACCAACCTCCTGGCTTCCGTGATTGGGGAATATAATTGTACCTGATTTCAAATCATGCTTCAACTTTACATGAGATCCTTTTTGAGAAACCGCATACCACCCGTCATTTATTAAAAGCCAATGAAGTTCGGAACACTTAATTGGCATCTAAATTAGTATATTAATAATCAAAAGTAAATAATAATTTACCTTTCAGCAAATAGTGTTCTGTTCTTTAGAGGGACTTTAAGGCTATAGTCATATGGATAATAGGCACATCTTTTTCGCGAAATTGGTGTCCAAATTCAGATTTTCCTTTAAGCCATGTAGTGAGAATAAATAGATGTCGCCGCAGGCTCTGTCATTGCGAGTCCCCATTCTGAAATCAGAAAAAAAAATAGTAATGACGTTATGACTTCATTGTAAGTCTCCAAACTAAAAACTATAACAAATTTTTAGGATATAATATTGTAATCAAGGAGTGAAATGTGAGAATGACAATCATTTATAAACCATGAATTTCGGAAGATTGCACTTCGACAGGCTCAGTGTGCCACTTCGGTACTCCAAGGATTAATTGTTTAGATTACAGGAGCTTTGGGGAGTGCCTCGCAATGACATTTTCGTTATTTTAAGGGTAAAGGATAGGGAGGAGCAGGCGGCTGCGCCGCCTGCTCCTCCCTATCCTTTACTACAACCCTTGACAGCTGTCTTTGCGAGGAACGACGAAGGAGTGACGAAGCAATCTCCTTTCAATGGCAGATTATCACGATTCTGTCATTGGTAACGCAGTGAGCAATCTCCTTATTTAAATAACCAATCCCTCCATCTGAAATGTTGAGCGCAGAAGAGCTGCAATTGATGGCTGATGAGTTTGAGGAGTTGTGTGGTGCTTACTCATTTTTCCCTGAATTCCCGGATGGACTTCCCTCCAAGCGTCGCTATGAATTAATGCGCGAATACCTTGATGAGAGTTGTCAGCATTGGCCGGGAGGGTGGAGAACCAATTTTACATTTTGTGATTATGAACCTAAAAATTGCCCTTTTGGTACTGAGTATTGCCACTGCAAAGATTTTCCGCAGGATTAGGCTTGAATTTGTTGATTTTTCAACAGATCATTAATAATGGCATTGATTGACCGACCGCTTATTTGCGCCTTTAATGCCAACTGACTGTGAATCTCAGATGGTATCCGGATATTAAGTGATCCACTATAGGGTTTCTGAGGCTTAATACTCCGCTCCTTGCAACTTTCAAGGTATAAGTCAATTCCTGCTTCAAAATCTGCTTTTAATTCCTCAACTGTATTCCCTTCATAAGTAATTTTACTTAGAATACTTTCAAATTACAAAGTCAGATGAGTTTTTTTTATTATGAACCGAAAAAATTCAATTTATCTGATAACTTCAATGTGTCAATCCTTTAATTTAAAACGACTTATAATCAGTTTTATATGAAAAAATATGTTAAGATTATCCTCGTAGTTGTCTCACTTGCATTGATTGTTGGAGCTTATTACGGTTATCAGGTTTATAAAATTATTGCAGGAAGTGAACCGCTGTCAGGAAAACAGGAGAATATTCCTTCCAAAATGGTTTCTATTCCACCAATTAACAAGGGGATTGCTGACTGGCCAAATTGGAGAGGCACTGACTTTGAAGGGAAGAGTGCCACGAAGGGGATTAAAACCGACTGGTCGAAGGGGCTTAAAGTAATTTGGCAGGTGAATTATCTGTGCCAGGACAAATCTACTGCATCATGGTCTGCACCGGTTATTCAGGGTAACCGGTTAATCGTTCCGGGAAGGGACAAAACGAATGATCTGGTATTTTGCATTAATACCGATAGCGGAAAGCTTATCTGGTCAGGATCGTATGAAGCGATAGCCGAAAGCAGTCACGGACCCGGTTCACGGGCAACGCCATTTATAAGCGATGACCGCGTTTATACCTTTGGCCGCAGCGGAGATTTGGTTTGCTGGCAGCTTCTTGATGGAAAGCTTCTGTGGCGAAAAAATGTTAAAGATGAGGGGGGAGCAGAACCTTCATGGGGATTTTCATCCACACCACTGGTGATTGATAATCAGGTTATTGTTCAGGGTGGAGGGAAAGCACTTGTAATTGCGTATGATAAAGTAACGGGGGATTTGCTCTGGAAGTCGATGGAAGGTGATATGGGTTATTCTGCTGCCATCACCATGAAAATTGAAGATGAGTTGAAGCTTTTGATTTACCATGGCAAGGGGTTGTCGTGTCTGAATCCATCGGATGGCAAGGTATTGTGGAGTGTTTCATGGCCCACTTCCTATGGCGTGAATGCTACAACTCCGGTAGTTTATAAAGATATTATATTCCATACCTCCGGTTACAAAATGGGTTGTGAAGCATTGAAAGTTACCAAAAACGGATATTCGGTGCTGTGGAAAAACAATGTACTAGAGGCTCAGCATTCCGATCCGATACTTATTGATGGTTATATTTATGGATATTCAGGTCAAAGTGCCCGGAATTCAGGTGAGTTTAAGTGCATTGAATTGTCTACGGGTAAAGAGATGTGGAGTACCAACGATATCGGACAGGGAACGACCACTTATGCCGATGGGCATCTTATCTGTCAGGATTTGAAGGGAAATCTGTTTCTTGTGGCTCCCGATCCTTCGGGTTTTAAGAAAATTGGTGAGCTTAAATCTGCAATTAAAGATGTCCAAAACCCCGCTTGGACAGTTCCAGTGATTGCCAATGGACGGTTATATCTCCGTTATTTGCAGCAACTTATTTGTTATCAGCTGGATTAAATTGGTTTATTCCTAATTGGTTATCATCAGCGCGGTTGAAAACCGCGGGACCCGGGTGTGGCGAATTGCAATCGCCTAACGATATTCTCTGCGCGGTTACAAACCGCGGGACCCAATTTCGAAAAGGTGTCTTACACTGAAGCAATGGCAGGTGGAGGTCACGCATAATATCTGACATTGAAGCAATGTCAGGTGGGGGTCGCTTATACCCACAAGCAACTCTTGAAATAAGAGTAACGCCAATGCATTTATCGGCGGATGATTTAAATTGAGAGTTGTTGATTTTTCAGCAGATCATTTATGATTGCATTAATAGATCGTCCGGTTAGTTGCGCTTTTAGAGCCAATTGACTGTGCACCTCGGAGGGTATCCTTATATTCAGCGATCCGCTGTAGGGTTTCTGAGGTTTGATGCCCCGCTCCTTGCAACTTTCAAGGTATAAGTCAATTCCTGCTTCTAAATCAGCTTTTAATTCCGCTACAGTCTGGCCTTCATAGGTAATAATGTTCTTATTCATTCCAATTACTTTGCCGAACAAACAGTTGTCCTCTTCGCTGTATATAACTGTACCTGAATAACCTTTATATTTTAAGGCTCCCATAAATTATGTATTAAATGAGATTATTATATGTTAGAAATTCCAAAACCTGCTTCATTACGTAACTTTTTATGGGGCTATCCGGGTGTGGTTTATGAGCACCGTAAGAGAGTCCTTTATCCTTATTTAAAAACTCAATACGTGATCCGGAAGTTTTACCTTTTTGGCTGACCTCAAATCCAAGGACCCGAAATAAGCGCGTTAATTCATCAAACGAAAAATCTTTGGGTTGTCTTTTAAACCTTTCAGTCAGTTTTTCTTTTGTCCCCATCAATTTGTAATTGTCTTACAAATGTAACTATTATTAGTTGCATATCTACATAGATTGCCTAATAATTTTTTTCGTCGCAGGCAATTAAAAATACATGCGATATCTTCCTATTATCATTATGAATTAATCAGGTTAAATCAAGTGACTCACCTTTATTTTCTTATATCTCTTTCCCATTCCCAATGCGATGGCTGTTGGGTTTTTAATGATCAGTTCACCCTTTTGTAAACCTGAGATGGCCTGTTTGATCTCCTGAAATTCATTGCCTGAAACACCAAACAAATCCCGAATTACTCCGTCGTTAATGGATTGCTGTTTCATGATTAGCGGATACTGCGCATTGGCATAAAAATCGAAATACTCACTCTTGTAGCTATCCATATTCTGGGTTGCCAGAATTATGCTTAATCCCTTATTTCGTCCGATGGCAATCAGGTCCCGAAGTGGCTTGTTGTCAAAGCCCAGCATGTAATGTGCCTCATCAATAATAGTGAAATGACGTAGTTCAACACAATCCTCGTCAATGGCCTGTTTTGGAAGTTTTTCGTAAATGGTATTCAGTTTTGAAACGATGAAATAAACGATAGCCTTTGCGATCGGACCATCCTTGGGAAAACCATCCATTTTAACAATATAGCTATCCCTGATCAAATCAATCTGATCCTCTTTGGCAAACAGGTTAGTCCGGATTAACTGTTTTAATACCGATTTAATGCTATCTTCTTTATCTTTCTCCTTTTCCGGTTGAATCGCGATATATTCCTTCAGAATCAGGTCAAAGGTGACACCCTTATTTTGTGTCCGTTTGTACGAATTGATGATGGCTTCCGACAGACGATTGCTCATATTAGCGCTCATCCGGGCATTATCGATGGCGCATATGGCTGTTGCCAGTTCAGTTGAATAGAGGTTGATTTCATTTTGCGCTTTCCCGATAAACTCTTTAAACGGATTGAATGGGAGAGGAGATGCGATAGGATCGAGGATGGCAGTACGATCAACTTCAAACAGATTGAGCCAGCTATTGTTTGCCGGATCAGAGAATTCACCCTTGTAATCGAAGAGGAGAAAGTTAACAGGATATTGACTTTCAATGGATAAGGTTCTGATTTCGTTGAGCAATACCGCCAATAAATTAGATTTGCCCGATCCCGTGGTTCCGGCTACAAGTATTTGCGTATTGGTTATCTCCTTCCCATTGAGGTTTAGCATGGCCGGAATATTGTCTTCGTATGCGCCAATATTCAGATTTAAGGCTGGTATTCGACCGGCTTTTGTGGTACTTCCCGGATTCACAGTATTCAGCAACCATTCGTCTAAAACAGAATCATTGACCAGCATTTTACTTCCGCGGATTATTTCGGCATTGATGATTTTGCTTTTTATACCCGCATTTTCCCAGTCAATAGCTAATCCCTGATAGCGTAATTTGAGCATTGCAGAATAAACGGTCCCTAAATTGTGCAGCGTAAAAAGCGTTTCGAATATCCGGTTGCTGGTCTTCGACATTTGAATTTGCTCAATCGTTTCGAGATCACGGTGTTCTTTACTTGATAACCCTGCAATTAAGCAAATACGCATGATTTTATTCCCATTGATAACTACCACTTTCTGGCTATTGGAATACCTTTCAAGATTGATACGCTGTTCGATTTTTGTCCGAACCTCCTGCAGTTCTTCCATCAATCCTTCGGCTTGACGGATGTTTTGCAAATTGATTACACTCATTGTTTAGTTGTTTAAAGTTTTGCCAAAATAACCCGGAATAATTTCAGTAAGCTGCTTTTCCCTATCCCTAAGAAGGGTATATGCCTTTGAAATAAAAGGTTCAATTTTCTCAAAATCACTCCCTGGCCTGATTTCACTATCCGAACTCAGCAGGATAGTCTGATGTGACAATTCAGGAAAATAATTTTCCAGCACCGTTGCCCGGCTTGTTTCATCCAGGACCCCCATAACGGTATCGATCATCACCGGAGGATCGTAATCACCAAATTCGTGTAACGATTTTAACAAGACCTGAACTACAATTTGTTTCGATGCAGTATTTAGTTGATTTAGATAGATTTCATTTCCCGAAGAATGGTAGATTTTAAATGTAAGGTTGGCCAGATTTTCAGATAATTCAACCCGGTCAATTACGTCCCGGTAGGCGGTTAGATTGATATTCAGATCATGCTTCATTCTGGATTCAATCTGTTGTTTTTTAATCTTTAATAGTTTATTGGCAACATCTTCAAAGAAGGCTTTTAATTTGCCAAGAGTATCATATTTTGGATCAGGTTCCTGACTGATTTGAATATCATATTGATGAATCTTTTTGGAGACTTTGGTTATCTCACCCGCAATCTCATTACTTAGAAATTCATATTTTTTGATGTTGGATTCATTATCCTCGTAGGCTTTTAATAGCGAATAATCCCGGCCTGTTATTTGGGCTTTCATTTGTTCAATCTGCACCTCTAATGCCGGAACCTGATTTAACGACAAATTTAGCTCTACCTGCTGTTGATTGAGTACGGGAAAGACATTGACCGTTTTTTGGTTCAATAAATCCTCCAGTACCTTAACTTCTGAAAAGTCTAGAAATTCGTAACTGTCTGGTTGATTTGAGTTGCTGTTTTGAGCGATGACATAATCCACAATTTCGGAAAGACCAATTTCCTTTATTAACAGCTTATTTTCAGCCAGATATTGGATCACTGATCTGCTGATCGCTTCAACCTGATCGGGATTTATGTTTGCATTATTTTGCTGCTGTTTCTCGTTTTTTATTTTGAGGATTAAGCCTATTTCTGACTTGATCGCTTCGATTAGTTTTGGAAGACAGATATTGATTTCTATTTCCTTAACGAAATTATCCAGGTCATTTCTGAAAAGTTCTTCCTTCTTTTGAATGGATTCAATCTGATTTTTAGTCTGATCTATTTTACTCTTTATCGTGGATTCCTGGTTTAATCCATTCTTCAGGTTGTCGTACAACTCTTTACCGGAGACTGAATAGTGCAGGGCATCCTGAAGGTCGGTTTCAATTGCTTTTAAATCTGATGCTTTCTTCTTTTTTAGTTCAACCAGATCAAGATATTCCCTCTTTTCATTTGCTAATGATAAACGTTGTGCGGTATAAACCTGGTACAAACTCTCGGAAGATTTGGCCAGCTGCATATACTTGTTGAACCCCATAACGTTCTCAATATTCTCTTTGATTACCCTGTTTAACTGATCTTCCTTCAACAGGTTTCCCGCTTCCATGGCATCGAACAGGAAATAGCGGCTCAGTTCCTGCGGCAGATTGGCTTTAATGATTTTATTCAGCTGAGCTTCCTGCTCTGCCCTTTGAGCCAGAGGGGTGGCACTCCCGTACAGGAATATGGTCCCATTCATATTTAGGCGGACGCTTTCAACCGGATGGCCTGAGGGGTTGATCAGATAGGTTCGGGTTAACACATATTGTTGTTCTTCGTTGAGAACCTTGCCCGAGAAGTGTAGTTCCAGTTCAATTTTCTCTTCCCCTGTAGCTGAAGCTCCCGCATTAAGCAACTCCTTGAATTGTCGGGCAGAGGTTATTTGTAATCCATACAGCGCACCGTAAATAGACTCAAACAGCGTGGTCTTTCCACCTCCGTTTACTCCCCCGATCAGGATTATGGGATTATCCTGATCGACAGAAATATCCAGATCAAGATTGAGGTAGGTCTTGAAATTTTTGGCTTTTATTCGTTTGATGAGCATGGGTATTGGATTTAGGATGTTGGAATTGATTTGAAGTTATGAATGTCTTTGCTGATGGAGTCAGTAATTTATAATATCTTGTATTTATTAAAATCATGACATGGCTGTTTCACATTTTTTTTTACCGCAGAGATACGCAAAGAAAGCGCAAAGTTGCGCAGAGATAATCATCTATAAACTAATTCTTTGCGGCTCTTTGCTGCATTCCTCCGCGGTTCTCAGCGGTTAAGTTTTTTTAATCAGATTAACCGGAAGCAAATGATTCCTAATTCTTTATTTTCCCCAGCGCTTTTTCGATCACTTTCTCAACCGATTTTTCATCAATCTCCTGATTACGGATTTTCCGTTCGTGAAACTCTTTGAGCAAATCTTCCTTTACCCATTCGAACTCCAGCTTATGCTCAATACATAGTGTTTCAATCAGGCTCATATCCTCCTTGCGGATACCATAATGGAGAAATGTGGTGTCTAATCCTTTTTTGGCCATGTTCTTAAATTTAGGTTGTTATTTACAGAAAACTCTTAAAGAGGTTTTTAGGATCTACTTTATTTCAATCCGGTTAAAACCGGAGGTTATTTACAGCAAACTGCAGAATAGTAGGGGTCGGACTCGAAGTCCGGCTCTCACTTTAGAGATGCCGGATTAAAATAATCCCATCCATATAAATCAATCGTATCTGAAATGCGGTTGGTACAATACCGAAATGAGACCACTCCGCTTGTTTTGGAAGGAATAAGAACCCCACCGATCAAAATCCTTTCGGGATGGGTGGCATTCTCGTTTTCGATATAGGTCAATAACGCATTGTGCTTGTTTGGCGCTTCGGCATCCGAGCGTTTTGTCTTGGTATCGAACAAACCAACTTTCCCCGATTTGAATTTTATCACAAAATCGACATAAAACAGCCGCAATACCCCAAAACAGTCGGTATAAGGGACTGCAAAATGCTCTTTGCCCTGATCGCCATTCTTGTACCACCATTCGAGCTCCCCCTCATTCCTGATGAGAAAGTTCTTAAATTCAGTTTCGGGCGAGGAGGCATTTTTATATTCGAAAAAGGGTTCAAGAGCATGTGAAGTAATCTCTTCCCGGTTAAATGAATCGTTGTAATAACGAATCCCGGGCACCTCCCATTCACTGTTTTCGACTCTTCGGTTTGCATTTCCCTGTTCGTTCTGCCACGCTTCGAAATGCTCCAGGGCAATGGCAATATGCTCGATTAAAAGCGCTTTGTTGTAGGGGAACAGGAATAATTTCCGGGCTTCAAATTCGAAGATATTGAGGTAATATTCAGCAAAATGGATCAGCGTTTCACGCAGTTTCTTCCAGCTCTTCGAACGGTTTAAACGCGTGATATTGTCGTAGCAGAACCTGTCGAACATTACCCCAAATTCGGCATTGGTTATCGCAAAGTTTTGTACCTGACTGGCATTGAGAATGATCGAATTCACTTCATAGGGATCAATTTCGATATTTGTAGGAATATGAATCTGATGATCGTCAATTTCGAATTGCCAGAACAGATCCTTCATGGCCTTAAGATTCGACGCGATCGCACCTCGGAGCTCTTCCTCCTTTTCAGGGGTAAACAGGTCAATCTCGGGAAGTTGTTTAATCCCATACCGATGCTCCATCACATCGAAAAACTTCCGTTCGAACACCGTCGTCAGCAGACCCTTTGAAGCCCTGTCGTTTATGACTGTTGCTGTGGTGAGTTTGTTATAACTCCAGTACTCATTTTTCTTTCTTTCGGCATATTGCAAATTGAAATAGTCGGCATCTGCCGGAACGAAATTTATACTGTTACTCTCAATATTGGTATAGACATAACCATAATTCAGATCCTCATTTTGATAATGACGGCGGTGCGGCATCCGTAAAATGCGCCCCACTGTCTGTATACCAAAATCCTGACTTCGCACATTCCGGTAACTTACCAGGATAGCCGCCCTCGGGCAATCCCACCCCTGCGCAATAGCTTGTTTGAAAATCAGTACGTCGTGCAGTCCGTTTGGTTCTTCGAGACCATCCTTGTCGCGCTCGCCCGAGAGCCAGATTGCCAGGCGGCCGTTTGAAGAGGTAATGTCAAACTCATTACTCAGCAATCCCACCAGGGTGTCGCGGATTGATTTATCCTCGTCGCTCAGCGACTCGGTTTCGGAGGGAAGCTGAATCAAGAGTAGCGGATTGACCTGATTTTCGCCGAGCTCGGTATCATAAAGCGCTTCGAGCTCCCGCTTCTTCTGGATCGCTTTGCGCAACAGATGAATATGGACGTTTTCACCATTTTGCTGAGCCGGATCCAGCCCGATATTCAGTCGCACCCCCTTCTTGATCATCTGTTCGTTGATCACCTCCTGTCGGGAAATAAAGATTGAACGCTGGGGCCGCTGGCGTGGGGTTGCAGTAACCAAAACTTCAATTTTTGCGTTGATCAATCTTCGCACGGATATGGCCTGGGTACCCGTAAAGGCGCTTAAATGGGCTTCGTCGATGACTAAAATCAGCTGAGTGTCATTCGCTCTGGTATTTTCGATAAGCGTTTCGAGGTTGGTATTTGATTCGTTCTCCTTCCGCCAGATTTTCTTCATCCCATCCACGCTGCTCCAGTTCACAAAAAGGAGGTCTTTAGGATTGAGAACCGGATTTCCGGAGAGATCGCTTAGGTCGATGCAGTTGAGCTTTTTAGTATCGGAATATAATTTCTGCAGTGAGATAAAGCTTTGGATATGAAGCGTGTTTGGCGCAAACCAGATAAAGGCCACATTGTCGTGAAGCCCCGGCTGCAGAGGTAGTTCTTCGACAAGGCGTTCAAGGTATGAGGCCATCATCACCGTTTTGCCGGAGCCGGTGGGCGCTTCGAGTAGTATGGGAATTTGCGTTGGCTCCGTGTTGATCGTTTCAAACGTATGGTTTAAGAGACTTTTAACAGCCTTTTCCTGAAATTCTTTGAGGATATACATGGTTATTCGTTTGTCATAGGTATTTCAATATTTTCATCAATACAATTGGATGAGGGCAATAAATTTTCTGGGTTGGTGTAAAAAAAAGTTACACAGTGTTTCACAGAGTATCCACAGAGTTTCACAGTGGGTAAAGCAAATTTTCAGGATTCATCAGCATCTCCAGTCTTTTCGTCATGCGTTGTCTGTACAGGTTTTTTATCCAGTTTTAGGGTTCTGAAGGTGGCACGATAGGCGTTGTAAATCGCTTCGGGCAGAGGTACTGCGTCGATGCTTTCGGCTATCTCAGCGAAATCCTCGAGCAAAGTCTCCTTCTCCGGGCTAAAGGCATACAGCTTAATGTTTTCGGATAACTTGCCAAGCGATTTAATGTAATTGATTAGCAGCTCATAGACTTCCAGTTGGTGGCGGCTGTGGAAGACAATCATTAAATATTTGCCACCCTCGTTTGTAAATATGCGGCATTGGGCGGGATTAAAACCTGCCGGTTCGGTAAGTTCCGTATAGCAATCCTCTTTGATGCAAAGCAGGTCGGTACTCGTTTGTGCGAGTAACCGTTTGTTGGGTTCATCCCTCATGCTTGGGACAAGTGCGGTTTTGTAATACCTTAAATTATTGTTGGTTAATCCGGGTACCCAATCCCCTTTGCTGTTGGTATAACCCTGGATAACCCGGCGGTTCCGTTCGTAAGTAACCTCTTCACAGATCTTGTTTTCGTTATTGGTAACCAGGATGCACTGTCGGTTGCCGCCATCTTCGGCATTTAACTGCATTGTAGCGTGAAGGGTTGTGCCGGAACCGGCGAAGAAGTCAAGGATTAAACTATTTGTTTTGAATTGAGTTGTATAATTTAATAACCTTTTAATTAAGCTTGAGGGTTTAGGGTAATCAAAGTTCTTGATTCCTAAAATATCAATAAGTTCATTTGTCCCATCTTTTGTTGTACCTGCGTTTAATAAAATTGAGGAAGGTGTTTTTGAGTCACCTTTCTTTAATCGTTCATAAAGAAATAGTTTTCTCTTTGGAGCTGAATCATCATTTAATCCAAATTTTATACGCCCATCATTAAAAAGACTTTGATATGAAATTCGATTAATTGCCCAAATACGTTTTCCAGGTGGATAATATTCTTTTCCAGTTTTAGGGTTTAGTATGGCATATACTGTGTCCCCACCTACTTTGTTTGCATCAATCGGTACCAGCTTCCATGGACCTCTTAAATCATTATCTGGATTATTGTACTCAGAATGATCAATTGATTCACCATCAAATCTTACAAAAAGTAAATTCTTCGCATAGATGTGTGTATGGTTGTGATTTGTAGAAATAAAATCATCATTAGAAATTGATGTTCTTGACTGCCATATTATATTGCCCATAAAATTGACAACTCCAAATATTTCATCACAAATTAGCTTCAAATGTGCTTGTTCATTATCATCAATAGAAATAAAGATTACTCCTCTATTACTCAATAATTGTTTAGCAATTCTCATTCTTTTATCCATAAAAGATAGCCACTTGCTATG
>Ga0118677_10008437_pt1 | contig 16514 bp, 13 predicted proteins | sample AliMusrvi5mmetaG_FD_86154 | JGI IMG/M metagenome (GOLD analysis project Ga0118677, IMG submission 86154) | reverse complement strand
GAGTACCTCCTCTTTTTTGTGGAGTTCCTCAATATCCGTGCCATTTTTAGTTTTTCGTTAGTGCCTTGGGGTTGATTTTAATCTTCTCTACTGCTTCGAAATCCCAATTACGCGGAAACCGGACCATGCCGCACACATGATGTACAATATTGACCAGCGTTTTCTCTCTCCTGACTGTGCGACATGGCCCGGTTAAGGTGTGCGATTTCACCGGGTTTCGCATTTGATGCTTACAGATAATCCAGCCTGTTTGAATTGCTCCTGTAAACGGATCCAGGGGCCTGTTCCTCCAGAACACAAATCCACAATCTCTGCTGTTTTGGCATGTTGCATTGCCTTAACAAACAGCGGTATCAGGTTCTTGTGGCCTGAACCAGGAGTAGCTGTAAACTGCAAGTAATCGGTCTGAATACGTCGAAATAGTTGTGGGTACCAGGGCAAATCTGTGAACTCAAACATCCGTATTCGTCTCATAATAATCACAAAAAACCATGCACTAAGATAATCTTCGGTAAGGTCTCACCATTAATTATTCAGAATCTTGATAGCTGTAATTTGACCAAAAACTCACAAAACAATAACGCCCCCCATCTCATCCATGGCACGTAGAAAGGATCTATTTTACATTGATCAATATCGCTCTCACCATGCGCCTGTAAGCATAACTCCCGGTGCCCGCGTTGTATGACTCGCAGGTCAGCAGAGTCACCCAGGACAATCCTTCGTGTTTCATCACGCTGTTGACATTCCCGGGTCCGACCAGGCGGTTTTCACGCACCTCATAGGTGTAAACCTGCCCGAAGGCAAGAATCTGGATCATGTCGCCATAAATTAACCTGCCCAGGTAAACAAAAGGGCCCGGTTGGTTGCTGGCATCCCAGACGTGCCCGGTCAGCACGCTGTTACCGGTATGCGTGGGGTAAGCGCTGCCAGCCAGGTAGCCGGCATCCTTCCCCAGCCAGCTGACATCCCAACCGCCGCCTGTTTGCGGCACACCCACGATGTTCATTCGAACGCCAATCACCGGAATTTCAAGCCGGAGATTGGCCATGCCTGCGTAGGGCACAGCTTGTTTTGCCAGAAGGGTCACCCGGTCTGGGGCAAAACCCGTCGCGGGCAGTATTCCCGCTTGGCTTGATCCACCTGTGCCGGGCGGATTCGAGCTGGGGTTGATCACAAGCGCGAAACGTGTGTCTTGCAGCCCGGCGTTCAATTTGACGTCGTTCGGGTCCTTGATCGAAGTGGTGCCGCATACCAGTAACTGGTATTGGCCCACCGGCAGGGGCTGCCCGTTATTGACGCTGAGGGTGGCGGTATATGAAGTCGCGTTGTAAGTTACGCTGTTAATCGTCACCGGTCCATCATCGCTCTGGATGCCAGCCAGGCAGGTTTGTGTGTCGAAAACACCATTCAGGCCGATTGAAACCAGCAGGTAGTTGGCCGGGTTAAGCGCTGAAGCAGACCAGTTCGCATCAGCGGCACTCACATGCAGCATATCCTTGTTAAAACGAACCTGCCATTGGGAAGGACTTTGGTTGAATGGAAGCGTCGCATTCGCAGCAGGGGTACTGATCGGGGCAAGCGGTATATGGGCCCCGTAAAACGCAAAACCGCCCGGATACGTGTAAGTGCCTGCCGGGGCGCTGACGACCACATCCACCATGCCGCTGGCATGCGCCGGGGTGACCACTGTGATCTCACCGCCCGAATTGACCGTGAATGAAGCCGCCGGCGTACCGCCAAAGGTGACCGCCGTGGCGCCGCTGAAATTTGGTCCCGTGCCGTCGACGAGGGTGAGGGTCGTACCGCCAGCAATGGGGCCAAAGTTGGGAGAAATGGCCTGCACAGCCCCCACATAGGTGAACCGGGTGTTGAGGGTGGTGGTGCCGCCGGTGGTCGTGACTGCCACATCCACTGTCCCGGCGGCATGCGCCGGGCTGGTGCAGGTGATCTGAGTATCCGAATCGACCGTGCAGGCTGCTGCGGTGCCGCCAAAAGTGACCGCCCCGCCGGTCAGGTTCACGCCGGTGATCACCACCGGTGAGCCGCCCGCCGTCGGGCCGATATCCAGCGATAGGTCCGTGAGGGTGGGCGTATTTGTAAGCCCCAGGGTGAATTCAGAACCCGGCTGGCCAACGTCCACCGTGAAGGTGATCTGTTTGAAGTCTGCGGAGAAGCTGGGACTGCCAATCACGGCAACCGTGGTGAAAGTGTCGCTGCTGCCAGCCGCCCGTTTGAGCAGGTCGTACTTTCCAGCGCTGCTGAAACTGCCCTGCCCGCCCGCCACCGCGATATCAAAGGTCAGTGTGACCTGCCCCCCGCTCACACCGGCGCCGTCCTTGACATCCAGCTGCCAGGTGCGCGCCCAGCGTTGGTCCACACCGCCCGGCAGGCTGCTGGTCAGAGTGGCAAAGGCCGCATTGTTATGGCCGAAGAGGATGCCGTCCCCCGGGTCGTTGAGGAAGCTGACGTTGGCGATGTTCAGGCCGTTGGATGAGGCTGCTCCGGGATGATGGCTGCTGATGACCGCGGCCATGCCGTGCTGGTAGGCGGCCAGCAGGTCGCCGTGCCAGGCGGTTTGGGCCTGATAAGTGGCCGAGCTTGCGGCCGTGCCCTTAAATTTGATCCAGCCCACGTTCTCGCCCCAGGCGTAGCCTTCAAAGCCGCCCGTGACGGGATCCACCCACACGCCGCCATTGGCCGGCGCAAAGTTAATCCAGCCCGCGTTGGCGCTCCAGGCGAAACCGGAGAGGTTGCCCACCCCATCATTGTTCACGCCGTAGGTGCCGGCGGCATCGTTGGGATAAGTATGCGCGCCGCCCAAGGTGTTGGTTCCCATGCGGATCCAGCCCAGGGCTTCGCTCCAGGCATAACCTTCCAGGTGGTCGCTGTAGACCGTCACGCCGCCGTTGTCGGGGGCGAGGTTGATCCAGCCGCTGTTTGTACCCCAGGCCCATTTATTGACGGCGTCCATGCCGCCGGCGGCCAGCGCCGTGTTCAGCGGCATCAGGACCAGGGCCAAACCCAACAGCAGGGCCAACCCCATTTTTTGTCTCCATTTTGGGCTGTTCATTGCGTCAGCTCCTGGAGTCTGCTCATCACTGCCCACCCCGCACCGCCCACACATAATAGGTTTGATACTCGTTAGAAGTCACCTCAATGCCCTCGTTCCAATCCACTGACACGACCCGGCGGATGGTTCCGTAGTGGGTGCTCGTCCAGTAGGTTGACATAATGATGGAAAAGGGATTGCCGTTGGGCAGTGGATTAAGAGCGATATCATGGTATTCCACCAGGCTGAGCATCTCATTGATGTTGGGCAGGCGCCAATCGCCGGCGGCAGAACCATCCGTCAGCCCGCAGCTTCCGCTGGCCAGGCCGTTGGCGCTCGCCAGGGCACTTGCCCAGGTCATATAGCCGAGACATCTGGCGTTCTTCAGCCAGATCAACCCGGTCAGGTTGTCGCTCACCGTGCCGTTGCCGTTATCGGTAAAGCGCGGGTTGGGCCAGGCCAACCCTTTTTGCAGCGCGCCGTCATCACCGGCGTATAACGAGATGGTCTGGCCGGTCTTGTGCACCGGGGCAGGATAGGTGGAAGCCGCGGCTGTGCCAGTCTGCAGGCCCCACTGCCCGGCGGTCAGGCCCCAGAAGGTCTTGCCGCTGGTCACATTGACCGTCGTCGCACCGTTGCTGGCGTCCAACGCCGGGGCTTTGGCCATAATCTCATCCAAGGTGTGCATCGTGCCGCTGCCCGGTCCGGCAGCCGGTTCGCTGAAGGCCGTCATCTTGGCGCCCGCGGCGCCGCTGGTCAGGCGCTGGTAAATCTGCTCCAGGGTGAACATTTGCGAGTCTGCCCCGCCTGGCCCCACGACCGGGTTCAGGCTGCCCGCCAGGGCGGTCCCTGCCGTCGCCAGCAGCAGGCCGATCACAGTGCCAACACAAATTCCAATCCACAACATTTTTTAGGCATTTTTGCGCTTCCTTATTCTGTTGATTATCGTTTTCGCTCTGGAACGGCCAATTGACTCGATTTGGAACAACTCCCTTTTTATTTTAAGGAATATAAACGGCATGCGCCATGCATAAAACTTCGTGTTTTTTTGAGCTGCTTAACAAAAAAAAATCCGGATTCCACGTCGGATAGATTTTACCAACATTTTCATCTCAGAGGGGTGATGTTTGTGGCTGAACTCAATTAATTTTAGCATCTTTTCCTTCTTTGAATAACATTTTTACGCCCTATTTTAGAAATTTGGGCATTGGAAATGGATTTTCTTGGCCCTCCTTAAATACAAATAACAGCTTGAGATATGAAAACGAAAGTTTTTTCAGAGTAGACTTTGCTCATATATCTCTCGATTAGGATAATTTGTTGAAAGTTTCATCACCACGTTTCTGGCCATTCGGATGATCTTCCCGGCCAGAAAAATGTACTTCAGCCTGAATGTTTTGATTTGCTGCCGATATTCTGTTCCATTTGCAAAGTCCATCTTGAACAACAGGAATAAATTATAGGCCAGCATCATCAACTGAAAAATGGCTTCCTTTTCGTTGATTTGGCGACGTAGAATCCGGGTTATATGCATTTCCGAAAAGGAGCGGCTCGTGACAGGGCTGGCTTCGAATGGAATAAGAGTTGATCAGCATCAAGGCGGATTATTTTCTATCCGAAAATCGCCAAAAAACCGGGATTTCAGACACGGAAGTCATTTGTATATATTCATAATTTTATGGCCCCTCTCATCGCTCCGGCTCTGGGGATAGACCATGCTCTCCGTTGATTTCACTATCGAGACGACTGGTTGTTGTGCTATGATGATGATAATAATATTTCTGCTAGGAAAGGAGGAGAAAATGAGCGGAGGCGGAGACCTTCTCATCAACAAACACACTCCATCAATCAGAAATAGCGTGAGAAGCATTGGAATAATTTTTTCAATCGCCGTTTGTATTATCCTGAGTCTATTGCTCATCTTGATGACAGCAAATTTTAATAATTTTTATAGCCTCTATACAGAATTCCAGGCCGTACACGGGTATTCGTGGAATAATGTTAAAAGTTGGGAGCAAGGAGGAATGGCGATTTCAATCGAACGCGTAGCCATTGTGTCCACAGCTTCATTACCACCGGGTTTGCGATCGGCTGGTCCATATCAAGTCGGACCGATTATGTGCCAGATCCAATTAAAAGTAACCAATAATTCTAATCAGATAACTGATTTTTTCACTGATAACGGCAGTTTAACCATTAACGATGAAAAGGTATCTCCGCATCAATATTTAGCTAACACCTTTTTGTTTTATGAACCTCTTGGAGAAATTTCGCCACGGGCGACCAAGTATGGGAAGGTTGTCTTCTATCTGAATACGACCAGGCTGGATGACATAAAAAAATTGTCATATGGGCCAATAGATATTGATTTGAGAGTCCATAAACCCATTAATTTTTTCGAATTTCAAGATTTTAAATGGAATGTAACTCGTTTTCAGGCGGATAATTTATAAGCTGATGCATTAATCCACAATTGTTGCATCAGCTTTCCAGGCTTACATTTGCGGACTCGGAACCCGCACAATCGCGATATTTATGTTAAAGTTAACAATATTTTGCTGAGGGTGCAGCAATTTTACGCTCGGCGCCCGGCTCAGACTCGCGGGATGCCCGACTTCGCCCTGAAGCCCGCCGCTTTATTCGACCGCCAGATACAGTTTTTCATGGCAGGCCTGGGCCGAAAACACGACGATGCCTGCGCCAGGGCGCAGGCATCGTCGTGTTGGAAAGCGCGCCTGGCGGCAGAAACGATCGTCGATTGCGCCCGGAGCCTCATTGCGTCCGCCGCCTGAGAACACGCCACATGATTTGAACTCGAAACTGTGACGCCGCCTTCGTTCACGCTGTGCGCTGCGCGTTGCGATTGGGGAGTGGTTAACCAAAACATCGGGGCAGGCCAACTGTTATGCGAAATTCAACTCCGTCCTGGCAATTGCCAGGATGTATAAGGGGATGTGAATCCTTTGTTCAAACGCAATGTACCTGCTTTTCCAATCAGGGAGAAACTTCTTGTTAAACCGGTAGATATTATTGCCGTAGAGATATTTACCCAGCCCTTTATATAACAAAGCTTGGAAATGCGAAAACCAGCCAGGGTCATTTATCTCTTTTTGGTGAAAGGCAGCAAAGTTCAGGCTTATTTCTCCGATACCTTTGGTCTTATAATGGGCAAAAGCCTGTAAAAGAAGGAATTCCATCAGCCCATTTGGACAATCCTCTGACCGCCTCATCTCGTCCAGGGATAGACCATTGCTTGGATACACGGGAACAAAAGTGAGATAACCTACGATGGTGTTATCCTGCACAGCAAGCACAAACTCGCAGTCTGTGTCCATAATCCCGGGCACCCTCCCTAAAGTCATTGAGAAACCAATTTCCCGTTTTCCCTTAAAATGGAGCCATTTTTGAGATAATGTCTCAATCTGGTCAAGAAAATGGGCAGGGATGGTGCTTCTTGAGTATACCTCGGTGGATATACCCTGCATTAGGATATGTTTTTCTGCTCTTCTCACCTTTCTTTTTAACCGGCTCTTATCGTATTCCAGGAGAGATACAACTGCTTCTTCCCCTGCATAAAATTCCTTATAGCCAAATGACGATAGCAACAAGAGGGTTTCTTTTTGGACCCCAACAAAACAACTGGTGAGGCCAGCTCCCTTGATGAAATACTTAAATTCCTTGATAAGAAGAAGGAGATCTTCTTTCGGGCCAATCGGATCGCCACTCACCAGGATGATATGCCCCAATACCATATAAGAAAGAAAGGATGATCCCGTGGAAGAAAAGAAGAATTTTTTGCCACTGTGTAATGTGAAGTACGATAGAGAGTCGTATCCGTAATGTTCAAGTAATGCTTTTGCTGCGTGTGATTCTTGGGGTTGGGTTTTCATATTGGGATTATTTTACCAGCGAAAATTAAAAATGCCCATTGGAAATACTACAGCTTAATCATTCCGTATTTACTGTTTGACGGGGGTTGTCTCATCATGATAGTCACAGTGGGCAGCGCCCAAATCAGCCTGGCAATGCCCACTTTTTTGTTTGCGAATATCGACGCTATGGTCAGCGTGTGTCACAAACAGGCGCTCGCGTTTTTCATGCCCGGCAGGTGGACCATGCTTATGGTGATGCCTTCCTTTGGGTATATTCCTTTTCTGGCCTTTGGATGACGGCTGGGAGAAATTCTTCGACGTGGTTGGCGGTTTTTGATGCTTTTCGTACTTCAGTTTCAAGGCTTTTTAATTCGCTTTCATCTGCTGATAATCAGCCTGAAGCCAGGTAAGTTGCTCTGCCTGATTCAAAATGACCTTGATCAGTCCTTCTTTGCTCAGGTTTTCAAGGTCGTAGGGGTTCATTTAAAAAAACTTTACTTCTCAAAATTGGCGCATAAAAACTTGCAAAACATTAACAAGTTTGATAGAATATATTCATAAAGACGTTTGGATGCCCCCCTCATCCAGGCGTTTTTATATTTAAGCAGGTGATGAACGATTTTTGTCCGGACCTGAAAGCCTATAAATGCTGCTCCATAAGCCAGCGGTACAATTCAGGGGTATGGTAAGCCTGGGTCCAGCAGTCATGACCGGTTTCAGGATAAAGGGTCAGACGGGCATTTCCCTGGGATGCCCGGACTGCATCGACCATCTCAATTGTTTGGGAAACAGGAACAAGGGGATCTTTTTCTCCATGAAAAGCCCAAACAGGGGTGTTCTTCAGGCGGTAAGCCCGACCGGGATCCCCTCCGCCGCAGCATGGAACCAGTGCGGCAAATAATTCGGGATATTCTTCTCCAAGCAGCCAGGCTGCATTTCCTCCCATGCTGAAACCTGTCAGAAAAAACCGTTTTTTATCGATTGGATATAAACGGGACGTTTCAATGATTAAGTCGTGTAGATGATCCAGTTGCCGGCGCCAATATGAATTTTCCGGACATTGAGGCACGATGAGGATGAAAGGAAAATCCGGGTCTCTGCTGACGATATCAACCGGAGCTTGTTTCTTTATTTTACTGAAGTCACTTCCGCGTTCTCCTGCTCCATGTAAGAATAAAAGGGTTGGAATTTCTTGATGGTCCGGGTATTGAAGCGGTACGTGGATGAGATACTCCAAACCTTTATGTGATAATTTTCTGTCAAAACAGATATTGTCAAGGAACCAATTCAAGCGAATTTTTCTGTTTTCCGCTTCACTGGATCCATTTGAGAACATCATATTAACGGCAATGTTGGCAATTTTTGCCAGATCATGCCTCCCAATATAATAAAGCCAGGATTCAAAATGGCCTTCAGCAAGGTGATAAGCACCGTCATATGGAACCTCATGACTGGTGGCAATTAAATCGGATACCGTACTGGCAACATTTCCTGACTGGAAATAAAAAGGATTGTATTTTGTTTGCATTGATCCCCATAATTTTAGGCGGTAAATAATATTGGAAAGACACTCCATGAGAGAAGACCAATTATAATGAAGAAAACCTGAAACTGAGAATGAATTGAGCCAAAAAGTGGACGGATTCCTTGAAATTGGAAAACCGAAACAGGTCCGATTTAAAATTAACCTGTCGTATTTTACCGATCCTGCCCGGATGCTTTTTGTTTCCAGGGTGAAAACCTCCTGCACGTAGGTTCCGGTCACAAAACCTCAAGATATGCGTATAGTATAATTTTGAGAAAAATGCATTTATCAACAGCAGGGGAGGGTAGGGAATATAATATGGGCAGGGTTGCGTGTCGAAATGAAAGCAGGGGAAATCATGATGGAAATTTATCTGATTGTAGATGGAGATAACCTGGCGCACGATTTATACCATATCCCGAAAGGCGCGGATATAACGCCTGAATTGGACCTTCGTTTGATGGCCGCTTTAAAGAGGTGGCAGGGTCACCAATCCCGCCCGATCCGGATCGACCTATGCCTCGACCCTCGCCGCGTTCCTTTGAAAGTCGAAGCGCCTGATGTGGTTTATATCGCCGAACCGGGTATGAAAGCGGATGACCGGATCATCGATAAAGTCGTTTCCCGTGTCAGCCAATCACAGCCGTGCGTTGTCATTACGGATGATAACGACCTGGCCGCCCGGGTTGGAGAATTTGGCGTAATGGCGATCAGGGCAGACCAATTTATCGTTATGGCAAACCCTTCCAACCCTATCTTTTCCGACTTGCCCGACGAAATACCCGGGGGATTCATTCGGGATTTATCGACGGGTGATCGTCAATCCAAAACATCCCCGCAAAACGATGCGTTAAATCACAAATTAAATAAAAAGGATAATTCCCAGGATGAAATTAACCAGTTGATGGAGCGAACACTGGGTTTGCGACAGCTTGGAATCGGGTCAAACGGTCAACAATCTGGCGGCGCTGAAACGCAGCCACCCCGGATCGACCCGGAAGCATTGACCCGTTTAACAATGGCGGCTGCTGAATTTACTGCGGAATCCAAGGGTGAAAAATGTATTTTTCATTTGACCTTAAAAACATGGCCGCTGGAAAAAGGGGTAAAATTTTTACGGGAATCTTTTTGCAAAGAGCACTTTGACCAGGTTGCACCCTTATTCGAAAATGTAGGAAATCTTGTCCCCGGGGACCTATTTGCTTTGGCAGCTTTATTGGCGGAAAGTTGTGCCCGCGAGCCGGATTTCGTCAGCCGGGGAGGGTCGCTGATGGACAGGGTGCGCCTGGCATTGCTGCAAGCGCCGGGTTACTATCTCACTCTCGAGGAATTGGTTCTCCTGGCAGGCGCACATAAGTCTGATATCAAACGTAAAGCCAGATCATCGGGAGCCAATTGGCTGGAAATTGAGTAATCGGCATACAACCGATTAAAACCCAGGGCAAGCAGCACCTTGCTCTCCGTTATTTGTTGAGAGTGGAAACTCTGCCCAAAAGCCTTTAATGCAACCGGCGGTGGGTTTGATTCTTTGAGAATGAAGGAGAAGCTCATGACAGAAGCACAGGTCTGGTTTATCTTCCAGGATATTTACGGAGATTACAGCGTTTCTAAAGATTCCACCGGGGGCGTCCTGGCTGCGGAGCCGTTACTCTGGGATGGGGCGGTCGACTGGATGCGCGAGCACTGCGTGGCGGATTGGCAAGCAAGGGCCGTGCTGATTGACCGTGAAAATGGGGGCTTGGCTCCTGCCAGGCTGGCCCGGTCGAAATCTTCATCCAATCAGAAAACAGCCGTCCCCTGGGCTTTGGGGCCTGGGACGGCTGTTTTACAGTCAAAAAGTAAAAATTGGAGTGCCGCGGATTTACTTGAAGGTAATGCGCCCCTCCACGTCCAGGGTCACCGGGTTGTGGGCCTTTAAGTAATCGGAGAGCACTTCATCCAGCGGGCGCCCGTAATTGTAGATGTTGGTGCCATTTTTCGGCAGAATACTGTAACCGTCCCCGCCTTCGCTGACAAAGTCGTTGGTGGCCACGGTGTAAACCTTTTGCGGGTCGAGCGCCTGGTACTGCCCGGTCGCATCGAGCACTTCCACGCTCACGATGCGGCTGCCGGCTGGCTGGGTAATGTCCATCTTGTAGCGCAGGCCGGAGACCTGCGGAAAACGCCCTTCGCCGCCTTCAATGCGCGAAACGCCGTTTTCCAGTGCCGCCTGCAGGTCCTGTCCGCTCAGACTGAGGGTGCTCACCAGGTTGCCAAACGGCAGGACGTTGAGCACGTCACCCAGGGTCACGTCGCCCTGCTTGATGCTGGCGCGGATGCCTCCGCCGTTTTCAATGGCCACCTGCGCCCCGGTCTCGGCGCGCATCGCGTCTGTAATCAGGTCGCCCAGGTTGCATTCCTTCACACGGCACACCTTGCGGTCGCCTTCCAGGTATACACTGGTCTTGCCGACTGCTTTTTGGGTCAGCGCCTGGGCGGGTACAAACAATGATTTGACCAGGCTGGCGACTGTTGGATCGGGGGTGATGTAACGTGAAAGGTAAATGCTGTCGCCCTTCCATTTCACCAGGTCGCCGTTGGAATCAAACTCCACATCCAACCGGCCGAGGTATTCCAGGTATTCCCCGGCCTGAACCACCAGGGTCGTCTTGCCTGCCGGGTTTTTGACCTCGGTTGGGTAAGCCCCAGCGGCGCGGTTGTCGTAATTGGCCAGCAAGGTGTGCGTGTGCCCGCCAATAATGATGTCGACACCAGTCACGCTTTGCGCCAGTTTCTGGTCAGCCGGGTAACCGATATGCGAAAGCACGATAATCTTGTTCACACCTTGTTTTGCCAGCGCGTCCGCGCCGGCCTGCACGATTTCGCTCAGGTTGTCTTCAAAGACGAGGTCCTTGCCGGGGCGCGACATGCTGGGCGTTTCCGGGTTGGCCAGGCCGATCACCCCGATTTTCTGCCCGCCTCTTTGCAGGATGACATAGGGCACCGTCTTGTTTTTTAAAGGCGTGGATTGGTCGAAATTGACGTTGGCGGCTACCACCGGAAATTTTAACTGCGCGATGAAGAGCGCCAGATTGCCGTCGCCCTCGTCAAATTCGTGGTTGCCGAGGGTCATGGCATCATACTTCATCAGGTTCATGATTTTTGCGCTGTCGATACCGTGGTGCATCACGTAAAACAGGGTTCCCACGAAGGTGTCGCCCGCGCTGAGCAGCAGTGTGTTAGGATTGGCGGCACGCACCTGGTTGATGACGCTGGCGGCCAGCGCTTCGCCGCCGTCGCCGTCGGCATTCGGCGCGTGGTGAGCGTGTACATCATTGCTGTGCAGGATGGTCAGCGAAAAATTTGGCATGGCCGCTGTCGGTTGGGGCGTGGGTGCGGCAGTTGGTGCCGGCGTGGTTGCAGCCAGTGTGCTTGCTGCGGCTGGCGCGGCGATCACCTGGCCGGTTAAACCTCCGGCCAGCAGGAGTACCAGGCCAATGGACAGCGCCAGCAGAAATGTTTTCTGTTTTGTATGCATCTTCTTTCTCCGATCAAAAGTGGTATAAACCTATATTATCATGCCTGTTGGGAAAATGGGTGGAAAAAATCCAATCGCAATTTGCTTAACTTCTGCCTGAAATGGCACTTGTATATCCGGAAAAGCCTGCACAATTGCCAAAATAAACAGCAATTCTTATGAAAAGTTAACGTACCTTTAGTCGTCAGGAACAAGGTTCACAATCAGGTATGGGAATAAAATATGCCGATGTAAACGGGCAGCTCTCGGATGTGTACGAAAGACCATGAATCCTTGAGACTTCTCTGGTTGGAAAAACGATTGTTAACTCCGGGCACGCTGTCCCGGCTAATCGTGGGGCAATCCTTTGTCCTGCAAGGCAGTGGCACAATACACAATAATACCGACCACGGGGGCAGTTCAAGGTCGCTTCTTTCGGGTGGGTCGATCCCATTTGAGACACAGGAATCGAGGGCTACCTGGCTTAAGGGACGCTAAAAAGCATCGATCTGGTCATGACCAGAGCCGTACCGCGGGAACCTTTCACCCATCCACCAATCAGGATCGGCGGCTTTCAACCAGACAATTATTTGTTATGCCTGGTAAGTGCCGGCTGTCGTATTTCCTCCCATGCCCGTCCAGTTGGTGTGGAAGAATTGCCCGCGCGGTGCATCTGTTCTTTCATAAGTATGCGCCCCGAAGAAATCCCGTTGCGCCTGGATCAGGTTGGCAGGCAGGGAACCAAGACGGTAACCATCATAAAATGCCAGAGCGCTGGAAAGCGCTGGGATCGGAATTCCCAGGCTGACTGCCTGAGACACCACATTCCGCCAGGCTTTAAGGCTGTCCTGAATTTCAGATTTAAAATATGGATCCAGAAGAAGGTTGACCAGAGCCGGATCATGATCGAAGGCATTTTTAATCTTGCCAAGAAAAACGGAGCGGATAATACATCCGCCGCGCCACATCAGGGCAATTCCACCATAATTCAGGTTCCAGTTATACTCTTTTGCGGCGGCACGCAAGAGCATATACCCCTGGGCGTATGAAGTGATTTTTGCCCCATACAGGCCCTGGCGAATTTTTTCCACGAATTCCGCTGTGTCACCCTCATAACGATTGATCGACTCACCCAGAATTCCAGCCGCCTGGACGCGCTCATCTTTGATGGCAGAAAGCGAACGTGCCAGAACGGCTTCTGCGACCAATGTCAGCGGGATGCCCATTTCCAGGGCAGCATCCACCGTCCAACGCCCCGTGCCTTTTTGGCCAGCCGTATCGAGAATTTTTTCCACCAGCGGCGTGCCATCGGCATCTTTAAACCTGAGGATATCACGGGTAATCTCAATCAGGTAAGAATCCAGCTTGCCTTTATTCCACTGCTCAAAATAGTCTGACATTTGATCACAGCTCAGGCCGACCGCTGATTTCATGATGTGATAGGCTTCTGCGATCAACTGCATGTCGCCGTATTCGATGCCGTTATGCACCATTTTGACAAAATGTCCGGCACCATTTTCGCCAACCCAATCGCAGCAGGGTGAGCCATCTTCATCCTTGGCAGAAATGCTCTGAAAAATATCCTTGATAAAAGGCCAGGCTGCCGGTGACCCTCCCGGCATGATGGATGGCCCGTTGCGCGCCCCTTCTTCCCCGCCCGATACCCCGGTACCAACAAACAGGAACCCTTTTTGTTCGAGGTATCCGGTGCGCCGGGTTGGATCCAGGTAATTAGAGTTGCCGCCGTCGATGATGATATCACCGGGTTCCAGCAGGGGCAGAAGCGCGTCGATATACTCATCCACTGCCGTGCCCGCTTTGACCATTAACATCACCCGTCGGGGGTGTTTTAACAGGCTGACCAATTCTTGGAGCGATTCCGCCCCGATAATTTTTTTTCCTTGTGCAGGGCCGGCAATAAATTCCTTCATCTTGGATGTTGTCCGGTTAAACACAGCCACCTGGTATCCATGATCATCCATATTCAGGACCAGGTTTTGACCCATAACCGCCAGACCTATTAAACCGATATCACATGAAGTGTCCATTTTATTTCTCCTCTGCAGTAAAATTTATCTATTCCCATTTATCGCAATTTATTCTGTTATAAACTGGCGACGCAGCCCGTCCGCTTTCCTTTTACTTCTGAACTACTCCTGCATTATACCGCAAGGGTTCGCCTGCGGCGAAGTGTGAGGGCTCTTTCTGAAGGTGAGATTGGAAGCTCTCTTATGGTCTGCCCATCCCTGCAAGCGGCAAGGTTCTTTACCAGCAGGCGGTCAAGGGCTGCCCGGGCGAAATATTGGATTGCAAAACCGATCTCCATTTCTTCGGAGGTCATTGTTTTTTTTACTGTAGGCGATCATGGCGGTGTGCAGCAGACCATGCAATTCGAGCTTCCATGTACGTTGATGCCGGTGGCAGTCGAGATGCCAGCTTGTTGGAAATCGGCGGATGCCGCCCACTCGTTCTGGCTTCAGAAACGGCCTTAACGCCTGCTGCCGGCTGCGCCTACGATCAGGATGGATGCGCCGCGCTGCGCAAGTTCAAAGGCTGTAGCGCGCTCCATGCCCTGCGAGCCGCCAACAAAACAATGTTTTTACCAGTAACGCACGTTCTTTAAAATCTTTTTTCTCTTTTTGCGCCACTGCAATTAGCAATAAAATCCTGCTTGCCGGTTGCAGATAAAACGAACCAGGCAAGGATATCGCTCGCGAACACAAAATTTAATAATTCATATCATACCAAAATTACCCCCACATCTACTACCCACCACAACTCACCCTGAATCCACCAAAGGGTGAGTTGTGGTGGAAAAATTATTTTAAGGTGAATATTCCCAGTTGGATAGTAACTTTTTATCTATGTCAATCTATTTTGAACCATGCCCAAAGTTCAACAGTTTCCTAATTGTTTAATCCAACCACAACCGGCGGATTAAAATCTCCACAAATTGTGGCACGGCATCCCCGTATCCAATAATAATAAGTAACTCCAGAAACGACTGATACATCCGTATATGTTGTTGTCGTAATGACCGATAAGGGTGTGGGTAACGGAACCGCCGGTTCAATATTTGAGTTGGTCCGGTAAATTTCATAGCTTGTCGCTCCGGATAGCGCGTTCCATTGTAAAACGATGGATACGCTGACGACGGGGGTACTTAATGAACGGACACCTGTGTCGGTTATACCATATGCGCTACACTTTGTTCCCAGGCAGGCTGTCACCCAATAGTTATAGATAACACCCGGCAAGCCAGTGGTGTCGTCAAATAATGTGTTTAAATTTCCAGGGACGTTTGATAACAGCGTTTTGGCACCGGTAGGACTGGTGGAGCGATAGATATTATAATTATCGGCGCTATCTACAGGGTTCCAAGCCAGACTGACCACGAATGATGATGTTCCGTCTGAGGCACTCAATCCAGTGGGAGCCATTAATGCTTTATACCCGGTTTCTGGTGCGTTAAAATCACCGCATAAAGTACCGCGACAACCCCGCACCCAATAATAATAAGTTATCCCAGGATCTGCTGAGACATCATTATAGGTTTTTACAGTTAAAGCAGCCAGAGGTGAGGGTAAAGGTGCTGTTGGAGGTGTAATTCCATCCGTGCGGTAGACTTCGTAACTGGTTGCGCCAGTCAAGGCTGCCCAACTCAGCACTACTCTATCAGCGTAAGTTCCATCAGAAGCGGTTATTACCGGGGCTGCAATGGAACGGTAGCCAGTATCCGAAGGGCTGTAATCACTGCAGGCGGTGCCCGAGCAGGCGGTTACCCAATAGCTGTAAACCAGCCCTGGTATGGCGGATGTGTCATCATAGCTTGTTGATGAATTCCCGGAAACATTGACGAGTAATGTTTTTGCGCCAGTAGGGCTGGTGGCACGATAGACATTATAGTTATCCACATTATCCACGCTGGACCAGGACAAGGAGACAGATGAGGTTGAGATTCCATCTGCAGCACTCAGGTTATCTGGGGCAGGTGTAATGATTGGAGTTGGAGTAGGTGTAGTGGTATTGGTGGGGGTAGCAGTAGAAGTGGAGGTATTGGTCACCGTAGGCGTATTTGTGAAAGTAAACGTAAGCGTAGGTGTGGGTGTCATGGTTGGGGTGCGCGTGAAAGTGGATGTGCGGGTGGGGGTATTCGTCCGGGTGGGTGTATTAGTAAAGGTGTTGGTAATAGTGGGCGAACTGGTTGTTGTCCGGGTGGGAGTAGGCGTATTAGTTACTGAAGGCGTAATGGTTGCTGTGGAGGTAATGGTAAATGTGCGTGTTGGAGTGTATGTTCGGGTAAATGTCGCCGTAACGGTGGGAGCAATGGTCGGTGTATTGGTCACAGTGGATGTATACGTCATTGAAGGTGTAAAAGTTGTAGTGGGCGTATTAGTTGTTGTGAGTGTAATTGCAGGCGTATTGGTCATTGTAAATGTGCGTGTGGGTGATCTTTCCCCGGTAAAGTGAACACAAATGATGTCCGAATCATGTACACTGAGCAGGACAGGAAAAAGATCATGGAAACAAAAAAATATAGAGTGTTCACAGAAGAATTCAGGAAAGAAG
>Ga0118677_10008436_pt1 | contig 16517 bp, 11 predicted proteins | sample AliMusrvi5mmetaG_FD_86154 | JGI IMG/M metagenome (GOLD analysis project Ga0118677, IMG submission 86154) | reverse complement strand
CACCATTCGCGAGCAATGCGTTGTCGGCGCCCGCGTGATCATTCATGCCGGCGCCGTGATCGGCAGCGACGGGTTCGGGTTTGCCAAGGACGGCCCGAAATATTTCAAGATCCCCCAGATCGGCAATGTGCAGATCGATGATGACGTGGAGATTGGCGCAAACGCCACCATCGACCGGGCCGCCATGGGCACGACCCGGATTCAGCGCGGCACGAAGATCGACAATCTCGTGCAGGTGGCCCACAATGTGGTGATCGGCGAGGACTGCGCCATCGTGTCGCAGGTCGGAATTTCGGGAAGCACCACAATCGGCAACCGCGTCGTGCTTGCGGGCCAGGCCGCAACCGTGGGGCATATCACCATCGGCGACGACGTGATAGTGGGCGCCAGGGGCGCACCTTCAAGCGACATACCCGCGGGCCAGGTCGTATCAGGGGCGCCGCATATGCCGCACCGCCTCTGGCTCAGGGCCACCAACTGCATCCCGAAGCTTCCTGAAATGCGCAGGAGCATCGCCGATTTTGAGCGCAGAATCGCAGAACTTGAAAAAGAATTAAGTACAAGGAGCGCATGATGGTATTCGGCATTAAAGATATTATGAAATTTCTGCCTCACCGGTATCCGTTTCTGCTCGTTGACCGCGTGCTAGAAACCGAGCCGCTGAAGCGCATTGTGGCGATCAAAAATGTCACCATAAACGAACCATTTTTTCAGGGTCATTTCCCCGGCGAGCCCATAATGCCGGGCGTGATGATTGTCGAGGCCATGGCCCAGACCTGGGGCATACTGCTGATGAGCAGCGGCGAGATTGATGTATCAAAAAACAGCAATATCCGGTTTCTCGGCATCGACAACTGCCGGTTTCGCCGCGCGGTTGTGCCCGGGGACCAGCTGCGCTTTGAGCTTCAAGCCATAGCGGTCAAACGCGGCATCTGGAAATTCGGGGGCAAGGCCTTTGTGGGCGATAAAATCGCCGCCGAGGCTGAGCTGATGGCGACCATGTAGTAATGAAAGTGTTCCGGTAAGGGAGCAGTCAGATGATCCACGGCACCGCAATAGTCAGCAGCAAGGCTGCAATAGCAGAAGGCGTTGAGATCGGACCGTACAGCATTATCGGCGACGAGGTAACAATCGCTGCCGGTACGGTCATCGGCCCGCATGTCATTATAAAGGGGCCTACCACCATCGGTGAACGGTGCCGTATTTTTCAGTTCGCTTCAATCGGCGACGACCCCCAGGATCTGAAATACCACGGCGAGCACACGCTGCTCACGATTGGCGACAATAATACCATACGGGAATATGTCACGATCAACCGCGGCACCGAGGGCGGCGGCGGCATTACCAGCATCGGGAGCCACAATCTGATCATGGCCTACTGCCATATCGCCCATGACTGCAGGCTTGGCAATAATATCATTATGTCCAACTGCGCAACCCTTGCCGGCCATATCATCATTGAAGATCATGCCATCATCGGCGGCCTTGTCGGGGTACAGCAGTTTGTGCGCATCGGCGCCTATGCCATGGTCGGCGGAGTTTCGGGCGTGCCGCAGGATGTGCCGCCGTATGTGCTGGCAGCCGGTGAGCGCACAAAGCTGAGCGGCCTCAATATCGTTGGGCTTAAGCGCCACGGATTTTCCCCTGAAGTGATTTCCGAGCTGAAGGCCGCTTACCGGATCTTTTTCCGCTCGGGCCTGACGGTTAAGCGGGCTGTGCAAACGATCGAGGAGGAGGGCCTTGAGTCAGCCGAGGTGCAGTATCTGAGCACCTTCATTCAGAATTCAGAGCGCGGAGTGTTGCGAAAATGAAAACGGTGCGCACCGCGGTTGTCGGAGTTGGCTATCTGGGGCAGTTTCATGCGGAAAAATACGCCGGTCTGCCTGGCTCCGAGCTTGTGGCCGTGGTCGATACCGATATCGGCCGCGCTCGCCAGATTGCGGCAAAATTGAATGTTGCCGCCTATGATTCGTACCGTGAGCTTTTCGGAAAAGTCGATGCCGTAAGCGTCGTCACGCCCACCAACCTTCACCATCAAGTGGCCCTCGCCCTGCTCAACAACGGCATTGATGTGCTGGTTGAAAAGCCCATTACCGTGACACTGCAGGAGGCGGACGACCTGGTTGCGGCGGCACGCGGGCAGGGAAGAATTCTGCAGGTCGGGCATCTTGAGCGCTTTAACGGCGCAATTGTAGCGCTCTCCGGTATCCTCAATAAGCCCATGTTCATCGAATCGCACCGCCTGGCGCCGTTTAAGGACCGCGGCACCGAGGTTGATGTAATACTGGATATCATGATTCACGATATCGATATTATTTTAAATATTGTCGGCGCTCCGGTCACGGGCATTCATGCCGTGGGAGTACCGGTGGTGTCAAGCCAGACCAATGACATTGCCAATGTGCGCCTTGAGTTTGCAACCGGCTGCATCGCCAATGTGACGGCCAGCCGCATATCGGTCAAGGAAATGCGCAAAATCCGCATTTTCCAGCAGGATGCCTATATTTCCATCGACTATGCAAAACAGGACATTGAGGTGTACCGCAAGATGGATCTCGGCGAGCAGTATGATACGGCGCAAATCATGTATGATGACATCGACATAACGCAGGCCGATTCGCTGAAAGAGGAAATACGATCATTTATCAACGCCGTCGAGACCCGCTGCGAGCCTGCGGTTCCTGGTGAAGCCGGCCGGGATGCGCTAAAGATAGCCCTTGAAATCGTCCATCAGGTGGAAAACAGAAAACAGGCGCTGCAGGCCCGCTAAGCGCCCGATGATACCGGATTCGAGACCTCCCCCTGTGCAGCGGGAGGTTTTTCATTCCTGAGGAAAACAGGAACCACAGAGGCACGCAAGTTCACAGAGTTTAAGAATGAGCACGAAACAAAAAAAACTACTGCTGGTCACCGGCGAGGCGTCAGGCGATCATCATGGCGCGCTGGTGGTGAAGGCGCTGAGAAGCATGCGGCCTGACGTTCAGGTTGAAGGCATCGGCGGGCAGGAGCTGGCTGCCGCCGGCATGCAGCTCATCTATCATGTGCGTGATCTGTCGGTTGTCGGGCTGCTGGAAATACTGCCGCGGGCGGGAAATATTCTGGCTGCGTACCGATTGCTCAAAAAGCGGCTCTCCGGTCCTGACAAGCCCGATCTGCTCATGCTTATCGATTATCCGGATTTCAATCTGCGCATTGCCGCTATTGCAAGGAAAAACAATGTGCCGGTGCTCTATTATATCAGCCCGCAGATCTGGGCATGGCGGCAGGGACGGGCTAAAAAAATCGCACGGCTGGTTGATACGCTGGGAGTAATTTTCCCCTTTGAGGTGGCGTTTTATGAAAAAGTTGGCCTTGATGTCCGGTTTGTCGGCCATCCGCTGCTTGATCACGAAATAAAGCTCGGCAGCCATGCTGAAGCGCTCAAGGAATTCGGCCTTACCGGCAACCGGCCCGTTATCGGGCTTTTGCCCGGCAGCCGCCCCAGCGAAATCGACCGGCTGCTTGAGCCCATGCTTGATGCCGCCGTGCTTATAAAGCGAAAATTTCCCGAAGCCGGGTTTATCATTCCTGTTGCCCAGGGCATAGCTGCCGATCATGTGCGCGCCATGGCCGGACAGCGCAACATTCCCGCCACGGTGGCGGCCGGCAGCTTTCATCAGGCGCTTGCAGTATGTGACCTGGTGCTGGTTGCCTCCGGCACGGCGACCCTTGAAACAGCGCTCATGGGCAAGCCCATGATCGTCATTTACAAGGTGTCGCCGCTGACCTATCTCGTGGGCCGCATCATGATTAAAGTTCCCTGGATAGGGCTTGCCAATATTGTCGCGGGCCATCAGGTCGTGCCGGAGCTCATTCAGCATGAGGCAAACCCGCAGCGCATTGCCGCCGAGGCCTGTTCCATTCTTGAGGATCCGGCCCGGATGGCTGAAATGCGGGAAGGGCTCTCCGGCATCAGAGCTGCCCTGGGTGAGCCCGGCGGCTCGCAGCGCGTGGCGGAAATAATAATTGAAAAATTAAAAAATTGAGGAATTAGGGAATTGAGGAATTGATTTTTAATTCCTAAATGCCTAAATCCCTAAATTGGGGTTCATCATGAGCAAAAAGAAAAAAACACAGGTGGTCTGGCAAGACACCTTGTATCTGTATAAGCGGCTATATCCTTTTGTTCGGCCATACTGGAAAAAATTCTTCCTGGCCGTTGGCTGCAGCATTCCCGTATCGCTGTGCGCGGGCGGCATTGCCTATCTGGTGAAGCCTGCCCTTGACGACATATTTCTGAAAAAAGATCTTCAGATGCTGATCCTTGTGCCCATAGCCATTGTGGCGCTCTATGCCATCAGAGGCTGCTTTGAATTCGGGTTTAATTACTATCTGGGTTCGATCGGCCAGTATATTACCAATGACATACGCAATGCGCTGTACAAACATCTGCAGACCCTGTCGCTTTCCTATTTTCAGAAAAATCAGACCGGCGGAATAATCACCAGAGTGACTAATGATGTCATGGTGCTTTCAGGAGCTCTGAACGAGGGCTGCATCGATATATTTAAAGAGATCGTCACGGCTATCGGCCTCATGGCTGTTTTGTTCAAACAGGACGCCAGGCTTGCCTGCGTGTCCTTTCTCATACTTCCCTGGATGGTGCTGCCGATCATCCGCTTCGGCCGCAAGAGCCGCAAGTTCATGACCAAGGGCCAGGAAAAGATCAGCATCATCGCAACTTTCGTTCATGAGGCCATATCGGGCTGCCGCATCGTAAAGGCCTTTTGCATGGAAGAGTATGAAAACATGCGCTTTGCCCAGGAAAACCGGCGGCTTATGCAGCTGCGCCTGAAGCGCATGGTCATACGATCGAGCTCCGGGCCCCTTATGGAGTTCATAGGCGGCTGCGCAGGCGCTGCGGTCATTCTCTATGGCGGCTATAATGTAATTAACGGAACGTCAACTGCCGGCACGTTTTTCTCCTTCACCACGGCGCTTTTGCTGCTGTACAGCCCGGCCCGCAATATTTCTACGGCGGTGCAGGATATTCAGGAAGGACTTGCCGGGGCCAAGCGCGTCTTTGACATGCTTGATACCTTGCCTGAGCTCACGGAAAAAGAACATGCCATTACGCTGCCGCCTGCCCGGGGCGGGGTTCAGTTTGACGGGGTGTCATTTTCCTATGGCGACGAGCACCTGGTGCTGCATGATATCAACCTGCAGGTGGAGCCCGGCGAGGTCGTGGCGTTTGTCGGCATGACCGGCTGCGGCAAAACAACGCTGGTGAATCTCATATCGCGTTTTTATGATGTGACGCAAGGTGCGGTGCGCATCGACGGCGTGGATGTGCGGGATGTTACTTTTCAGTCCCTTCGGTCACAAATATCGCTGGTGAGCCAGAACCCGGATCTTTTCAATGACACGATTTACAACAATATCGTGTATGGCGATACAGCCCGCAGCCGCGAAGAAGTCATCCGGGCCGCGCAGGCCGCTTTTGCCGATGAGTTCATACGGGAAATTCCCGAGGGCTATGATGCAATAGTCGGCGAGCGGGGCATGAAGCTCTCCGGCGGCCAGCGCCAGCGCCTGGCCATCGCGCGGGCAATACTGAAAAACGCCCCCATTTTGATTCTTGATGAAGCAACCTCTGCTCTTGACAGCCAGCTTGAAGAGGACATTCAGCGCTCCCTTGAAATGCTCATTAAATCACGGACAACCTTCATCATTTCGCACCGCCTGTCAACCATCCGCAATGCCGGGCGCATTATCGTGCTGGCCTCGGGCAGGATCGTTGAAGAGGGCAACCATGACGATCTGCTGGCACGCGGCGGAGAATACACCAAGCTCTATTCGGTGTATCTGCAGGACAATCAAAAGGCAAGCGCCTGACCATGTATACGATCTACAATATACTCCTTGCTGTTGTCTCCCTGGTCTTTGCGCCGTTTGCCGGCGCGGCGCTTCTTTCGCGCAAAAAATACCGCGCCGGTTTTGCCGAAAAATGCGGCATCATCAAGCCCTGGCAAGATTCCGAGCGCCCGATCTGGGTACATGCCGTTTCGGTCGGCGAAGTCATGGCAGCCGTGCCGCTGATTAAAGAAATAAAACGCCGCTATCCCGGCCTGCCACTGGTGGTTTCAACCATTACCGAAACCGGCAATCAGACCGCGAGAAATCATCTCAAGCAGGCCGACCGGATCATGTATTTCCCCTATGATTACTCTTTTATTGTGAAAAGCGTTGTTCGGGCCATCAATCCCCGGGTTTTCATTATGCTTGAAACGGAAATCTGGCCCAACTTCCTGCGCGAGCTGTCTCGCAGGAGCATACCGGTCGTGATGATCAGCGGCAGGATTTCCGAGCGGTCATTTAGAAATTACAAGCTGTTCAGCTTTTTCTTTAAGCAGGTGCTGGCCCATGTCAGCAGGCTGTGCATGCAGACCGCCGAGGATGCCCAGCGCATTATCGCTATCGGCGCTCCGCGGGAGCGAGTGCTGGTGGGCGGCAATATCAAATTCGATATACAGGTGCCCCCCATAACGATCGAGGAGCAGGAGCGGCTGCGCAGCGATTTCGGCTTTACCCCAAAGCAGCAGGTCTTTATTGCCGGCAGCACGCATAAAGGAGAAGAAGAAACCGTGCTTACAGTTTTTTTAACCATTCGCGAACGCTTTCCGGCTGCTGAGCTTATTCTGGCGCCACGCCACCCTGAGCGCTTTGATGAAACCGAATCGCTGCTGCGGCAGTCCGGCTTGCTCTATGCCCGCAGAACCGCCCTGAAAGCAGGTCCGCGCACAAAGGGCGTAAGCGTTATTCTTCTTGATACAATTGGGGAGCTTTTTAAGACTTACAGCATGGGCACGGTTGTGTTCATCGGCGGCAGCCTTGTGCCCATCGGCGGGCATAATGTGCTTGAGCCGGCGGTTTTCGGCAAGCCGGTCATCTTCGGCCGGCACATGCATAATTTCCGGGAAATAGCCCGGATGCTGCGGCAGAAAAAAGCCGGCATTCAGGTTGCCGGTGTTGAGCAGTTTACCACAGAGGCCCTGCGCCTGTTTGAAAATCCCGCCGCCTGCGAAGAGATGGGCCGAAATGCCTTCCGCGTCATCCAGGACAATATCGGCGCTGTGGAGCGCAGCGTTGATATACTGGGAAACTACATACACCCCACCGTTTAAGCGCCTTCTCCTTCAGCCCGTTTCCTCACACCCCAAGAAGCAAAGCATTTCCAGCATCGGCCAGCAGATCGAAGTCTTTGTGCTTTCTTTTGGATTGTTTGCTGGTAAATTCATGCTATAAATATTTTTAAGCATCACTCATCATGGAGGCGGACGCATGAGCCCTAAAAAACAAGCACTGAAGCGTCAGTCATGCATACTGCTCTGCATAGTATCGTTTTTTCTGCTGACCGGCTGCCCGTTTTTCAGGGGCAGGATTCAAGTGACTTCTACACCGCCCGGGGCGCGCATCTATCTTGAAGCCGTAGACACCGGGCTGACGACTAATGCGACCATATCCTCTGTCACCACAGGCGAGCACACGGTCAGATTGGTGCTTGCCGGCTATGATGAGGCAAGCGCAACTGCAACCGTTGCCGCCGTACAGACGGCAGAGGTTAATGTTGTCCTGCAGGCAGCAACTTCGGAAATACCCTATAATATCGGCTCTCCCGTGCTCACCGATCTGTATATATCCCTGACAGGAGATGACACCAAAAGCGGCACAAATCCTGCGGAGGCTCTTAGAACTTTATCCGGCGCATGGGCTAAAATCCCGACCGAACCGCTTGCGGCTATGGGCTACCGCATCAATTTTTCAAGCGGTGCGTATCCCTGCGAGGGAGACTGCATCAATTATTTTGCCGACCGCACCGGAACGTTTCAAAACCCCATAATCCTGCAGCCGGCAAGCGCTTCTGATACGGTCACCCTGCTGGGCGGCCTGAATCTTGCCAATATCTCCTATCTATATATAACCAGCATGACCCTGGCCGCCGGCGGAGCTAACCCCGCCTTTGCCAACAATGTGCTGCATGCCGAAAACTGCAAACACCTGCTGCTACGCGGCGTAACGCTTCGCGGCCCTGACCCGACCGCCCTGCCCGACAATTACGATATTCAGGAAGTCATAAAGATAAACCAGTCGCAGGGTGTCTATATTGAAAACTGCGATGTGAGCGGCACGTATCAGACCGCTATTGATTTCTTTTCCGTGCAGCATGGGCATTTGTACAAAAATAAAATTCATGCCTCGGCGCAATGGGCCGCGTATTTCAAAGGGGGCTCCGCTTATCTGCTGCTTGAAGACAATGAACTGTATGACTGCGGCCTGGGGCTCCAGGCTGGCGAGGGATCAAATTTCGAGGTAATGCGCGGCCCGTGGCTGCACTATGAAGTCTATGATCTGAAAGCGGTCAATAATGTATTTCACGATATACAGGGCGTGTCCCTGAGCGTGGCAGGCGGTTACAATATCGTCTATGCCTACAATACGCTCTATAAAATCGCCCTGCGGACCGATCCGCAGTATGCGCTATTTCAGCTCGTGCATGGAAGCCGTGTCTGCTATGATACCTCGGAAAACGGCGAGAATAATGCGTCCCAGCTCTGCGGAGAAAACCGCAATTCCGGCGGCTGGTGCCCCAAGGGCGTCGGCATAGACACGGGCCGTGAGTGCATCCCCAGCCGAAATGTCTTCATCTATAATAATATTTTCTATAACCCCAGCGCCAGTGAGTCCGGCGGCGGTCATATCAATGTACAGCCATCGGTTGCATCTCCGACAGGCTCCAATATTCCGTCGCCCTCCGCGACCGATGATGCTGTTGTGATAAAAGGAAATATTATCTGGAACGGCAGTGCTGGCCACAGCCTCGGGCTTGATGAAACCACGGGCTGCCGCGACGACAACCCCACATGCAATGCCGCGCAAATCACTGCAAACAACACGATAAACTCGGTTGAGCCGCGGCTTGCCAACCCGGCAGCAGGCGATTATAAACCGGCAGCCGCCAGCCCGCTTTTAAGCGTGGCAGCCGTTGCCATACCCGATTTCTCCTGGGCCGACGCACCAACCCGGCCGCCCGTGCCGGAAGGAAATAATTCAAATGCCTTTCCGAAAAACCGTGACAACGCCCCCCGCGCTAACCACCCGGGAGCGTATTGAGAGGGCGAATTGAATGGCAGTGGCATAGTATGCGATAAGATTACAATCAATGAATAGTGCGGTTGCGCAGCCTAGCGACCGCACCTTGCGTGGTAGGGGCTGGGTTATCCCGCCCTGAGTGTCATACGAAGAGTTGCAGGGTGGGTGCAGCAAAGCGGAACCCACCAGATTGATTCATGCAGCCAGTCAATGGTGGGTTTCACCCACCCTTGGCTGGCTGCATGAAACCGCCCCCTCTTTTCTGTGATGCTATACTCAGCAAAGCCGATAACGGAATTCCAATTGCTGCTTGATAATAATGAGTTTGTCGGTATATACATCAGGTTATGAGTTTACGCGCATCATTTGAAAAACTGATCCACTTAAAAAACCCCGGCATGGCTGTGCAGCTGCTTCTGCTGCCGCTGACCATCTGCTCCTGGGGCTACAGCGCAGCCATGCGCCTACGGGCGTGGCTGTACAAGGCCTGCATCTTTGAAAGCCATGCCCTGCCCTGCCGCGTGATAACCGTCGGCAATATCACCGTGGGCGGCACGGGCAAGACGCCAACCGTGTGCCTGCTTGCCCGCAGCCTTGCCGAAAAGGGATTCAAGGTTTGCGTTGTCAACCGGGGCTACCGGGGGGCAAAAACACAAACGCCGCTGATTGTTTCAGATGGCAACCAAGTGCTCGCCTCCGCAGAAGACGCCGGCGATGAGGCCGTCATGCTTGGCCGCAAGCTGCCGGGCATTCCGGTTATCGCCTGTACGGACAGGGTTGCCGCAGGCACTCTTGCCTGCGAGAGCTTCGGGGTGCAGGCCATTATTCTTGATGACGGATTTCAGCATTTGCGGCTGCGCCGCGACCTTGACATCGTGCTCGTAAATGCCGCTGATCCGTTCGGCAACGGGCACCTGCTGCCCCAGGGAATTCTGCGCGAGCCCCTCTCAGCCCTTGAGCGGGCCGGCATAATTGTATTCACAAAAGCCGACAATCAGAATGATATCGAAGCCCTGATCGGGCGTGTTAAAGAGTTGAACGCGTCTGCTCCTCTTTTTATAGCATCGTACATAAATGCCGGTTTGCGCAATTGCCAAACCGGCACCACGGCCCTGCCGGAGCAGCTCCCGGGCGCAAAGGTTGCGGCGCTGTGCAGCATCGGCGATCCGGAAAGCTTCATAAAAATGCTTACCAGCGCGGGCATGACGGTTTCAGAAAAACTCATCTACCCCGACCATCACGGCTATGGCCCGGATGATTATACGGCAATCAAGGAAGCTTCTGCGCGGCTTGATGCAGTCGTCACCACGGAAAAAGATATTGCCAAGCTCGACAGCGGTATGCTACAAGTCAGGGACCTTTTTGTAATGGAAATCGAGCAGCTTATAGTGCCTGCCGATAATTTTCTAAAAGAGGCAATCAGCCGCTCCGGCCTGGGGTAAGAAGCGTAAAATCAAACAGAAAAGCCATTTTACCGGCTACTTATGGCTGTAACTTTAATCATTACATCGCCGTACGCTGCTATCAATGGGGATTCAGTCTTGAATCCCCATTTTTGTCTACTACAGCATGGCGAGAGGCATAGATGATGCTTCTATGTCTGCGAGGTACACTGGTAGGCCAAGATAATTCGTTTTGACACCCCTCACCCCGCCCCTCTCCCACAAGGGGAGAGGGAGGTTCTATTGTTTCTCCCCTCCCTTGATGGGAGGGGATTAAGGGGAGGGTGTTTGCAAAAGATAATTTCAAATCCTAGACTCCACTAGAGTACAATAGGATAATCATGGAACTGCCTCGCTCAATTGATTATGCAAACGAGCTCAACCCCCAGCAGCTGGCGGTGGTGACTGCCGGCCCGGGGCCCCTGCTGGTCATTGCGGGCGCGGGCTCAGGCAAAACCCGCACGCTCACGTACCGCGTTGCGCATTTGATCGAATCGGGCATTGACCCGCACCGGATTCTCCTTTTGACCTTCACCAATAAAGCGTCCCGCGAAATGCTGCACCGGGTTGAAGAGCTGACCCCCTATGATGCCCGGCGCATCTGGGGCGGCACGTTTCACCATATCGCCAACCGCATTCTGCGGGTCCATGGCGAGCGGGTTGGCCTTGCTTCAAACTTCACCATTCTTGATCAGTCGGACGCCTACAGCATCCTTGATGCCACCATGCTTGAGCTCGGGCATAAAAAGAAAGAAGGCGTTCTGCCGCAGGGCTCGGTGCTGCACGGGATACTGAGCCTGGCGCGCAATATGCGCATCGAGATCGAACAGGTGCTCCAGGAGCGCTATCCTTTTTTTCTTGAGCATGTCGAAGAGATTGAAAAAATACAGGGCTGCTATACAGTGCGTAAGCGGCGGCAGAATCTCGCTGACTTCGACGACCTTTTATGCCTGTGGCTGCAGCTGATGGAAGAAGATGAAAACCTCAGAAATTTCTATGCCGACCGGTTCGAGCATATGCTGGTTGATGAGTATCAGGACACCAATAAGCTGCAGGCTGATATCATCGACACGCTTGCCGCACGGCACCGCAATCTCATGGTCGTGGGGGATGACTCGCAGAGCATTTACTCCTTTCGCGGAGCGAATTTTGAAAATATCATGGCCTTCCCCGAGCGCTACCCCGATGCGCGCATTATAAAGCTTGAGTACAATTATCGCTCGACCCCTGAAATACTGTGCCTTGCCAATGAAAGCATACTGCTCAACACCCGGCAGTTCCGCAAGGTTTTACAGCCCCTGCGCCATACTGGCCTGGAGCCCCAGGCTGTGCGACCCGGCGATGTGTACGAACAGGCTCAGTTTGTGGACACCACGATCAATGATCTTAGCTATAACGGCACGCCTCCCGGAGAAATAGCCGTGCTCTACCGCGCCCATTATCACTCAATGGAGCTGCAGATGGAGCTGACCCGCAGGCGATTGCCGTTTGAAGTGCGCTCGGGCCTGAGGTTTTTCGAGCAGGCGCATATCAAGGATATCGTATCGTATCTCAAAGTACTGGTAAATCCGCAGGATGAAGCAGCCTGGAAGCGCATTCTGCAGCTGATGCCGGGCATCGGCATAAAGACCTCGCAGAAAATCTTCAGCCGCATACAGGCAGCCTCAGATCCAGTCGAGGCCTGTATCGACGAGCAGATGCAAGCCCTGGTACCCAAAGGAGCGCGGCCCTACTGGGGCGGCATGCGTGACACCCTCTCCGGACTCGCGCAAACCGGGATCGAGGTATCACCCGCGGCACTTATCAAGACCACGCTTGAAAGCGGCTACCGCGATCTCATGCGCTCCAAATACATGGATGCCGACAGCCGCATCGATGATGTTGAGCAGTTTCTCTCATTTGCTTACCAGTATGATTCGCTTGCCGATTTTTTAAGCGAGCTTGCCCTTATGACCAGCACGGAAACCGAAGAGGTGCAGGCCGGAGGTGCGGGGCAGGAAACCGTGAAGCTTACCACCATTCATCAGGCGAAGGGGCTTGAGTGGTCGGCCGTGTTTCTCATCTGCCTTGTCGAGGGCCGCTTCCCCAATCCCAATAATTTCACCAGCCTTGAGGATGAGGAGGAGGAGCGCCGCCTGTTTTATGTGGCCGTGACGCGCGGCAAGGACCGGCTGTACCTGTGCAGCCCCAAGCGCCAAAAGGAAAGCACGGGTTATATGTCGGTGCTGAAGCCCTCCCGATTCCTGCGGGAGCTGCCCGATTTCTGCTACCGGCAGACTGAAACCGAAGAATATTACGACTATTAACTAGAGGCCATGTACGAAGGAAAGATCATCCGTTTTTTTGAGCATCGCGGGCTTATGGCCGCAATCTGCATCGGTCAGACCGGGCAGCGCATGCGCCTGCTGTGCCCTGACGGCAGCGAGCTGGAATTGTCGGAGGCCCGGCTAGTGCATGCAACAGGTGATGCGGTGGATATCTCCGCATCGCGGGAAAGCCTTGTGGCGCTGCTGCAGGATACCATGGCCCGGCAGGAAGAGCTTGCCCGCGAGATCGATCCCGCCAAATTGTGGACGGCGATCAACTCCCCCGGAGCAAGTTGTGAAGTCCCGGCTCTGGCCCGTGCTGCTTTCGGTGAAACGGCAACAGCACTGCATGAAGCAGCACTTATCTCGACGCTGGTTGCCGACCATGTGTATTTCAAGCTTCACGGCCGGGTTTTTATGGCCCATACCGCCGGGCAGGTCGAGGCTCAAAAACAGAAAAAACTTCAGAAACTTGAAAGGGAGCGTTTCATCAGCCACAGCACCGCCTGGCTGCAGACGGCTCTTACCGGACATGAAGTCAACATTGAGGACGGCGCGGCCTGTATCGCACTGCTGAAAAATTATACCGCCCTGGGCAGAGAATCGCCCATCTGGAGTGAGTCACGCGAAATATTTCATATCGTGGGCATCAACGATCAGCGCCAGTGTTTTGATCTGCTGGTGCGGCTCGGAATATTTGATCCAGATGAAAACCTGCTGCTGCGCCGCCACGGCATCTCTCATGAATGGCCGCCGGCGGTCATGGATCAGATCGAAGGCATCGGGGCGGGGGCCATTTGCGCTGCCGTCAATGATCCGGGGCGGCGGGACCTGACCCAGCAGTATGCCTGCGCAATCGACGAGTCCTTCACCCGCGATGTTGATGATGCCATAAGCTTTCGCTTTGATGATACAGTCCTTGAGCTTGGCATTCACATAACCGATGTGTCGGCCTTTGTTCCTGCCGCGACACCGATCGATGCTGAGGCCGCCCGGCGCGGCACCTCGCTCTATCTACCCGAAACGAAAATCCCCATGCTGCCGCCTGCGCTGTCGGAAAATATTGCAAGCTTCAGGGTAGGAGAGCGAAGCCCGGCGCTCAGTTTCATCGCCCGAATAACTGCTGATGGCGAAATTCTCGATTACTGTATAGTGCGCAGCGTCATTCGCATTGCCGAGCGCCTGACGTACACTGATGCCGATGAGGCAATTGCCGCAGGCTCCGACATGGCCCGTCTGCACCGCTTTGCCCAGGCCCTGCGTGAACGGCGGCTGCGCGCGGGAGGAATCTGCTTTTTAATGCCAGAACTGCAGGTGCGGGTGGACCGCAGCCATGATATAACGTTGAAGCTGCGAGACCGTGAAACACCGGGGCAGGTGCTGGTATCGGAATGCATGATACTCGCCAATTACTGCGCCGCCCGGTATTTCGAAGAAAACCGGCAGCCCGGCCTGTTCCGGAGGCAGGCCGAGCCGGTCGAGCGGGTGCTGGGAGCTGAAGCCCCGAGCCTGTTTGACCTGTTTCTGCAACGCCGCCTGCTGCGCAGGGTGGAGGTCACCACTGCGCCCGGGCCGCACAGCACCCTGGGCCTCCGGAGCTATACTTCCATTACCTCGCCGCTGCGCAAATATCTTGACCTTGTGATGCAGCGGCAGCTTGTAAGCCTGCTGCTGGGCGGCCCGGCAGCCTATACCCGGCACGAGCTCTACGATATCACGTCTGCCCTGCAGCCGATACTGACACGCACGGCTCTCGTGGAAAATGGGCGCTGGCGCTACTGGATACTGAAAGCAATGAAGGGCCGCACCGGAAGCAGCCTCGATGCCCTGGTGCTTGAAAAAAACCACGGCTATTATGAGCTGCTGATTATCGAATTCATGCTGAATGTGCATATAAAGGAGACAGCTGCAGGCGTTCTTGCTCCCGGCAGTACGGTTGCGGTTGTGCTTGAAAATACTGACCCGTTTACCGGAAACATTCAGCTCAGGGTCGCAGATCGCGTACAATAGGAGCAGAAGAATTCGCTTCGATAAAATTGCAGGAAACAGCCCATGATGAAGATCCGCATACTGGCTGTAGGCCGAAAAGCAGCCGGATGGATTGCAGAGGCAGAGAAGCAGTATCTGCAGCGTCTCAGCCATTTTGCCGACATGGGCTGCGAGCTGCTTGCGCCGCTTGATGAGCACAGCCTGGGAGACGGTGCCTGCAGAGACCAGGAAAGTGCAAAGCTCTCTGCCAAATGCCGCCCCGATGAGTTTGTAATTGTCTGCGACCGCAGCGGAAAAATGCTTTCCTCTGAGCAATTTGCCGCTGAATTGCGTCAGCTGCAGGACCGGGGCGCTCGGGCCTGCCTTATCATCGGCGGCAGCCATGGAGTATCAGAACAACTCCTTTCAAAAGCGCATCTTGCCATTTCATTTTCGCGTCTCACCTTTCCCCATGAGCTCTTTCGCATTATGCTGCTTGAGCAACTGTACCGGGCCTTCGCTATTATCACCGGCAAAAAATATCATAAATAGGGCTGCTGAATTCAGTCGTCAGTATCCAGTAGAAAAAAACAAAAACGTTTCTAAATCTGTGTTGCTGGCAGCCAATATGTCTTCCATTCTGTCTTCTGTCTTCCATGAATATACTCTGGTAGACTTAGTCCGCTTTATGGTACCATTGAGAACATGAAAATACTTCTGCTATCGATCTCCATGCAAGACCTCATCATGCCCACGCTTCCCCTGGGTTTGGTAAGCGTGGCAACCGCTGCGCAACAGGCAGGCCATGAGGTGAAGCTGGTTGATATCGCGGCAGGCAGCAGCCCGGAATTGCTGCTCACTGAAGCGATTGCCGTGTTTGCACCTGATGCTATCGGCATTTCAGTCCGCAATATCGATGATCAGAGCATGCGTGATACGCGGTTTTTGCTGGAGCCGCTTAAGGCGATTGTCGCAAGCTGCCGCAGGCTCTCAAAGGCCGCCATCATCCTTGGCGGCGCCGGCTACAGCATGTATCCCGAGCTGCTGCTTGACTGGCTTGACGGCGATATCGGCATTAAAGGCGACGGCGAGGCAGCGCTGCCCGCGGTGCTTGATCATCTGCGCATGGGTGTTGATCCCGCGATGATCAAGGGCGTGTATGTAAAAGGCCGGTCTCCCTTTAAAAAAATCTGCTCTATTCTTGACCTGAACAAGCTCCCTCAGCCCGACCCCAGCCTGTGGCCCTGCCCTGCAGAACAACGGGCCGATCTCTGGCTGCCGTTCCAGACGCGGCGCGGCTGCCCGCTTGGGTGCAGCTACTGCTCCACTGCCAGTATTGAAGGCGGCACGCTGAGAAAGCGTAATCCGAAGTCTGTGGCGGCCCATATTCAGCGCCATGCCGAGGAAGGATTCAAGCGCTTCTACTGTACTGACAACACTTTTAATCTTCCCGCAGAATATGCCCGCGACCTGTGCCGGGCGCTTATCGATGCCGCACTGCCCATCACCTGGGCATGTATCGTGTATCCCTACAAGATTACAGAGGAGCTTGCTGCCGACATGGCCCGGGCAGGCTGCGTCGAGGTTGCCCTCGGTTTTGAAAGCGGGAGCCCGGCAATACTCATAAGCATGCATAAGCGGTTTTCCCTTGATGATGTGCGGCAGGCGGCAG
>Ga0118677_10008435_pt1 | contig 16518 bp, 11 predicted proteins | sample AliMusrvi5mmetaG_FD_86154 | JGI IMG/M metagenome (GOLD analysis project Ga0118677, IMG submission 86154) | reverse complement strand
TGGCGGCAGACCTGCAGCATAATTCAGCTGCTCCATGTCTGCCAGATCATCGGCACCATAAACAGGCTTTACCGGGATCTGCTCGGGTGTGATCCAGCTCTTTTGAATCCCGTTTTTTTCCGCCCATTCACGAAATGATTCTCCTTTTGGAAAACTGGTCTTAAAATCAATGTCTTTAAAATCTGGTCTCATATCGTTGGTTATTCCTGACTTTTATTTTTTTTCTTAACGGCAGATGCAATATACTCGTTTTGAATATCGATCAACGATCAACGATTTCTGATTTTCGAACTGGGATAACTTCCTGTGTTTTTCATATACTTCATAAATCGTAAATCGTTGATCCTTGTTCTAAAATCAACTTTAATCTTATGTCCTATAAAATCCCAAAATGTTTATGAAACTTTGTCAGCGTCTCAATAACATTGCTTCTCACATGAATGAATTCATCAACACCAGCTGTCTTGAGTGCTTCCAGTAACTCTTTCGGATATCCTGCAACAACAACCTGAACGCCCGGTTTTACTTTCTTAATCGCTGCTGCCAGGGGTCCGGCAAGGGTTGCATATTCCTCATCGGAACTGCAAATGACCACAATTTCCGGGGATGCTCCAATCATTGCTTTAACGGCATCCTCAATGTTTTCGAATCCAAGGTTGTCGATGATCTGGTATCCTGCACATCCAAAGAAGTTGGTGGCAAAGGCAGCACGTGCCTTGCGCATGGCCAGGTTTCCGATTGGCAGCAGGAATACAGCAGGCTTTTTATTTCCGTTATTTACGTATTGTTCAGTTGTCAGCCTGAGTTTTTCAAACACTTCAGCCCCGCGATACAACTTGATTGTCTTGAATGTCGATGGCTTTTCTTTTTCAGGAGATGGCTTAGTCCTGATCTCCTCCAGCATATTTTCATTCAGGTTGGGATACTGGTTTGTCCCGAGGATGACGGTTTTCCGCTGAACAATATCCATCTCCTTTTTCCGGCAGGTCTCAGCAATCTCATCCTGGATCAATCCGGCCTTGATGCATTCGATCAGCCCGCCTTTTGCTTCAACCGATTTGAACAGATCCCATGCATGCGAAGCAATTGAATGGGTAAGATTTTCGATGTAATAAGACCCTGAAGAAGGATCGACGATTTTGTCAAGGTAGGCTTCTTCTTTCAGGATCAACTGCTGGTTGCGGGCAATCCTACGGGAGAAATCACTTTCTTCCTTAAAGCAGGAATCAAAAGGCAGAACAGTTATAGAATCTGCATTCCCAAGTGCGGCAGACATTCCTTCGGTGGTTGTTCTGAGCATATTTACATACGGATCATAAACCGTCTTGTTCCATTGGGAAGTTGTTGAATGAATGAACATCTTCAGCGACTCCAGTGACTGTGGCTTGTACTGTTTCACCAGTGTAGCCCAGAGCAGCCGTGCAGCACGGAGTTTGGCGATCTCCATAAAATAATTGGATCCGATACCGAATGAGAACAGCAGTTTCTGAGCAACATCGTCTACTGTAAATCCTTTATTTATCAGGTCATTCAGGTAATCATTGGCCGATGCAAGACTGTATGCCAGTTCCTGGACGATCGTCGCACCGGCGTTATTGAATATATTACCATTGATCGTGATTCCCCTGAGATTCGGAACCCGCTTATTCAAGGTCTGAATCAGGTATTCCGCTTCATCCAGGTCGCTTTCTTTGCTGCTGTAAAAATCACCATGCAGAAGCATATAACTGATGACATCGAAATTCATCGATCCATGGATCTCTTTACCATCCATGCCGCGGTGACCGATTTCGTAAATGAAAAGCTCAAGTGAAAGCGGGTATGATCTTGAAGAGATAAAGTTGATCTGGATCTTCGCAAGATCGATTCCGGCAAGCAATTGGTTCATCTGCTTGTGCGTTGTGATCTCTTTCACCCTGAAGCCTATAGCATGGGCGCCTTTGCTGATGGCATCCAGGGCGATCCGGTTGGCTTCTTCAATATTTTCCGTAGCCATGTCCTGACGAATGATCCAATTGTTATTATCTTTTCTGCCCCCCCTAACAAACGGAGCCTCCCCGGGAAGCATATCAAGGTAAGAAAGTTCCTGCAGGTCTTCTGCCCTGTAATAGGGCTTTACAGGAAAACCTTCATCTGTTTTCCAGATAAGTTTCTTGTCATAATCCGCGCCTTTAAGGTCGGCTTTTATTTTTTCTTCCCATTCGGCAGTGGAAATTGCAGGAAATTCAGTGAAAAGCCTTGTGGTATTTTCTTTTGTATCCATAAACTTGAAAGAATGAATCGAAAACGCCTCTCAACCCGAGAAGCCGCGCAAAATTAATCATTTGTTCGTATATTTACGAGGAAAATCAATGAATTATGCAGGTAAGCCTTAGCGGTTCCACCGGATTTATTGGCAGCGAACTGTTGCAAAAACATTCGGATAAAGAATGGGTATTTAACATCATCAACAGGGATTCTTTTTCTATGAATGATGAGCCTTTCACGGCACAGAAAATTGAGGGAGCCGATGTCGTCATCAACCTTGCCGGTATTCCGGTGATCCATCGATGGACAGAATCCTACAAAAACGAAATCTATCACAGCAGGATTGATACAACCCGGAAGATTGCACAAGGCATTAAAAAAGCCGTGAAAAAGCCAAAAGTATTCATCTCCACTTCTGCGATCGGGATCTATGATTCGCACGGTAAACATACCGAAGAGAGCACCGGGCTGGCGACTGATTTCCTCGGAAATGTTTGCCAGGCCTGGGAAGCCGAAGCGCTAGCGGCAGCGCCTTATACGCGTGTCGTAATCATCCGGACAGGCATTGTTCTTGGCAGAAGCGGCGGGGCGCTGGCCAGTATGCATAAAATTTTCAAAATTGGCCTGGGTGGAATCATCGGTGATGGTTCCCAGGACTTCTCCTGGATCCATGTCAGAGACCTCATGAACATTTATGAGTTCGCCATCGCCAATGATTCAATCTCAGGGATCGTGAACGGTGTGTCACCCAACCCGACAACCAATCTTCATTTTACCAAGACCTTCGGAAAAGTTCTGACCCAACCGGCAGTTATGAAGGTTCCCACCTTTGCGCTTAAAACCCTTTACGGGGAAGGAGCTGCATCCCTTTTAACAGGGCAGAAAGTACTTCCGGATAAATTGCTGAAGAATGGCTTCGAATTCCAGTTTCCTGCCATCGAATCTGCACTGCTGAATCTTTACAGAATATAGAATAGCGCCGCACACATGTGCGATTTTAGGGAGGAGTCTACCCTTAATCCCTATTCCATAATTCCTCCGGATAAAAAATAATTTTTACACACACCTCATTTATTGTTACTTAGCCAACTTCTATTACGGTGTGTAATTTCCCGCAATTTCTGGCCCACGCTTTGCATGGCTTTTTTCTGATCACCACCCGTAAGGTTAACGCGCCAGATAAAAACCAAATAATAAAGCCATGAAAACACGCTATCTTGAGTATAAAACAATCTATATAGTAGGATTTTTACTGTTAATGCTTATAATCGGGCTTTTGTCCTGCCGGAAGTATGACTCCACCTACGACCCTGTTAACCCAAACTTACAAAACCAGGATGGACTGACTGTCTTCCAGAATAAACCGCTCAACATGCTTACGCCTGAAGAGCGAAGCGGCGGAAAGGAATTTCCAGGATATATGCACTATGCCCTTGGGAAAAGATTGGGTGGTGCCGCTTCCACCGGATTTGATGCTTTTAAGGAGGTAGGAAGCCTGCTGATGGATATCCACAAAGACAAGGTTGCGAAGCAGGAGTATGCTACCGTAACGAATGATCTGAATAATATAACAAACCAACTAAGCACCTTGAACCAGGAGGTCATTCAGCTAGGAGTGCAACTGCAAAACATGCAGATCGACATTTCGTCACAACTGAATGCAATGGCACTGGCATCAGATATTAATACGATCTCGGTTGCATTTAAAACTACCGATCACACCGGGTTGATCTACTATGCCCAGATGGCTCAAACGGCCAAGAGCAGCGCGGACAGCACCAGCCTTTTGCAGGCCCTGGACCAGGAAGCGATTGCCAATTATGCAACTCCGATTTATCAGGGTACGACAAATATCCAGTCTGCCATATCAGGCCTTCATGGGACCATCTGTAATCCGAACTTCAAACAGAGCCCTTTGAAACTATTTGTCGATAACATCCTAAGCAAAAATGTCAACATCCAGGACAGTGCGAAAGCAATGATTGCATATAAGATCCTTGAGGATTTTTTCATCTATCTGTTAAATTATCAAAACCAGGGACTGACCATTCTGTGCAATGTTGATTCTTTAGTTGGGTTGCCAGGGGAATTCACAAGTTATTTCAATGGCACATACCGCAGTTTTATGCAGGAGGAGGTTGCGTATTTCCTGAAATCAGTGGATTACATGACCGTCAACGTTTCGGATTATCGCACACAGGAACGTTTCAATGCAGACATACCCTACGCCCGGAACGGGATGGCACCTGACCGGATATTCCCTAATGTAATTGCCCGTTCCAGATTTCTCGCTAATTTGATTTATGGAGCTGCCGGACTTCCTACCTATTCAATAAACGGAACTATTACTGTCCCTCAGAATTATCAAAACGGAATCAATCCTCCGGCAACATCAATCTCCCTCTATGCAGGTCCTCCTGTAAAAACGATAACAGCAACTTCCGACATGAACACAGTTAGCAGCATCTATCCAAACACTTCATGGACGGTGAATACTTCAACAAAAACCGGCACATGTGAAGCAAGTCCCATGTGGACTGTATACAACTTCAAAGGACTGGCAACGGATTTCCCCGGAGCCGGGTATTATCTTCTTGAAACAAACCCAAATTGGGCTCAGGGTGATTACCCCTGGCCTCATACAGCTTCCCCGATCGGGCTCAGCAGGGTAAATGTGATGTGGTACAATCCGCAGCATCCGGATGCAAGTACAGCAACGTATTCCCGCACAGCAACGAACACAGTGGACTTCGGTTGTTTTTCGGGTGCATGGTACTGGGGGTATCAATATCTGAGCCAATCCGATGTAAATTCCTGCTGGTGGAATTTGAACCCCATGGATTACTATCTCTATGCTTCCATTGGTCCATGTCCAGGTTTCGATGGAAAGACAACAACCGGGCCTTACCATGGAAGTTCCGATCAGTATAATACTTTTTACCCGCATGGCCAGGATGGGTTCAGTTACCCGCAGTCGAATACTTCGGCAATGTCATTTGGACTGAATATTGAGCAAACCACGCATTACGCCGTCATTGCTGATGCCAGACATACAAATGTCCAGTTATCCTCCCCTCCTTCCAACAATCCATCCGCACAGGAGTGGATAAACTACTCTGTAAACTGGGGAGCAGCTTGCAGTTACTGGGGAATGCAGGTCATTGCCGGAACCTTTATTGATCGTACTCAGACTAAATCATCTTCGACAACGTATACTTATTTTACCGGAGGAGATATTCTGCATGACAGATACAGCGGGACAAATCCCCCTGATATCAAAAATGTTTTTGGTCATTCAGGCAACCTGAATGTCAATGGAAGCTACCAGCCGGGAGTTGAGTATATGCTGGTCCTGCAAAATACGACCAGGGCAAATCCAAACAATGTCACTATCAATTTCAGCCAGACAAGCCAGATCGTGTTTTTTGGGACATACAACATTGAGCAATAGAAAATTTATTGTGGGAGCTATCAAGAAAAAACAATGAAGACAATAAAAAATCTGATCTTAATCATCGCAATCATCGCCCTGATCTTTTCCGGCTGCAAAAAGAAGACATCCGATTCCGAGTCCAACGCAAACCTGGTTGGAATATGGGAATTCGAGGCAGTTAATAACCTTAACCAAGCCCGGTATTACCAGATGGAGATTCACCAGAGTGCGTCTGCACTTTCGGGCGAAGCAGCGCTGCGGGTTGGCTCCACAAGGCAATTCGGGGTGATTTCCGGTAACGTTGCGGGAGGAACTGTAAACCTTACTGCTACCTTTGGTTCAGCTTCGTATTCTTTCGGTTTTACAGCCTCCGTCACTCCCGGTGCTGTACCTTCCTCAATCCATGGAACACTCCACTGGACACCTGAGTTAAAGGCCGGGGCAGATATTGTCAGTGATGTATATGTATGCCGGAGTTCCGTAAAGATCCATTGCGATACATTACCAAATAATGCCTATAAATTCATAAAGGTGCTCTCCACTCCAAGCCCAACCGGCCCTCCCGTGATTTTCGTTCATGGAATGGATGCTACCATGAAATGCTGGGATACCCTTATAATGAACTTGTCGGCGGATTTCAAACTGAGGCACAATGTATATGAGTTCCAATACAACTGGAAAGATTCAATCACGATCAATGGCAGGGCATTGCGCGATTCTGTAGTCGCTGCAGGACTTGTCAGTCCAATTCTTATCGGTCATTCGATGGGTGGACTGGTTTCACGCGCCTATATCGCCAGCGGCGGGAACATTACCAAACTGGTCACTCTGGGGACACCTCACCTGGGAACCCCTCTTGTTCAGCTGATCGATCTGTTCTGCTTTGCCAATTTCCCCGGACCCCGGCAGATGTATCCCTGCACCGGTTTCATACCCGATATGCTGCATAACGCTTTGGACATAGCAAACCGGTCAAAATACTGGGTGATCGCAGGTCAAATGACTGACCAGCTTGACAATACGGCCCATTACCAGTGGCTGCCTGCCTGGGCAGCCTCCATCGACAGAATCGGGTATGATGCATTTCTCCTGTTCGGCCCTCCGCCCAACGATGGGTTGGTGCCCGTGAATTCGGCCAATTTCGACACCCTGAATGTACCTGTCAATCGTCCTCTTCCGCTTCAGCAATGGGTTGATCACTTTAACCTGATCAAGCCGGACAGAGCGCCGCAGATACTGCAGTTTATTAATTCCCTCTGAAAAAGTCAACTTACCCGGATATTTTAAATGATTAACCTCTTCTATCCTTAATTAAATGAAAAATAATTATTAACCTCCATGAAAAAGAACGCCAGAATAACCCGTATCATTTCCCATTGCTGCCTTCTCCTTCCGGCCATCACGTTGCAATTTATTTCAATTTCCGGCACGCAGGCCTGCACCATCTTCCGTCTCAAAGCCAATGATGGAAACATCACCATTGCCCGTTCGATGGAATTCGGCGTGAACCTGGATTATGACCTGATCCTGGTGCCCCGCAACCGGCCGTTTGTCAGCCCTTCTCCAATCAGTAAATCAGGTTTAAGATGGACAACAAAGAACGGATATGCCGGCGTTGCATGCATGGGAATGGACTTTGGCGTGACCGACGGCATGAACGACAAGGGACTTTCGGTGAGCGTACTCTGGTATGAAAGTGACATGCAATATCAGCTTGTACCTACTGCAGACAGCAGCAAAGCCCTGGCACAGGCCATGTTTTCAGACTGGGCCCTGGGAAATTTTTCGACCGTGGATGAGGTAAGATCGGCCACATCAAAGGTGAAAGTGTTTTTTTATTCTGACCCCGATAAGATGAAGATGGCTCTGACCGTGCATTTCATCGTGTATGATGCGCAAGGAGGTTGTATTGTTGTTGAGTATGACAAGGGTCAATGTAATATTTATGATAACCCGTTGGGCATTATGACCAATTCCCCTTCGTTGCCCTGGCAATATACAAACCTGCGGCAGTATCTTGGCCTTGAAAGCACAAACCCGATACCTGTGAAGGTTGGGGGATTCGCCTTCAACCCAACCGGCCATGGTGACGGAATGTTCGGCATACCCGGGGACTACACGCCTCCCAGCCGCTTTGTGCGATTAGCCATGTTTGAGAATTTTGTCAGCCATCAACCTGATGCTGCTTCAAATCTCAATCTCTGCCAGCATGTGATCAACACGTTTACCATTCCGTTTGGCATCATCGTTGATAAAGATCACAAAGGAGATGTTGTTTCGACTGAATCCACGCAATGGGTTACCTTCCGCGATCTTACGAACCGGATCTTCTATTTTAAAACTTACGAAAATCCTACACTGCGAAAACTTGACCTGAAGAACATCGATTTTTCGGGAAAGGAGATCAGGAGAATTTCCATGTATGGTTCACAGGAGACCATCATTGATCTTACAAAGTCGGGAAATCCGAAATAAACTGTGACCGCCTTTATTACTCAATAATCTTCATCTCCCTGATCAATCGGGAAGCACCGGCATATTTGTCGATGATGAACATGAAGTATCGGATATCGAGTGCGATATTCCTGCACTGGCCTGCATCATACATAAGATCACTCATTGTTCCTTCCCAGTTCCGGTCGTAATTCAGTCCGATGAGGTTTCCGTATGCGTCCAGCACCGGGCTTCCGGAGTTCCCGCCGGTAGTGTGATTGCTTGCAATGAAGGCAATGTGTAATGTTCCGTCACGATCTCCATACCGGCCGAAATCATGGGTGATGAACATGGATTTAAGCTTCGGATCGATCGCGTAATCATAGACCAGGGAATCTTCTTTTTCAAGAATACCTTCGCTGGTCGTAAAATAGTTGTTGACGACACCATCCCTTGGCGAGTAATCATCGATCTTCCCGTATGCGATCCGTAGTGTACTATTTGCATCCGGGTAGATCAGTTTTCCTTTTTGCATCTTCATCAATCCGGCCATGTAAATTCGCTGGAGACTGTCGATTGTATTGTTAAACTTGGTTATTGATGGAACAATCTCTTTTTCATTCCGTTCATAAACACTCAATGCCAACTGGTATACCGGGTCTTTTTCAATTTTTTTGTAACCTGATCGCTTGAAGTTTTTCAGGAATTTTTTCATGCCTGCTGAATCAGGAAATAATGATTTTCCGTAGAGATAATCAGCATAGGAAGAAAAATTTTTTCCGTATTTTTTTTCGATGAATTGAAAAATTTTCGGACGATAATCACTGTTCATATTCGTCGACATCTCTTCCATCATCGGGATGAACACTTTTTTATCAGTTGACGCAGAATAATCCTTATAGAAAGTCCTCATACCATCAAGGAGTTTTAGTGCTGATTTGCGGATCTCTGCAGAAGTAGTATCAGCCGACTTGCATTTTTTCACAAGCGCCCTGAAACCCGCGGCAAATCTGACAATTTCAATACCTATCCCGGCTTCGGTCAGGTAAGCAGAAGCCAGGTCAGGCGTAGAATACTCAAGGTGGGTTTTCTCAAAATTTTCCAGCAAATGATCATACCCTGATTTATTCTTACCGTTCAGCTGTCGTGAACATGAATCTGCCCATTCCTGAAATTTCTTTTCAAATGCCTTTTTCTTTGCTACTGCATCCAGACGCTTTATTCCATTGGTCTCTCCCATCATCTTCTTCCACCCGTTTGCAATTCCCTGGTGCTTTGATGTATACTGTATCCGGACCTGCTTACTCTCCATCATTGCTGAATTAAAAATCTCTAGCCTCTTCTGCCGTAAATTGATCTTCACAGGATTTTCTGTATTTGCGATCAGGTCGATGCCATAGGAAGTCAGGTACTCTTTTGTAATTCCCGGATATCCGAACACAAATGTAAAATCATCTTTATGGTAACCTTTTAATGATATTGGAAGGTAACTCTTCGGATGGTAAGGAACATTGGCTTTCGAATAATCTGCTGCTTCATTTTTATTGTCCGCATAAACGCGGAAAAGGGAAAAGTCAGCTCCATGCCTTGGCCAACTCCAGTTATCGGTATCACCGCCAAATTGCCCGATACCGGAAGGCGGAGCACCTACCAGACGGACATCCCTAAATGTTTCCACAACGAAAAGATAATACTGGTTTCCATAAAAGAAGGATCGGACTTTCGCTTCATACTGAGTTCCGTTTACTGCCTCCTTTTCGATTTTTTCCTGGGCAAGTTTAATCGCCTGCGCACGCTGCAGTTGCGTCATGGCGTCGGACACATGCAGCAGGACCTGGTCAGTCACATCTTCCATACGGATAAGTAAGGTGACCGTTAACCCCGGATTTGCCAGCTCATCTGCTTGTGTCTGCGCCCAGAATCCATGGGTCAGGTAGTCATGTTCCAGCGTGCTTTGTTTCTGTATCGTCCCCAGTCCGCAATGATGATTGGTCAGGATCAGTCCATCAGGTGAAATGAACTCGGCAGTACAGCCCCCGCCAAACTGAACGATGGCATCTTTCAGTGAAGCATGGTTTATGCTATAGATATCTTCAGCACTCAACTTCAGCCCCATTTCCTGCATCCGGCCGATGTTAAGCCGATCCAGCAACAGGGGTATCCACATGCCTTCTTCTGCAAAAAGTATGGAGACGGAACTCATCAGCAACAGGGAAAGAAAGAGCTTTTTCATGAAGGCCAAATTAATTGAAACCACAACTGATATCCTAAACAAGCATAAACTTCAAATAGCAGATCTTCTTCTCCTGCTTTAACCAGATACTTTCATAATACGTCTGGATCGATGTCACTTCATCCGGCGCACCTGAATTATACAAATCCTCAGTTTCTGTAAGAATTTTACACGTGTGGCTGTCAAGGACCTCCTTCGTATAATTGAAAAAACGCTGGTCATCTGTCTTGAGATGCACAACCCCGTTTTTTTTAAGTATTCTCCGGTACTTTTCAAGGAACAAAGGTGATGTCAGACGCTTTCGTTCTTTCCCATGCTGCGGGTCTGGAAAGGTGATCCATATTTCGGAAACTTCACCTTTTCCAAAAAGTCTGTCAACAAAATCAACCCGCTGGCGAATGAATGCCACATTTTTCATGGCGTTATCCTGCACGGTTCTGGCACCTCTCCATAACCGGGCACCCTTGACATCAATGCCGATAAAGTTCAGTTCCGGGTAACGTTGTCCAAGTCCTACAGTATATTCTCCTTTCCCGCAGCCAAGCTCGATGATGATCGGGGATGTATTGTGAAAAAAGTCCTTTCCCCAGTTCGACTGCAGGCTGAAACCGGAATGTACCGCATCAAAGGGCGGCTGAATGAGATGAGGAAAAGTGAGGTTTTCTTCGAAGTGTACCAGCTTCTTTTTTGCCACTGTGAAATACTTATCTGGCGAGCAACCAGGCGGAGGAGAATTCGTTTGACCGGACTGAAGCCAGCAGCTGGAGTGCATGATCACGTGTTGTGCATGCTCCGATACTTACGCGAAACAGGCCTGTTCGTGTGGTATCGAGTATGGACGCATTAAAACCTTTCTGCTTCAGATTGGCGACTAAGTGATCTGCATTTTCATGCAACCTGAATGCACCTACAATCACAGCGAATGGTTTTGAAGAATTACTTCCTGAAGAGGGGTTTTCTGTAACATCAGGAGTTGATGCCGGTTTACTGACTTCAGTTACCGGTGTTACCATTTCTTTCTTCACCGGCAAAACCTGTTGTGAACGAATGACAAGGGTTTTAGACGAAACTTTTACAGAGGTAACGGATGGAGCAGGCACCGGATAAAACAAACCGGAATAACTGACCTTCAGGTTTTCCAGGACCCTGAAATTCGTGATCCCGAAATAGGCAGCCATACCGATGGGAAGCACAAGGATTGCAGCCCACCTCAAGGATTTCGGAAGCAACCTTCGCCGGTCTTTAGGAGCATCCATATACCGGTTGATCTTCTTTTCCATCTTTTCCTGGAAACCTGTACGACGGATTGCCGGTGAAACAAATGAAGCAAGACCGAATGAATCATGCAGGAAATTTAGGCTGGTATCCTGTTCAAACACGATATTCCCTTCTGTACTCTGAAGAAGTTTCCCGATCTGGTCAAGTAAAAGGACATGCTTTTCTTTCAACTGCTGATGCCAGGTTTCTGCGAGAGCCCTGATATTCTTCAACGCTTCCTCATAGGAGATGTTTTCCCTGAAAGCAATTCTTGATGCCAGTAAACCGTCATTCTGCGTGAGGTTGATATTGAACAGCAAGGACTTTGATGGAGGAAGAAACGTGTGATGAACCGGGTGGATCCTGGCATGCAAATAATTCCCAATGAATCCGCCAAAACCCGGAATGATCACACAATCGTGATCATGCAAAAGTTCCGCAATATATTTTTCAGTATTCATCGGATTTAATTCTGGACGGCTAAAGTACAAAAATTCGATCTCAGACCCTAGCTGTTGTTCGTAATTTTTAATAAGTCGGCCGGTGAATCTATGGCGACACTTGCAATATCAGTCTCCCCGACATGAATTGAATAACCGTTTTCAATCCACCGGAGTTGCTCTAACGATTCTGCTTTTTCCAACGAAGATTCCGGCAGTGAAACCAATTCTTTCAACACCCCGGCAGAATATCCATAAAGGCCAACATGTTTGTAGAAGGTTCCGCCGGCAAGCCATGTGTGAGTTTCTCTCCCACGAAGATAAGGCAGCGTCTGCCGGCTGAAATAGATGGCTTTTGAATTTTTGTCTGCAATCACTTTGACCACATTGGGATCAAACAGTTCATTCTCTGTTTCAATTTTTTTAATCAGTGTTCCGATCTGCACTCTCTTATCATCAAAACAAGTTGCCAGTTGATCCAACTGCCGTGGATCAATGAAGGGTTCGTCACCCTGGACGTTGATGATTATATCCTCCGCAGATAACGACTGAAAAAAAGCGGTCGCCTCGTTGCACCTTTCAGTGCCACTCCTGTGGTGAGGTGAAGTCATACAAGCATTCCCTCCAAACGATTGAACGCATTGCATGATGCGGTCATCATCCGTTGCAACGACAAGACCTGCCAGCGATTTACACTGCAATACCCGGGTGTAAACCCGCTGTATCATGGGGATTCCCTGGATCATAACCAGGGGTTTGCCGGGAAACCGGCTGGATTCGTAACGGGCTGGGATGATCCCGAATATCTTCATCAGGTTCTAAAAAAGACCGTGTAATTCTGCATTGATTCTTTCAATGACCAATCCCAGGTGTTCGGGTGTTTCGGCAATATTCATATTGTCAACTTCGATGATCAGAAGCTTTCCAAGTTTGTAATCATTGATCCAGTCTTCGTACCGGTCGTTGAGGCCTTTCAGGTAATCCAGCCGGATTGCATTTTCATAATCCCTCCCGCGTTTCTGGATCTGGTTGACCAGTGTAGGGACGCTTGCGCGCAGGTATATCAGCAGATCCGGGGGCTGAATAAAGGAGCTCATAAGGGCAAACAAGGATGCATAGTTGTTGTAATCCCGTGTGCTCATCAGGTTCATGGAATGAAGATTCGGTGCAAAAATGTGCGCATCCTCATAAATTGTCCTGTCCTGAACAACCGTTTTTCCGGATCGCCGGATTTCAACTACCTGGCGAAACCGGCTGTTCAGAAAGTAAATCTGCAGGTTGAAAGACCAGCGTTGCATATCTTCATAAAAACTGTTGAGATAAGGATTCGTGTCCACATCCTCGTAATGAGGGTCCCAGCCAAAATGTTTGGCAAGCAGTCCGGTAAGGGTTGTTTTTCCGGATCCGATATTTCCTGCAATGGCGATATGCATAATAGCTTTTTATTTTGTTCAAAAATAAGAAAATCATTTAAATGAATCGGCTTTCAATTGCATTATCTCAAGAAGATATTTTCGGTCGTTTGATAATCGTGGTACTTTATGCTGTCCACCCAGCTTGCCTTTGGATTTAAGCCAGGTATAAAAAATATTTTTGGGCATCACACGGATGATCGGCTCTCCAAGGATAAGATCGTGGTATCGCTTGGCTTCATAATCGGAATTGACAGATTTCAGTGCATTATCAAAAATGTTCGTGAAGAAACTGATGTCTTCAGGAACCTTTTCAAATTCGATCAGCCATTCATGTGCTCCTTTTGAATTTCCGTCAAAATATACTGGCCCTGCTGTATATTCAGATATGATTGCCTTGCATTTCTCACATGCAATGGCAAGCCCCTTTTCAGCATTATCAACGATCAGCTCTTCACCAAACGCATTGATGAAATTCCTTGTTCTCCCGGTGATTTTGATCCGGAAAGGATTCAGTGTTGTAAACGTGACGGTATCCCCGATGATGTATCGCCAGAGCCCGGCATTCGTGGAGATGACAATGGCGTAGTTTACACCGAGCTCGACTTCTTCAAGTAAAAGTGTCTTTGGATTTCCAGTACCAATCTGATCCGGCGGAATGAATTCATAAAAGATCCCATAGTCAAGCATCAGGAGCATATCGTCAGCTTTATCCCTGTCCTGGATGCCGAAGAAGCCTTCGGAAGCATTATAAGTTTCGAGGTAGCTGACTTTTTCCGAAGGAAGAAGCGAAAGAAACTGTTCCTTGTAAGGCGTAAAATTCACCCCGCCATGGATGAAGAGTTCAAACTGTGGCCAGACTTCCAGGATATTTGATTTCCCGGTGATCTCGAGTACCCGTTTGAACAATAACAATGTCCAGGAAGGAACACCGGAAGCACTTGTTACGTTGTGGTTTATCGTTGCCCTGGCCATCATTTCAATCTTACTCTCCCACTCATCCATCAATGCGATCGATAAATTAGGCGTCCTTCTGAATTCAACCCAAAGCGGAAGATTCTGAATGATGATGGCCGAAAGGTCTCCGTCATAATAATAGGATTCGTTATTGACTTCAATGATCTGGTGGCTTCCACCCATGGATAGCCCTTTTCCATCAAACAACAGCGTATCCGGATGATTCGTGCAGTAAATCGACAAGAGGTCCTTTCCCCCTTTAAAATGGCATTCCTCCAAAGCTTCCATGCTTACCGGGATGAACTTGCTCTTATCGCTGGTTGTTCCTGAGGATTTTGCAAACCACTTGATCTCCGTCGGCCACAACAGGTTCTGTTCACCCTTCCTGAGGCGCTCTATGATCGGCTTCATAGTTTCATAGTCATTCAGGGGAACACGGTTCCGGAATTCATCAGTATGGGTGATGGATTTATAATCATAATTCCTTCCCCATTCGGTGTTTTTTGCTGCAGAGATAAGCCTTGTAAACCAGTCAAACTGTACCTCGAGGGGATATTTCATGAACAGTTCAATCTGATGAACCCGCTGTTTAACTATCCATGAAAGAACAGAATTAATAAATGCCATGTGATTGTTTGATGAGCAAATTTAGAAATACAATTTTAACAACATTTTCTCAATGAATGATCAATTTATATAAATTCTGACAGGAATTTTCAGAATGCCCGGGACAGAGAAACAAAGACAACCGTTATCTGTTTCACAATCAGCCGTCAATCCTGGTTTATCTGTTACTTTTTTAACATTTATTAAGAAGAATCAGCATTTTTGCTTACTTTTGCGTCCATTCCTTTACAAGGATTTACGGTCTCTGTACACTAACTTCCGCTAAAAATAATTATTGATTCAATTCCATTACAATGAAAATCTTAGTACTCAATTGTGGTAGTTCATCGATCAAATACCAACTCATCGACATGTCAAAAGAACCTGAGCTTCTGGCTAAAGGACTACTTGACAGGATCGGGCTTGACAGCAGTTTGCTGACACATCAGGTTCCGGGCAGGGAAAAATACAAAGTTACCGAAGACATTCCCGACCACCAGGTTGGGATAAACCTGATTTTAAAAACCCTTAAGGATCCGGAAAATGGCGTCATTAAGACGGATAACGAAATAACTGCCGTCGGACACCGGGTTGCTCACGGAGGAGAGAATTTCAAACAGAGCGTCAGAATCAATTCTGAAGTCAAAAAGGATATCGAGAAATGCATCGAGATGGCTCCGCTCCATAACCCGGCAAACCTCAAGGGAATATTATCAATTGAAGCCATCCTGCCGCATATTCCGCAAGTAGCCGTGTTCGATACATCCTTTCACCAGACGATGCCACCTTACTCATACATGTATGCTATCCCATACGACTACTATGAGAAATCAAAGATCCGGAGATATGGGTTTCACGGGACATCGCACAAATTTGTTTCCCAAAAAGCCTGTCGTTACCTTGGAAGAGACTTCTACAACATAAATATCATCACGTGTCATCTTGGAAACGGCTCATCGATTGCGGCCATCAAGAAGGGAAGATCGGTTGATACATCCATGGGATTTACACCGGTTGAAGGGTTGATGATGGGAACCCGCTGTGGCGACCTTGATCTCGGAGTCATGCTTTACATCATGGAAAAAGAAAACCTGAGCCTGAAAGAAGCCAACAATGTATTCAATAAGAAGAGCGGACTTCTTGGGATTTCAGGAATTTCCTATGATATGCGCGATGTCGAAACCGCTGCAGACAAAGGAAATGAACGTGCCAAATTAGCCCTGGACATGTTTGCTTACCGCGTCAAAAAATACATCGGTGCCTATGCTGCCGCGATGGGTGGCCTGGATTTGCTCATCTTTACCGGTGGTATCGGCGAAAACGATCATGAAACCCGGAGGAAGGTACTGGAAGGACTTGAATTTCTCGGGATCGAATATGATAATGAACGCAACACATTATCAAAGGGCAAAGAACTGATCGTTACAAGACCAGGTTCAAAAGTTACGGCTATGGTAATGCCGACCAACGAAGAACTTGTGATTGCTACCGATACTTATA